>Ga0326727_10008683_pt1 | contig 25593 bp, 23 predicted proteins | sample MB2enrmetagenome_FD_207643 | JGI IMG/M metagenome (GOLD analysis project Ga0326727, IMG submission 207643) | Lab enriched peat soil microbial communities from McLean, Ithaca, NY, United States - MB29MY | ecosystem: Environmental > Terrestrial > Soil > Wetlands > Peat | place: USA: New York...
GAAGGATAACCGGCGATTTGCTATAATCAACATTGGCAGAATGAAAGCGAGAACGCCGTTCGAGGTGTTGATGGTTGCCGTCCGCCTGGGCATCACGTCATTTGGCGGACCGATTGCTCATCTCGGGTACTTCCACGGGGAATACGTCGTCCGCAGGAAATGGCTCGATGAGAAGAGCTACGCGGACCTCGTGGCCCTGTGCCAGATGATCCCCGGACCGGCAAGCAGCCAGCTCGGAATTGCCATCGGTATCCTGAGGGCGGGAATCCCTGGCGGACTCGCTGCCTGGGCCGGCTTCACGCTTCCTTCCGCGATCGCCCTCGTGGTGTTCGGAATGCTGATGCACGGATCCGGCGTGTCGACGGCTGGATGGCTGCACGGACTCATGGTCGTGGCTGTTGCGGTTGTCGCGCAGGCAGTGTGGACAATGGCGCGCACCATGGTAGCCGAGGCGCGGCGAGCTTCTATCGCATTCGTAGCGGCAATCCTCAGCATAGTCTTTCCTTCTTCCATCACGCAGATATGCCTCATCATCATGGGTGCTCTCGCGGGACTGGCGTTGCTCGGACCCTCCCCGAAGGAAGACCAAGTCCAGCCCACGGGCTTTGCCGGGATCAATCGGATTGCTGCCGTGTCCTGCTTGGCTGTTTTCGGCCTGCTTCTGGTCGGGCTTCCCGTGCTGCGGGCGTTGACCCAATCCCAGTGGCTTGCCGTGGTGGACAGCTTTTACAGAAGCGGTTCGCTTGTTTTCGGAGGCGGCCACGTCGTTCTGCCGCTCTTACAGCGGGAGGTCGTTCCGGTAGGGTGGATGACGAATGCGACGTTCCTTTCTGGCTACGGAGCGGCCCAGGCGGTCCCCGGACCGCTGTTCGCGTTTGCCGCATATCTTGGGGCAACGCTGGGACCGACCCCCAACGGCGTTACGGGAGCGGCGCTCGCACTGGCGGCAATCTACCTTCCTTCTTTTCTCCTCGTGATCGGGTTGCTTCCCTTCTACGGCACGCTGCGAGGCAGGCAGGGCGTGAAGTCAGCCCTGTCAGGCGTGAATGCCGCTGTCGTCGGGATCCTTCTTGCCGCTCTCTATACGCCGGTATGGACGAGCGCCATCGTCAACCCCTCGGACTTCGCGATCGCGCTCGCGGCTTTCCTGCTGCTTATGGTTTGGAAAGTGCGGCCCTGGATCATCGTCCTTGGCGGGTCGATTGCAGGTGGAGCGCTCAGTCTGTTGCTCAGGTAGATGGTTTCCACTTCCGACCGGCGGCATGAGTTTGCCCAACTGTGCCTTTCCTTTGACATGCTTTGTCGCGATTGTCTATGATACGTATACCAAGAGGCGTGATGAGCTAGCTCTATGATTGCATACGTCTTCTGGCACTGGAGGAAGCCCGATGTCACCGCAGCTGTCTACGAGACACGACAGCGCGATTTTCATGGGGCGCTCTCGTCCTCGACACCGGTCGGTTTCATCACCTCATTCAGCGTCAGCTTGGCCGGTGCCCCTTGGGCGAACAACGGCGGGGAGACATACGAGGACTGGTATCTCGTTAATGATTTCGCCGCCCTTGACGCGCTGAACCAAGGAGCGGTCTCGGGAAGCAGAGTGGCACCACATGATGCTGCGGCTTCCGTCGCTGGCGGGGGAGTGGCCGGCATCTATGCATTGCGCAGCGCAACGAAGCTCACAGCCCCAGGACAGGCTTTGTGGTTCACCAAGCCTGCCGGCATGAGCTACGCGGAGCTGCTGGACCGCCTAGCACCCGTGGTCGAGCGTGAGGGAGGGGCGCTCTGGATGCGGCAGATGACGCTCGGCCCCGCGCGGGAGTTCTGTATCCATGGCTCGAAGCTCATTTCCCTGCCTTCTCCGTTCGAGGCGCTGGGTCTGCAGCTTTATTCGGTTTGGCCATAGCCTTTCACGCTCTTGCCGGAGATTTTCCTCATACACCCTCCACTCGCTTTCGATTATTGTGTCTTTGACAGATTCAGGAGGGGGCAACCTGGGCGCGAACGAAAATCGCGGCTTCGCCGTGCTATTATCGCGACCATAAAGGCTCTCGGCGATGGCACCCTCGTCTGCTGGAATTGACGGCGTTTTCCAACTCATGGAAGGCCGCCGAGCTCTGGTGCTGAGCGGCGCCGGGATAAGCACGGAGTCCGGGATTCCCGACTACCGCGGCCCTCGCTCTGCGGCGCGCAGGGTAAGCCCAATCTACTACCGCGAGTTCGTTGGGAGCCCGGAGTCACGGGCCAGGTACTGGGCGCGCAGCGCGGTGGGTTGGCCCCGGGTGTCGGAAGCCCGACCGAACCCCGGCCATGTCGCCATAGCGCGAATGGAGGAATCCGGAGCCGTCATCGGCGTGATAACGCAGAATGTTGACCGTCTCCATCAGGCCGCAGGCAGCTCTCGCGTGGTGGAGCTGCACGGCGCTCTCACTGACGTTGTCTGCTTGGAATGCGGCTCGCATGAGCCGAGGCAACAACTTCAAAACCGGCTGCTTTCGCTCAACCCGGAATGGGCCAAGGAGCAGTACCAGACGGCTGTCATGGCCCCCGATGGGGACGCGCAAGTCGAAGTTCCCTCTGACGGCTCCTTTCGGGTACCGGCCTGCCGGCACTGCAGCGGCGTGCTGAAGCCGGATGTCGTGTTCTTCGGAGAGAGCGTGCCGCGGAAGCGAGTAGAGCAGGCGCTGTCCTTGCTGGAAGAAGCCGAAGTTCTTCTCGTCGTTGGCTCCTCACTCGCGGTCTATTCGGGATATCGGTTCGCCGTGCAAGCACACGAGGAGTTGAAGCCCGTGGCCATCATCAACCACGGGCCGTGCCGAGCGGACGCATTTGCTGCCGTTAGGATCGAAACAGCCCTCGGCGAGGCGTTGCCGCGCCTTGCTGAGCTGCTGGGAGTTGCCTGAGGTCCTCACGATCTTGCTCGTTTGCGCGAACCATTCTTGACGCCCCGGGGCGTGCCCGGTAGAGTAGCCGGACATATGGAAAGACGCTTGATCACCTCCGCGCTGCCCTACGTGAACAATATTCCCCACCTTGGGAACCTCATCCAGGTGCTTTCCGCGGATGTGTTCGCGCGCTACTGCAGGCTTGCAGGCTATGAAACGCTTTACATTTGCGGCACTGATGAATACGGAACGGCAACTGAAACAAAAGCGCTGGAGGAGGGGATCACCCCGCGCGAGCTGTGCGACCGCTACCACGTCGTGCATGCGGACATCTACCGCTGGTTCAACATCGCCTTCGACCACTTCGGCCGCACTTCTGTCCCCGTGCACACTGAGATCACGCAGCATATCTTCCTGAAGCTCTATGAGAACGGCTACATCACGCGGCACGTTCTCAACCAGCCCTACTGCGAAAGGGACCAGCGGTTTCTCGCGGACCGCTACGTCCTGGGCACGTGCCCGCACTGCGGTTACGCTGACGCTCGCGGCGACCAATGTGAGAACTGCGGGAAGCTGCTTGATCCCACCGAGCTCATCGAGCCTCGGTGCAGCGTCTGTGGCACACGACCTGTCATCCGGGAGACGACGCACTTGTTCATCGACCTCCTGGCGCTGCTGCCGAAGCTTCGCAACTGGATAGAATCCGCCGCGGAGAAGGGGTTCTGGTCGCGCAACGCCGTGCAGATGACGTACGCCTGGATGCGTGACGGGCTGAAAGAGCGCGCTATCACCCGGGACCTCAAATGGGGCATCCCCGTCCCTCTCGAGGGCTTCCGCAACAAGGTGTTCTATGTTTGGTTCGACGCCTGCATCGGTTACATCTCTATTACCGCGGAGCACACCCCCGAGTGGAAGAGTTGGTGGTACGCACCGGATTCCGTTCGGCTGTTCCAGTTCATCGGTAAGGACAACATCCCATTCCACACCGTGATTTTCCCCTCCAGCCTACTGGGGACGGGAGAGAACTGGACGACTCTATATCACATGTCGTCCACCGAGTACCTCAACTACGAAGGCGGGAAGTTCTCCAAGAGCAAAGGGATCGGGGTTTTTGGCACGGACGCCAAGGACACGGGCATTCCTGCGGACGTGTGGAGGTTCTACGTCTATTACAACAGGCCCGAAAGGTCAGATGCCCTTTTTACGTGGAAGGACTTCCAGGAGAAGGTGAACGCGGAGCTGATCGGCAACCTCGGCAACCTCGTCAATCGGACGTTGCAGTTCGTAAACAGGTTCTACGGCGGAAAGCTCCCCGGCGGGACGCCGGATGAGGGCTTCTGGCAGGACGTCAAGAAGATGGAGGGTGAGATTGCCGGGCTGCTGGAGAAGGTGGAGCTGAGGGATGCGTTCCGACGGATGTTCGCGCTGTCCTCCGTGGGAAACAAGAAATTCCAGGACGGCGAGCCTTGGAAAGGCATCAAGGAGAACCCGCAGGCTACGGCAGGCCTCATCTGGAACCTTGTATACCTAGTGCGCGACCTCGCCATCCTGGTGAGCCCGTACGTCCCGCAGACCGCGGAGCGGATTGCCAGCATGCTCGGGATCGACAAACTTGCCTGGACGGACCTTGGTGTCCTGAAAGGCATAGAGAAGGTCGAGAAGCCTGATCTTCTTTTTGCCCGTTTGGAGGACAAGCAGATCGAAGCTCTTCGACTGAGGTTCTCGGGAACGCAGAAAGAACGGGAAGCCGCGGACGCCGAAGAACAGGCCAGACACGTTCCGACTCCTGCTGAGATTGCGTCGCAGTTCCGACAGAAAGTCGACCTTCGCGCTGCCAAAATCACGGAGATCAAGCGCCACCCTGACGCGGAAAAGCTCTACATAGAGACGGTGGACCTGGGAGCAGAGACGAGGACCATCGTTTCAGGCCTTGTGCCTCATTACAAGGAGGAAGAGCTCCTCGGCCACACCGTGGTGCTCGTTGCGAACCTGAAGCCGGCGGTTCTTCGTGGCGTGGAAAGCAAGGGGATGCTGCTTGCCGCCCAGGAGGGGAAGACGGTGGAAGTCCTGTTCGTGGACCATGCACAGCCGGGAGAGCGCGTCACGCTGCAGGGCGGTCCCGCTGACCCCTCTCCATCCGAGATTGACATAGACACGTTTTTCTCCATGCCAATCGTTGCGGAGGGTTCCCGGGTGCTTGTAGGCGACGCCGCGCTCGAGTGTGCCGGCAAGCCGCTGATCACGGCGAAGGTCGCGAAGGGCAGGGTGAAGTAATCCAGGTCTCCGTCAGGACGGCCTCCCTCACAGACCTCGACTTCTCGGAGGAGTTGCTCCAGACGGGGTGGTGGGGCAACTTCAAGCAAACTCATGGTTGGCGCGCTCATCCGTTTCTGGTGACAGTGACCGTGCCCGGTGAGGCGGCGGCGACTTTTGGGTTGCTCGCGCTGACACGGGTGCTTCTTCGGCATTTCGTGATTGCTTATGTGCCTTTCGGCCCGACCTTCGATCCGAAGTCCGGCCGGGGGGAGCTGCTTTCCGCCCTGGCCGGAGCGCTTCGCGATCAACTTCCCCGCAATACGCTGTTCCTTAGGTACGACCTGCCCTGGAACAAAACGGGAGAGAGGCCGGCGTTGGCAGGCAGCGGCCTGACTGTGAGAAAATCTCCAAGCGATATACAACCCCCGACCACTGTGGTGGTCGACCTTGCCGGGCCGCCTGAGAGCATCCTGGCGTCCATGAAGTCCAAGACGCGCTACAACGTCAGGCTGTCGGACAAAAAGGGTGTCGCGGTGCAGGAGGAAGGTGATGCGGGCCTGGAGGCCTGGTATGCCATGTACCAGGAGACAAGCCGGCGTGACCGGATTGCCATCCATGCTCCTTCCTACTACCGCGGCCTGTTCGTCGATGGCAGGAGCTATCCGGGCAAGCAGCCTGTTGTGACGCTTCTGACGGCGAGGCATGAGGGAGACCTCCTGGCCGGGAACATCTGCATCTTTTGGAAGAAAAAAGGCGTCTACCTCACCGGCGCATCTTCCAACGCGAAGCGCAACCTCATGCCGACGTACGCCCTTCAGTGGGAGGCCATGCAAAGGGCAAAAGCTGCCGGCTGCGTGGAGTATGACCTGTACGGCATCCCCCCGAATCCCGACCCTGGCCATCCCATGTTTGGCCTGTACCAGTTCAAGACAGGGTTTTCCGACCGGATCGTGGAGCGGTGGGGAACGTGGGACGTCGGCTATCGGCCCGTCCTATGCGCGATGTACCGTGCGGCGGAGGTAGCCCGCCTGTTCTGGTTCCGCTCGATAAAAAAAAGGCTGCGGCGCGGATAAGGAGAGACGACCAATGGCACCAGGTAGCCTCGGGAATCGAGTTTGCCATTCAACCCTCATTTGGCGTACCTTCAACTTCGTGATTGCAGCGAGGAAAGTTCGCATCCTCCTCTTCGTCTGCGGGGTGTTGGTCGCAGTGATGAATCCTCCGTCGGCGACAGCCATTCCTATCTCCCTGAGCACGTCCTCCGGCGTCATGCTGGGTCTGGTTAAGGAGTTCGTCTATGAGAACAGCTACACCGTGAGCGAGCTCGACTGGCCTGTTCTTCCGGCGTTCTACGCCGGGGCAACTCTGGACATAGGGGCGAGATCAGGGTTTCTGGCTTCCGTCGACCTTAAGCTGGGAATCCCGACGCCCGTCGGGACCATGACGGATTCCGATTTTCTCAACGGTGACGGTGTCAAAACAAACTACTCCCAATCCGACGCGGACATGGGAAACGCCGTGCTGCTTTCAACGCAGGCTGGGTGGGGATTCCCCTTCGAGTTCCTCGATGGCCCTACGGGGACTATCGAGCCCTTTGTCGCCTTCGAGTACATCTACCTTTCATGGACTGCGCAAAACGGCTACCTGCAATACCCGCCTGAGACGAGCCCGCCATATACGCCGTGGTCGCCTTCGACCCCGCAAGTGCCTATCTACGGAACCGGGATCATGTATACCCAGAACTACATCATTCCGGCTTTCGGCGTGAAAGGATCTCTCTCTTTTTCGGCATTCTCTGTGAGCGCTTCGCTCACGTTTTCCCCCTACCTGTGGTGCTTCGATGACGACGACCACTATTTTCGGCAGTTAGAGTTTACTACGACCATGTACAACGGGATTCTCGTCGAGCCCCGGCTTTCCGCGACGTACAAGATATCCGGGGCCTCGAGTGTCACGCTTGACGTCTTGTATCGCCACATATCGTCACTAATCGGAGACGTGACGGAAATTGCAACCGGAGCCTACACGGGCGGAGAGCAATCTGCAACGTTCTCGAATGGAGGGGGGGCTTCCCTCGACGTTGTGGATATAACTGCAACATTCACAGTCGGCTTGTAGCGAGCTGAGGGTCGCACGCCTTATTGGATCATTCGAATCGTCTCGTTGTACGTGTCTGCCGCGTAGATCGTCCCTGTGTTGACGGCAAGCCTCATGGGATGGTTGAACTTCGCAACGTTTCCCGCGCCATCTGAGCTGCCGGTAACCTGGCCTTGTCCGGCAAGGGTTATGACAGCTCCCGAACTGATGGTGACCTGGCGTATCGTTGAATTGAGGGTGTCAGCTATATAGAGGTTCGTATTGTCGGTCGCTATTCCCTCGGGCCAGTTGAACTGGGCAGCCGCGCCGGTTCCGTCCACGTCACCCGCGTTTCCGGACCCAGCAAGAACGGTCGCGACGCCGGGAGGGGTGGCGGTGACCTGGAATACAGCGTCATAGCCCGAGTCCACCACATACAGATAGGGGTTCGCAAAGACAACTCCCTGGGGCCAGTAGAACGTGCTGGTCGTTGGTGAGCCGGCGAGAGTTTGCACAACGCCGGCATTCGCACCACCCGTGATGTTGGTGACCTTGCGGATCGCCGAGTTGCCTGAATCAGCGACATAGAGATTCCCCGCTCCGTCATAGCAGATTCCGAGCGGATTGCTGAAATTCGCAGCCGTTCCGGTCCCGTCGGCGAAACCTGGCGGTGAAACGGTCACATTCCCTGCAATTGTGGTAACCGCGCCGGAGGAGATTTGGAGCCTCCGGATCACGTTATTTCCCGAGTCCGCGATGTAGAGGTTCCCCGCGCCGTCATAAGCGATTCCCTCAGGGTGATTGAAGAAAGTCGGCTGACTCGTGTTGTCCTGGAAGCTCGCAACACCCGGCTGGCCGGCGATTGTCGTGACAACACCCGTAGCAAGGCTGATCTGTCGTATCGTGGAATTGGCGGAATCGCAAACATACAGGTTGTTGTTGTCGAATGCGACGCCAGCCGGATAGTCAAAGGTCGCCCCCGTGCCTGTCCCGTTGGCGTATCCCATCACGCCCGCCTGCCCCGCGAAGGTCGACACGGTCTTTGACGATGAGCCGACGGGTCCCGCTGGTGTCGAGGACATGACGCAACCGGCGCCGCTAAAGGCCGCGCTGAGGAGAAGCACCACTTTGATTCTAGCAACCTTCATCAGTAACGATTATGCCACTTTGGACGCCTCATCGCCAAGACCTCAAATTTCGTCCTTCCCGCCAATTCCGGGGAAACGCTGGCTGGACGGGCGCCTATTCGCAGGCGCTATTTTATGTTTATCTTTGCGCACGTCAAGGAGAATGTCCTGCCGCTTGAAAGCGTTGCCAGGGAGGTTTTGGCGTGGGCCTGATGCGCGTCCGCCGCTCGTGCATAATTTTATTTCTCATTGTCGCAGCTGTCTCTTTCGCCGACCCGGGAATACCTGACGGTTTCTGGCGGTCGATGCTCCAGATCAGAGATGGCGTCTCGGATTTCGGGGGCCGAAGCGTCGCGGAATATTTTAAGGACGTGAAGTTCCGAACGCTCGAACTGCCCAACGGGTCCAGCACGTCGTTCGAACTAACTCCCAAGAGCTTTGACGGTACAGAGGTCGTGCTGGAGTATTCCGTCCTCACGAACGGAGCCGTCTCGGAGTATTTCGATTTCCACTTTACGTGGAGGGGCACCGTGTCGATTCTATATAAACTTTCCCGCGGCGAGGCCAATGTGGAGGGGTACGAGCAGATGCGCCGGATTATGAAAGAGTTCTATCTGCCATCGCTCTCCTCGGATTGACCTTTCGTTAACGAGGCAAAACGCCCAAGAATCCGGCCGCCGAACGGCGTGTCGATGATGGTGACCTCAGGCATGCGCTTGGCCTCGGCGGCGTACGCGTGCATGATCTCGGCATCGAACTCGGGATGGAATTGCACGCCCCAGGCACATGCCCCCATGCGGAACGCCTGGTTTGCATCCCATGCGTTCTCTGCAAGGCGGACGGCCCCGGGGGGAAGCCGGGTGACCGACTGGGAATGGCTGACATGGACCCTGATGGTGGGCGGCAGGCCGACGAGCAGGGGATCATGGGAAGCGGCTTCCAGCAACGTGATCTCCGCAGTCCCCATTTCCTGTCCGCGAGGATTGTATTCGACAGTGCCGCCAAGGGCATGCGCCAAGAGTTGATGGCCGTAGCAGATCCCCAGGAGGGGTGTCCCGCTTAACGCGGCCTCCGCAAGCCAGGAGGCGGTCCTCTCGCTCCATTCGAGGCGGTCGGTCACCATGTCGTGTGATCCCGTGATCACGATACCGCTCGCGCGCGCCGCCGGCGGAAGCGGCTGGCCTGCTGCGACGTCAACCACCTCGGCGTGGCCATCCCCGAGCCCCATCCCGCCCAGAATCCAGTCCTCGAAATCTCCACGGCGGGATCTCAAGGAGGCCATCGTGCCTCCTGTCTTGATGATGATCACCCTCGGCTTCTCTGCGTGATGTTTTCCCATGGAAGTGTTGCCTGCGGGAAGTATAACAGCGTTTTTTTACGCGGCAACATCCTCCCTGAGCATTTTCTCCCTGATGAACCTGCCGTAGCAACGATGAAGCGGATCGAAGGTCTGGTATGTCTCCTACGTTTTGCTCGGCGCAGCCGGGGCAAGCATCCTTCCCGCCCTCCTTTCGATCGTCGTCGGCTGCCACGGCGCAGGTTGGGCTCGTGATGATGACCGCGGTCAGTTTCGGCGGCCTGACCGCGCCTTTTTTGCGGAAAGCTTGCGGACGAGCGGTGAAAAGCATAAAGCGCTCCTTGCAGAACGCCTCGTATGAACCGCGTCTGCGTCGGCCGCGTTTCCCTTCGCATAGCTCTCACGCTTGCCGCGGGGAATCGGCGTTGCGGCCGCCGCCACGACGGCCAACCTACAGGGGATGATGGATTTCCCTGTCGAGATATTCGCCCGGCTGACCTAACAAGTCGACAGAAGTCACAACGCGGTGATCACCTCCACGACCTTCGCTTTTGACCTGCTCCTTGACGCCGGCCTGCCGGCATCATTTCTTCGCGGGGACGTACTTGGTGGGGTCCGCGTCGAAAGCCTTTGCGCACCCCTGCGCGCAGAAGTGGTACTTTGTGCCTTCGTAACGCCTAGTGGTGGCGGCCGTTGCCGGATCGATCATCATCCCGCACACGACGTCCTTGACCTTCGATGGATCAGTGCCCATGTTCCCTCCTCCTCATCTTTCGAAATACTTTTCGAGTATCATCGTGATCTCGTCGATCTTCTCGGTCCCTTTGTTCGTCCTGATGGCGTCCTTCACGCAAGTGTTCATATGCTGCTTGAGAATGACGATGTTCGCTTTCTTCAAGAGCGCGATAGACGCATGTACCTGCTTGGAGACGTCGATACAGTAACGGTCTTCTTCCACCATCCTCAAGACTGCGTCGATCTGACCGCGCGCCGTTTTCAGCAGGTCGACGGCTTTCTGGCTGTCGTGGCTTCCATGGTTCATGAGGGTCTCCTAATGTTTGCCCGCCGCGGTACGGGCGCGTCTCTTGGGATCTTGAATCCGCGTAGCCGCAGCGCGTTGCTCACGACGGAAACCGAGCTCAGCGACATCGCCGCGGCAGCGAAGATGGGGTTGAGGAGCGGGCCGCCGAAGAGGTGCAGGAGGCCGGCCGCTATCGGGATGCCGAGCACGTTGTAACAGAAAGCCCAGAACAGGTTCTGCTTGATGTTACGGATCGTCCCCCGGCTGAGCTGTATGGCCCCCGCTACGTCCGTGAGGTCACTTTTCATGAGAACGATATCCGCAGACTCGATTGCGATGTCGGTCCCCGACCCGATGGCTATCCCTACGTCCGCTTGGGCAAGGGCCGCTGCATCATTGATGCCGTCACCTACCATGGCCACTCTGCGGCCTGCGTCTTGAAGCTCTTTCACCGCGGCGGCCTTCTGATGCGGCAGGACCTCGGCCACCACCGTATTCACTCCGACCTGCCGCGCAACGGCCTGGGCGGTTCTGGGGTTGTCACCTGTGAGCATCACGACCTCAAGACCCATATCGCGCAGGCGGCGGATTGCGCGAGCGCTAGATTCCTTGGGAACGTCGGCAACGGCGATGATCCCCGCGGGCCTCCCGTCGAGCGCGACGAACATCGGCGTCTTTCCGTCCTCCGCGAGCCGGGCAGATTCGTCGACGAGCGTCCCGAGGCTGATCCCTCGCGCGCTCATCAACTGCTCGTTTCCCAGGAGGAGCGTCTTTCCGCCGATTCGAGCTTCGATCCCCTGGCCCGGAATAGCTTGGAATGCGTCCAGCGCCAGTAGACTGAGCCCCCTGCGTTCCGCGCTCTGCGTGATGGCATCCCCCAAGGAATGTTCGGAGCCTTTCTCCGCGGACGCGGCAAGCTGCAGGAGGGCGTTTTCCTCTAAGCCGCCAGCCGAGAAGACGTCCGTCACCACCGGCCTGCCTTCGGTGACAGTTCCAGTTTTGTCGAGAACCACGGTCTGCACGCGGTGCGCCGCCTCCAGCGCGGCTCCTCCCTTGATAAGGATCCCTTCTTCCGCGCCCTTGCCCGTGCCCACCATTATGGCCGTAGGTGTGGCCAGGCCGAGCGCACACGGGCAGGCGATCACGAGCACCGACGTGAATATGGTCATGCTGAACGCGACGCTCTGGCCGGAAATGAGCCAGGCGGCTCCGGCTGCCAGCGCGATCAGTATGACAAGGGGAACGAAATAGCCTGAGACCTCGTCAGCGAGCTGGGCAACGGGCGCCTTGGATCCCTGGGCCTGCTCCACAAGCTTGATGATCTGCGAGAGGGCGGTGTCGCTGCCGATCCGCGTGGTTCGCAACGCGAAGGTCCCGTTCTTGTTGAAACTAGCCCCTGTCACCTGGTCACCGATCTTTTTCTCGATGGGGATGCTCTCCCCGGTGAGCATGGATTCGTCGACGGAGCTGTAGCCGTCGATCACCTCGCCATCGACAGGAACCTTTTCCCCTGGGCGAACTCGCAGGACGTCACCGACTTCGACCTCGGAGATGGGGATTTCCTTTTCCCCTCCGTCATGGACTACGGTTGCCATCTTGGGTGCGAGCCCCATCAACTTCTTAATCGCTTGCGAGGTTTTTCCCTTGGAAACCGTTTCCAGGGCTCTACCGAGCAGGATGAGGGTCAGGATTACGGCGGCAGTCTCAAAGTAGAGGCTTTTTACCGCCGCTGCGTCCCCCAAAGCGATTCGGATCGTGTTGGAGATGCTATAAAGCACTGCCGCCGCGGTCCCGATTGCTATCAGAGTGTCCATGTTGGGTGCCCTGTGCCAGAGCGTTCTCAGGCCTACCCGGTAGAACTGGTCTCCGGCAATGACGGCTGGAATCAGCAGGATGATCTGGGAAGTTGCGTAGCTGAGCGGGAAGCGCACAGGGTTCAGAAACCTGGGGAGGGGAATGCTTGCGCCCGGAATCATGTGCACGAGCGCTAGGTAAAGGAGCGGAACGGACACGGAGGCGGCAACGATGAACCGTGTCCACATTACCCGGATCTCCCGCTCTTTGCGCTGGGCGTCATGATCAACCGTAGCGTCCGTAGCATCGATCTCCAGGGGAGTGTAGCCTGCGTCGCTGATGGCCCTCTTGATTCCCGAAAGCCTGACTCGCGCCGGATCATACGTGACGTCAGCCCTCTCGGTGGCGAGATTGACGGTCACGCGCGCCACACCTTCGAGTTTGCCGACCGCCTTCTCTATGTGCGCCGCGCAGGAAGCGCAAGTCATTCCTTGCACCGGTATCACGACATGCTTGGCCGTTTCCCTTCGCTTCAGGCCATAGCCGGCTTCTTCCACCGCTTTCTTCACGTTCTCGAAGGTCACCCGGCCTTCGTCGTACTCCAGGCGGAGCTTTTCTGTAGCCAGGTTCACACTCGCGGTCCTGACGCCGGGAAGCTTGCCGACTACCTTCTCCACGCGCACGGAGCATGATGCGCAGGTCATTCCTGTTACGGTGACCTCTTCAAGTTTCATGTTCGCCAGCTTCGATCCCTTTTCTGTCTTGTCCATTCGACGTTTTATCCCTCCCCACCAGGGGAGGGGGTGTATGACCCAACTTACCCCCTCATGCCTCCAGCGTCAAGGGGAATCTTTCTCCTATGCGAACCACTCCCAGGTCTGCCCTCCGTTTGCGGCTCTCTGGGAGTAATCCTGTTGGGCTTGCGCTTCCATCTGGTATGCTTGGTTCGCTATGCGCATGTTCATGGCTGAAGGCGAAGCGGTCCCGACGGCCCGAATGACTTCTTCCGCCGTTCTCATAGCTGCGAGAGAATCGCCAGTAGCGGAGCCGGCGCCCGGCCCAGCAAGGGAGGATATTCTAGACGATGCGGCCGGCTTCACGGAGCCCATGAGGCCTGAAAGCAGGGCGGATGTCTCCCTGCCTGCTTGTTCTGACTCCAAAAGCTGCGCAGCGGCCCGGCGGAAGGGAGCTGGGTTGGTCATGGTGCCTGCGGGGTTCGCCCCTGCGAACGTCGGGGGAGTCGGCGCCGGGAAAACCCTCTGGTTTTGGCCCGCCATGTTCGGGCCCATCATCGGAGAGAGGAGGGCAGAGGTCACCTGCCCTTGCTGCTCCATCTGGAGGAGCGGCGCGTTGACCCGCTGCCCCGGACCTGCCAGCCCTCCGGGGGCCTGGCCGTTTGCGGTGAAGCCCGGTGGCTGACCTGGGGGTTGGAAAAAGCTCAGGTTGGGCCCGGGAAGGGTTGAAAGCAAGGCAGAAGTCTCCCTTCCCTGCTGCATCATCTGAAGCACTTGTAGCGGAAGCCGCTGTCCCGCAGCGGTTGCAAGGGCGTTGTTGGGAGCCACCCCGGCGGCTGAATCGTTTGGTGCGTCGCCCGGATAGACTGCCTGATTCTGCCGCCGCATGGCTGTCAGGTCAGGCCTCATAGAAACACCGTTGATGGGTTCTGTCGCCATACAATATCCCTCACCTAGAAAATACTGCTTTTCCGGGCTTCGGGTTGCAGAACGCTCCAGTGTCCCAGTTTAGGACGCTCTCCGCGCGCTACTGCTGGCTGTCTCAGCTATTCTGGATTCATCCCACGAAATGGCAGGCCACTCTGTGACCTGGGGCAACTTCTTTCAGAAGCGGTTTTGCGGTCCTGCAGATATCCTGCTCCAAGAGGCATCTGCCGACAAACGGACACCCAAGCGGCGGCTGCGTCGGATTGAACGGACTGCCGGCAGCCTGCCTCCTGTGCGGGGCCCTTGTTCCCAGGCGGGGGATTGCGCTGTAGAGGAGCTGGGAGTAGGGGTGGAGGGGGCTTTGGCCGATTTCGCTGGCCACGGCCTCTTCCATGAGGCTCCCCCCATAAAGGACTCCGATTCGATCCGCCATGTACGACACTACGGTCAGGTCATGTGCGATGAACAGGATGCTCAGGTCGAACTGGCGTTTCAGGTCCACAAGGAGGTTGAGGATTTGGCCCTGGATAGAGACATCGAGCGCGCTCACAACTTCGTCGCAGATCAGGGCCCGCGGATGGCTGAAGAGGGCCCGCGCAAGCGAGATACGCTGGCGCTGGCCTCCGGAAAACTCGGACGGCCTCCTCTGGAGATCGTCTGAACGCAGGCCCACGGCCTCCATCACTTCCCGCGCTCGATCAGCAAGCGCGGCGGACCCCGGGGAGCTCTCGGCGTATCTCATCCCCACGGTGAGGATCCGAAGCACGTCCATCCGCGGGTCCAGCGCGGAAGAAGGATCCTGGAATACGTATTTGACCTCTGAACGGAACTTGCGAAGCTGGCGCAGATTTGCCTTGGAGATTTCCCATTTTTCACCGTCCTGGAAATACTCGATGCTCCCTGAGGTGTGCGGGAAGAGCTGGACAAGGGCTTTGGCGAGCGTGGTCTTCCCTGAGCCGGATTCACCCACCAGGCCGTAGGTTTCTCCTTTGCGGATATCGATGCTGACTCCGTTCAAGGCCCAGACCCAGCGGCTTGCGGAAGCGAAAAGGCCGGCTTCCAGCTTGTAGACCTTCGTCAGCTCACTTACGCGGATGACCGCATCTGTGGCTTGCGCGCTCATGTCTTCACTCCGGGAAAAATGCAGCGGTACTTTCCCTGGCCGTCGGGCTCCTCGTTCTCCGAAAGAGGCGGGACAGCGGCGCGGCAACCCTCCACCGCCAGGAGACATCTCGGTGCGAACGGGCACCCTGGCTCACGGCGCGTCGGATCAGGGACGGAACCGACTATGGAGCGGAGCTTCTCTACTCTGTAATGGCTGCCCCATGAGGGCAGCGCGTCCAGGAGCGCGCGCGTGTAGGGGCTTCGAGGCTGGGAGAGCACGATGCCAGCCGGCCCTTCCTCGAGGGCCAGCCCCGCGTACATAACGATGATCCTGTCGGCGATCTGGCCGACCAGGGCGAGGTTGTGGGAGATGAAGACCAGGGAGAGCCGACGCCGCTTGCGCAGCTCCTCCAGCAGCCCGACAATTTCCGCCTGGATCGTGACATCTAGCGCCGTTGTCGGTTCATCGGCGATCAACAGCTCGGGATCGTTTGCCAGAGCAAGGGCGATCATGATTCTCTGGAGCATCCCCCCGGAGAACTGGTGGGGAAAACCGCGAAGACGTTCTTCGGCCCGCGGGATGTGGACCTCCGTCAGCAGCCGCACCGCCGTGTCCCTGCACTCCGTTGGGCTCAGGGACGGGCTTTTCACGCGCAGGGTTTCCTGGAAGGTCTTGCCGATGCTGTAAATGGGGTCGAAGGAACGACTAGGCTCCTGGAAGATCATAGAGGCGACCGTACCGCGCAGAGAGCGAAGCTGCTCGGGCGCCAGGCGTCTCACGTCGTTTCCCTTGAGCATGATATTTCCGCTCACCTGCGCGTCCCGTCCCAAAAGCCCGAGGGCGGCTAGGGCGCTGACGCTTTTTCCTGACCCAGACTCGCCGACGATTCCCAGACACTCCCCTCTTCCAACTGCGAAGTCCACTCCGCGCACCGCCTGGATGGCGCCGTTGCCTGACGGGAAGTTCACCGTCAGGCCCTGAACCTTGAGGATCATCTGAGCGGAAGTCACGGAGGCCTCCGGGGCTACCGGAGTGCTTGCTCCTTCGGTGATATCAGCCACGGCGCGTCTCCCTCCAGTTGGGGTCCGCGACGTCCCTCAGCAGCTCTCCGAGAAAGTTGAACGCCAGTGCGATGATGATGAGAAACACACCCGGCGTGAAGAGCCAGGGGAACTGCACGAGGTTCGTGATGGTGGTGGCGTCCCGGCTGATCATGCTGCCCCAGCTTACGGCCGGGTCTACGATGCCCAGGCCCAGGTAGGACAGCGCCGTCTCACCCAGAATGAACCCGGGGATGCCGAGGGTCACGCTGATGATGAGGATGGAAGACATTTGCGGGATGATGTGCTGAAAAAGTATGGCCCGTGGAGGCATTGACTCGAGCTCCGCGTTGGCCACGAAATCGTTCCGTTTTATCGCATGGACCATTCCCCGGATCATCCGCGCCGTTCCCGGCCAGCCCACAACGGACAGGATGATGGTGATGATCGCGTACGACTGGCCGGAGTTGAGGTTGTTGCTCAGGATCGATCGGAGGAAAAGGATCAGATACAGACCGGGTATCAGGATGATGAACTCGGCCAGGCGCATCATGATCCAGTCCCAAGGCCCTCCGAAGTACCCGGCCAGTCCCCCGAGGAACAGGGCGATGAGAAGCGAGATTGTCGTGCCTACGAACCCGATAGTCAGGGAGATGCGTGAACCGTAGAGGACCCTGCTGAAAATGTCCCTGCCGAGATTGTCCGTTCCGAACAGGAATACAGGCTCCTCCCCGGCCTGCGGGTTCGAGTACCGCGTGGTTCCGAAAAGATGGTGCCGGATGGGAACAAGGTTCCACAGCTTCACCTCCGGCCCGATCGCAAAGAGATCCACCGGGGTGTAGTGGCCTTCTAGCCCCGCATACTCGCGTGTATAGTCGTTGAGAAGGACAAGGGTCTGCACCTGGGGACGGAAACCGAGCGTGCGAGAATACAGGAGGAGAGAAGGGGGTTGGTCGGAATGGTTTGCGAATTGGTCGTTAGGTCCGTAGGGCGCGAGAAACTCGCAGAAGATCATGCTGACGTACAGGATGGCGAGGATGACCAAGGAGGCGAGTGCTATCGGCCTCCTGCGTAGAGCGCTCCAGAACCTTTTCATGCGTGAGAGTACCTGATGCGCGGGTCCACGAGAGCCAGCGCCACATCGGAGATCAGCATGCCCACGAGGATGAGGAAACTTATGAACATCATATTTGTCATCACGACGTTGATGTCCTTCTGCACGACCGCCTCGTACATGAGCCGCCCGACGCCAGGGTAAGAAAAGATAATCTCGAGAATCAGGGATCCAGAGAAAAGATCGGCGAGCAGCGTAGAGGAGCCAGTAATAAACGGGTTCATCGTGTTTCGAAATGCGTGGTTGAACAAGAGCCTGCGCTCAGGAATTCCGCGTGAGCGCAGCGCCGTGATATAGGGCTGGCCGAGCTGGTCGAGCATGGTGGCGCGTATCAGTCGGAGTGAGCCGCCAATACTGCCGAGGAACGCCCCGATGAGCGGAAGGATGATGTGGTAGAGATAGGAGAACGAGAACCCGAGCGGATTTCCGTCGAAGTTCTCGGTTGGATACGCGGTCACGGGGAAGATTCCCGTTGCCGAGGCGAACATCTGCAGGAGGATCAGGAGGAGGATCCCCGGGAATGCATTCAGGAATAGGCTCACGAACGCTACGGGCACGTCGATCGCAGTGCCAGCTTTGGAGGAGAAATAGATGCCAAGCGCAAAGGAAATGATGGTGAGAAAGACTAGAGAAATAAGGTTCAAGATGATGGAGTTCACCATACGTGTGCCTACGAGGTAGAGCACGGGCGCGCGCGAGATGAGCGATCGTCCCAAGTCGTGCTCGATGAAAACCTGGTGCAGCCAATGTGCATACTGCAGATAAAACGGCCGGTCCAGCCATAACCGATGCTTGGCCTCTCTGATCTGCTCGTCGGTTAGGATGTTCGTGGTTGAGTGGACGCCCCCGGTCTGGAGGACCACACTGCGGACGTAGTTGTCTATGATGTCTCCCGGCGAGAGGGACATGAGGCCGAACACGCCCAACCCGAGGAGGAACAGCATCAGTACCATCGTAGCAAACCGTCCAGCGAGGAACGTGGCCAGGGGATGCTGCTGGCGAAGCCGGGCCAGATTGAACGAAGACCGTGCTTGCGCGGGGCCGGTCGCAGGCGAGCTCATCGGGCTTTCAGGTACACGTAGTTGAAGTCAGGCGCACCGAGGGTGTCGGATCGTATATTCGCCCAATTGTCCAGGTATGCGCTGAAAGAGAGCGGATATACCATGTACATGACAGGCATCTGGTCCAAAAGGATCCGTTGGTAGCGATCCCATATCTTCTTTGCCTTTGTCGTATCCCGCTCCGAGTAGCCCTGCCAGTACAACGCGTCAACTTCCGCCTCCCAAGCCGTGGCCGGCTTAGGCTGAAGCGGGTTCCACAGGTGAAGGTTCCCCGAGGAGAGCCAGACGTTATCCCCTTGAGTGGGGAAATAATTCGAACCGACAGATATCATGATGGATTGCCAGTCATAGCCCTTGGTCAGGCTCTCCACGATCTTCTGGAACTGGATGGGCCTCACGTTGAGTTTGATGCCGACTTTCTTCAGCTCGTCCGCATAGACGGTCGCGATGTCGATGTCGAGATTGTTTTCCACGGGGACCGTGAGATCGTAGGAGATCGGGTTGCCGTCTGAGTCCTGCATGAGCCCCGCGGAGTTCGGCTTGATCCCGATCTGCGTCAGAAGCTGCTTTCCGCGATCGGGATCGTAGGTGAACTGCTGTTTGATGGACGGCTCGTAATAGGGGTTTGCCTTTGCGAAGAAGGAGAGGTCAGGCTCGGCTAGCCCCCGGTAAACCTCCCTGACTACCCTGTCCCTGTTGAAGAAGCAGCTCATGGCCTGGCGGAATGTTGTGTTAGAGAACCACTTCACGAACGTCGGGCCCAGGTTCCTCGGATTCTGGTTCCACGAGATGAAGGCGGCGCCGAGGCTGGGTCCGTTGTAAAACACCGTGTAATCCCGCGGCTTCTTCATGATCATGTCATCTAGGTCCTCGGGCCGCAGCCCGTAGCCGTCCAGCTCCCCGGCAAGAAACTTCAGTTTCTCCGTGTCTCGGCTCGGGATGATTTTCGTCTCGTATTTCTGGATATACGGCATCTTCTGGCCGTAGTCGTCAGTTCTCCAGTAGTTCAGATTGCGCGCTAACGTGACTTGGACTCCGGGCTTGTTCGACTCTATAAAGTAAGGCCCCATTGACGGAATTGTCCTGGGATCAGTATTGACGGTCCAGAGGTTGAGGACGCCTTCCACGCCACCTTTTTTCTTGGCGTCCTCGAAGATGTAGCGCGGACCGAAGTTCATGTTGCTGGAAAGCTCTGGCATGGCTACGACGCGCGGGTAGTGCAAGGCGAAGCGCCTCTCGTCTATTTTCTCCATGTCGATGTGCTTTTTCTTCCCGTCGGGCGTCTGCACGAACTGTCCTGCGTACCCCGAGTGCTGGAAAGCCGGATCACCTACGATCTGGTTGTACCAGAATACAACGTCATCCGAGGTCACCTTCACCTTCTTGCTCGGGTCCGCGAGAGTGGTCCAGTACAGATCGTCGCGGAGCGTGAAGATCACGTCCATGGTTCCAGATGCTTCGTTCACGAAAACCTCGTAAGACGAAGCGGCAAGTGGTTTCCACTGCTTTTTGTAAGGATCGTAGTCCAGTAGGTAGCTGGAGAGGTTGTCTGTGATTCCCGCGCTCTCTGCATCGTAGACGGCCACGACCGGGTTGAAGGTTTTCAGCTCGTTGGTGAGGTTGTTTCGCCACGTCCCGCCCGATTTGCCCTTCTCATAGGGATCCTTGCTCCCCGGCCGATAGACGGTCTTCTGAATGAGGCTGTCCTCCTGCTGCTTTTTCAGAAAAGTGAGCTGGTCCTCCGAGATTTGCGTGACCCTGGGGCCGCAGGCGGCAAGGAAGGCCAAAGCTGCAAACAGCGGTAGAAGAGGAAGCGGCAGTCTTTTCAATTGTTGACTCCTGTGCATGAGCATTTCCGCGCCGAGCGCATTTCAGTAGCCAAACGCAAGCTTACACAGTCCGCCCGCGAGCGGCAATTGGAAAGTAGTGTTGCAGCAAAGAGTCAACGTACGCCGCCCGGCCGTCCGCCCGGGTGAGATCTATGCCGCTAGCGCGTCGATACAGCTGCGGCAGGATGCCCGGTAGAAGAACGGCGGATACCATCTGGATAACCTCCGCTTTGATTTCACGGACGCTTCTGTCGGGGAAAAGCACGACCGTCTCCCGCGTCAGCGATGAGAGGAACTTTGTGAACCTCTTGATGAACGCTGTGTTCCCGGTCCCGTTGACGAAGGTGTCGTACAGGTGGGCCTTGACAATGCCCGGGAACCTCAAGGATCCCTCGAACACTTCCACGAGGATGGCGCGGATGCGGGGACGCAAGTTGCCCGACTTCTCCCGCAAGAGCACCTCCCAGTCTCCGAAAGCGTTTTCCAAGGTCATCGCGAGGGCTTCAGCCATCAGTGCGTCCTTGGAGCGGAAGTAGTAGCTGATGGCGGCGCTGTTCACCCCGGCCTCCCGGGCAATGCCGCGGATGGTCACCCCCTGAAGACCATCACGCTCGATGCATGTTATTGCCGCCTCGACAATCCGCCCCTGGACGCGGACTGACGGCGCTTCTTTCAGCGCACCTGCACTCTTCACACCTCCGATTCAATCATACGTCTGGGGCTTCTGCAACCGAACTGGAATCCCACGCAAGTCTTTCCCCAGACTCTCGCACCCCGCCACCGGGCAGTTCCGCCAGGACGAGGTTCCATCCCCTACCGGACAGCTCCCAGTGCGAAGACGCCGCCCAATCGTTCCTCCCGCCCCGGTGACGACAGCGAATTGCTGAGGTCGTCTCTTCCTTTTCGTGAGTGACAACTCTTCGCTGCCGTTGGCTGCTTTCTTTATAATCGAATGATTCAATCAATTGATTGACATTCTCGTGAAAAGGCTCTATGATTTCCTTTACTCGCGTGGAAAGGAGGCGGAAATGAGTGGCTCAAGATCGCAGATGGGATTTGGGCGAGGGGTTCTTGTCACCGGGTGTTCCTCGGGAATCGGCCGCGCAACGGCGCTGCACCTTGCCGATCGTGGTTTCACTGTCTTTGCCACAGTGCGCTGCAGGCCGGATTTCGAGGAGTTGAATGCCCTCGGGAATCCCGCACTCGTGCCCTATTTCCCACTAGACCTTCGGAAGCTTGAACACATCCCGCCCCTGGCAGCCAGGATCGAGGATGTGCTTTCTGAACGCGGACAGCCGGGATTGTACGCTATCATCAGCAACGCGGGCGCCGGCTCAGTGTCTCCGCTCGAGCTCCTTGATCTGGAAGCCTTCCGCGGAGAGCTGGAGACACGCTTGCTCGGCCCCGTGGCGCTTGCCCAGGCCCTGCTGCCGTCGCTGCGAAAAGGAGGGGGACGCTTACTCTGGATTGCAACTCCCGCGCTCATTCCTATCCCTTTTGTTGCGAGCATTCATGCATGCGATTACGCCGCCAACTGCCTGACCAGAACGTTCGCGCTGGAGCTGAAGCCTTGGAAGATCCCCAGCATCTTCGTGCGCTGCGGCGGGATCGACACCGCGGCGCCCGGAAAAAACGCCCGAGAGCTCGACCTCGACATGGCACGGTGGCCCAAGGACAAGCTGGTGCTCTACAGGGAAGCTCTCGAGAAAGAGAAAAAAGGGCTGGCGGCTTTCGATCAGAAAAGGAGCACCCCTGCAGTCATTGCGCAAAAGGTGCTAGAAGCCTTGCTCGCGGCGCGACCACGGCGGGTCTACCGCGCAGGATACATGTCCCGGGCCGGCGCGGTCCTGGACGTGCTGCCACAACGGCTCGTGGATTACATCATGTCTCGTCGCTAAAGAGGGGTTTGGTAACGGGTGGGCTTGCGACTACGTGGCGGTCTTGTACGGGTAGTGCCGGTTACGGTCTCCCTTTTCCCAAAGACGTCGATTCAAAGTAGAAATCGGCGAGCGCGAGGTGCTGCTGGTGATCTTTGGGGCAGAGGTGGACGCAAGACCAACACCCGGATCGTTGGATCACCGCCCGGGAGCTCGGAAAGCTTTCGGCGCCCCTTTTTGTGCTCCGTCAGCTCACAGTCCCGGAAAGACTGCGCCGGCAACGATGTCGGCTCGCATCAGGCGGTGTCCCTACTCTCTGGCAAATGGCGTATCTGTCTTGGGTAGCTGCGCCAGGTCGTACGGCGTTGCCTGGTATACGTAGTAGTTGAGCCAGTTGGCATACAAGAGGTGGGCGTGAGAACGCCACGTGACCAGCGGTTCGAGCTTTGGATCATCGCCAGGAAAGTAATTCACGGGAATCGCAATGGGCAGTCCCTTTTCCATGTCCCGATCGTACTCCGCCTTGAGTGTGTGTCTGTCGTACTCGGGGTGCCCGGTGACGAACAGCATGCGGCCGTCCCCTGAGCACGTCATATACACGCCGGCCTCGTCCGAGACGGCTAGGAGCTTCAGCCCTTTGACGGCCTCGATGTCTTTGCGCCGCACCTCGGTATGGCGAGAGTGGGGGGCGAGAAAACCCTCGTCAAAACCCCGCACGATCGGTTCGTGGGGAGCGAGGACCTTGTGATGGAAGAGGCCGAATATTTTGGCCGGGAGCGGGTACTTGGGGACGCCGAAGTGGCGATACATTCCCGCCTGCGCCCCCCAGCAGATGTGCAGTGTCGACCACACGTTCGTCCTGCTCCAGTCCATCAGACGGACGAGCTCGTCCCAGTAATCCACTTCCTCGAAGGGCAGGGTCTCTACGGGAGCGCCGGTGATCACCAGGCCGTCGAAGCGCTCTCCCAGCACACGGTCCAGCGGTTCGTAGAAAGCGGCCAGGTGCTCGGGAGGGGTGTTCTTGGATTCGTGCGTCTCCATGCGTATGAATGTGATGTCCACCTGCAAAGGCGTGTTGCCCAAGAGGCGCAGGATTTGCGTCTCCGTGACGATTTTCGTAGGCATGAGGTTGAGTACGGCAATGCGCAGCGGGCGGATGTCCTGGTGGAGCGCCCGGTCTTTTGTCATGACAAATATGTTTTCCTGGGCCAAAGTTTTTCTGGCGGGAAGATCGTCCGGGATCCTTACCGGCATGCTTGTTCTCCTGTTCTCAACCTGCTGCCTCGCGCCTATTCATAGCTCCTAAGCGGTACTGATGGCAACCGTCTCGCTCTATCTGAACTGCGCCCTGAACTGCGCCGATTGCCTGCCCCCGATGCAATCATCGTAACAACACTACCAAAATGGTCGACTTAGTAGTATATTGTTGCCGTATAAGGAGTGTCAACAATGCCAGACGCGCTTGGGAAAGTCGATCATTCTTCGCTAAAGGTAAATCAGGGGACGATTATCGTGCTCTTGCTCGTTTCCTTCGTTGCAAACGTCCCGTGGCTCACGGCCGCGGTAGCCGTGGTCATGGTCGCCGGCACTATGGCAGGGCGCCCAGGATTCTTCTTCATTTACTCGTGGCTCCTTCGGCCCGCGGGCATCGTCAAGCCGAATGTGCTTGCGGACAACCCGGAGCCGCATCGATTCGCGCAGGGTTTTGGGGGAGTTGTCGCAGCCATCTCGGCACTATCAACGCTGTTGGGCGCCGCGGTATTCGGGTGGTCCCTGGCGTGGCTTGTGATAGTACTTGCGGCCCTAAACCTGTTCGTGGGCTTTTGCGCTGGATGCGCCGTGTACTACTGGCTGCATCGTCTCCAGGTGCCCGGCTTCTCGAAGAACCCACCCACCGGGTTCTTCCCGGGCATGAGGCCAAGGACGTGAGTTCCAAAACAAGGTGCGACACTATATGCGGCGTGATGCAAAGAAGCGTGGGGTTGGCGGAGTGATGCTTTTACAGACGGTCGTGCGTTTGATCGCCGCTGCGGGGATCATCGGGTTCTCCGTCACCGCGTTCGCGCTGGTGAAGATGGTCGTTCTGGCGAGGGCCAGACGCAGCTCGGCTGGTTTTTCCGCTTTCCGGCGCGGTGTTCCCGGAATTGTCTACTTCACCACGCCGGACTGCGTGACATGCAAGGCAGCCCAGCGCCCGGCGCTTCGAGCCTTGGTGAAGCAGCTCGACAGGAACGTCCAGGTGATCGAGGTCGATGCGACTGATCGCCCCGACCTTGCGCGCCAATGGAGCGTCCTCAGTGTCCCGACAACTTTCATCCTGGACCGCGACGGTAAGCCGCGGCAGGTAAACCACGGATTCGCCTCTGCCGCGAAGTTGCTGAGCCAGCTTCAACGCGTGAGCTGATTCGGTTCGCCTGACGCGGGCGGTCCCAGATGCGCCTCAGATCTGATAGTTGAGCATCCCTTCCCAGGCGCCGCTCAGCAGGGAATCAAGGGTCACTTTCTCCAGCGCTTCATTCACGGTCTTTTCTAGGGAGCCCCAGACCGCGTCAGCGGGATGCATGTACCCTCCGTCAGAGTCTTTCGGCTTTCGTGGGCTGCCGGTGGCGGAGATATCCCCCTCGAGCGCCTGTACGATCTCCCGCAACGTAATGGTGCGTGGATTTCGAGACAGCGTGTAGCCCCCATGGGCTCCGCGAAAAGAGGTGATCAGGCCGACTCCGCGCAGCGGAATGACCAGCTTGCTGAGATACTTCTCCGAAATCCCGTGCGTGCGCGCGATGTCCTTGAGAAAAACTGGCTCCCCTCCGAATCGCAGGGCGAGCTCGTACATGATTTTCAGACCATATTTGCTTCTGGTTGATATCAACATGTCAGTTTTGCCCGTTGCAAAGGATAGTGTGCGGCGAGCTAGGAGTCAACGAAACGTCGACGCACGATGAGGCAGTGGGATCTCTGGAATTACTACTTTTATAGTTGACAAACTTCCAAAACGATGGAATTATACTACCAATACTATAGACTTTGTAGTGATTAAGACACTACAGATAAGGAGAGGGTATGGGCGACAAGGCAAGTTACAGGTTCGAAACCCTGGCGCTTCACGGAGGTCAGGAGGTAGATCCGACAACATCGCGTGGAGTGCCTATCTACCGAACGAGTTCCTACGTATTTCCCACCACGGAGAGGGCGGCCAATCTCTTTGCGTTGAAGGAGCTTGGCAACATCTATAGCAGGATCATGAATCCCACGCAGGACGTGCTAGAGCAGCGGGTCTCGTTGCTCGAGAACGGGGCCGCATCGGTGGCATTCGCCTCAGGGACGGCGGCAATCTTCAACACCATCGTAACCATTATGGGCCAGGGCGATGAGATCGTCTCGGCGAACAACCTCTATGGAGGCACCTACACGATGTTCGACGCCATCCTGCCCAACCTCGGCATCACCGTA
>Ga0326727_10008684_pt1 | contig 25589 bp, 19 predicted proteins | sample MB2enrmetagenome_FD_207643 | JGI IMG/M metagenome (GOLD analysis project Ga0326727, IMG submission 207643) | Lab enriched peat soil microbial communities from McLean, Ithaca, NY, United States - MB29MY | ecosystem: Environmental > Terrestrial > Soil > Wetlands > Peat | place: USA: New York...
GCGGCAGCAAGACGAGGGGCGATCAGGCGCGGACTCGCTTCACAAACCGCGCCATGCGTTCGGTGGCGGTTTCAATGCGATCCAACGCGGTGGCGAAACAGCAGCGCAGATAGCCTTCGCCCGTCGGGCCGAAGGCGCTGCCGGGCACGCACGCCACTTTTTCCGCTTCCAGCAGTTGGCGCGCGAAGTCCTTGGAACACAGCCCGGTGGATTGGATGCACGGGAAGGCGTAGAAGGAACCCCGCGGCAGATGGCAGGGCAGGCCCATTTCGTTGAAGGCGCTGACAATATAATTCCGGCGGGCGCGGTATTGCTCGCGCATTTCCAGGGTGTCGGCCCGGCCGTGTTGAATGGCTTCCAGGGCGGCTTCCTGGCTGATGATGCTGGCGCAGAGCATCGAATACTGATGGACGCGCATCATGGCGTCAATAATCGCCGCCGGCCCGCAGGCGTAGCCGATGCGAAAGCCGGTCATGGCGTAGGCCTTGGAAAAACCGTGCAGGAAAATCGTGCGCTCCTTCATGCCGGGCAGCGCGGCGATGCTGACGTGCTCGCCTTCAAAGGTCAGCTCGGAATAGATTTCGTCGGTGATGACCAGCAGGTTGTGCCGCAGGACCAGCGCGGCGATCTTTTCCAATTCCGCGCGGGCCATGGTTCCCCCGGTCGGGTTGGTGGGGAAATTCAACACCAGCGCCTTGCTCCGGGGAGTCACGGCTTTTTCGATGGCCGCCGCCGTCACGGAAAAGGCGTTTTCCGGGCGGCAGGAGACCGCCGCCGGCACGCCGTGGGCCAGGGCGATGCCGGGGGCATAGCTCACATAGCAGGGTTCGTGATAGATCACCTCGTCGCCCGGGTTGATGAGGGCGCGGAAGGCCAGATCCATCGCCTCGCTCACCCCCACGGCGATCAGGATTTCGCGGACCGGGTCGTAACCGATCTTGAAATGTTGGAGGACGCTGGCGGAAATGGCTTCCCGCAGGGACAGCAGGCCGAGGTTGGAAGTGTATCCGGTCCTGCCCCGTTCCAGCGCGTAAATGGCCGCCTCCCGAATGTGCCAGGGAGTGACAAAATCCGGCTCCCCCACGCCGAGGGAGATGACATCCTTCATGCTCTGGACGATGTCAAAAAAATCGCGGATGCCCGAACGCGGGATGGCGGCCACGGCATGCGAGATGAGCTTTTCGGACTTGAATTCCACGGCCCTATTGTAGCGGCGGTCTGTGACCGCCGCATTATTTTTTTTCGATTAACTTTTTCCGGCAATTTATGCGGCGGTCATAGACCGCCGCTACAATCTTCATCAATTCGTAAAGTATGTATTTCGCCCTGCCAGGGCCATTCCGTCCTCTCCTTGACTAATCCGGCACGAACGGGATTTTCCGCCACATACAGCCATTTTTGGGAATACGATTCACTGGCGCGAAGGACATGATCAAAGAACCCCTTTTGCCAGTGGGGCGCCGGGTGGCCAGCCTGACGGAGGGTTTTGGAAAGAGAGTTTTTCAGGCTCTTCACCCAGGAAGAAAGGTCGTGGGATGGATCGGAGAATTTCACGAAGAGATGAAGGTGATCGGGCATCAGGACGTAGCGGCCCACGAAGATGTTCCTGGGCGAGGCGGCATGGCAGAATTGCACAAACGCGTCGTGGATTTGTTGCGACGCAAGCAGAGGCTGGCGGGCTGCGGTGCAGCATGTCAAGAAATAGGCTGGGTATTGGGGATGGAGGCGTTCCAGGCGGTGCAGGCGCTCGGTCATATCACCTCAAATCTTCAATGTAGCGGCGGTCTGTGACCGCCGCATTATTTTCTTGATTAACGCCTTTTCGGCAAAATGTGCGGCGGTCATAGACCGCCGCTACAGAAGGTTGTCAGGCGGCGGCCTGATCGGTTTTGCGCCGGAGCAAGGGCTTGGTTTCGCCCAGGACCACGGGGCGGGTGATCTTGATGCCCGCAATGTCGTCGCTGGAAGGGGACTCGAACATGACATCCAGCATCAGCTTTTCCAGCAAGCCGCGGAGCGCGCGCGCGCCGGTCCCTTTCTTCATGGCCTGCGCGGCCAGTTCGCGCACGGCGTCCTCGGTGAATTCCAGTTCGATGCCCTCCATGGCCATGAGTTTGGCGTATTGCCGCACCAGGGCGTTGCGGGTATCGGTCAGGATGCAAACCAGTTGCTCCTCGGTCAGTTCCTCCAGCACCGTGGTCATGGGCAGCCGGCCCACAAATTCGGGGATGAATCCGTAGGCGATCAAATCCTCCGGCTCGACAAATTGCAGCACCTTGTCCCGGTCCACCGAGGTGATTTTGCGCCCCTGTTCCACCGCGCCAAAGCCCATGACCCGATTGCCCAGGCGCCGCTGGATGATCTTCTCCAGCCCGATGAATGCCCCGCCGCAGACAAACAAGATGCCGCCCGTGTCCACCCGGATGTATTCCTGCTGGGGATGCTTGCGGCCCCCCTGCGGCGGCACGTTGCATACCGTCCCTTCCAGGATTTTCAGCAGCGCCTGCTGCACGCCCTCGCCCGAGACGTCCCGCGTGATGGAGACGTTCTCGGTCTTGCGCGCGATCTTGTCAATCTCATCAATATAGACAATCCCCATCTGCGCCCGCTTCACATCGTAGTCGGCATTCTGGAGCAGGCGCAAAATAATGTTCTCCACGTCCTCCCCCACGTAGCCCGCCTCGGTCAGGGTGGTGGCGTCGGCGATGGCGAAAGGCACGTTCAGGATTTTGGCCAGTGTGCGCGCCAGCAGCGTCTTGCCCGATCCGGTGGGGCCGATCAACAGAATGTTGGTTTTCTCGATCTCGACATCGGCGTCGCGCCCGGCGCCCAGCTCGCCGCCGCCCTTTTCCGCCTCGCCGGGCGGTTCCTGCAGGATGCGCTTGAAATGGTTGTGCACCGCCACCGCCAGCGTTTTCTTGGCGTGGTTTTGGCCCACGCAATGGCGGTCCAGGTGCGCTTTGATGTCCTGCGGTTTGGGGGGGCTGAATTTGGCCGCCGCCCGGCGGGTTTCCGCCGAAAGCTCCTTGTCAAGCACACTCTTGCAGAGGATGATGCAATTGTCGCAAATATAGACGCCGGGGCCGGCGATCAGCTTTTTCACTTCCGCGTGGGATTTCCCGCAGAAACTGCAGAGGGTGATGTTGATGGGGCGCGCCATGCCGGGGCCTAGGGGATAAGGGCGTTGGTTTTCCCATCCGTCAGGCCGGGAATTTCCTTGCGGGACTGCACCACTTCGTCCACCAGCCCGTAGTCCTTGGCCTCGGCCGCCGTCATAAAGTTATCGCGGTCGCAGTCCTTTTCCACCTGTTCAAAGGGTTTGCCGCTGTGTTTGGCGATGATGGAATTGAGGCGGTGCTTGAGCTTGAGCATATATTTGACGCGGATCTCCACGTCGCTGGCCGCCCCTTCGGCCCCGCCCAGCACCTGGTGAATCATGATGTTGGAATTGGGCAGCGCGAACCGCTTGCCCTTGGTGCCCCCGCACAGCAGGATGGCCCCCATGCTGGCCGCCTGCCCGATGCAATAGGTGTTCACGTCGCAGGTCAAAAACTGCATCGTGTCATACACCGCCAGCCCGGCGGTCACGCTCCCGCCCGGCGAGTTGACGTAAAGATGAATATCCTTCTTCGGATCGTCCATTTGCAGGAAGAGCAACTGGGCGATGATGAGGTTGGCCACCATGTCATCCAGGGGCGTTCCCAAAAAAACGATCCGGTCCCGCAGCAACCGCGAATAAATGTCATAACCGCGTTCCCCGCGTCCGGTTTGCTCGACGACCATCGGCACTAGAAAATTTTCCATAGATTTCACTCCAAATGATGATCCAACCTACCGGACTCCCAGCCCCGCGTCAAGGCGGGGATTTTGCCCATTGCGGATTGCGGATTGCGGATTGCGGATTTCCCCGCGCCACGGCGCAGAAGGTGGCCGCGGCGTCCCGCCGCGCCCTGTAGCGGCGGTCTGTGACCGCCGAGCCGGTCTGGCGGAGCGATCCCTCATGCTTTCGGGGAGCGCGCGTCCCGATTCCGAATCAGGATGCCGCGGGCCGCGCCTCGCGTCCCGCATCCATCCCCCGGAGAATTGAAAATGCCTCTGCCCCGGCGGACTGCCGAACTTTGCAACTGAGCCTCTCGCATCAAACACATTGCATATTGGATTTGCAGGTTCTAATGTGAAGCCGCATGGTTAGTTGAACAGTGGATGGCCAACATGAGACGTATCCTGTGCCTCGCGATCCTGCTCTGCCTGGCACTCCCGGCACGGCCAGCTCTGGCGAAGTTGCGGTGGCTGGGAACTTTTTCTGATGTCGGCTTGTTTGATGACGATGTCTCGCACATAGCCATTGTGCTCGAGGGGTGTGAATGGGAGGCCGTGGTCAGCCAGGACGGCGGACAAACTTGGCGCATCGGGGATAAAGCGCAGTTGCCCAATGTGCTCGGGAAGCTTCCGGTCATCGGGCAGATCCGCTACGCCGTTACCGGGCCAACGGGGAGCCTTATTCGATCGGATGACGGCGGACAATCTTGGCGGGATGTATCGCCTTGGAGTTTTCTTAGACGCACCATCCGCGAAGACGTGAAAGCTGAAAAGCAGCTCTACCTCTCGGGGTGCGGCCATTGGCTCCCTGACGATGCGGCGTGGCCGCTGGTTTTCGCAGCGAGCGCTCTCGCGCTGACGGCGTTTGGTGTGGGGGGCTGCTGGCGGCAACCGAGGCAGTGGGTTCTGCCCGTGCTTTTCTCTTTGATGGCCTACTTCTTGACAGGCATTGGCCTGTGCGCCACGCATCATTACTTCATTCGATGGCTGTGCATAGACCAGTGGACGGTCCGGTTGGAACACTGGGATGGATTGACGTTTCCGTTGTGGCCGCTTGGGGTGCTGCTGAATCTGACGGGCAACGTCTGGCTTGCCCCGGTGACGGCCATATTATGTTACCCCATGACCCCCGTATTTGGGTGGTTGGCCCGCCGGCCTTCCACTTCAGCGCGTGCAACGCTTCGCACTGTCGCCGCAGTGGTTGCCGTTGTGATTTTGCCGTTGCTGCTAATTTTGTCCATCACACCTGGAATTGGCCGTGGTTGGGATTACGCTCTATATAAGTCGGAGAGCGGCCACGGATTTCGCATAGGAAACGGGCGCCACCCGCCCACGGGTGAGGGCCGGATGCGTTGAGGTTGTTGAGCCAAGGATTCCGCATAGGAAACGGGCGCCACCCGCCTCCTTGAATTTGGACGACAAAGGGAGAGGAGTCACTTGGTTTGGCTCGTTTTCTCCGCACTTCCCCTTGCGCCAAGACTATGCCGCATGATTGCCTTTGAAAGACCTTCCTCCTCCACCAAAGCAACGGGAGGACTCCGGGCCTTTACTTCCCGGCGCCAGCCAGGTCAGAGGGCCCTGTCTCGAGGGCGGCGATGATTTTGCCGGCGTCATAAACACAGCCAGCCCAGGTTCCGCCGCCGGCGGATTGCAGGGCGGCCCATAGCCGCGTGTCCTCGGGCAGGGCGGCGTTGGGCGCGAGGTCCGGGCGCGGTGCGCGGGCGGCCAATACCCGCACCCCTTCCTCCGGCGTGAACCGGCGCCCGCCTTCTCCCACCAAATCCACCGTTCCTTCCAGGCGATGGCGGTCAATTTCAATTCGGATCACGTCGCCGTCCAGGACCTTGCCAATGGGTCCGCCCGCCAGGCCCTCCGGCCCGATGTGGCCAAGGCACGCGCCGGTGGAAAGGCCGGAAAAACGCGCGTCCGTCAGCAGCGCGACGTGTTTGCCGAAGGGAAGATGTTTGAGCGCGGCCGTCACCTGGTAAGTTTCCTCCATGCCGGTGCCCCGCGGCCCGACGCCCGTTAGGACGAGCACATCGCCCGCCTGGACGCGCCCCTGCTTGATGGCGGCCATGGCATCTTTCTCGTTGACAAAGACCCGCGCCGGCCCTTCCTTGCGATAGACGCCATCGGCGTCCACCACCGCCGGATCAATGGCGGTGCTTTTGACCACCGAGCCTTCCGGGGCCAGATTGCCGCGCGGGAAAACCATCGTGCCGGCCAGGCCGGCGGCCCGCGCCCGCTCCGGAGAAAAAATCACCTCGTCCGCCTCCACGCCGTCCAGTTGGCGCAATAATTCCTTGAACCGCCGGCGGCGTTCGGAGGCTTCCCACCAGGCGAGATTTTCGCCCAGGGTTTTGCCGGAAACGGTCAGCGCCTCCAGATGGAGCAACCCCAATTGCCGCAAGTGCAACATCACCTCCGGCGTTCCCCCCGCCAGAAAGACGCGCACCGTCGGATGCTGGACCGGGCCGTTGGGCAGCACGCTGACCAGCCGGGGCGTTCGCCGGTTGATCGAAATCCAATCCTGCACGGCGGGCGGTTTCAACCCGGCGGCATGGGCAATGGCGGGAATGTGCAGGAGCAAATTGGTGGAACCGCCAAACGCCGCGTGAACCGTCATGGCATTTTCGAGGCTTTCCGCCGTCAGCACATCCCGCATGGCCAGCTTGCGTTTCTCCAAGCCAACCAGGGCGCGGGCCGAGCGCCGGGCCGTGTCCAGCCACACCGCCTGGCCGGAAGGGGCGAGCGCCGCGTGCGGCAACGAAAGCCCCAGCGCCTCGCCCACCACTTGCGAAGTGGCCGCCGTGCCGAGGAACTGGCAACCCCCTCCGGGCGTCCCGCAGGCGCGGCATCCCAGTTCGGCCGCCTCCGCCAGCGAAACCAGTCCGTGCGCATAGCGGACCCCCAGCGTCTGCACCGTCCCCGCGTCCTCCCCTCCGGCGGCGGGCAGCGTCACTCCGCCGGGGACGATCACGCCCGGCAAATCCGGCAGCCCGGCCAGCGCCATCATCATGGCGGGCAACCCTTTGTCGCACGTCGCCACCCCCAGCGCGCCGGCGCGCAAGGGCAGCGAGCGCGCCAGCCTTCGGAAAACCACCGCCGCGTCATTCCGGTAGGGCAGACTGTCAAACATGCCTGTCGTCCCTTGCGTCCGCCCGTCGCACGGATCGGAGCAAAACCCGGCGAAGGGAATCATTCCCAACCGCTTCAGTTCCTCCGCCGCCGCCTGAACAAGCAATCCGATTTCCCAATGCCCGGTATGATAGCCCAGCGCGATGGGTTTGCCGTCGGGCGCGCGCAGCCCTCCTTGCGTGCTCAAAATGAGGAACTGCTTTCCTCCCGCCTCCGCCGGATTCCATCCCATGCCCGCATTGAGCGACAAACCGAAAAGATCGCCGCTGGGGCGGTGGAGCAGCATATCTTCCGTGATGGGCAGCGTTCCCGCCGGGCCGGGCGCTTGCGTTTGAACTTGGTAAATCTCCGGCCAAGCCGAATCGAAAACATCGTGGCTGGAATTCATAATTAATGCAGCAAACGTCAAGCACTTTTCTTGTCATCGGCCGCCCGCACTACCAGCGCATCCGTATTTGTGATCTCTCGATGCCACCAAACCACCACTGAATATGGCCCGACTGATGACGCATGCTCGGTGACCGACACAACATGATCCACCCCGATTCCGTTTATGAACTCCTCAGCTTGCTCACGAAGCTTCTCCATCCGTCGCCCCCGGAGACCGCCCGCGTTCCCGCCCAAGACCGAACTGACCGGATGATCCGCCTCGGCAACAAATACGCTGTGCTGTATGATCTTCATTGTCTTCTGACTATACGACCGCCGGTTCGTCTATTGGAACACAATAATGCGGCCCCTCCCGGCCGGGAATATCTTGTGTTTGTGTTTTTCTCTGGCGCGGCAGGGCCTTCATTGCCTAAACTGGCTGGCATGAAGTCAAACGCCTGCCTGCCTCTGGTCGCTTTCACCGTTCTGGTTTCCGGTCATCCGCTTTGGGCGGCTGAGTCGCGGTTCACGCCGCCCGCGTCGCCGCGCGTCACGTACAATTTCAATCCGGGCTGGAAGTTCATCCGCCAGGACGTTCCCGGCGCCCAGGAGGTGTCGTTCGACGACTCCCAATGGGAGACGGTCAGCACGCCGCATTCGTTCAACGATGTGGACTCGTTCCGTGTGATCATTGACCACAGTGGCGGCGATCGGGGCAAGTACCAGGGCCTGAGCTGGTATCGAAAACACTTTAAGCTCCCGGCGGGCGCGGCGGGATCCAAGGTGTTCATTGAGTTCGAGGGCATGCGCCAGGCCGGGGATATCTATTTCAACGGCAAGCCTTTTGGCCTGTATGAGAACGGCATCACGGGTTACGGCGTGGACCTCACGTCCGCGGCGCTGTTCGGCGACCGGGACAACGTGCTGGCGGTGCAAGTGGACAACCGCACCAGCTACCGGGAGCGGGCCACGGACACGACGTACCGATGGAACGCCAACGATTTCAACCCCGTCCACGGCGGCATCAACCGGCGGGTGTGGCTGCGGCTGACGGGGAAGATCTACCAGACCCTGCCGCTCTATTACGGCCTGAAGACGACCGGCACGTATATCTACGGCGGCAACTACAACATCGCGGGCCGCGCCTGCGACGTCACCGTCGAGTCGCAGGTTCACAATGCCACGGCCAACCGGTCGGTCCCCCGGTCCACCGTCACTCTGTCGTGCGTGGTCGTGGACCAGGACGGCCTGGTCCGCGCCAGGTTCCAGGGCGGCGGCGTGGAGATATTGTCCGGCGCGAAGACCGTTCTGACCGCCACCGGCCCGCTGGCCAATGCCCGATTCTGGAGCACCGACGATCCCTATTTGTACGACGTTTACACGATCCTGACCGTGGAGGGGAAAGTCGTTGACGTCAACAAGGTGACGACGGGGTTCCGCAAGACCGAATTCAAGGGGGGGGCCGGCACGGGCGGCGTTTATATCAACGACCAGTTCGTCTATCTCAAGGGGTTCGCCCAGCGCACCAGCGACGAATGGGCCGGCGTCGGCGCCGGCTATCCGGACTGGATGCACGATTTCAGCGCCCGGATGCTTCGCGATGGCAACGGGAATTACATGCGCTGGATGCATGTGGCGCCGCAGAAGGCGGATGTCGAAGCTTATGACCGGTTCGGCATTGTTGAGGTCGCGCCCGCCGGCGACAAGGAAGAGGATGCGCAAGGCCGCCAATGGGAGCAACGCGTGGAGGTCATGCGCGACACGATCATCTACCTGCGCAACAACCCCAGCGTGCTCTTCTGGGAGGCGGGGAACACCGGAGTCACTGCCTCCCAGATGCGGGAGATGGTGGACCTGCGCAAGGAATTGGACCCGCACGGCGGCCGGGTCATGGGGTGCCGCTCGCTCAGGGATCCGGGGGCGGTGGCCGTTACGGAGTGGTTCGGCACCATGCTCGGCGGGCCATTCAGCGCCCAGATGCGCGACCAGGCTCCCCTTATCGAGACCGAGGATTTCCGCGATGAAGGCGCCCGCCGCTTCTGGGACGACTATTCCCCTCCCTATTTCGGATTCAAGAAGGGGCCGAACGACACCTGGAACTACAATTCCGAGACCTTCGCCCTGGCGCAGGTCCGGCGATACTGGTCGTTCTGGTCCAGCCGCATTTCCAACACCGACCCGGCCCAGTCCAAGTGGTCGGCCTACGCTTCCATCTATTTCATAGATTCCGACGCCGACGGACGGCAGGACTCCAGCGAGGTCTGCCGCGTCAGCGGCAAGATTGACGCCGTGCGCCTGCCCAAGGAAGCCTACTTCGCCGAGCGCGTGATGCAGAACGAGAAGCCGGACCTCCACATCATCGGACATTGGACCTACCCGGCCAACACGACCAAGACGATAAACGTCATCGCCAACCATGTGGACAGCGTCGAATTCTTCGTCAACGGCAATGCCCGGGGCAAGATCACCCAGCCGGAAAACGGGTATCTCTATGCCTTTCCGAACATCGCGTTCACACCCGGCACGATCAAGGCCGTCGGTTACAAAGGGGGTGAGGCCGTCGCCCAGCAGGAATTGAAGACCGCCGGCCCTCCCGCGGCGATCCAGCTCACCCTCCACACCGGGCCTAATGGATTGCAGGCCGACGGCGAAGATGTCGCTCTGATTGACTTTGAAGTCGTGGACGCCGGCGGCGAGCGTTGCCCAACCGACGATGCCCGCGTGGATTTCACCTGGAATTCAGTGGGGAGGACGGTTTCGGCCACCGGCCCCGCCATCTGGCGCGGCGGTTACAACAGCGGCAAGGTCAATTCCGTCAACAACCTTTACCTCAACACCGAGTGTGGCATCAACCGCGTGGCCATGCGCTCGACTCTGATGCCCGGGACGATCACGCTGACGGCCACGCGCGAAGGCTTGCGGCCCGGCACCATCACATTCGACTCCAAACCGGTTGCGATCGAGGATGGTCTGACTCAGGACATGCCGCAAACCCTGTCGCCGGCGGCGCGGGCGTTGCCATAGATCGCGAAGGATGCGATCCGGCATCAACGTCTTCGCGTTGTCCGTGCTCTCGCCCAAGACGGCCGCTCCTTTCCTCTTGAATTCGGCCCAGTGATCCCGAAATGCGCAGGCTTCCTTGGCGCAACCTCAACTGCCTGAATAGTCCCGCCGTCTGGATTGCGCGCACTTCCCGAACTTCCCGCTGCCGGCTCGAACTCCACGGCGACAACTAAAGCCTCGACAAGCCGGGAAAGGAAAATAAGAATGGACCGCATGAAAATGCATTCCCTCTTGTTAGTGGCGGGCGCGTCCGCGCTTGCTTTTGGCCCCGCGCTCCTGGCCCGGGAGGACACCCGCCTGGATTCCGGCTGGCGCTTCATACAGAACGACGTCACCGGCGCTGAAAAACCCGGCTTCTCCGACGCCGATTGGACCGCCGTCTCGATTCCCCACAACTGGGGATTTGTGGAAGCGCAACAGGGCAAAAACTTCTACCGCGGGCCGGGCTGGTACCGGCTGGCCTGGAACGCCGGCGCGCCCAAGGCGGGCCGGCGCTATTTCATTCGCTTCGAAGCCGCCAGCATGGTCGCGGATGTCTATCTCAACGGCCAAAAACTCGGGCAGCACCGCGGCGCTTTTGGCGCGTTCTGCTTTGAAATCACCACCAACCTCTCCGCCGGCGGCGAAAATTTGCTGGCGGTGCGCGTGAGCAACGAGCCGCAGCCGGACATCGCCCCCCTGGCCGGTGACTTCAGCGTGTATGGCGGACTGTATCGTCCGGTGCATCTGATTGAGACCTCCGCGCAGAACATCAACCTGACCGATCATGGTTCGCCGGGGGTGGCGTGGCTGCAAACCAGCGTTTCGGCGGAAAAGGCGGTCCTGAACGTGACCGCCCAGATTTCCAACCCGCTTCGAGGCAATCAGTCGCTGGCCTGCGCCGCCCGGGTCGTGGACGCGGAGGGGAAACAAGTTGCCGGGACGGAAACAGCCTTCACCCTGGTTGGCAATGTGATCGCGCCCGTCTCCCTGCGGGTGACGGTGCCGAACCCGCGTATGTGGAACGGCCGCAAGGACCCGTATCTTTACAAGGCCATCCTTGAGTTGCGCTCCCAGGGCCAGGTGGTGGATTCCGTCGAGCAACCGCTCGGCTTGAGGTATTACTCGGTGGACCCGGAGAAAGGTTTCTTCCTCAACGGCGCGCCGTATCATTTGCACGGCGTGGACCGCCATCAGGAACGGTTCGACAAGGGCTGGGCCATCAGCGAAGCGGACCAGGAGGAGGACATCAAACTGATGAGCGAGTTGGGCATCACCGTGGTGCGCTGCGCGCACTACCAGCACAGCGATTATTTCTACAGTCTGTGCGACAAGGCGGGGATCATGGTCTGGGCGGAGCTGCCCCTGGTCAACGAGGTGCGCAACACGGCGGAATTCAGCGAGACCACGCGCAACCAATGGCTGGATTTGATCCGCCAGAACATCAATCATCCCTCCATTTTCGCCTGGAGCATGTTCAATGAAATGGCCGCGGGCCGGGGAGATCCCCATCGCGTGCTGCAGGACCTGGCGGCCCTGGAGCACGGCGAAGACCCCACCCGCCCGACCATCGGCGCTTCCAACCACCCGGAACTGGCCCAAATGAACCGCATCCCCGACATCCTGGGCCGCAACTTCTATCCCGGCTGGTATGGCGGACGGAAGGAGGACCTCGGCCCCACCCTCGACCAGGCGCGCGACTCCAGCCGCCAGGGCGGCTTCTGTGTCAGCGAGTACGGCGCGGGGGCGAATGTCAACCAGCACGAAGACAACCCAAAGCAGCCGGTGACGACCGGCCCGTGGCATCCGGAGGAATGGCAGGCGCTGCTCCACGAAGCCGCCTGGCCCGCCCTGAAGGCGCGTCCGTTCGTCTGGGGAACTTTCGTCTGGGTCATGTTCGACTTCGCCGTCAGCACCCGGCACGAAGGCGGCGTGGAAGGCCGCAATGACAAGGGACTGGTCACGGCAGACCGCAAGATCAAGAAGGACGCCTTTTTCTATTACAAAGCCAACTGGTCCGAGGAGCCGGTCCTGTATCTGACCAGCCGGCGATTCACCGAGCGCACCAACGCGGTCACCGACGTGAAGGTTTATTCCAACGCGGCGGAAGTGGAGCTGTTCGTCAACAATGTGTCCCAGGGCAAACGGGCCGATGGCGTCAACGGCGTTTTTATCTGGAAGGAAATCAAGCTGGCTGCCGGCGGCAATCAGATTGAAGCGCGCGCCCAGCGCAACGGCCAGGCGCTGGCGGATACTTGTCATTGGACGCTGAAGCCGCCGCCGGCAGGGCAGTGACGCGGCATAACGGATTATCCCCGGCCATGCGCAAATTTCTGCCCAGTCTGACGCTTTGTCTGATGCTGGCTGCGGGCGGCCAGGCCCCCGGACAGGAAGGCCAACTGCCGCGCCGTTTCGATGTCCGCTCCTTCGGCGCCACAGGCAACGGGGCTGTCAAGGACACCGCCGCCTTCCAAAAAGCCCTCGACGCCTGTGCGACGGGCGGCGGGGAAGTCTTTGTGCCCGCCGGGAACTACCTCATCGGCAGCGTGGTCATGGGTTCGCGCACCACGCTGCGATTGGAAAAGGGGGCTGCGATCACGGGCAGTCCGGACGCGAACGATTATCCGCTGATCCAGGCGCGCTGGGAAGGGCGGCTGCGGGAATGCCATCGCGCCCTGATCTGCGCCAGCAACGCCGCGGAAATTTCCATTGTCGGCGCGGGTTCCATCGAAGGCAACGCCGCCCTGGGCAATCTGCGCAATCCGCGCGGCCCGTGCCTGATTGAGCCGGTCGAGTGCAAGGCGGTGGCGCTGGACGGCTTTTCCACCCGGTTTGCGCGGCTCTGGTCCATCCATCCGGCTTTTTGTGACGGCGTCACCGCCCGGAATCTCACCATTCGCAGCGACCGCAGCCGGAGCAACGGCGATGGGATTGACGTGGATTCGTGCCGGCACGTCCGCATCGAGCATTGTGATATTGACACCGGGGACGACGCCATCGCCCTCAAGTCCGGCCGCGGCGCGGAAGGCGCGCGCCTCGGACGGCCCACCGAGGACGTGGTGATCAGCCATTGCACATTGGGCAGCGCCTTCGCCGGCGTGGCCATCGGCAGCGAACTTTCCGGGGGAATCCGCCACGTTCTCATGGAAGACTGCGTGTTCACCAGCGGGGCCAACAGCATTTTCATCAAGAGCCGGGAGGACCGCGGCGGCTTGGTGGAAGACATCCGGGGCAGCAACCTGGATTGCCGCGCCAGCGCCTTTTTGGTCATTGATCTGCTGGACAAGGGAATTAAAGACGAAGAACCCGTCCCCGGCCCGGCCGGGCTGACCCAGGCGCGCGGAATCGCCTTCTCCAACATTCAGGTCAACGTGCAAACCCTGCTGGACGCGCATCTCCTTTCCCCGGACCAGCCGCTGGACGGACTTTCCCTGGCGGGGGTTTCCGGCGTCTGCCGCCGCGCCATCCGCCTGGAGAACGTCCGCAACGCCGGCCTGCGCGACATTCATGTGACAGGTTACGCCGGGCCATTCCTGACCCTGGCCAACGCCACCGGCCCCGGCCTGGACAAAATCACCGCGCCCGAGGACACCTTCACCCAAGCGCCCAGCCAGGGGCGGTGATGGGGCGCCGGCGGCGCATGGCAGGACGCATGGCAGGACTGGCAACTTCCGGCGTTTGGTGCTATGGTTTAGGCGGCCGTCAACTGGCGCATGAGCGGCCAAATTCCTGTGCTACGAACCATGAAACTGCCGATAAGCCGGCCGGCATCGCCGTCTCCCCGGCCCTCTCTTCCGCGTTTGCGCGGGCGGGAGGGAGAAGAGTGGCGGAGCCTTCCCGGCTCCATGCGCGGCGTTCGTCCCCGGGGCGGTGGTTTCACGCTGATGGAGTTGCTGGTGGCGGGGGCCATCATTGGCATTTTGGCCGGCCTGCTTCTCAGCGCGCTGGCCGGGAGCAAGGCCAGGGCGCGAAGCATATTCTGCCAAAATAACAACAAGCAACTGGTGTTGGGGTGGCTGATGTACGCGGACGAACATTCCCAGCGCCTGGCCTACAATCTCGCGGGCGCGGCCGCGCGCACCAACCTCAATTGGGCGGCCGGCGTGCTGGACTGGGAGTTGACGAGCGACAACACAAACCTCGCCTGTCTGAGCGAAGCGGCCCTGGGACCTTATGTGGCCCGGGCCACCGCCTCTTATCGCTGCCCTTCGGACTTTGCCCTCAGCGCGCTGCAAAGCGCGGCCGGCTGGACCGGCCGGGCGCGGAGCTATTCCATGAACGCCTCGGTGGGGGACGCGGGCGAGCTTTCCAGTTCTGGAGTCAATACCAATAATCCGGGCTACGCGCAGTTTTTCACCTTGACTTCCATCCCCGCCCCCGCCCGCATCTTCCTGTTTCTGGACGAGCATCCGGACAGCGTTTCCGACGGCTACTTTGTCAACCGAAGCTCTTATCCCGAATGGATCCGCCTGCCGGCTTCCTGGCACAACGGCGGGGCCGCTTTTTCCTACGCCGACGGACACGCCGAAACCTATATCTGGAAATGCGCCAGCACCAAGCCGCCGCCGTTGCCCGACGCCGCCGGGCTGCCGATAGATGTCTCGGACGATCCGCGCGACTTCAACTGGGTCATCGCCCACATGAGCGTGGCCCTCGGTCCGGAGGCCAATTACTGAAGGTATTTTCGAAGAAAGGCCTCGTCCCCCACCGCCGCCAGCAAGTAGCTGTGCTCTCCGTCCGACCAACTGGCCGTGGTGGCCTTGTTCACCCGCGCGAACACCGGGGCCGCGTTGGCCGGGGCGTTGTCCACGGCCTTGCGGTCAATGACGAAGAGCCAGAGATCACTTTGATCGCCCGGAGGAAGCGGACGCCCCGATTGGAAACAGATCATGGAAACCGGATTCTTTTGCCAGCTTGATACCGCGCAACCGGCCACGGCGGCCGATTTCAGCCCGGCAGGCAGGGAGTAGTTCGCCGGCGCATTCTTCTCCATGAAATAATGGCGAATCAGGTCCGGATCCTTCTGCGTCAATTCCATGTTGTACCCACGCAGAGCGGATTCGGTCATGCGTTTGCGGTAGGCCGGATAGCCGCCGGATGAAAAATGTGCGGTCCAGAAACCGGATTCGATGCTCAAAAGCAACGCCACGGCCGCGGCAGCCGCCCAGAGGGGTCCTGAATACTTTTGGAAAAATGGCCGCCGGATTTTTTGCTCGGAGAGGATCTGCTCCATCAACCCGGGCGGAATCGGGATGGATTGAAATTTGCGGCGCAGGACAAGATAGGCCTGGCAATGTTGGTCAAACCAGCGCGCGAGGTCCGGGTCGGTTTTGGCCAGTTGCCTGGCCTGGTCGAAGGCGGCGTCCCGCTCGTCCGCCGTGCCCGGGCGGAAGAGCGCGAGGATTTCTCTGCCTTCGTGGTTAGTCATGGGAAGCTCCGGGCCGGTTCCGGGCCGGGTTGCTCCCGGCGAAGATGTGCTTGAGTTGCGCCAAACCGCGGGCCATGCGGGATTTGACGGTGCCGATGGGCACTTCCAGAATCTCGGCGATTTCCTGGTAGGAACAATCTTCCAGATAGAAAAGCGCCACCGGCGCGCGATAGACTTCATCCACCTGGCCCAGCGCCTCCACGGCTTGCAGGGCGTCCAATTGGCGGGCCGCTTCGGGCAGGATGACCGGCAGGTCCGCGTCGGTTTCCGTCAGTTCGCAAAGAGGAAAGCGGATCTGGGCGCGCCGTGATTCCAGGAAGGCGCGATGCAGCGTGGTAAAAAGCCAGGACTTGACCTTCGACGGATCGCGCAATTGATGGCCTTTGGTCGCCCACATATAAAAGGTTTGTTGCGCCAGGTCGCAGGCATCCGCTTCCGAGCGCGTCAAACTGATGGCGAACCGGTAAAGCGGCTCATAATAGGCGGCCACCACCGTTTCAAAATCCGGGCCTGGCATACAGCTCTGTGTGGTTAAGAGTCGCGAACCTGCAAAAAGTTCCGACCAAAATCAATTTTGGACGCGATTTCATCCAATTTCCCAAACCATCCCAATAAAGGCCAGACTTTTTTGGAACAAATCAGCGGGCCGTTCATCGCATGTCAAAAGAGTTTGTGAAAACGATCCGGAATCAAGGGACTGTTCCGAGCCAACTTCTGCCCATGACTCACTGGATTACCCCGCATTGGTAAGGATTCATCGCTGGGAAAAGCTGAGGGACATGAAAAAACAAGTGTTTCGGGAACAAATTTCGTTGTCGCACATCTAACGGCATATGAAAGAACAAACCTTCTATTCAGTTTTATTGCATTTTTTGAAGCGCTCCGCGCTGGCTTTAGTCGTGCTCGAAGCACCTCTGGCCAACGCCCAGACGGTCTGGACCGGCCCGCTTACCAACTATGTCCAATCGCAACCTTACACACCTTCGGACCCCAACAGCGAAGACCAGCTTACGGCGCTTGTGGCGCTAACGCGGGCTTCCACCGAGGGTCTCTTCAACGCTGTTGATGAAAGCTCGTTCGATAAGGGTCCTGATACGGACCCGACGGATACGGAGTGGGCCTTTGGGTCCATAGCCAACTACGCCACACTCTCATACGGCAGTTGGGATTCCGTGGAGCACGGTCCGGATGGCGTTGGCCAGCAAGCCGTGTTGCATCTCATCACGGATGATATTTACATCTCGATTGAATTTACCGCCTGGGGCGCCCAAGGAGCCGGCGGTTTTTCGTACACGCGTTCCACGCCGGCGGCAGCGGCGCCGCCGACGCCGGAGGTCAGCCTGACCAACCCGACCAACGGAGCCGCTTTTACAGCTCCAGCCAGCGTGTCCATCACGGCCAGCGCCTCGGTCGGCAGCGGGACTGTCACCAACGTCGCCTTTTTTGCCGGCGCGACCTCGTTGGGTTCAGCCCAAAGTTCCCCATTCACCATTACAGCCCACAATCTGGCGGCGGGCACTTATTCTCTCACTGCGGTGGCCACCGCGGCCGGTGTCTCCGCCACTTCTGCGGTCGTGAGTATCACGGTCAATGCCCCCGCGCCGACGGTGAGCATCACCAACCCGGCCAACGGAACCATTTTTGCCGCTCCCGCCACCGTGACCATCGGAGCCAGCGCCAGCGTTACCGGTGGGACTGTAACTAATGTGGCCTTTCTCACCAACGGCGTTTTGGCAGGTTCTGCAACGGTTACTCCTTTCAGCGTGACGCTTTCCGGTGTGCATGTCGCCTCCTACGCTCTGACGGCGGTGGCGACGGCGGCTGGAGTCTCTGCCACTTCCGCAGTGGTGAATATCAGTGTCGTGCCTCCTCCGTCGGTAGCGATTACAAATCCGGCAGGCGGCGCTGTTTTTGCGGCCCCTGCGAACGTGCAGATTACCGCCAGCGCCTCGGTAGTGAAGGGTTCTGTGACCAACGTGAGTTTCTTCAGCGGTTCCACCTTATTGGGGTCGGCCACGGTTTCTCCGTTCGCCGTCACCGCGAACAATCTTTCCGCCAATTCCTACGCGCTGACCGCCGTGGCCACCGCGGCTGGACTCTCCACCACTTCGGCGGTCGTGAACATCAGCGTCGTCAATCCGGTCGCTGTCTCCAACTCCGTGCCATCGGTTGCGAACGGCCAATTTACGTTCAGCTACAACGCCAATCCAGGACTCACGTATGTGGTTCAGAAATCCTCGAATCTGGTCAGTTGGGTTTCCCTCAGCACAAACGTCGCATCCGGCAGTCCAGTTCAGGTGACCGACGCCTTTGTTCCGACCAATTCCCAGTATTACAGAATTGGTCTGGCGCCAAACCCGTAATGACATTTTCTTTCTTTTGGTTGCCCTGATCACTATCCTGAAACTGCGGCACGGCTATCAAGAAAAGTCGAAAATCTTTGGAACATATTCCGCCTGCGCGTCTCAAAGAAGCAATGGAATCAATCATACATATTTCACTGTCATCAAGATCCCTGCGAAACGCCATCTTCGCATTCATAGTGGCCTCTGTGCCGGCCACCAAGGCTCAAACAATCTGGACCGGCCCAAATACCAACTATACCCACTCGGCGAGCGCAGCGGCTAATCCAACCGTGGCCGCACGTTATTTGTCAAAGGACTTCTCAAGGCAGGGTCGCCTCGCCGGGGCGACCGCTTCGCTGAGGCCCACCCACGGACGGCTCGGCGAGCTCTACCAAGTCAATATCGGCGGCCGCGAGTTTATTCAAACCGCTTTAGGAGGGTGGAAGCGACGAGGCTCACGAAGGCGGCAGCATGAAAGGTTCTCCTACTTCTGCATCTCGGCGGCGGCGTGGTATTCGCGGAAGGTGAAAAGGCCGGCGGCCAGGGCCACAAAAAGCGCGGCGGCCAGAAGCAGCGCGGACACGGGAAGGAGCGCGCCCGAGCCGGTCCATTGGTAAAGGCTTTGCAGGGCCTGGTCGTGGGAGAGCAGGGTTTTGAGGTGGCGCATGAGGGAAAGGGTGTTGATGTTGGTGGGGATGTCGCCAATGCCCAATTCCACAACCAGCCCATAGACCACCGCCAGGGGCAGATAACGCTTGGTGACCTGCCCCAGGAAAAGCCCCAGCGCGCTCCAGGCCAGCACGGCCAGAAATTGCGCGGCCAAAAAAAGCGGGAGCAAGGAGCCGAGTCCCGGAATTTCCCGCAACGCGCCGGCGCCCATCAAGAGCAACCCTTCCGCCAGCGCCGCCATCTCCAGCAGGGCTGCTTCGGAGAGATATTTCAGGAGCACCAGGGTCGCCCGCTTGACCGGGCGGGTGGTCAAAAAGCCCAGGGTGTCGGATTGCAGTTCGTCCCGGATCAGCCCGCCGCAACCGCGCACGCAACTGAGAGGCAGGATGATGAAAAAGTAGAAATCAATCAGCCAGCGGTAAAACGGCGCGGTGCGGTTCCAGGCCGGTTCGCCGATCAGGTCCTGGGCGTCGGTGACGAGTCCCTTGTCCGCCGTTTGAAATTGCGCCAGTTGGCGCTCATCCAGCACGGTCTTCGCGCTCTCCACGATGCGTTGATGGCAGCTTTGGACCAGCGCCCGCTGCTCGTCCACGCTGGTTTCCGGGGACGGGATGGCGCGGTAATCCTTTTGGGCGCGATCGAATTCCCGGCTGAAAATCTCCTGCAGTTGCCGGGTCTGCTCCGCGCCAAGAGTGACACCGCGTCCCGCCATCCGGCGGGAGACTCGCCGCGCCTGGTTTGTGGGATCGCCCAACGGCAGCGAGTTCCTGGCGGCGGACCATCCCCGCGGGGAATCCACCGTCTTCCAGACCAGAAACGGCAGCACCAGCAACACGGCCGGCATCCATCGCATCCGGCGCCAGGTCATCTGGCTCTTCCAAGTCAACAGCCAAATCGCGCCCCAGGCCCGAAAGAAGGCGGGCCGCAAACACACGGTTTTGCCCGGCGCGGCCGCGGGCGCGGAACTGGAATGGGAAGGCGCGCTCATGCCGTCACCTTTTGGAAGATGTTCTGCAACGACCGGCTCTGGCTGCGAATCGCATGGACGGTCACTCCGCTGCCCAGCAACAAACCGGTCCAGGCGGGATAGAAGGAGGGGGCGTCCTTGACGCGGATGCAGAGCAGGCCCGCGGCGGGTTCAAGATCGAAGCCCAGGAGAATGCCGGCGTCGAAGAGGTGGCGGGCCAGTTTTTCCGGGTCATCGCACTGGATGGACAGCTCCTCGGACCAGTTTTTCAGGTCGCCGCGAATTTCTTTTTGACTGCCGGAGGCGAGGATGCGGCCCCAGTTCAGGATGAGGATGTTGCGGCAGAGCGATTCCAATTCGGCCAGGATGTGGCTGGAGATGAGGATGCTGGCGCCGCCGGCGGCCCGTTCGGCCAGGAGGCCGGCGATTTCCTGGCGGCCCATCGGATCCAAGCCGTTCATCGGTTCGTCCAGGACCAGAAGGTCCGGCTGGTGCAACAGGCCCTGGGCCAGCTTGACGCGTTGTTTCATGCCTTTGGAATACTGGCCCATCGTTTTGGACCAATGTTCGCGCGGCAATTTCACCGTGTCCAACATCGCTTCGCAACGGCCCGGGATTTCCCCCGCGTCCAGGCCGGACAATCTGGCCAGGCCGCCGAGCCAATCCAGCGGGCGCAAATCCCCGGGCACGGCGTCGTGCTCCGGGCAGAAACCGATGCGCTGGAGCAAGGCGGGATTATTCCAGGGCGTCCGGCCAAAGACGGTGAGGGAGCCGGCGCTGGGTTGAAGCTGGCCGGTGATAATTTGGATGAGCGTGCTTTTGCCCGCGCCATTCGGGCCGACCAGCCCGGTCAGGCCGGGGGCAATGTCAAAGCTGACATTGTTCAGCCCCATGACCATGCCGTACCAGCGGCTCAATTCCCGCGCCTGGATGACCGGATTCATTCGGGTTTGACTCGCAGGTGGACGGCCCAGGCGGCCAGGGAGAGCATCACCAGCAACGCCAGGCAGGTGCCGGCCAGATGGGGAGTCTCCAAGGCCGACCGAGTGGCGGGCCGGAGATTTTCCAGCATCGCGCCGAGAATGGGGATGCTGTCGGCGGCGCTCTTGATGTTGTCGGCCACGCGAAAAGTGTGGAGCGCGATTTGATTAAGGTTAAATCCAAACCCCAGGTGGCTGAGCCAGGGCCGGGTGTGCTGGGCAATCGGGGCGATGACGCCTCCAAGTATCCACCACATAAACCAAAAAGCCGTGGTGGTTTTCTCGTTCGCGCTCAAGGCGGAAACGCCCAGCGCCAGCAGGCTCAGGACCGCCATGCTGCTTAACCCGTAAATCAAAATATTCTCCAGCGCCAGGCGGGCATGCCAAAAAAAAGTCCAGTCCGGCGCGAGCAGGTTGCCCAAAAACCAGGCGGCGCAGACCGGCCCCAGCCAGGTCAGGGTCAGGAAACCAAACGCGGTGGCGAATTTTCCCAGCAGATAATCGCCGCGGGTGACGGCCTTGGAGGAGTAGATGACGATGGCATTGCAGGCCAGGTCGCGCGTGATCAACAGCGGGATGATCGGTCCCAGCGCAAAGATGCTGACCCGCATCAGCCAGGTGCCCATGAAATAGAACAGCACGTTTTGGGTGGTCCCGACGGAGATTTCAGGATGGTTCTTCAGCCAGCCGGCGAGGAGGTTGGCGAACATCACCAGGTTTGGATTCAAGGTGGAAATCCACCGGCCGACCGCGCTGTCGGTCACCAACAATTGTCCGACCAGGAAAAGGACGGCGGCGGCCGCCAGCCCCAGGCCCCAGCACAACACCACCAGGTTCATCATCCACCGGACTTGCAGGCAGGCGGTCAGGCCGTTCCAGGCGATGGCCCGGCGGCGGCTCCAGACGCCGAGATGGATTCCCTCCCAATGCTTATAGTTGATATCATGCAGCGGCATGGGAAATTTCCAGGGCTTGCACAAAAGTTTCCTCCAGCGCGTTGGGGCTGGGGATGATTTCCAGCGGGGCGAGTTGGATTTCGTGCAGCAGGTTCAACAACGGGTTCAAGGACTCGGAGCGGTGCTCGACCTTGACATGGCCGTTGGGGAGCAATTCGCACGGCCATTGGCGGCGCGCGCAGGCGGCCTCCAATTCCTCGTGCCGCCCCGGCACGACCACTTCGGCCGAGCCGCGGCGGCGCGCCTTCAAATTGGCCAGGCTGTCATGCACCAGGACGCGGCCGCGGGCGATGATGATGATCTGTTCGCAAATCTGTTCCACGTCATGGAGCATGTGCGAGGAAAGCACCACGGTGATGCCGTAGGCGCGCCAGAGGCTTTGCACCAATTCCAGGATTTGCCGCTGGCCCTTGGGGTCCAGCCCGTTGGCCGGCTCGTCCAGAAAAACGATTTCCGGGTCGTGGACGATGGCCTGGGCCAGTTTGAGGCGCTGCTTCATGCCGGTCGAGTAGGTGTCAATTTTGCGATACCGCTCCTGGCCCATGCCGACAAAATCGAGCATCTCATGGGCGCGCTGGCGGGCGGCCTGAAAGGGCAGGCCGCACAACTGGGCGCAATAGGTGACATATTCGCAGCCCGCCATGCCGGGGATGTGGCAATCCAGCTCCGGGGTGTAGCCGACGCGCTTGCGGATTTCGCGCCCTTCGGCGCCGACTTCGCGGCCCAGCAGTTTGGCCGAGCCGGAGGAGATGGGCTGAAGCTGGAGGAGACATTTCATGAAGGTGGTCTTGCCCGCGCCGTTCGGCCCCAGAAGCCCGATGGCGCCCGGGGCAACCGCAAGGCTGACGTCATCCAATGCTTTTTGGTTTCCGAAAACCTTGCACAGGGCCTGCGTCTCAATGACCAGTTGGGCCGACATTTCGCGGCGCAACTCTGCGCACAAACCCCTTGGCGGGCAAACAAAAAGAAGCGGCGAATTATTTGCCGGACCTCTTAAAGCAGCCTGCCGCCTCCAGGCGGGTTGGGGGCGGCGGCGGCCAGGGCGGCGCCGAGCGCGCCGGTGAATTGCGGGCGCGGCGCAACCTGGACCGGACATGCCAAAACCTCCTCCAGCGCGCGGGCCATGCCGGCCAGCAAGGCGACGCCGCCGGTGAAATAAACCGGCGGCGAAACCAGGCGGCCGGCCAGCGCCGCAACGCGCGTGGCGATGGCCTTTTGCACGCCGGCCACCACGTCCGGCAGCGGCTGGCCGTCCGCCAGCAGGCCGATGATTTCCGTCTCGGCGAAGACTGCGCAGATGTTGCTGATGAGGGCGGGCTTCCGGCTTTGGCGTCCCAACTCCGCCAGCTTTTCCCAATTCATCTCCAGCCGCGCCGCGACCATTTCCAGGAAACGTCCGGTGCCCGCCGCGCAGCGGTCGTTCATCGCGAAATCGCGCACGCGCCCGCCGTCTTCCAGGCGGATGATCTTGCTGTCCTGCCCGCCGATTTCGATAATCGTGCGCGCCTCCGGCGCCAGCCGGCGGACGCCGCGCGCGTGGCAGGTGATTTCGGTGACGGTGGTGCCGGCGAAACCGATGGCATGGCGTCCGTAGCCGGTGGCCACGATGCCGGAAATCCGCGGCCGGTCCAGGCCGGCCTCCTGGAGAAGTTGCTCAAAAAGCACCGCCGCCAGCCGCTCCTGTGCCACGCCCTGGGCGGCCAGGCCGGAGGCCAGAACCTCCCCCCGTTCGGTGTCGAACAACACCGCCTTGATGGATCGCGAACCCGCGTCAATGCCGGCGCAAATCATTGCGGCCTCCTGGCTCGCGCGGTTTCCACCAGCGCCTGCAAGCGCGAGGCGAGGCTCGGCCGCAGGGCGTCACAAACCGGCGGGATTTCCAGTTCGATGGCGGGAATCCCGATTTTTCGCCGCACCATTTCCAGGATGATTTCCCCCTCGCGCGCGCAATGGCTCGCGCCGGGAATGCGCGAGACGACCACCGCCTCGGCGCGGCCGGCCTGGCATTCGCGGACGATGCGCGCGGCGCGGTCGGACGTCGGGCCGGCCATGGGATCGGCCAGCGCGATGCGCGCCAGCGCTTCCAGCGGCGGCAAATTCTCAGGAATCAAATCCAGCGCATGGGTGAACATGTAATCCGAACCGCAGATTCGTCCGCCCAGTTCTTCCAACAAGTTCATGGCGCGCAAATCCGCGACCGGATTCACCCAGAAAATCCGCGCGGCTTCGGCGCCGGCCACAAACTGGCCGCGCCGCGCGCGCGTTTGGGCCTCGGCCAGCAAACCGCCGAGCACGGCGATGGTTTCCGGGCGGTCGGAGCAGAAATGAATCGCCAGCATTTCCGCGACGAGCATTTCCAGGGCGGGCAGCGGCGCGGCGGGCGCGCCATAAACGGCCCGGCGCAATGAGTCCAGCAGTTGGCGCGCCTGATTGGCCGCGCGAATGCCGGCCGCCAGGCGGTCGTTGTCCAGGGTGATTCCGGCCAATTCGCCCAGCGCCCCGGCCACGCGCTGCAATTCCGCGCGCACACAGTCCACTTGGGTCTTCGGCGCGGCCAGATTGCCCGGCAGCGGGCAGGCGGTTTCGCCAAAATCAGGATGGCGGCGGCGCGGGATTTCCCACCAGAAAATGCTATGGCCAAGATGTTCCAATCGTTGCGCGATGGCGGAAAAATCGTCGCAGACCGCGCCGGCGCTGCAAACCAGCAAATCCGGCCGCGGGAAGTGCCCGCCATGCTCAAAGGCCGGCAGCATCGCGCGCACCGGACAAAACGAGGCGTCCAGGCCCATCCTTTCCGCCTGTTGCAGCAGCTTGTCGCTGCATTCCATCAGGCACGGCGTCCACCACGCGCCGTCCGGATAGAACGCCCGCGCGCCTGGCAGCGCGCAGGCCATCACCGGCACGGTGCCCAGGTCTTTCATCGCGCCGACAATTTTCTCGCCGCCGGCGCGGGCCTGATGCAGCCGCTCGTTTTCCGTCAGGAGAAAATTCCAAAGCCGCAGCGCGGCGGGCGAGTTGTCGAACTGCAATTGTTGCAGCCGGAAATCTTTTTCGCGGACGACATGGCGCCGCAACGGCCCGCCGTAAGCGGGTTCGCGCAGGCCGTCCCGCCGGAGTTGCTCGTAGCGGCCGTCCCACTGGTCCAGGCTCAACTTGCGCGGCGCCTCGTTCATCTCAGGGTTTCCGCAAAAGCCTGAAGGCGGTTTAGCTCGCGCGGCGCGGCGCCCGGTTCCGCGCCGGCTTCCAGCAGCAAAACCGGCAGGCCGAAAGTTTCCCGCAAGGTCTGCGCCTCGGCCCGCCAAAGATCGCAGCCGGTGAAAAGCCAGAGGACGATGCCGCGCGCCTGGCGGGACTCCAGCCGCGTCTTCAGCCAGGAATAAAGCCGCGTGTTCGGCCGTTGGAACACGTCCACGATGTTCTCGCAGTAGCCGCGGACCAGCGCGTCGAATGCGTGGTTTGCGCGAAATGCGTCAGTGACCGGGTGCGTAACGGCAGGGCGAGACTCTGTCGAGCCCTGACTTTTTCCCTGGAAATCGAGTTTCGGCTCGACAGAGTCTCGCCCTACCGTGGAAGATTGGCGCATTCCGTCTGCGCCGGCCTCCAGTTCAAAAACCGGCGACAGGCTGCGTTCGCCCATTTCGGTGGCGTTCAGCGCGATTCGTCCGCCGGCGGCTTCCAATTCGTCCAGCCATTTCCAGTGCGGCGCGAGAAACGGCCCGCCGACCAGGGCCAGCGGCGTTTGCTTTGCCGGCGCGGCCGGCGGCGGCGGCCAAAAAGCGCCGTCCCAATGGAATCGCGCCACGGCCTCGGCAAATCCGCGCGGAGAACTGGCGGCGGCGGACTCGATCAAACGCTCTCGCGTCCGGCTGGATTGCG
>Ga0326727_10008685_pt1 | contig 25586 bp, 21 predicted proteins | sample MB2enrmetagenome_FD_207643 | JGI IMG/M metagenome (GOLD analysis project Ga0326727, IMG submission 207643) | Lab enriched peat soil microbial communities from McLean, Ithaca, NY, United States - MB29MY | ecosystem: Environmental > Terrestrial > Soil > Wetlands > Peat | place: USA: New York...
GGTCGTTTTTGTGCTCGTGCTTTCGGCCGTGCTTTGGTTCTTGCCCAAGTGGACCCAATTCATCGTCACGCGCCTGGGCGCCACGCGCGTGAGCGAGCCGGAAATCAAATTCATTTTCTTCGTTTTGTTCTTCCTTGGCGGCCTGGCGTCCGCGGCAAAAAGCGAGGCGGTGTTGCCGGCGTATCTGGTGGGCCTGGTTTTGGCGGGCGTCTTCCTGCGGGATAAAACTCTGGTGCATCGGATGCGCACCATCGCCTTCGCGGTGTTTACGCCGTTCTATTTCATTCGTGCCGGCTCGTACGTCTCGCTGCCGGCGCTCTGGACCGCCTTGGGCGTCATCGTCGTGTTATTGGCGCTGAAGATGGCCACCAAGTTCGTCGGCGTGTGGCCGCTGTCGTCGAGGTACTTCATGCGCAGCGGCCAAGCAAACTACACCACTTTGCTGATGTCCACCGGCCTGACTTTCGGCACCATCTCCGCTCTGTTCGGTCTTCAAAACAAGATCATCGACCAACGGGAGTATTCCATCCTGGTCACCGTCGTGATCCTGAGCGCCTTCGTGCCCACGGTCATTGCCCAGAGGTTTTTCGAGCCAGATAGGCGGACGATGATTGCCTGGGGCCGGCTTTACCAGCGCAAGCTCTATGGCAAATCCCGTCTCGACGTTCAACCACCACGAACCAAAGGCTGACTTATGTTCATGAAAATTCTTGTCGGTTACGACGGATCAAAAGGCGGCAAAGCCGCTTTGCGGCGCGCCTTGGCCTTGGCCAAAGAATGCCAGGCTGAAGTCACCGTGCTTTGGGTGTGCGAGCCGATGCCGCGTCACTCCGATCTGCCAGGCGAATACGAGGAGCAAGCAGAGGCGGCGGCTGATTACTTCAAGGAACGCCAAAAGGAGGTCCAGCAACAGGCGGCGCAACAGGGCGTCGCCGTCCGGTGCGAAACCCGGCGCGGCCATCCCGCCAAAACCATTCTGAAAGCCGCCGAGGAGGCCGGTTGCGATTTAATCGTCATCGGCCACAGCGATCATTCCGAACTCTGGGGCCGGCTGCTGGGCGATACCGCCGACCGCATCAGCGATCACGCTCATTGCAGCGTGTTAATCGTCAAGCAATAGCAATCTGATTTTCTAAGTGAAATGCTCCCACCAGGTAATTCAAGGGGGTAGGAAAATGAACGCGGCGCTGCCTTTCGTGGGCCGGGCAAGGGAAGTCGCCTGGCTCCAGCGACTGCACGCCGGGCGCGAGCACGGTTTGATTGTCGGCCCTGCAGGCGTGGGTAAATCCGCCTTGATTAGCCACACTGGCGGCCTCCTGCCGTTGTTGATCTGCCCGCAGTCTGAACGGCTCTCCGAAATTTGTGCCTCGCTGGAAAGCCACCTTGGAATGGAAACGGCAGGCCAGCGGCTGATTCCGCGTAAGAATCGCTTGCTGCGCGTCCTGGCTGAGCGCCGGCGGACCATCGTCTTCGACGGCGTCGGCTGGACCACGCCAAAGCTGAGCGCCTTCCTGGAATGCGTCAGCCAGCGCGTGCCGGTGTGGATTCTCACGCGCTCGGAGCATCCGTGGGACATCGGCCGCGTCTGGCCGCTGGTCGCGCGGTTTGCGCGCGTTGAGCTTCACCCGTTTCATCTGGCCCAGACGCGCGCGTTGGTGGAGGCCGCGGTAAGCGCGGGCCATATTCCCGCCGGCGCGCTCGACGCCGTCGAACGATTGCACCATCTCTCGGCGGGCAATCCGGGAGCGCTGCGTGAACTGCTGGACGGCCTGGCCACCGGCGACTACGACCCGCGCAAACTGTTCGATTTGAAATTGCTCGACCTGGACAGGCGCATCAAACAACTGCCATCCGCGACGGATTATCACGCAGCCCGAACATGAGCGCGCGCCCAACATTGCCGCTAACCGAGCCGCAAGAACGGCACATCACTGTGGCGCTGGCCTCGCTGGAGAAACAGTTGGCGCAATTGCGCCAGCGGCTGCGGCGCCGCGCGCGCCACTCGCGGCTCGTGCGTTACGCTGATCCCATCAGCGCCGATGAGGCGGCCCGGCTGCTGCCGGTCGTAATCGAGGCCGAGTCCCGGCTCCGTCGCATCGCCGATGATCTGGGGTTGGAGGCGCAGAGCGAACCCGTGCGCGGCGCAATTATCGCCGGTCTGGAGCTGGCGTCCATCGATCTTTACCAATGCCGGGCTGACAGCGGCTTGAGCGGTTATGGCGCCGTGGCGCCGGCGACCGCCAATTACCTGGAGCGCGAAATCCCCAAGCTCGACGAGGTGATTCAGCTTTTACTCCACCGGGTCCGACACCGCGAGGGATCGGGTTGACTAATGGCAGAATCGGAAAAAATGCTTGAGCACATTGCGGCGTTGGCCGACCAATGGAAGCTGGCGAACCTGCAGCCGCAAATCCTCGCGTGTCGAAACCAGCTTCACGCCCGCAACGGCGTTGACGTGGCCGTGTTCGGACGCTTCAAGGCGGGCAAGAGTTCGTTCCTGAACCATCTCACCGGGCGCGCGGTGCTGCCCATTGGCGTTGTGCCGCTCACCGCTGTCATCACGCGGCTGCGTTATGGCGAGAGCGACCGCGCCGAAGTTCGCTTCCTCAACGGCGCAACTCAGGCCATCCCGTTGGCCGACATTGCCCGCTACGTTGGCGAGAACGAGAATCCGAACAACCAAAAACAAGTCGCGTCGGTGGAAGTGGAGTTGCCCGCGCTCAAATCGCTCGCGCCGATGCAATTGGTGGACACGCCGGGCCTGGGCAGCGCCTTTGTCCACAACACCCAAGCCGCCATGAATTGGCTGCCGAACGTCGGCGCGGCGCTCGTGGCGGTCAGCGCTGACGCGCCGCTCTCCGAGCGCGACCTGGCGTTGCTGGAAGAATTGCGCACTCACACGCCGAGAATTGTTTTGTTGTTGACCAAGGCGGATTTGCTGACGGAGCCGCAACGGGTGGAGGTGCGCGACTTCGTGACCGCGCAATTGCGTTCGAAGTGGCCGGAACAACTGCCGGTATTCTTCTACTCGATCAAACCGGAGTTGTCGGGGATGAAAGCCGCGCTGCAGGCGCAATTGCTGCAGCCTCTGCGCGAACGCCGGGCCGAGGCGGGCGAACAGATTCTCCGGCACAAGCTGGCCTCGCTCAGAAACCAGACTCTGAACTATTTGCGCATCGCTTTGGCGTCGGCGGCGCAGGCCCAGTCCGTGCGCCAGGCCTTGCGCCGGCAGCTTGACGAGGAACACCGGCAGTTCGAGTTGTTCCGGGACGAGCTGCAAATCATGACACGCCAGTGGTCGGCCAGCGCGCTCGAGCAGTCGCTGGAGCGGCTGCGGCCGGCACAACGGGCTTTGGAGGCTAAAGTCACCGGCCAGTTGCGGGCGGAGTTCCGCCGCCTGAACCGGTTGCGCCTGCCTTCGTTGCTCCAGGCCTGGCGTCAATGGCTTCAAGCATTTCTCGTGCGCGAGCTCGGTGAAATCTCGCACACGCAACAGGCGATGTTTTGCGAACCGGTGCAAAAGGCCGGCGCGCATCTGACTCGCGGCATCCGGGCCTTCCATGATCGACTGGCCGGCCACGTGCGGGCCGCGCTGGGCGTGAGCTTGTCGCCCTGCGAATTTAGCCTTGACGTGCGCGAGCCGTCCGCCCCGCCGGTCGATGTGAACTACGCATTCGACGCCGCGTTCGTTTCGATTGGCTGGCTCATTCCACTGACGCTGTTCCGGAAGCCAATTGAGCGCGCGCTCCTGGGCAAAGCCCGCTACGAAGTGGCAAAGAACCTCTCGCGTCTGGCGGCCGACTGGCACGAACGCGTTGGAGTCGTGATCGAAGCCTTGCGCCGCCAAACCGAAGAGGCCGTGCGGAACGAGCTTGATGCGCTGGCGCGGATGGCGTCGCAGGACACGACCAATGTCCCGCGCCTGCGCGAGCAGATCGCCGAACTCGAATCGCCGCAGGCGGCCAACTACCAGGCGATTCCTTAAAGCAACAACGCTGGTTTTCAGCCGGGTAAGCTTGTCGCCCGTTTTGGAGTGCGGCGGCAAGCGAAGCGCGACGCCGCTTTGGGATGGCGCGGAGCGCCGGGGCGTGCCGCGGAGCTCTGCGTTGAGAAGGTGATAGTTTCCTTTTGGCTTGCGATTTCAATTGCCGATGCTGGACGGCGAGACTAGACTAATTCCATGAGCAAATCGGAAATTTTGGAAGAATTATCCAAGTTGGCGCACGGAGATCGTCGCGAAATCTTGGAGCGCATTTGGGACATGGAGGAAGCCGACTTGCTCGGGGGCGTACAACCTGACGCGGACGAGAAATCACTGCTCGACCGCGAATTGGAGGAGTATCAAGCGAACCCGAACGCCGGGGCCGAATGGAAAGAAGTTGAGGCGCGTCTCCGCCGGCAAATTCGGCCGTGAGCTGGCGCGTCATTCTTCGTCCCAAAGCCGAAACGGATTTGTCCGAAGCTGCCCGCTGGTATGAAGCGCAACGCCAAAATCTGGGCGACCGATTTCTGGACGAGATTGGCCGCGTCCTCGATTTGCTCGAAAGCTCGCCCGAACGCCGCCCGGTATATTATCGCGGTTTCCGGCGGGTGCTTTCACGGCGCTTCCCGTACAAACTGTTCTACCGGATTGAAGGCGACAAGGTCATAATCGTGCGAGTTCTCCACGCCAAGCGAGATCATCGCCTGCATCTATGACCACGGACGGAAGCGGTGAATGTGTAACCTTTTTCATTGAAAAATCGGCCTGAAGGTGGGAGATTCCCACCATGACAGTCGTGGCGGTCCACAAAAAACGGGTGACCCTGCGTCTGGCCAAACCTGGCGACGGGTTTGATGTGCAGGTCTGCAGCGATGGAGAATTCACTTTGACCAGGCTGGAGCCAGTCAATCCATCGCGCCTGGCCAAGGTGCGGATCGAGAGGCGCGGACAGTACCACGTCGGTGTCCTGGACCATGCGTTAAAAGAGGAAGCCCTTAAAGCGGCGCTCGCGGAGTTCCCATGAATCCCGTGCCAGCGCATCCTCATGCATGTCAACGAGGTATCTGTCGGAAGTGACGAGCAGGGGAACTTTTGCCAGCGCGGTCTCTGCCAGAATCAAAGCGTCGTTGCGTCACCATCAATGATGGACATTGCCTTGCGGAGATGTTCTCGGCGCTCTTCGGCGGTCAGCTTGTTGCAGCGGCGCCGGGTTTCAGCAGCGAGACGGCTGCCCTCGGTGTCATCCGGGTAATCCAGCTTTTTCTTTTTGATCGGCGACGGCATTGTGCTTTCAGGCTTAATAATCTTCCCGAACCAGGCGTTTTGTCAACATCTCCGTGAGTAATTACCGGCCGCCCTAAAAACCGAACACGATTGAGACAGAAAAATGAATCCTCCCATTTTTCTGTCTCTAAATCTTTCTGTCGTGTCTGCGCGGCGGCGGCCGTTTCGCGTCTGTGGCCGTTTTCGCGGCCAGGCGGAAATCGACCTGCTTCTTGAACGTGTCCACTTTGTTAACTTGCACCATGAGCCTGTCGCCCAGCTTGATGATCCGCCGGGTGCGGCGGCCGACCAGTTGATTGCGGGAAGCGTCGAAGATGTAGAAATCGTCCTCGACGGAGGAGAGATGCACCAGGCCGCTTAAACCCAACGCCGAAACATCGACAAAAAAGCCGAAGTTCCGCACGTCGATGACCAGCGCCGCATAACTCTGGAGCCGCCCGGTCTTGAGCTGGTTTTTGAGATAGGCGAACAGCTTGATCTCTTTGCTGTCCCGCTCGGCGTCGGCCGAGTTGCGCTCGGTTTCCGAAATGTGCCGCGCCACCGGCTCCAGGGCGCCCGCCGGGACCTTGACGCTGTCAAATAGAGCGCGATGCACCACCAGGTCCGCGTAGCGCCGGATGGGCGAGGTGAAGTGCGTGTATTTGGCCTTGCCCAGTCCATAGTGGCCAAGGGGTTCGACGGCGTAGCGGGCCCGCATGAGCGATCTGAGGAAACCGATTTTCAACGCCGGCCCGATCGACATCGAATCCAGCCGCGCCAGAAGCTTCTGAATCTCAGGGCGCTGGGTCAAATCACCGCATGGAATCTGGTGGCTGGTCACCTCCTGGCGGTACTCCTGCAAGCGCGCGGGCGCGGGTGGTTCATGCACCCGGTAGATGGCCGGACGGCGCAAGGCCATCAACCGGCCCGCCACCGCTTCGTTTGCCAGGAGCATGAATTCCTCGACCAACTGATGCGAAACGTCGTTCTCCACCCTTTCGATCAGCAGGACGCGGCCCTGGGCGTCGAGGCGGATTTTGGATTCCGGAAAGTCCAGGGCCAGCGAGCCGGCGCGAAAACGAGCCTGGCGGATGCGTTGGGCCAGGGCGTTGGCCTGGTGAAGCATTTGCTCGATCTGGTCCTGCGGCGCGGGGCGTTGCAGCACGGCGAGGACTTCCTTGTAAGTGAACCGCCGCCGGGAATGGATGACGGCGGAATAAAACTTCGCCTCCAGCACGCGACCCTCGTTGGAGAGGAGGAACTCGACGCATTTGGTCAGGCGGTCGGCGCCGGGATTGAGCGAACACAAATCGTTGCTTAGCGCTTCCGGCAGCATCGGAATCACGCGGTCCACCAGGTAGGTGGAGTTGCCCCGCTCTCGCGCTTCCTGGTCCAGGGCCGTGCCTGGCCGAACATAGTGCGAGACGTCGGCGATGTGGACCCAGAGTTTCCACCCGTGTTGGCCCTCGCGCCGCAGGCTCAGGGCGTCGTCAAAATCCTTCGCGTCGTCCGGATCGATCGTCACCACGCAATGCTGGCGGCAATCGACCCGGCCCTGGAGTTCGCCACGATGCGGCTCTCCCGGTGGACGCGGCCGGGCCAGGGCGGCGGCTTCCAGCAAAACCTTTTTCGGAAAATGCAGCGGCAGGTTGTAGTGGCGCAGCACCGAGAGCATATCGACGCCCTCGTCGTCGGGCCGGCCAAGAACTTCGATGATCTGGCCTTCGGGATTGGTGTGGCGCGATTGCCAGGGGTGCATTTCCACCACCACCTTGTCGCCGACGTTCGCCGCGGGACCGGCCTGCCGCGGGGGCACGACGTAAATGTCGTGCAGGATGCGCGGGTCATCCGGAATGACGTATAAAAACTGCTTGCCCCGCTGCAAGGTGCCGACGATCCGGGCGCGTTTGCGTTCCAGGATGCGCACGACCTCCCCGGTGCCCGCGTCGCGGTCCGGGCCGCCGATGTTGCGCCGCACAAGCACCCGGTCGCCATTGAAGGCCGTGCCGGTGGCGGGTTCAGGAATGACAATGTCGGGCAGCTTTGGATCGTCGGCGTCAAGAATACCTTTTCCCTGCCGGTTGACGCGGATGATACCGGGGATGAGGTCCGCCTCGCGCGATTGGATGTAACGGTTGCCCTTGGTGCGGATGATCTGGCCGTCGCGCTCAAGCCGGCGGAGGGCTTGTTGGAGCGGCACCTGGTCGCCGGGGCGCAAACCCAGACGCGCGACCAGTTGGTGGAAGTTGGAGGGGGTATAATCGCGCCGTCCCAGCAACCGTAGAATGCGTTCTTCCATGTCAACGGCCCAAGGCGGCCAGTTGGTCGCGCCCTTCCATCAAATAGTCCAGATAGCCGCACAGGCGCGCCTTCATTTCGACCCGCGGAACAATCGCGTCGATCAAACCGTGTTCGAGCAGAAACTCGGCCGTTTGAAATCCCGGCGGCAATTCCGATTGGGTGGTGCTCTCGATGACCCGCGGCCCGGCGAAACCGATCATCGCCCCCGGCTCGGCCAGAATCAAGTCCCCCACGGCGGCAAAACTGGCCATTACCCCGGCCATCGTCGGGTTGGTCAGCAGGCTGATGTAGGGCAGCTTGCTTCTGCCGTGATAGGCCAGCGCGCCGCAGGTTTTGGCCATCTGCATGAGGCTGAACATCCCTTCGTACATCCGCGCGCCCCCGCTGGTCGAGATGATGATCAGGGGCAGCCCTTTGCCGGTGGCCGCCTCGATCAACCGCGTCAATTTCTCGCCCACCACCGCCCCCATCGAGCCGCCCAGGAACGCGAAATCCATCACGCCAAGGGCAACCCGGTATTTGCCCACCCGGCCGATGCCGGTGCAGACGGCGTCTTTGAGAGTGCTCCCTTTTTTGTATTGCTCCAATTTGGCGGTGTAGGAGGAGACGCCGGTGAACTGGAGCACATCGACACTCTCCATGCTCGCGTCATGCTCCTCGAACGAGCAGGTTTCCACCAGCGCGTGAATGCGTTCGCGCGCGCCGATCGGAAAATGATAGTGGCATTTGGGGCAGACCTTCAGGTTGGCGTCCAGCTCCTTGTCAAAGATCATCGCGCTGCATTTCTTGCACTTGGTCCAGACGCCCTCGGGAATATCGCGTTTGCGCGAGGGAGCGGAGGCCAGCTTGGGCTTTTTCAGAAAGCTGGTCGGGGCGTCCGAAGGCGGCGGCGTCACCGCCGGTTCGACGGTTTCCAGTCCCAAGGTCTTCTTTGTGAATGAAGTTGTGGCCATATTAGAAGTGTGTCGTTGACATTTCTCTTGCCCGCACGGCTGCCAGTATCGCCCGGCGCCTTGCCCCTCGTCAAGCTCCGCGTGCGACCGTCCAAACGCACACGTCCGCGGCCCCGGCCCGGCGCACGGCGTGCGCGCACGCGCTGGTCGTCGCCCCCGTCGTCATCACGTCATCCACCACAATGACCCGCGCCCCTTTCAATTCCCCCCCGCGTCGCGGCTCAAAGGCCTCATCCACATTGGCCGCCCGTTGCGGGCGCGTTAACCGGGTCTGAGTGTCGGTGAATTTGACACGCCGGACCGCCCGCGTGTTCACCGGGATTTGCAGCGCGCGGCCCAGGCGCCGGGCCAGGCGTTCGGCCTGGTTGAACTCCCGTTCCCGCTCTTTGCGCGGATGCAGCGGCACCGGCACGATCAAGTCCCACTGCTCCCGCGCCAGCGCCGGCGCCGCCTGGCGCTCCAGCAAATCCGCCAAAAACGGCTCGAACCAGAGCGCCCGATTATACTTGTAACGATGAATCACTTGCAGAATCAGCGGTGTCACCACCACCGCCGAGCGCGCGTAGCGGAAGCCGAAATCAAGCCCCTCGCAATTGGCGCACCGGAACGGATGATTGATATCCCCCTGGTAAGGAACTCCGCAACGATCGCAAAAGGGCGCGGTGACAAATCGCAGCGCCGACCAGCATTGGCCGCCGACGTAGCCCTCCGCGGCCCCGGCGCGTTCCCGGCCGCAAATCTGGCAAACGGCTGGATAAAGAAAATTCAGCGCGGCATCCCATGCGGTTTTCATGCGCCAATCCATCTTGTTCCTCCGCTATCGGCTGTCACGCAAATACGATCGATACCGCGGCGGCAAGGCGGGGCCGCCGGCGGAGTTGGTGGCGCCCGGCTTGCCGGCGTTCTCCTGGCTCTCCACGTAATGGTAGTCGCCGTTCTCCCACCAAATCTCCACGTTCACCGTGCTTTGGCCCGTGTGCGGAAAGAGCTTCTCGAAATGCAATGCGCGCGCCGTCGCCAGTTGGTCGGCCCCCAGCACCGTTCCCAGGTCCGCCCACATCCGGCTCATCAACTCGTTCATGGCGTCGGGAAACGGCTCGATGGTGATATGCACGTGGCCCGCCGCGTCCTTGCGCCGCGTGGTGTGGCGCCGCTCCAAGCTGGCAAACTCGCGCTGGAAGCGGCGCACACTCTTGTTGACGTTCTGCAACTGGTCCTTGTTCAGGCGCAACTCCGCGGCCATCCGCCGGCCCACCCCCGCCCCTTCCGGGCTGGCCGCGAAGGCCTCCATCGCCCCCGGCGGTATCCGCCCGGCCATCGGTTCGGGCCAGTGATCCTTGATCGTCAAATAAAATAAATCCGCCAGCACCGCCGTCCCGGCCATCAGGCCGAACCAGGCCAGATACCTCCACATCCCGTGCCTGCGGCGGGCCGGCGGCATGTCTCCCGCCAGGCTTGAGAAGCGCCCGGTGGCTTTCTCTACCGCCGCGCGCATGCCTCCCGCCTGCTGGTAACGCCGGTCGGGCTCCTTGTCCATTGCGCGCAAAACCACCTCGTCCAGCTGCGCGTCCACCCCCGCCACCTTGGAGGGCGGCTCGACCCGCCCCATCGGCAGTCCGCCGGTCAGCATTTCGTAAAACACCACTCCCAGGGCATAAATGTCGGCCCGATGGTCCGCGTGCGCGGGTTTTTCCAATTGCTCGGGCGCCATGTAGGGCGGCGTGCCCCAAAGCGGCGCCGTCTGCACGTGGCCCGCCGGCTCGCTGGCGCCGTTTCCCGCCAGTTTGGCCAGCCCGAAATCGGCGACCTTCACCCGCCCCTTCTTGTCAATCAATATATTCGAGGGCTTGATGTCGCGATGCACGATCCCCTCCTCGTGCGCGAATTGCAGCGCCTGGCAGATTTCCACCACGATCCGCTGGGCTTCTCCGGGCTGAAGTTGTTTCTTGTCGATCAGCCTCCGCAGCGTGACGCCATCGACGTATTCCATCAAAAAGTAAAAGTAATCGCCGGCGCGCCCGAAATCAAAGACGCTGACGATATTGGAATGGTGCAGCCGGGCCAGCGCCTGGGCTTCCCGAGAGAACCGTTCGGCAAAGGCGGCGTCCCGCCCCAGCTCGGGCGAGAGAACTTTCAGCGCCACCAGCCGATCCAGTTGCCGCTGGCGCGCCTTATAGACCATTCCCATACCCCCCTGGCCGATCAGCTCCAGTATTTCCAGTGCGGGAAAAAACTGCGCCAGCTCCGACGGAGTTGGCGGCGGCGGCGGCGGGGTCGGAGAGACGCCGGCGGGCGGCGCGCGGTCCGGCGTGCTTTCACACTCGGGGCAAAGCCCTCCCGCCCACTCCGCGGGCAGTGGAGCGCGGCATTGGCGGCATAATCTGATGGTGTCCATTAGCGCCGGCGCACCGGTACAGACACAAGGGGCGGCCCGAAGGTTTCGGAAATCCGCCGCAACGGTTCCTCCTCCTTAAATCTGGAAGTCACTTTTGAATCTGTCCCGTTTGCTTGTTACTTTAATGTCGATCTTCTCGGGCGTCACCAAGGAATGGGGAGGCACGCTCCGGCTCAGAAACACGCTGGCCCCGATCGTGCTCCCCGCCCCCACTACCGTCTCGCCACCAACAATCGTCGCGTTGGCGTATATGGTCACCTCATCCTCTATGGTCGGATGCCGCTTTTGCCCCTTGAGCGACTGGCCGCCCGAAAGCGAGCGGGCCACCAACCCCACCCCCTGGTAGAGCTTGACGTGCCGCCCGATCTCCGCCGTCTCGCCAATCACCGTGCCCGTCCCATGGTCAATAAAAAAGTGCGACCCTATCCGCGCCCCCGGATGCAGGTCGATGCCCGTCCGCCCGTGGGCCCACTCGGTCATGATCCGCGGGATCAACGGCGTTCTTTGCAGGTACAGCTCGTGCGCCAGCCGTTGCACCGCGATGGCCTCGACAAACGGGTAGGCCACGATGACCTCCTCCTTGCTCAACGCCGCCGGATCGCCCAGATACGCCGCCTCGATGTCCGTTTGCAACAGTTCACGCACCCGCGGCAGGTTGCTCAAAAAGTCCAGCGTCAGGCTGTGCGCCAGCCGCCGGGCGTCTTTCTTGTCCATTTTCTCCGGCGGCGCATACTCGAAACTCTTGTAGATTTCCTCTTCCAGCCGCTCCAGCACCGAATCCATCAACGCCGTAATCTCCATCTTCAACTGCGAGGAATGAATCGAGTGCTCATCGAAATAGCCGGGAAACAGCAGCCGCAGCAAATCGACCGTGATGGCCGCGATGGCTGTTTTGGACGGCAGGTTCTTGCCGTCCAGATGATTGATTCCGCCCACGCGCGCGTAGGACGCAATCAACTGATCGGTCAATTCCGTAACCGTGAGGTTCACGCCCAAATTATCCCGCACTGCGGCCCGAAACGCAAGCCGCGCTGGCAGGCGGGCCTGCTGCACTGCATTTCCGCTGATAAAATGAGCGCGCCCCATCGGGAGCGCGCCCGTGTTAATTGCCAATTCCCCGCTCGGCCGTGCTCAGTAGCTGGTATAACCCGGCGCCGCAGGCGTGGAGGAACCGTGCTGTGAGGCCGATGACGCCGTCATGGCCTCCGGCGTCCCCACGGTGGTCGCGATCCGGTTCACAATGTTGATGCCGTTCACGTCTTCGTAATTCAGCACCAGGCGGTCGCCCAACTTCAGGTCGCGCAGGTTCGCGCCGGCCTTGCCGTTAAGCACAACGGTGCAGTCGGCCGCCATATTGAACTTCTTGCCGCCAAATACAGCTTGTGCCTTAAGCGTTCGCTCCGTCAGATCAATCGCAGTCAACGACCCGCTGAATTTCTGGCTCGTTTGCGCGATTTGCTCCGCGATGTCGCCGCCTGGCGGCCTCTCGTACGTCACGGTGACTCGGCTGCCAGGCTGAATGTCGGCCGATGTGCCAATTCTGTTGTCGTACAACATTATTTTGTAGCCATCGGCCAATTGGTAGGTTCTATCCAGGCCGTCATGCCGCACGGTCAAGGTATGATCCTTGACGTCCATCGCTTCGACTGTCCCTTCGACACGCAAGGGCTGTTGCTCGACTCTGTCGGCCACCAGCACCCCTTCGCTCTTCAGGTATCGGACCGTGACTTTCTGGCCCGGATGCAAGTCCCTAATTGTCCCGGCTGGATTATCGAGCACGCTGTAAGCGCACGAACTGCCGAGGTTGAAGTCTTTGTGCAGAAAAACTCCATTCACCCTCAGTATGTGTTCGCTGGTATCCACGCTGGCCACCGTGCCCGTGTAGCTCTTTTCATCTGGTCCGGCCGTGGCCGCCTGTCCGGCTGGCGCATTTGAAGCGCTCGCCGTCAACACCGACAAACCAATGACCGTCCAATTGCGTAATGCTTTAGTTTTCATACATCAAGTTAACGCCCCACCGTCCGTATTCCATCGGGGTTTTCCCTGATTTTGACATGAGATGTTTGACGCAGCGCCGGACCATGCCGCCGTTGCCGCCTCTCGCTGCCCTGAAGTCACGTCGCCGCGATCAGTTCCAGCGCCGTTGCCACCACCGTTTCTGGCCGGATTCCGTTAAGACAGCGCAGATCAATAGGGCATTGGCGCAAAAAACACGGCGCGCACGGCGCCGGCTGGCGCACGATCCGCGCCCGCGGCGAAAACACAGGGCCGGTCAGTTCCGGCGAGGTGCTGCCGAAAACCGCCACCACGCGCGCGCCCACGGCCGCGGCCAGGTGCATCGGCCCGCTGTCGTTTGTCAATACAAGATCGCATATCTTCAGCGCCGCCCCCAGTTCGCGCAAACCGGTTTTGCCCGCCAGGCTCAACGCCCCCTCCCCCGCCTGCCGCGCGATGTTCTCCGCCAGTTCGCGATCGCCCGCCCCTCCAAAAACCGCCCACCGGCAATTGGTTTGCCTTTGCAGTGCCTGCGCCGCCGCCACGAATCCCTCCGCCGGCCATCGTTTGGCCGGACCGTATTCGGCGCCCGGATTCAATCCAAACCATGGCCGCCCCTGGATCCGGGCAAGCCCGAACTTCCCGCGCGCTTCCTCCACTTCCCCCCGGCTCAAGTCGATCCGCGGCGCCAGCGGCTCAGCCGACGCGCCCAACGCCGCCGCCAAATGCAAGTAATGATGAACGTGATGCGCCGATGGCGGCATCGTTTCCGCCGTTCCGGCGCCGGCAATCAACCACTGAATCTCGCCCCTGGTCCGCTTCCTCATTTCAACCGCCCCAGGGCGCGGGCCGATGGCCTGCGTCAATAATAGTCCCCGCCCGGCCCCGGCGCGGCCAACGCGCACTGGAATTCCCGCCAGCCACAACTCCAGCGCCGACCGCAGGGAGTTGGGCAGGGCGATTCCGATGCCGAAGTTTTCCCTCCGCAGCCGCCGGCTCACCTGCCAGAGCGTCTCCGCCCCGGAAAAGGCCAGCACTTCATCCACGCAACGCTGCCCCTGCCACAGCCCGCCCAGTTTCTCCGGCGACAGCAAAACCAGCCGCGCGCCGGGCCGGGCTTCCCGCAGCCGCAGCAGCGCCGGCGTGCTCATCACCGCGTCCCCCAGCCAGTTGAGGCCGCGCACCAGGATTCTTTCGGGCGCCAGGGGCATGTTCAGCGCAGGCAGATTTTTCGCACGCAATCGTCGAAATCCTCCCCGCCGCTGAGGATTTTGATCTCGACGCGCATGAAATAAAACGGCAGGTCGCGCCGGTCGATTTTCGGAAACCGCACCGCGTCCTTTTGCGTCGTGACGATGATTTCCGCCTGCCGCTTCTTGCTCCGGTTGATCGCATTCAAAATCTCTTGCTGCGTATAGCGATGATGATCGGCGAACCGCTTGGAATAGACCAATTCCCGGCACAGCTTCACCAGGCTCTGCTCGAAACTTTCCGGCTGCGCTATCCCGCTCAGCGACGCCACCCGCTTGCCCTGCAACAGGTCCAGCCCCTTGCGTTCCCCGGTGAATACATCCTCGAAGTAAAGCGGCGCGTGAATGCACTCGATGATGGCCGCCCCAGCGTTATAGCGCGCGATCCGCTGCCGCAACGCAGCCGTGTCCCCGTCGCTTTTGGTGATGAAGATGACGCTGGCCCGCGCCAGGTGGGACGGCGGCTCGCGCAACGTCCCGCGCGGAAACAAATGCTCGTTGCCGAAGGGCTGCTGGAAATCCACCAGCACCACGTCCTGCCGCCGCCCCGCCAGCCGCCAATACTGAAACCCGTCGTCCAGCAACAGCGTGTCGCACCCAAAATGCTCGATCGCGTAGCGCCCGCTCTTGACCCGGTTCTTGTCCACCAGCACCACCACGTCTTTTAGGTTTGACGCCAGCATGTACGGCTCGTCCCCCGCCGTGTCGGAATCCAGCAAGAGCGATTTCCCGTCGGATACCACCCGCGGCGGCGTGCTGTCCTCGCGAAAGAACATTTTGTTCAATATCACCGCCCCCAGCGGCTGCGGCCGCGATCGGTAGCCGCGAGAGAGTATGGCCACCGTGCGCCCCTGCCGCTGCAACTCCCGCGCGAACTTCTCCACCACCGGCGTCTTGCCCGTCCCGCCAAATGTCAGGTTGCCGATGGCGATCACCTGGATGCCGAGCGTCGAGTCCCGCATCAGCCGCGCCTGGATGCAAAAACGATGGATCTTCAGCGCGAATTGGTACACCTTGGACAGCGCGAACAAAACCGAGCGCATGACCGCCGCCCGTTTGCCGCGCCGCCGCTCGAAGATGATCTCCAGAAACGGCGTTTCTATCCCCTCGATCCACGCTCGAATCCTTTGACGCATTCAGCCTGACAGTCTGCCTGCTCAAGCCCCGCCCCGCAAGCGCGGGCGCGGAAATCCTTGACTCAATTCTCCGCTTGCTCCTGCGGAACAATCAATTTCACCGCGGGAAAACAAGTCTTGAGCCGGGCAGGGTCGCGCGTCACCAGCTTCAAACCCTCGGCCTGCGCGTGGGCGCCGACAAAAAAATCCGGCTGGGGAGTTTTTGGCAATGCCTTGTCTCTCCGGGCAAGGTAGCTCGCGTAAGCCTTGGCGGCGGGTCCGGCGGCGGAAACGGGCAGAGGCAGCAATTCCATTCCCCACGCCGACAATTCTTGATTGACCGTTTCAGGATTCTCGGCGCGAATGCTCACCTCGGCCAGCACAATGACGTTGACCGCGGCGCCTTCCGTCGAACTAAAATGCTTGATTTGCGCCACCGCCCATTTGTGCCAGGGGGACCTTTCGTCCCGCGCGTCAATAATCACAGACGAGTCAAACAGCGTCATGGCTCACGGGTCAGTTTGCGCAATTCATCGTAACTGGCGGTGAATCTTAACCGGCTGGACTTGATCGCCCGTCCCACCTCCGCTGCCGTCATTCGCTTTTTCGGTTTCGGCGGCTCGATGCGCCGCAGCACGATCAAATCGCGCGTCAAGGTTTCGGGGTGATATACGTCCCGCGGCTTGGCTGCCGGAATCCGGACTCGCTTCTTGTCATCCGCTCGCAAGGTTATCATCGTGGGAATTTCCCACAATCGCCTCCCCAATGCAACTGTTCTTTCCCTCAATCATTCGCCCCGATGAATTCGTCATGCAGCCGCGCATACACGCCCCCCGCCCGCAGCAGGCTCTGGTGCGTCCCCCGCTCCGCAATCCGCCCATGCTCCAGCACCAGCACCAATCCTGCCTTGCGGATCGTGCTCAACCGGTGCGCCACCACAAACGCCGTCCGCCCCCGCAACAATATCTCCAGCGCCCGTTGCAACCGCGTCTCCGTCACCGTGTCGATCGCGCTCGTCGCTTCGTCCAGAACCACGATCCGCGGGTCCGCCAGCATCGCCCGCGCAAAGCAGACCAGTTGCCGCTGCCCCAGCGACAGCGCCGCGCTCTTCTCGCCCACCTCATGGCGCAATCCGTCCGTCAGCCCCTCGATCAAATCCAGGCAATCCAGCGCCCGCAACGTCGCCCTCACCTCCGCCTCCGTCGCATCCGGCCGCGCAAATCGGATGTTGTCGATGACCGATCCGGAAAACAGAAAATTGTTCTGCTGCACGCTCCCCATCTGCGCGTGCAGCGAATCGCTGGTCACCTCCAGAAGATCATGCCCGTCGATCAGCACCCGGCCCCGCGTCGGCAAATACAATTTCTGAAGCAGGGCCGCAACGGTCGTTTTCCCGCTCCCGGTGTGGCCCACCAGCGCCACAGTCTCCCCTGGCTCCGCCACAAACGATATGTCCGTCAACACCGGACGTCCGGCCTGATACTCGAAATGCACCGAGTCGAACTCGACTCGCCCCCGCACCGGCGGCAACGGTCTGGCCGTCGCCGAGTCGCGCCAGTCCGGTTCCTGGTCCAGCAGCCGGAAGAGCCGTTCGCCTCCCGCCATGGCCGTCAATGCCTGGTTATAGCGGTCGCCGATGACTTGCACCGGCTCGAAAAACAGGTTGGCCAGAAAGAAAAACATCACCAGGTCCCCCACTTCCATGTGCGCCCACCCGTGCCATTGCAATGCGCCGTATCCCCCCAAAAGCGCCATCACGCCCAGAAACAACTGGCTCTTCATTTGCAACAACGGCACAAACACCGCCGAGGCCTGCGCCACTCCCACGTTGTTGTCCCCATGCAAGTTGACCAGTTTGCGGAAAAAACCCGCGTTGACCTCCTGCCGCACAAAGGCCTGCGTCACACGTATCCCGCCAACCGACTCCGCCAGTGTCGAACTGAGCCGGCTCCAGGATTCCTGCACCCGGCGCAACCGCGTGCTCATCTCCCGCCGATACCGCTCGTTGATCACCCAGATCAACGGCACCAGCAGCAGCATCACCGCGAACAGCTTCCAATCATACCACGCCATCAGTGTCGCCGATCCCCCCATCTGCATCGCCTGCACCGTCAACACCGGCCCCACGTCCTGCACACCCACCCGCACGTTGTCGATGTCCGACGTCATCCGGCTGATAATCCGGCCGAACTTGGTCTGATTAAAAAACGACATCGGCAGCGTCGTCAATTTGCGGAACAGGTCCCTCCGCATGTCATGCACCACCGCTTCCCCCAGCTCCAGCGCGAATCGCTGCCGGAAATACAGCGTGGCGATCATCACCAGCGTCAGCCCCAGATACACCGCCGCGTACTGCTGGATGCCCGCCCAATCTTTCCCCGCAATCGGCACGTTGATCGTCCGCCCGATCATCCACGCCAGCGCCGGCAATTGCAGCCCCCGCGCTACCGTCAATACGAAAAGCCAGTTCCGCCTCGCCCGGTAGGGCCGCGTGTAACTGTAGATCCGCCGCACCAGCGACCATCGCAGCGGCGCCTGGTTCTTGTCCTCCTCTTCCACGGGGTGAAAATAGGTGATCGCCTCCCGCGATTCGGCCAGCGCCTTCAGCGCCTGGGCCGTCGTGGTGGCTGGCGGGGCCGATTCGCTCACGCCGCCCTCCCTTCGCTCTCGCTCAGGTCCATCAACTGCAGCAGCGCCGTCTGGTGATACGGACCGGGCCGATGCGCCAACTGGTCATGCGTCCCCGCTTGCGTCAATCGTCCGTTCTCCAGCACCAATATCACGTCGGCGCGCCTCAGCAGACTCAGCCGGCTGGAGACCACGAACGTCGTCCTCCCCGCCATCGCCGCCCGCAGTGCCTGCACGATCTCCTGCTCGGTCTTCGCGTCCACGGACGCCGTCGGGTCATCCAGCAGCAGTATCGGCGGCGCCAGCAACAACGCCCGCGCCAGCGCCAGCCGCTGCCGTTGCCCGCCGGAAAGGTCCACCCCCGATTCCCCCAGCACCGTCGCGTAGCCGCGCGGCAGCTCCATGATAAACTCATGCGCGCATGCAATCCGCGCCGCCTCCTCTATCCGCTCCCGCGTCGCATGCGGATGGCCGAAGGCGATGTTCGCGCTGACCGTGTTGGAAAAGAGAAAACTCTCCTGATACACTATCCCTATCTGCCGCCGGAACCCGTCCAGGTCCAATTCCCTCAAGTCCTGCCCGTCGGCCAGGATCCGTCCCTTTTGCGGATCATAAAAGCGCGGAATCAACCCCAGCACCGTGCTCTTGCCCGCCCCCGTCATGCCAAATATCCCCACCACCTGCCCCGGCTTGGACTCGAAGGACACCTCGTGCAACACCGGCTCGCCCTCATGGTATCCGAAAGTCACCTTCTCGAATGTAATCCGGCCCGTCAACCGTTGCGGCGCCCTGGCCCCCGGTTTGCTCTCCACTCCCGGCGGCATGTCCATCACTTCAAACACTCGCCGCGCCGCCGCCAAGCTCTGCTGGACCGAATTGGCAATGTTGGTGATGTTCGCCACCTGCCCGTTGAATTGTTGCAGCAGCCCCGCGAACACCACCAAGCCCCCTCCCAGCGGCAGTTGCCCCTTCACATACAGCCAACCCCCGTAACTGAACAGCACCACAAGGCTCAGTTGCGACAGAAACTGCGTCGCCATCGTGAACATCGTCAATTCCCGGAATATCTGCCGTTGCTGCGTCGATACCATCCTGTTCCCCTCCTCAAATCGCCGGATTTGATGCGGCTCGGCCGCGAACCCTTTGATCGTCTGCATCCCGCGCACGCTCTCGGTGAACAACTGCACCAGGTTGTCCGTCAGTTCCCGGTTGCGCAGATACCCCGGCCGCAGCCGCCCCGAATAATGATGCGTCGCCCACCACAGCGGCGCCGCCACCGACAGGCACGCCACCGTCAGCCCCGGATGTATCCGCCACATGAAAACCCCGTACGCTCCCAGCGTCAGCACCATGTTCGCTCCCTGCAACAACACCCCATCGACAAACAGCCGCGTGTTTTGCACGTCCCCTGTCACACGGTTGAAAATCGAACTCGACCCATGCACGTCAAAAAACCGGAAACTCAGCCGTTGCAGCCGCGCGTATAGCTCGTCGCGCAAATACGGAACAATGTCCCCCTGCGTCAGCCGCGCCGTCGCCAGGTTGTAGTAATAGGTCAGCACCGCCCTCAGCAGCGCCTGCCCCACTATCGCCAGCGCCAGCGCCGTGACGATCCGCAACGCTGTCCATTGTGTGGGCGGCCTCCACCCAAACGCATACCGCGGCGCCTGCTGCGTCGCATCCAGCGCGTGCCGGATCACATCAATCACGACCCCCAGCAATTGCAGCCCCGCCAGCCCCAGCATCAACAACACCAGACTCAGCCCCAACGACAGCAGAAAGTCGCCCCGATACTGCCACGCCAATGCCGTCAGCCGCCGCACCAACTCCCCCGTGGGATACTCGCGGCTCGACGATATTTTAGGCGCTGAATCCGGCATAAATCAGACCTCGTGATTGTTGTTTGGATGGCGGCACTTCCCGCCCCAAATCACATTCCAAGCTGTCGCCGGAAAGTCAAAGCCATTTTCGAGCGCCCTTGCCCCTCGTTCCCAGCTCGCCTTTCCCGTCCCTTCCGTCCTTTTCGTCCCTTTCGTCCCATTTCCCTTCCCTGCCGCCTCCGCCCCTCCCCCCTTGGGCACAATCAAGTTTTTCCGCCGTCTGCCGATGCTAAGGTGGGCCGTGCTGCAGTCGTCCCGACTGGCCTGGAATGACAAGACATTTTGCCCAATGAAAAAGCAAATCTGTTTCGCCGGTTTTGCCGAAAGCGAAATCGATTGCCTGAACCCGGCTCTGGCCAAAATCAGCCAGGCCTGGCGGAGCGTGTTCTTGCCTGACGCCATAGTGGCCGCCGCCAAAATGGTCGAGGAGCCTTTTGACGCCGTAATCGCCAATTTGCGCGCCGGAGGCGTCACCGCCGACGAATTGCCACGCCTGGCCTCCGCCCGCAGGTCCCATACCCTCTTATTCGTCTTGGGCGACGTCACCGACCGGGAACAAACCATCAACTGCCTGGGCACCGCCCATCAGTTCATCTCCCGGCCCTGGAAACCCAATGAGTTGATCCCCATCGTCGAGCGCAGCCTTGCGCTGGATGCCTGGCTGAGCACCGATAAACTCCGCTCCTTTGTCCCGCGCCTGGGCCGCCTTCCCGGCCTCTCCGCCACCTACTTTGAAGTCATTAAAAAAATCGAATCCCCTCACGCCAGCGTCCAAAGCGTCGCAGAAATCATCGCCCGCGATCCCACCCTCACCGCCCGCTTGCTCCAGGTCGTCAACTCCCCCGCCTGCGGGTTGAATGAAAAAGTCACCCGTCCGGCCGACGCCGTTTCGATCCTGGGTTTGGACATGGTCAAATCCATCGTCCTGTGCTTGCAGATGTTCGCTTCCTCCGCCCCGGCGCCGCTTGGAACCCTGTCCCTCGACCAGCTTTGGCGGCACAGCTTCCAAGTTGCCAGGCTGGCCAACAAAATCGTCCTCCGCTCCACTGGCGGCGACCGCATGGCCGCCGACGCCTACACCGCCGGCCTCCTCCACCGGGTGGGCCAGATTGTCCTCGTCAACAATCTGTCAAATGAATACGCCGCCGTCCTCGACGCCGCCCGCGACCTGCACCGCCCGCTCCATGAAGTCGAACTGGACAAACTGGGCGTCACCCACAATCAGGTCGGCGCCTATCTTCTTGGCGTCTGGGGCCTCCCCTTGCCCTTGGTCGAGGCTGTCGCCCTCTATCCCACCCCCGGCTTGACCACCAGGCCCGAATTCTCCCTCCTCACCGCCGTCCACGTCGCCGACGTCCTCGCGCAAGAGGAAGAAGGCTGCGCCGACGGCATCCCCATGCCAAAACTCGACCGCGAATATCTGGCCACGCTGGATTTGCCCGATAAGACAGCCATCTGGCGCAAGGCCCTCTCCCACGGCCTTGCCACCCCCGTGTCAAAAGCCCCCGCGCGCCCCGGGCCTTCCGTCGCGCCCGCCGCGGGCAAGCCGCGGCGCCCCTCAGCCAGCTTGCTCGTCCTGACCGCTGCCGTCGTGGGCGCCGTGGCCGTTGTGATGTTGCGCCCGTACTTTATCCCTGCTCCCAGCCGGCAGCTCGCGCCCGCGCCCAAACCGCTGGAGACTCCGGCGGCGGATTCCGCGCCTGCTCCGGTGGCGCCGGCGGCGTCCGCGTCGCCATTCGATTCGATTAAAATCCAGGGCATCATCTACCGCGCCGACCACCCCGTGGCGTTGATCAACGGCAGGATGCTTGACACCGGCGCGCGCATTAACGGCGCCGAAATCATCAACATCGGCCCCTCCCAAGTCACCCTCGCCTACGCCGGCAAACAAAAAGTCTTCAAGCTCAAGTAGGCATCAGGAGATCCGCTCTCCCCCAAAAGTCCGCGCTATTACAACATTGGTTATACACAGGCTATCCGCGAGCCAGTCGCAGCCCTGCTTGGGGCTGGAGCTTTGCGAAAAGGGGTCGGTTCCTAGCATTGCCACATTCTTGGTTGACAGGGCTGGGGGATTGGGCACGCTGCCTGCAGGCGCGAAAGCTTGGCCGGCAATACTCCCGGGGCTATCCTCGCAAGTGGACTCCGAACAAGGAGGGGTCGGTTCCTAGCATTGCCACATTCTTGGTTGACAGGGCTGGGGGATTAGGCACGCTGCCTGCAGGGCGCGAAAGCTTGGCCGGCAATACTCCCGGGGCTATCCCCGCAAGTGGACTCCGTCACGATACCAAACAAGACTTGGCCCCCCCTCTAACGTTCCTTCGTTGAGTTTGCTGACTGTTTGGCTTCGTTATTGTCCGGGTGTTGACTCACACCATTGCCACTTTCCTTCAGAAACCCCTTCCCATCAATGTCTTCCAGCGCTCCCAACCAGCCATTTTTGCGATTTGTGCGCACTATAACGGCCCATCCAAAAAATCCTAAAAAAAAAGACTTGCAGGTCCCATTATAATATGGGACATTGACCCGTGTCGGTTTGCTCTTTGACATATCGGGAAACGAATCCGCTCGCGCATCGCCCGAGGCACTGCCAATCACCCCTCCGCTCGGAGTCAAGGCCCTTTAACGTTAAAGTTGAATTCAGCCTCTTCCGGGCGAGGACAGGATGAGTCAAGCTCAGTCAAGCCAAGTCAAGGTTAGCCTGCCGTGGGGCGGCCGAAGGCGAAGTTGAGTCATAACCTGCTCATAATCATAATCTTAATCGTAATCTCAATCCTAATCGGCCCCTTCTCCACCCCTTCCAAGTCAACAAGAAGTCAAGGTGAGTCAAGCGTTGCGCCAGTGAAGCTGGCTGGATCGCGGGTGAAAGTCCCGCCTGCCGAATTAGGCTGTTCACGGCGGAACATGACCTCCACTGCGCCGCCGCGAGGCGGGGTTGGAAGCTGAGGAAGATGAGCAGACGGGCCGTAACGAAAGTGAACCACAGATATGAGCCTCGAGGCTAGACTTCCAAGCGATCGCCGGAACGGGCGACCAGCAGATAGAGGGCGGGCATGAGGAAAATGCTAATCAAAAGACGGGTGAAAAGTCCGCTCACAATCACCAGAGCGAAGGGCCGCTGGGAATCGGTGCCGACTCCCGTGGCCATCGCGGCCGGCAACAGCCCCAGCGCGGCGACCAAGGCAGTCATCATAATGGGCCGGAGCCGCAGAATGGCGCCCTCCCGGATGGATTGGGCGATGCCGCCGCCGTCGCGGCGCAATTCATTGACGTAGGAGATATAGACCACGGCCGTCTGCACGGAAACGCCAAACAAGGCCAGAAAACCGATGCCCGACGAGACGGAGAAGGGGGTGTGAGTCAGCCAAAGGGCCACGATCCCGCCGACCGGCGCTGTCAATAATACTCCTAGCACCGTGATGAAGGGGAACTTCAGGTTGCTGTAAAGGGCGAAGAGGAGCAGAAAGATCAGAAACAGCGTCAGTGGCAGGATGATACGGAGCTGGGCGCGCGAGGAGGTGTATTCGGTGTATTCGCCGCCCCAATCCAGGTAGTAGCCCTCCGGCAAGGGGACCGCCGCCTTGACTTGCGCCCTGGCGTCGTTGACCGCTCCGGCCAGATCGCGCCCTTCCACGGAGAATTGCACACCGATGTAGCGGGAGTTGCTTTCGCGATAAATGAAGGCGGCACTGTTTTCCACGTGGATGTCGGCGAATTCGCGCAGGGGGATCTGCTGGCCGTCGGGGGTGGCGACGAGGATGGCGCCGATTTGTTCGGGCGAGCCCCGGAAGGGTTCGGCGAGCCGGACGACCAGATCGAACTGCTTTTCGCCCTGCACGACCTGGGTGGCGGCTGTGCCGCCGATGGCGGCCTGGATCAACGCATTGATGTCGGCCACATTCAAGCCGTAGCGGGCGATTTTGGCGCGGTTGATGTTGACAGCCAGACTGGGCTGGCCCAACTCCTGCACCAGGGTGACGTCTTTGATGCCGCGGACGCGTTCGACGATTTTTTTGATGGCTTTGCCCTTGCTTTCCAGCGTGTTCAAGTCCGGGCCGAACACCTTCACGGCCAGCGAGCTTTTCAGGCCGGTTTCGGCCTCGTCCACGGCGTCCTCCGCGGGCTGGGTGTAGTTAAAAATGATTCCCGGAAAGGCCTGGAGCTTCTGGTTGATGGCCTCAATCAACTGGGCCTTGGTCCGATAGGGGCCCTTCCATTGGGAGTAGGGTTTGAGACCCACATAGTATTCGCAGTTGAAAAAGCCGGTCGGGTCCGTGCCGTCGTCCGGGCGGCCATGTTCGTCGGCGACGATGGTGACTTCGGGAAAGGAGCGGAGGATTTTTCGAACTTGCGGAGAAATCCTGGACGATTCCTCAAACGAAATGGTGTAAGGCATGGTGGCGCGGACCCAGAGCGCCCCTTCGTCCAAATGCGGCATGAACTCCGCGCCGACGGAGGGGATGAGCAGCAGCGAAGCCGCCAGCACCAGGGCGCTGGTTATGGTGGTCAACCACGGGTGGGCCAGGCAAAGATCCAGGCCGGCGACGTAGGCGGCTTTGAGGGCCTCAAAAATGGGATTGCGCCGTTCCCGCACTCCGTGGCGCAAGGCCCAGGAACAAACGACCGGCAAAAAGATCAGCGTCAGCACCAACGATCCAATCAAGGCGAAAATCATCGTGTCTGCCATGGGGGTGAACAATTCGCCCGAAGGCCCCGACAAAACATAAATGGGAAGGAACCCCGCCACGATCACAGCCACGGCGTAAAAAATCGGGCGGTCCACCTCCGCGGCCGCCTCGACGATCACTTGCCGGATGTGGAAAGGCTGGCCCGCGCGCGCCGACACCCGGCGGAATATGTTCTCCACCATGACCACCGCGCCATCGACCAGAATGCCAAAGTCCACCGCGCCGATGGAAAGCAGGTTGGCGGAGACATTTTTCAGATCGAGGCAAATAAAGGCGAACAACATCGAGAGCGGGATGGCCGTGGCCACGATCAAGCCGGTGCGAATATCATAAAGGAAAAAGATGAGGATGATGACGACCAGGCCCATGCCGCGCAGCAGGTTGTCCTCCACCGTCCGGGTTGTCAGCGCAATCAACTCGCTCCGGTCATAAAAGGGGAGGATTTTGACATCCTTGGGCAGGATTTTGTCATTAAGTTCCTTCGTTTTGGCCTCGACGGCTTTCAAGACGGTTTGCGTTTTCTCGCCGGTGCGCATCAGGATCACCCCCTCCACCGCGTCATCCTGGTCCATGTAGCCGAACTGGCCCAGGCGGGGCGCGCCGCCAATGACCACCTTCCCGATGTCCTTCACCAGCACCGGGGTCCCGTCATGTTCTGTCAACACTACATTCCCGATGTCCTCCGGCGTGACCAGGCGCCCCAGGCCGCGTACATAATAAAACTGGCCGCCTTGCGAATAGAAACCGCCGCCGGCGTTGCCGTTGTTGGCCCCCAGCGACGTGGCAATGGCGGCGACGGAAAGCCCCGCCCCGGCGGCCTTCGCCGGGTCCAGCAGCACCTGGTATTGCATGGTCTCGCCGCCCAGGCCGGAATCATCGGCCACGCCGGGGACGGATTTGAACTGCCGTTGGACCACCCAGTCATCCATCGTTTTAAGTTCCATCGGCGATCGGTCGAGGCTCTGCAGGACATAGCGATAGATCAAACCGGAAGGAGAAAACATGGGGGCGACCGAGGGCGTCACCCCGCCGGGCAGGGTCAGATCGGCGATCCGCTCATAAACCCGCTGGCGCGCGAAGTAAATATCCGTGCCGTATTGGTAGCTGAGGATGACGTCGGACAAACCGTAAAGAGAAAT
>Ga0326727_10008686_pt1 | contig 25585 bp, 22 predicted proteins | sample MB2enrmetagenome_FD_207643 | JGI IMG/M metagenome (GOLD analysis project Ga0326727, IMG submission 207643) | Lab enriched peat soil microbial communities from McLean, Ithaca, NY, United States - MB29MY | ecosystem: Environmental > Terrestrial > Soil > Wetlands > Peat | place: USA: New York...
CCGCGCGGTCCTCCACTCGTTGACAGCTCTCGAAAGCCACCCCTACTATCACAGGCATGGGTGGCAGAGTACTGGTTTTTGGAAGCATCAACACCGACCTGATCGTGTACGTGGAAAAGCTGCCTCACCCCGGCGAAACGGTGACGGGCGGGACATGGGAAAGCTTCCCAGGCGGGAAAGGCGCCAACCAGGCAGTGGCCGCGGCGCGTGCCGGAGCTCCGGTCGCCATCTATGGTTGCCTGGGGGACGACGGGTTCGGCAAGGACAGGCTTATCAGTCTTGCCGCAACGGGAATTGCCACGGGCGGCGTCCGTGTCCGTGCTGGCGTGCGCTCGGGAGTCGCGCTCATTATGGTGGACTCCGAGGGGGAGAACTCGATTGCCGTTGCCCCCGGAGCCAACATGCAGTTTGAAGCCGAAGGGGTGGACATCCCGAAGGTTCCCCTCGGGGAAACCTGGGTGGCTCTCTTCCAGAATGAGATCCCGCGGCAAACCACGGAGGACCTGATCGTGAGAACACGCGGGGCCGGGTGCCTCGTGATGTGGAATATCGCCCCGACCATCGGCCGGCGCCCAGGAGCCGAGATTCTTCGCTCCGTGGATTACCTCGTGTGCAACAAAAACGAGATCCAGGCCCTTGTCGGCGGGAATGATGACTTGGTAAACCAGGCGAAGGTGCCGCTTGGCTGGGGAGTGAGGAACGTCATCGTGACGCTGGGAAGCAAAGGGAGCATCTGGGTCAGGGGGGAGTCAGTGCATCGCCAGGAAGCCTATCCGGTGGAGGCAATCGATGCAGTGGGAGCTGGTGACTGCTACTGCGGCGTCCTGGCCGCATCCATCGCGGCAGGCAGTCCTGTGGAGGCTGCTCTTCGCCGGGCTTCCGCTGCGGCGGCGATCTCCACGACACGCCGCGGTGCGCAACCCTCCATGCCCACCCTGGACGAGATTGAGGATTTCCTCAGTGCTCGCGGGTGAAGTTCTACTTCTGCGCCAGCGGGTCGGAGCGTAGCCGGTCGATCCGATAAATGACCCAATCTCCCCTGTCCCGTTTCAGGAACACCTTGTCCTGGATCGATTGACCTTGATACCGCGGCGCCGTTTGCGCACCGGAGGCAGAATCCTCAGAAGGTACCGGCGTCCATTTTTCATAGGAGACAAGGTAGACGGGAGACGGCTCGGGCGTTTCCTGGACGATGCCGAGGCCGGTCACGCCGTAGAGGGTCTGAGGGGACGGGATGAGCGGTCTTCCATCTTTGTTCCATTCATCCGCGGCTACGATATTTGACCTTCCCTCGTATCCCATTGAAACGCGGGAGATCACGTAAAGGTTGGTCACCTCGTTGACTTCCGCCTTGCCCGCGCTTCCTGTCACACAAGCGCCCATCGTCAATTGATCGAGTTTGTTCATGCTCGTGTAGAACGTTTCCACGACTTTTTGCGGTGGGTAGCCGCGCGTGAGGCGGGGGGCGAACACTCCTTTGAGAATGCTGCCCAGGCCGGCTCCGAGCACAACGACGACAGCCGCGATAATCAGCGCCGTGCGCCAGTTTTTCTCCCAGAACATGCGGCGACGGAAGCGCTTTTGCGCTGCCGGGCTGGCGCTTGCGATCGACGCGCCGACTTTGGCAATCAAAGCGCCATCCTTCTGCCAGGCGCGAAGCCGTTCTACCCACTCTTCCAGGCTCGGGATCCCGCGTCGTGACCGCGATAGCGCCGCCATGATGAACTGCGAGGCTTCGTCAGCCACGCCCGGCGTGGCTTCCGCCGGTGAAAGGATTTCGAGCTTTCGCATCTGCTCATGGATGTCTTCCACCGATTCGCCGGTGAAGGGGAACGCGCCCGTCAGGAACCGGTAAAGGACAGCTCCCAGGGCAAAGGAGACCTTCTCCTCGGCGCCCAGGTCGGGATTGTACGTCGACTCGAAGGTGTCGCGGTTCATGAGGAAAGGCCGCAGGCCGCGCAGCTCGCGTATGACTTCGGGGGGCAGGAACAGGACACCGCCCTCGCTGTGGAAAAGCACTGCGTCGATCTGCAGCGCGAAGAGCGGGATTTGTCTCTCTTTCAGAAGCTGAAGCGCTTCAGCCAATTGGATCAGTAGAGGGACTGCGTCTGTCGCGGAGAGCTCGAAGACGGAGGCGAGGGGGCGGGCCGGTATCCACGGGCCGTAGAGCACCGTACCGCCCGGCTGTTCGGTAATACCTGCAAACCGCCATTCCTTGAGGGAGGGAGGAGCGGCCAGCCAACCCGGGGAACCCTTGAGGGCAAGGATCCTGGTGAGTGCGGTCCCGTGCGCGGGCGACCCCACGGGCACCGCCAGGTATTTCACGCCGTTTTCCGTGATATCAAGATCCATAAAGGAAGGAATCCTTACTCCGGCTGCACGAAGACCATCGCGCTGAAAACCTCAATCTCGGTGGAGGGATTTCTCCACGCCTCGGGCGAGAGGCCTGCCTTGCGGCACGCGTTGGAGAGAAACATCTCCCTGTCCCATCCCTGCTCCGTGGCAACCTGGGGCAGGAGGAGGCCCGAGTTGAAGCCCGAGCGGATCATGACGCCGTGCGTGCCGACGCACACTGCCTGCGGGTCGGCCACGCGCTTCATAGGGGAGAGGACGGAAACCTCGACTCGGATGGACGGCCACTCGGATTTGGTCACGGGAGGAAACCTCGGGTCCTCGAATGCGCTTGAAATGGCGACCTCTTTCACCGTCTGGAGGAGAGACTTGGCGGAAGAAATCCGTCCAATGCAGCCTCGAAGGCATCCCTCCAACTTGAGCGTGACAAAAGCGCCGCATGGCACCATAAGTGACGGGGTGATGGGTGCAGTGTAGCAGCCGGCTTTCTGGGACAGCCGCGACGCGATGACTTGCCTGGCTGTCTCGATGAGCACCTGCCCGTCTTCTTCAGTCAGCGCGAGGCTCATTGTCCAATCCGATGGCTGCGTAGTGAACGGTCCTGGCCGGGTCATCTTCCTTTTCCCTTGAGCACGCCCGACTGAGAATCTTTGCCGTGCACCCCTGACCGGCTAGCCGCAGCAACGCGGCGACCGCCGTTGCCCCGCACGCGCTGATTTTTTTTCTTTCTTCCGCGGCGATCACGCCCTTCCAATCCCCGGCGGCCAGGAGGGCCTCGAAGGCGGCGCACTCTGCGTCGGTGTCCTTGCCGGTCATGTAGGAGGCCATGTTGGAAGTAACTATGCACACCGTCGAAGACGGGTCTTCGGCAATCGCGGCGCCGAGCCCTGCGGCCAGGGCGGAGACGGCCGCTGTTCCCCGGCTGCCGACGAGGACGGGAACCACTGCTGCGTCCGGGAAGACGCGAGTCACGAAAGGCAGCTGCACTTCCAGGCAATGCTCCTCGAGGTGAAAGATGTCGTTTCGGGAAAAAGAGGGATCCTGCGCCAGCAGAAGGGCGGCAACGCGCTCATCTACGCGTATCTCCCCGAGGGGAGTTGCGAATCTCTCAGACTCCGGCAGAAAAAAGCCTCTTTGGGGGTCACGATGTACCGGTCCAACGAGTAGCACGGTGCGGGCCGCGCGGCGGGCGACGCAGCGGAACGCCGATGCCATAACCGTACCCGCCAGCTCATAACCTGCATGCGGGGAGACTGCCGCGAAGCAGGCGCCTGTCGGCGTGGGTGAGATAGCGAGAAGCTGGTCAACGAGTTCGGCTAGCTGGTCGTTCTTTGCCGGGTAAAAAATCCCGTCGACGATGGGGGGACGGACTCTCGCCCTGAGCGGTGTGACGCCCATACCGAAAAGTATCGTGGAATGCCTCTGGGTTTGCAAGTAGTGTCCGGGGGCGCCACGGAGAGCTCAGCCTTGACTCTGTTCGATTTACGTCCTATTTTCAGTTGATTCACACTGAGGAGAAGAAAAGGTGAGATTCGTCCCCCGAAAACTGTTCCTGACCCGCGGAGTCGGGATTAATAAAGAAAAATTGAACAGCTTCGAGATGGCTCTCCGCAACGCGGGGATCGCTCATCTGAATATCGTGCGTGTCTCATCGATCTTCCCGCCGGGATGCAAGATCGTGAGCCCTGACGAAGGGCTTGCTGCGCTGGAGGCAGGGGAAGTGACTTTCGTCGTCCTTGCCGAGATGGCCACTAACGAGCCGGGCCGCCGTATTGCCTCCTCCATCGGCATCGCCATCCCTGCTGACCTCAAGATGTACGGGTACCTCTCCGAGCACCACGTCTACGGCCAGACGGAGAAAGAGGCCGGGGACTACGCGGAAGACCTCGCCGCTTCCATGCTCGCAACGCTGCTGGGCGTCCCCTTCGACCTGGACAAGGACTACAACGAGCGGCGCGAGCAGTACCGCATGGGTGGCCACATCGTCGACAGTACAAGCATCACGCAGACCGCGGAGGGCGCCTCGGGGGGCGTCTGGACCACGGTCGTCTCCGCAGCGGTCCTCCTGTAATGCACGGGCGCAAGCTCGACCCCCGGCCCCTCTCTGCGGGCATCGGGGTGGATGTGCTTGTGGATGAGTTTTTCCTCTCCTACAATGCGGCCAGGCTGCGCGAAGCGTGCCACATCTTCACTGACAAGATGCTGGAGCCGGACGTGACAGTCGGGCTCACCATCAGTGGCGCGCTCACTCCGACCGGACTCGGGTACGCGGCGTTCGTGCCGTTGGTGAAGGCCGGCTTCGTGGACTGGATAGTCTCTACTGGGGCAAACGTCTACCACGACATGCATCGTTCCCTCGGCCTCTCGCTGTACGGGATCCCTCCGGGGGCGGACGATGTAGAGTTACGCCGGGAGCGCATTATCCGCATCTACGACATCGTGTTCGACCAGGATGTGCTCTTCAAGACGGACGAGTTCGTGGCGGAGGTCATGAAGTCGCCGGAGTTCCAGAAACGCATGAGCACCGCGGAATTGCACGCAAAGCTCGGACGGTATGTCCGGGAAAGAGAGAAAGTCCTCGGCACGAGCTACCGGTCGCTGATCGGCGCCGCCTGGGAATGCGGGGTGCCCATCTACACCTCGAGCCCCGGCGACTCAAGCCTGGGGATGGGCCTCGCGGCCCTCCGGCTCCAGGGCTACGAGGTCGGCTTTGATCCAGAGCTGGACGTGAATGAGACAGCCGCCATCGTCTATGAGGCCAAGACCTCGGGAGGAAAAAGCGGCGTCCTCATCCTGGGCGGCGGCAGCCCAAAGAACTTCGCGCTGCAGACGGAGCCACAGATCCAGGAGATCTACGGGCTTGCCGAGAAAGGGCACGACTACTTCATTCAGATCACCGACGCACGCGTGGATACGGGGGGCCTGTCAGGGGCTACGTCGCAGGAAGCCGTAACGTGGGGCAAGGTTGATCCCGCGCAGCTTCCCGACACTGTGGTCTGCTACACGGACAGCACCATTGCCCTCCCTATCATGGCAGCCTACGCCCTCACCCGCCGCAAGCCGCGCGCCCTCAAGCGCCTGTATGATACACGCGAGCAGATGCTCTCCCGGCTGGCCTCGGATTTCAAGCGCCCTCGATAATCGAATCCAGGTCACGTCTCGCGTGGTCGAGTATCTCGAAGACTCTCGCCATCTGGTCCGCGTTGTTGCCGCAGCGTGAAGCGGCCTTGGCTGCCGCCTTCATCACGTGCATAGCCGGGCCTGCGACCCCGGCAATATGCGGCCCCGTGAAGGCGTTCAAATCCCCCCAACCCCATCCCCCAGCACGTTCCCACATCTCGTTCACGCTTGCAGCGTTCTTGTCCAATTCTCGCACGCCAGCGTCAGTGATCTGGTAGACACGCTTGCCTTCCTGCTGGATGGAAGTCACTAACTCCTCGTCCTCCAGCTGTTGGAGCGTTGGGTAGACTGCCCCCGCGCTGGCTCTGTAGGTTCCGCCTGATTTTGCCTCCAACCTCTTCATCAGCTCGTAGCCGTGCTTTGGGCCGTCTTTGAGAAGCGACAGCAGCGCAAGGCGCAGCTCCCCGGGCGCGAAGAAACGCCCCCAGTGCCCCATGCCACCCATCCATCCGCCCCATGGTCCCCAATGCCTATGCATATCCAACCTCCTATCAGAAGTATGTCTAAAGTATATCTAAAGATATATCAGAAGTCAATATTGATGTGATAAGGGGAGCCCTGTGGATGAAGACTTCCCCTCCGTTACGCGCCATCCTCCGAGGCGGTCCGGTCTTTTACTCCCCAGACTTGAGGCGCTCGATTCTCTCAGGATCGAGACGTATACGGATGTTTTTTTCCTGGGTGGGAAGCACGGTGCCCTTCTTGGCTCCCTTGGCGCGGCGGAGGTATTTCACCCGCGTGTAGTACACGTCTGCTGTGCCGGCGTTCTTGCCGCGAGAGAAATGCACGGCGAGGTTACCCGCGTCCAGCATCGTTTCGAGGGGGAGGCTTTTTCCCGCCTGCGCTTTGACGAACACGTAGGCGCCCGGCCAGTCCCTGGCGTGGAACCACCAGTCGTTGCCCCGGACTTTGCTACGCAGAAGCTCGTCGTTTTCCGCGGCAGTGCGGCCGACGAGGATGCGAAACGGCGGGGAGGAGAACACGAGGCCGGGCGTGCCTTCGGAGGCAAGCGGCTTTCGCGCGCGCGCCGCTTCGTGCGCCACATGGACGAGGGAGACAGCATCCGTATTTTCCAGGAGCGCCTCCCTCTGCCTACGCACGCGCCCCAGGGTGCGCTCCAACCGCCCAATCTCCTCTTCCACTTTCGCCCTGCCGAGCCTGGCCTTGCGGTGGCGGTCGTAGTACAGCTGCGCGTTTTGCGCGGGGGTCAGTTCTCGGGCGAGCTCGATTTCCATCGGCGCGTTCTCATGGAAGAAATCCTCCACGCGCAGCCACGGGTCTCCTTTTGCCGCGGCGTGAAGGTTGCTCGTGATCAGGTCCCCCAGCTCCTTGAAACGCCCGAGGTTCGCGTATTCGCCCAGGCGCGCACGGAGCTTTTCGAGGTTCGCGAGAAGCTTGTTCTCGCTGACGGCAAGCTCCGTGTCCGCTTGCGCTACCAGTCTTTCCCTGTCGCCGACCGTCTCGCGCTGTCGGAAAAGCCTTTCGAGCTTCTCGTTGAACGTCCCTTCGCCGGACAGCTCGCGTACGGAGTAGTCTCGAGCCGCTGCGCCCCCGACGGATGGCGTCGGGACAAAGACCTTTCCCGATATCTCGCTTTTCTTCGGCCTGCGGTAGAACGCATCCTGGATGACTCCTGAGGCATCAGTCAGGATCGCGTTCGCCGCTGATCCCCACAGGCGGATCCACAAAACGTTGTGTTCGCCCGACCGTGTCACATCGAGCCGAATGATCCTGTCGCCAGGCGCGGGCTGTGTGGCGAGCGCGTCCGCTCCGCTCGCGCCCGTGAGCGCTGCGCGCAGTTGTGCCGCCGCCTCGATACGGCCACCGCGCAGGTGGGCACGAAGGAGTGAGGCGAAGCGCAGCGGCTTCGGTGGATTGGGCAGCTTTTCCGTGATCAGGTGCAGTCGGGGCAAGCGCGAGGAAAGGGAGATGAGGACTGAGAAATGCGCTCCGCCCCGAAAGAGGTTCAAGACAAACCTGTCATGGACGGGCTGGTGGATCTCCTGGATCAGGCTGCCGGGGAGGGAAAGCTCGGAGAGAACGAGGTCGATCTCTTTCCAGTTCAGGGATTGGGGCAGGGCTGCGCTCATTCACCGATGTGCTGCAGGAAGACACGCTGGTCATCCTCGGAGTAGAAGACGAGCGTCACGGTGTGCGGCTGCGCGCTGGTGGCCATGAACTCGGAGAGGACAGAGCGCGCGATCAGCGCCGCCTTTTCCCGCGGGTAGCCGTAGATACCCGTGGAGATCGCGGGGAACGCGATGCTTTTGGCTCCAATGGCGGCAGCCAGCTCCAGGCTATTGCGGTAGCAGTCCGCGAGCCTCTCGGGCTCTTCGTGCGCACCACCGCTCCAGACCGGCCCCACGGTGTGGATGACCCAACGCGCCAGAAGATGTCCGCCGCCCGTCTCCACGGCCTGGCCGGTAGGAAGTCCCGCGGGGTACCGCGTGGCTCTCAGCTTACGGCACTCTTCCAGAATCCCCGGACCGCCCGCGCGATGTATTGCGCCGTCCACTCCGCCGCCTCCTAGGAGCGAGGAGTTGGCCGCGTTTACGATTGCATCGACTTTCATGCGGGTGATGTCACCCGTGGTGACAATGAGTCTTCCCTCGAAAAAGGTCTTCACGTAAGCAGCCTCCGAATCTCTGCTACCATGTAGAAAGACCCTGTGACTAAGATAGGGCGGGTGCCACCGGACTCCTGCCGAGCCCGGCGCAAAGCGGATTCTGGCGCTTTTTCCAAGACAGTGCCCGGGTTCAGGCCGCGGAATATCTCGAACACCTGCTCGGGGTTGCTTTCCTTGAACGTCCCGGGAGTCGAAATGACGATCCGCGTAAACCGAGCGGCTAGGATGCTCGCCATCTCCCGCGGTCTTTTCCCGGCTACCGACCCGAACAGCAGGACTGCTTCCCGGGGGAAAATCTTGTTGAAGGAATCTATCAAGCGGCTGACCGCCAGCGGCGTGTGGGCTCCGTCCAGCACTACGGGCGGGTTTGTCCCCATCACCTCCATGCGTCCGGGGAGTGAAGCGGCAAGCAGTCCGTTGCGGTAGCATTCCAGCGCGATCTCAGGCCTTGTCCGTCGGAGCGTGAGGCAGGCGAGTGCCGCGTTTTCAGCCTGGAACTCTCCCAGGAGGGAGAGCCTGAACTCTACAGGATTGTCCCCTCTCAAGTGAAGCCGAAACGAGGTCCCCGTGACGTCGAGGGTCGTGCCGAGCGCTACAAGCTCTTCGTCAAGGAACGCAATGGTGGAGCCGCGGGAGTACGCGGCGTCCCGTAGCACCTGCTTGGCGGACGGAGGCTGAAATCCCGCAAAAGCGGGGGCTCCCGGCTTAATGATCCCCGCTTTCTCGAAGGCGATCTGCTCGATGGTGTCTCCAAGGACATCCATGTGTTCCAAATCCAGGGGGGTGATCACAGCCGCTTCCGACATCACAACGTTGGTCGCATCTAGCCGGCCCCCTATCCCCACTTCAATAACGGCTTCCTCGCAGCCGGCCTCGCGGAAGTAGAGGAAAGCGAGAAGCGTGTATAGCTCGAAGGTGGTGGGCGCGAAGTGCCCGGGCATCCCGTCCCGAGGAAGGGAATCCACGACGCCCTGCACTTCCCGGCCAATACGCACAAGAAGGTCGGGCCGCGAGGGCTCGCCGGCAATTGAAATGCGTTCGAATGGGCTCGTCACATGAGGTGAGGTATACAGGCCCGTGCGGTGACCTGCAGCGTCGAGAATGGAGGCGATGAGGGTGGAAGTGGAGCCTTTCCCCTTCGTGCCGGCAACGTGAATGATGCGAAGGCCGGAGTCCGGATCGTCGAACAGCCCGAGGATGTGCCGCATGCGGTCCAGCCGGTAATTGCGCTTGTCGAACGGCAGCGTTCCTTTTTCCAGGTTCGTGAAGGATTCAGTCCAGGCGAAGACCTCCTCTGGGGTAGCCAGGCTGCTGTTCATCTCAGAAGCACCGAGCTCTCCATTTTCATGGACCCAGTCCGAATAATCTCTTGAATTTTATACGTTCCGAATTTTCTTGCATGCAGGAAGCCGTCCCACGCGGCGTCCGCCATCCTGCCCGCCTTGATCAGGTCCAGCAACCACTGGTCCGTGTACTGGGGGTCTTGCTGCGGGAAACCGGCCTGGATCTCAAGGAGCCATGCCTGGTTGTACTCTTCCTGGGACCCGATGGTCGGCGCCATGATGATGGGGATCCCCAGGCCGCAGTAGAAGGAAAGCTCGCTAGGCTTTGTCCACAGCACGTCCGTTGTCCTCATGCACTCCGCGAAACCGTGGAAGTACTCCTCCAGGCTGGTCCCGGCGACGATCCTGATCTGCGGCGTCGCCAGCTCTTTCCTGATGGATTCCAGCCGTGCCCTGACCTCAGCCCGCACACCCGCCAGTATGTTCAGCCGGATCTCTCCGCGCACAATCTTCTCCCGAAGGCTATGAGCAATGGTGTGGGCGATGTCGACTTGCGCTCCAGCACCACCGACACCGAAAGTGACGGTAAGAACCCGCTGCTTCAGTGGCTTGCAGTTCTCCCGGCCTAGGAAGTACTCGACGTTCCTCCCGTGAAGGGGCCAAAAGCGGTTCAGCGGGTCGAGGTAGCACAACCTTTGCCCGAGGTCTTTCTTGAGCACGTTCAGCGTTCTGTTCCCCAGGCACTCCATGGGAAGCGGAAAGCCTGTGAGCCAGATGCGTTCGTTGGGGATGCCGTATTCGTTTAGCCGGCGAACTGCTCTCCCGCACGGGGTAAGATAGACGATCTTGCTCGTGCGGGGGTTTTCCGCAACCCACGCCCTGTTGATCTCCGCGTCACAGATCACGCAGTAGGTCGGGGAATAATCGGCCATATCAGCGGCGATGGCGGGCGCGTAGAACGTCGTGACCAGGGGAAGAGGATTGGCTCGGATTGTTTGCAGCATTCCCGTGCACATTCCTCTCTTGATGAGTCGCTTGAGCCATAGGACCTGGAAAGAGGGGTTGGACATATCCCGTACAGGATAAAATCTCGGTATGTTCTGCAGCTTGTCGAGCAGGCCGAAGACCGCGTTGCCGATCAGCGGCCAGCTTTTCGTGCGGGAAAGGAACTCGTAGCTCTTGCGCAGTTGCTCCCACAGCCGGTGCTCGGAAGGGGAAGTATTGTTCGCCTTGCCCAGCGTCATTATCCCGCGTTCTGCAACGTCTCGCAGCGGCCAAGCCCCCCTCTGGTGCCCGAGGCCCATGTCCGCGGTAACAATCCAGGCCCGGAGAGCGTCTGCGGGCCCGGAGGGTTGGGGAAGTTGCTTGCGGCGAACCACGGTGGCCTTTTGGGAATGCCTTTCAGTTTTTCGTATCGGTACGGGTTTCATCCGTTCTCCTTTCCCTCAGGGCCATTGCGTGCGCGGGAAATCCTTCATAGTCCGCAAGGGTGATAGCGGCGTCTCGGAGGCTTTGGTGGCCTTGTGCCGTCAGGTAAGCCACGGAGGAGTACTTGAGAAAATCCCGAACGGAAAGGGGTGAGAAAGACCGCGCCTTACCGCCCGTGGGAAGAACGGCGTTCGCGCCGATTGCATAGTTGGCGAGAGAAAACGGGGTGCGCTGCCCAAGGAGAATCTCCCCCGCGTTGCGTACGCCTGAGAGCGTGGCAAGGGGATCCCGCGTGGCGATCTGGAGGTGCTCGGGGGCCACGTCGTTGACAATGGCGAGCGCCTCTTCAGCGTTCGCAGTCAGGATGACCCCGCCGTAGTTTTCGAACACCTTGCTGACGAACGCGAGGCGCGATTCGGGGAGGGATTCCGCAAACTTCGGCAGGAGGCCGGCAACGGCGCGCGCAAACTCTTCCGCTGGCGTCACGAGAAGCGCCTGGGAGTCCGGGCCGTGTTCCGCCTCGATCAGGAGGTCCAACGCAGCGAGGCGCGCGTCCGCGCTCTCATCCGCAACGATCATGGACTCTGACGGACCGGCAGGCAGCCCGACGTCCACAACTCCAACGAGCAGCCTTTTGGCCGCGGTGACGTACTGGTTCCCGGGTCCGACGAACTTCTCCACGCGGTGGATGCTCTGCGTGCCGAAAGCCAGCGCCGCAATTGCCTGCACGCCGCCCACGCGATAGACCTCGTGCGCGCCGCACAGCCGCGCGGCGAACAGCGTGGCGGGGTCACAGGCCCCTGAGGAATCCGGGGGTGTGACCACGACTATGCGCGGCACTTGCGCCACCGTGGCCGGCACCGCCATCATATACGTGGAAGATGGGAAGCTTCCCTTGCCGCGCGGCGCGTACAGGCCGACGGCGGAGATCGGGGTTGCCCGTTCCCCCGCGTACACCCCGGGCATGACTTCTCCCAAGCTCATGGGGCCGGGCAGTTGGCTTTCGTGGTAGACCCTCACGTTGTTCGCGCAGAAGCGGATGGCCTCCTTGACCTCGGCAGAGAGAGTCGACTCGGCGCGGACAAACTCTTCCTCCTGCACAGCCAAGGGCATGCCCGATATGTCGGCGCCGTTGAACTGGCGTGTGTGGTCGACGAGCGCTCTGTCCCCTTCGACGCGCACCCGTTCGATGATCTTCTGTACCTGGGGGATTGCCTCCGAAATGTCCAGCTCGGAGCGGGAGATGATTCTCTTTCTCTCTTCCCCGGACAGCGAACGCCAAGCGAGGATGCGCACGTTCATAGCGGCTACTCTATAGGTCGAGAGGCCGGGCGTCAATTGAGCGCGAGATGTTCCGTGTCGATCCAGTTATTTCCCGCAAGCCTACGGTACCAAAATGCACTTGCTCTCCACCGCCGCTCCTGCGTCCCGAAGTCAGTGTAGAGGAGACCGAAGCGCATCTGGTGGCCGAATGCCCATTCGAAGTTGTCCATCAGCGACCAATGGAAATACCCCCGGCAGTCCACGCCGTCTTCGATGGCCTTCCCAACCAGGGCGATGTGGTCGCCAAGGTAGGCAATCCGTTCCGGGTCATCCAGGGGGTCCCGCCCGTCTAGCTGGGGAAGCGGAAAGCCGTTCTCGGTGATGTAGCAGACAGGGTTGCCATATTCTATCCGCATTCGCGTGAGCAGGCGATAGATACCGGGGGGATATATCTCCCACATTGCGCTGCGTGGGGCGCTGGGGTTAATGTGCTCCTTCGCGTGGGTATAGGGCTGGAGCAGCGCCCAGCGGTACTCCAGGCGCTGGTAGTAGTTGATGCCAGCAAAATCCAGTGAACCCTTCATGTCGGGGAGGTCTCTCTCGAAGCCCCGCGGGAGGTGGCGCCCGATCTTCGACAGGACGCCCGCCGGATAAGAACCGAGGAAAAAAGGGTCCAGAAAAAACCGGTTGAGCGCCTGGTCCATGAAGTCCGCGGCCGCCACGTCCTTGTCCCGGGAAGCGTTCTTTGGCGAAGCCCAGATTTGCGCCTGCGCTATGCCCATGCGGCCGTTCGGCGCGAGTTCTTTCATCGTCGCTCGAAGCCGTGCATGAGCCAGGAGCAGGTGGTGGGCACTGTGAAACATTCCGTGGAGGTCGTTTTTCCTCCCTGGGGGGAAGTAACCGAGGAGGTATCCGAGTGAGGAGAAGATCGACGGCTCGTTGACCGAAATCCAATTCTTCACTCGGTCGCCAAGGTTCCGCACGAGGCACGCGCCATATTCGACAAGGTGATCGATAGCCTCCCGCTTCAGGAATCCGCCCAGCCGTTCCAACCATGTCGGTTCGTCCCAGTGGAAAATGGTGAGCCACGGTTCAATACCCGCCGCCAGGAGGCAGTCCACAAGCCGGGAATAGAAATCCAGCCCTTTTTGATTCATGTGCCCCGGCTCGGGGAAGATCCGAGGCCAGGAAACGGAGAAGCGATAAGCGCCGAGGCCGAGGTCCTTCATAAGCCCGATGTCCTGAGCGTAGAGGCGGTAGTGGTCGCAGGCCACGTCTCCATTCGTTCCATCCTTGATCTTGCCGGGCTTGTGGCTGAACTCGTGCCAGATCGACGGGCTTGCCCCGTCAGCCAGGGGGGAGCCCTCGATCTGGTAGGAGGCCGTGGCAGCACCCCAGAGGAAACCGCGGGGAAAAGCAATGCGCATGAGTCCCTCCGACGCCGCATGGTAGCGTTTGAGTCAAGGTGGCGACAAGCCCCAACTCTCGCGGCAGGCGTTCGCCCGTAGACCCCTACCGCCCGGCACTGACGGTCCCCGCGAATGCAGCGAGCCTCTTTTGTCACAGCGCGTACTCGCGCGCGGCTTCGCCCTGCTGCTGTGTATAGGCACAAATCCGCCCTCGGCGAGTACACCCTCCGTCCGTGCTTTGGCTTGACTTCCAGGGCTTCCCTATTTAACTTGTTTTCAGTTGAATGTCTCCCGCAATCACTGCAATTGTCAGAAGACTGTGGTTTACTCGGGCGGCAAGGAAGCGGAAGAGCCGCGCGCCCGAGAAAGCGCCACGAGGGCAGTGGGCGCATGAAGCGCCCACGAAACGCCCCGAAAGGTGCTGGCAAGCGCTCTGGAAGGAGCGCCCCAGGGAGAGCAGCGAAGGAGAAAGCATATGGCAAGAGTCATTGGAATCGACCTCGGGACTTCTAACTCCGCAGCAGCGGTCATGGAGGGCGGAAGGCCCACAATAATCCCGTCGGCTGAAGGCGCTGGAGTTTCCTCGGGAAAAGCGTTTCCGTCGTTCGTGGCTTTCACGAAGGAGGGGGACCGTCTGGTAGGGGAGCCTGCCCGCAGGCAGGCCGCCATCAACCCCGACGGCACAATCTACGCAGCTAAGCGGAAGATGGGGACCGATCACAAGTTCCGGGTCTTCGGCAAGGAGTACAGCCCGCAGCAGATCTCGGCGTTTATCCTCCAGAAAATCAAACAGGACGCGGAGGCGTATCTTGGAGATACCGTGGAGGAGGTTGTCATCACTTGTCCTGCGTATTTCGACGACAACCAGCGCACCGCCACCAAGGACGCCGGTGAGATCGCGGGCCTGAAAGTGCTTCGGATCATCAACGAGCCCACGGCGGCTTGTCTTGCCTACGGCCTGGAGAAGGCGGGCAAGGAGCTGAAGATCCTCGTATTCGACTTCGGAGGCGGAACGCTGGACGTGACCATCATGGAGATGTGGAAGGAAGGCGGGTTCAAGGTCGTTGCCACCAGCGGGGACACACAGCTGGGAGGCACGGACATGGACAACGCCTTCGTGGATTACGTGGTGAAGGAGTTCAGCCGGCAGACCGGCATCGACCTCAAGAAAGACACCATGGCCATGCAGAGGGTCCGGGAAGCGGCGGAGAAGGCGAAAGTGGAGCTGTCCAGCACGATGTCCACGGATCTCAACCTACCGTTTATCACCGCTGACGCGAGCGGGCCCAAGCACCTAACGATGACGGTGAACAGGGCCAAGCTGGAAGAGCTTGTCGGTCCCATCGTGCAGCGCTGCCGAACGCCCCTCGAGACGGCGCTCAAGGACGCACGCGGTGCGTTCTCCAAGGACGGGGTGCAGTTCAACGAGAACGGCGCAGACATCGACAAGATCATCATGGTGGGTGGACCCACGCGTATGCCCATCGTTCAGAAGTTCGTGGAGGACTTCTTCGGCAAAAAGATCGAGCGCGGCGTCGACCCCATGGAGTGCGTGGCCCTGGGCGCAGCCATCCAGGCCGCCATCATCAAGGGCGAGGTGAAGGACGTCCTTCTGCTCGACGTGACCCCCCTGTCCCTTGGCATCGAGACCTTGGGCGGGGTGAGTACGAAACTCATCGAGCGTAACACTACTATCCCCACGCGCAAGAGCGAGATTTTCTCCACCGCGGCTGACAACCAGACGGAAGTGACCATCCGGGTGCTCCAGGGAGAGCGGCCCATGGCGAACGACAACGTGGAGTTGGGCAGGTTCAACCTGGTGGGGATACCTCCGGCTCCTCGCGGGGTGCCGCAGGTCGAGGTGTCCTTCGACATCGACGCGAACGGCATCGTGAGCGTCGCCGCCAAGGACCTGGGCACGGGCAAGCAGCAGTCCATAAAGATCACAGCGCCCAAGAAGCTTTCCAAGGAAGAGATCGAGAAGATGGTGCGCCAGGCGGAGCAGTTCGCGGCTGACGACTCCAAGCGTAAGGAGGAGGTCGAGGCCATTAACAAGGCCGACACGCTTGCGTACTCCGTAGAGAAATCCCTGAAGGATTATGGGGACAAGGTGAGCCAGTCCGAGAGAGCGGAGATCGAGGCGAAGCTCAACGATCTGAAGACCGCGATCAAGGACAAGAATATTGACCGCATCAACAAGGGCACGGAGGAGCTGACCAAGGCGTCCCACAAGCTGGCGGAGGAAGTCTACAAGCAGGCATCCGGCAAGCAGCAGGGCGGCGCGGGGCCCGAGCAGGGCGGACCTCAGGATGCGGGCTCCGGCCCGAAAGCGGGGGACGGCAAGAAAGATGACGATGTCATCGATGCCGAGTTTCGCGAAGAGAAAAAATAGATTGGCCGTGGCAGGCGCGTGCGCGGGGGCGAACAGATTCGCCCTGCGGCGTTCCTTGCCCCGACCTTTTTTAGGCTGCCATGTCGTCCAAGCGTGATTACTACGAGATCCTCGGGGTCAAGAAGAACGCGACCCAGGAGGAATTGAAAAAAGCCTACCGCGAACTCGCCCTTCGGTATCATCCTGACCGCGTCTCCGCGGACAAGAAGAAAGAAGCGGAAAACACTTTCAAGGAGATCTCCGAAGCGTACGCGGTGCTGTCGGACCCACAGAAGCGGGGCCTCTACGACCAATACGGCCATACGGGTGTGGACCAGAAGTTTCGCCAAGAGGACATCTTCCGAGGAACCGACTTCAGGGGCGTTTTCGAGGGGTTTGGTGACCTCAATCTGGGCGGCGGGTTCTTCGAGACACTCTTTGGCGACATGGGTTTCGACCTGTTCGGCGCGCGCGGCAGAAGGCAGAAGGGAAGCTCCGGCAACGGCGCTTCGCGCCGGGGCAGGGACGTCGAAGTCGCCATCCCCATAAGCTTGGAAGAGGCATATCGCGGGACGGAGAAGACGATACAAGTCCAACGCGACGTGCCCGTGCGGACGCTAACGGTCACCATACCGCCGGGCGTGGATACGGGATCTCGGCTTCGCATCAAGGGTGAAGGGGAGGCTGGGAGCGGCGGCAGCGGCGACCTTTTCGCCGTAATCGATGTTGCCCCCCATCGAACGTTTCAACGCAACGGGGCGGATCTCCAAGTCGAAATAAGCATCAGTCTCACACGCGCAATCCTGGGAACCGAGATCAAAGTGCCCACGCTGGACGGGGAAGTTACTATGAAAGTCCCCGCCGGCACGCAGAGCGGCAGTATTTTCCGTCTTCGTGGCAAGGGAATGCCCCATTTGAAGACCAAGGGCACCGGAGACCAACTGGTCCGCGTGACCGTTGAGATTCCCCGCCGCCTTACAGAGCACCAGCGACAACTCATCGAGGAGTTCGACAAAAGCGCCAGCGCGTGAGCGCGGGGCGGCTCACGACCCCGGCATCATCCCCTCGTAGGCCACTTTCTCGTCCCCATGAACCGTGACCGTGAACCCGTCCTCCAAGATAGCCATTGCCCCGGAAACTGCAGCAATCACAGCGACGCCGGGGCTCTTTGCCAGAATCTGCTCCTCGCTCAAGTAGGATGATTCTTCCAGGATGATCGCGCTAAGACCGGTGAGAAGGGGAAGGAAATCCGGCGTGAGAAACCTCGCTAGGAGAACCTCCGTGCCATCATGCTTCAAGCGCAACTCCGCTTCCAGGGAATCTTCGACGTGCACGATCCTGCCGGAGCGGTAGCCGCCGAACCCCCTCTGGCCTTTTGCAAGCACATTACCGACGAAATGGACGCGGATCGTGTTCAGCATGATTGGGGAGTGCATAGGAATGCCCGCCAGAATAACGACCCTGTCGAACGTCTTCACGAGCCCCTTTTCCATGGCGGCGGTCAGCGCCTTGTTCAACATGGCATCTGAATCTTCCCCGAACTCGGCAAACAGTGGAACGATCCCCCAGCACAGAAGAAGCCTTCGTTGCACGACGTCGGACGGGGTCACGGCGATGACGTCCTGCGACGGCCGGTACTTAGCTATGAGTCGTGGGGTGTTTCCGTGCAAAGTCGGAGCGAGGATGGCTGAGGCGTGGATTTCGCGCGCAACGAGGAAAGCGCTGCGCGCCACCGACTGGGCCACGTCCTCGCTCGGATCGTCCAGGCGGAAGAACCTCCGCACGCGCGACTCGTACTCGGGTGACGCCTCCGCGGTGCGCGCAATGGAGTCCATAACCTGTACCGCCTGCACGGGGTACTTGCCGCTTGCCGTCTCCCCGGAAAGCATGACCGCGTCCGAGCCGTCGAAGATCGCGTTGGCGACATCAGTTGCCTCGGCGCGCGTGGGCCGTGGGTTGTAGATCATGGAGTCCAGCATTTGCGTGGCCGTTATAACTGTCTTGTTCTGCTCGTGGCACTTGAGGATGAGCCGCTTCTGGACCAGGGGGATTTCCTCCGTAGGAAGCTGCACCCCCAGGTCCCCACGCGCGATCATGAGGCCGTCGGCCACGCGCAGGATCTCGTCCACGTTGTCGACTCCCTCTTGGTCCTCGATCTTGGCGATGATCTGCAGCAGTGATCCTTTGGCCAGCAGGATTCGGCGGATTTCGAGAACGTCGTCAGGCTTGCGCACGAACGAGGCAGCGACGAAGTCCATGCCTTGCTGTACGGCGAAGTCGATGTTCAACCGGTCCTTGTCCGTAATGGCCGGAAGCCGGCTCCTGATCCCAATGATGTTGACGTTCTTTCGGCTTCCCAGTTGGCCGCCTGAGCGGACTACGCACCTGATGAGCCTGCCCTCCACGCCTACGACCTCCAGATCGATCAGGCCGTCGGCAATCAGGATGTGTTTGCCGGCGGCAGCCTGCTCGGGCAGGTCCGCGTAAGTGACGCTGATTCTCTCGTCTGTGCAAGGAGAGTCGTCCGATGCGACCATGACCTCGGCGCCCGATTTCAGCTCGATGCTCGCGCCGTCGGCGATGATACCGGTGCGGATTTCCGGTCCCTTGATGTCGATGAGGAGCGCGACCGGTATGCCGGTCTTGCGGCTTGCTTCACGGACCCGTGCAATCATGGCGCTGTGGTAGCTATGGTCACCGTGGGCCATGTTGAACCGGGCCACGTTCATGCCGGCTTCCAGGAGACGCGAAAGAACGCCTAGGTCCTCGTTCGACGGACCGAGCGTACAGACAATACGCGTTTTACGCATGGTGCCGATGGTAGGAAGACCGTGCCAGGGGGTCAAGCCTATCCACGGCGGGCGGAGCGGCGCCGAGCACAAGGATGTGCGGAAGGCGCGGCTCCAGCTTATCGCGCCGAAGGCGCGCGGGGACGGGCTTGGGTTGCCTTCGCGGGAAGCGACCCCACCACGGCGCCGGCGATGATGAGGGCCATAGCAACGGCGGACAGTGCGGTGAATGGTTTCCCTCCAATGGCCACGAGAGCCAGGGTGGAAAGCATAGGGGTGAGGTAGGAGAGAGCGCCGATTGCTCTAGGATCTCCGCGCTTGAGGGAGGCATCCCAGAGGAAGAACGCGCTTCCCATCGGGCCCACGCCGAGTAGGACCAGAAAGGGCCAGTCTGTGACATGAATTGCCGAAAAGCCCCCCACTCCCGATTCGATGACAAAGACGCCCAAGGCAAGCAGACCGGATCCGAGGCAAAATCCACCCACCGCACCACTCTTGAACGGCGGAAGACGCTTGGAGAGAAGCGAATAGAGCGCCCAGACCAGAGCCGCCCCGGCGGCGGCAACATAGCCGGGCAGATTTGTAGCATCGAACGACAGGGAGCCGCCGGTGACAATGAGCGCGGCCCCGGCCAGTCCTGCCAGCGCTCCCAGGAGGTGCCGCAGCCCCAGACCGTAGCCGCTCAGAACAACCGGAGAAAGCAGCACGATCAGGAGCGGCCACAGGTAATTGATTAGGTTTGCCTCCACGGTGGGAGCATGGCGGAACGCCGTGAAAAGAAGGAAATGATACCCGAAGATGCCCCCCACTCCGATGCAAAACGTTCTCACGGGAACTTTCCATTCGCGCACTTTGATGAGGCCTATTGTTCCGCCAATGCTGAGCGCAGCGCCGGTCATGAGCAGAGGCGGCAGTCCCACGAGACGGGAACCCAGGAGCGCAAGGAAGCTCCACAGCAGAATGGCGGATAGCGCAAAAGGCGTCGCGGTTGAACTTCCGTAGCGAGTCACCTTCAGGTCTTCCACTCGCGTAGCCTTTCTAGTGCCTCAAGCACCAGCTGGATGCATTCTTCGCTGTAGGCACCGGCCGCATCGCCGCTCCAGATTTTCTCCAGCATCTCCCGGGGAGGCGATGCGCCCGCGTGCGTTTCCTGCGCGTAAGAAAGCGCTGCCGCCGCGCCAAGCGCCATGGCTCGGGGCTCGACGCCGTGCTCCAGCGCGACCCGCATTGTCCCGAACAGCCGGTCGTTCCAGCCGAGCTTTCGAAGAGGATCCCTGATGATGCGCTCGACTCGGTCGTGCAGCCAGGGATTTGTCATGCGCTGGAGAAGATCTTCGGCATAGGCTGTCCAACCCTGGGGCGTGAAAAGGGGGTCAACTCCCTCGCCGCCGTACTTTTTCCTGAGCGCCACTCCCGATTCCTCCAGGAATGCACGACGCCCCAGGTCCAACAGGCGGGGATCCTTCCTGATATCGCTCATCACCGAGTAGCCTCTGAGCCGGGCCAAAAAACCCAGCAGCGCATGGATCGCGTTATGCCCATACAGCTTGGCTTCCTCAAAGGGCAGTAGGTCGTCCTTTTCCTCGAAGACCTGGATACCCCGAACAAAGGCCGGAAGCTTCACACGGGAGACGAGTATCCGGTTGAACTCTTCCACGAGGACGCATTTGTCGAAACCGGGGACGAGCGGCGACAGCCCCAGCTCTTTCATTTCCCGCTGCGAGCTGATGAGGCCGCTCATCTTGCCGATCACCGTGTTCAGGATCTGCAGACCGGATCCGTCGAGCCGCGCGCCCAGGCCGGCCAATTCCCTCTCCAGCTTTTCAGCGGCATAGTTGTCGTTCTCCGCCGTGTAGATGATCCGCTGCCGCCCGGTGCTCAAGCCGTCCGCGATCAGGGCGGAGATCGACGCGCGGCCGCCCATCGAATACATTGTGACACTCGGGACCGCAGTGGCCATTTCCTCGGAAACCCGGATGGCCGCCACCAGCTCTTCCCGGTCAGCAGGCACGCCAGGGTTACACAGCCGGATGCACGAAAGCGTTTTGGTCCTGATGCCATCCGTCGCCGCGATGTTGATCGTTGCGGCGTTGCCGTTTGCCCGGACGGCATCCACGAGCTTCTGGTCGACCTCTGCGACGGTGTACCTTCCGAAGCTGCCTGAAGCAACGGCCTCGCACAGCATCAGGCCGGTCTGGATGGGCCCGAATCCGAATCCGACGAAGCTCCTGCCTGAGACAGAGGTGATCGTGCGCTGTGCCATGCCGGGCAAAATACCATGCCGCAACTCTACCAGTCGAGGGCAACCCCGGCCGAAATTGTCACCTGGAAGTTCCCCAGCGGGTAGGCGTAGATGGGGCTCGCCGGTGGCGCGGACATGAAAGGTGCATAAGACACCTTGGTTGAAACGAGAAGGCCGCTGAGATCGAGTCCGATTCCGGCCGCTACGAACGGGTAAATCGATATGAACAAGTTGCTGCTGACTGCGGTCTCGGGCCATTCCTGCAGGTACACTCGGCCTGCGCAGCCAAGGCCGGTCTGCACGAAAGGATCCAGAAAATACCCGGTTCTTAGGAAATGGTAGCTCAGGAAGAGCGGCTGCGCTATCCAGTCCAGCCACCAGGTGTCTTGCGGCGTCCTGGTGAAGACGGCGCCATAGTCCCCGCCGATTCCTACCTTACCAATGATTACTTCCCAACCGACTCCAGAAAAGGGGGGCTGGTCTGGGCTGGCGAAAGAATCTATAATCTGCTGGCCAGAGGCGCCCTTCGGAAAGTCTTCCTGAAGGTTGCCCGTGAGGTGAACGGAACCCGCGAACACGGGGGTGCCGAAAGCGACAACGGCGAAAGCGAATGTCGCGGCGGTGATGGCGGAAGCCCTGAACTTCATCGAAAACCTCCTCGAAAAGATCCTGATGAATTTCCGAACACCGCCGGACCGGCCCGGTGTCACGTTGTGATGTTTGTTGTGTTACAGAGATTGATGAGCAGGAGAAGAAGCGGTTGGCGCTCGACGTGGAGAGTCTCTACAGGAAGTACGGGCCGATGGTGCTCCGGCGGTGTCGTTCCCTTCTGCTCGATGAAGAACAGGCGCTGGACGCAATGCAGGAGACGTTCGTGAAGCTCATCCGCTACCGGGAGAGGCTCACCGATAAGGCGCCGTCCAGCATGCTGTACTGCATTGCCACAAATATATGCCTGAATATGATCAGAAGTTCGCGCCGGAGGCCGCAATCTGCCGGGAACGAGGCTTTGGAGCGGATTGCTTCGGCGGAGGACGTGGAGGCTCGTGTCCTGGACCGCCATCTCCTCGACGGGATTTTTGAGAAGGAGCGGGCATCCACGCGGACCATGGCCGTCATGCATTACGTGGACGGTATGACGCTCGAGGAAGTGGCGCGGCACACAGGGCTTTCCGTTTCCGGGGTCCGAAAGAGGCTTCGCGTTCTCAAGGAGCGCACCCGCTCGCTGGAGGAGGCTTGACGATGGAGCGAAAGGGCGCCATTTCCGATCTGCTCCTGGAGCAATACGCGCTCGGTGAGCTTTCTCCTTCCCTGGAAAGAAAAGTTCGAGAGGAGCTTGCCGCCGACCCTGACCTCCGCGCTCGCTATGAGGCAATCAAAGCGTCTGATAAGGAAATCCTGGATCGCTACCCTCCCGCGGATATGGCGAGAGCCATCGAGTTGAAGCAAGGGAAGACGAAGGGGGACGCGCGCCCGCAAGCCCCCAGCGCGGACCTCGCTTCCTCTCTCGAACCGGCCGGGCGGTGGGCGCTGCAGTTGGCGGTCGGGCTTCCCGCAGCGGCGCTCGTCCTCCTTGTCTTCTCCTTTTTCCTGTTCCGGACCAGTCCGCAGACGCGGGTAAAGGGGCTCGAGCCACATTTGAACGCCTTCATGAAAACCGCCCAGGGCGTAAGGGATCTCGCGCCGGGCTCCCTCGTGGACCGTGGAGACGTGATCCAGCTCAGCTATGCGGCCGCCGAAGCACGCTACGGAGTCATTCTGTGGGTGGATGGCCGCGGCTCCATCACCTGGCTCCTGCCCGCGGGTTTTTCGGGGAGCTCGGGGGCTGCGCCTATGCTGGATCGGTCCGGCCCGGTCATTCTTCCCGTGGCGTACGAGCTGGACAATGCCCCTGGCTATGAGCGGTTTTTCCTCGTCTATGCGGAGAAACCGTTTGATATGGCCGTCGCGGCGGGCGCAGCGCGCTCGCTTGCGGCGCGTGCGGTCTCCGCGCCGTTCAGCACTGATGAAAAGCTGGAGCTCCAGCTTCCTGCGGGAATCAAGCAATTCTCTCTTTCGTTCAAGAAGCGGGGTCCCGGGTCATGAGGGCGCGCTTGCTCGTTGCGATGGCCATCGTGTGCCTCGTTTCGCTGCCGGTTTGGGCGGAGGAGCCGCTTCCCCTGCGAAGGTTCGCGCTCGTTGCCGGGGACAACGACGGCGGAGAGGGAAGGGTGAGGCTCAAGTACGCTGAGTCCGACGCGCAGGCTTTCGCCGCTGTCATGGAAGAGCTGGGAGGGGTGCGGACGGAGGACCTATTGCTCGTGGTCAACCCGGACCTTTCGCGTTTCCAGTCCGCGTTTCTTCGGGTCCTGCAGATGGTCAAGACACAGACTGCCAGCGGCGAGAGGCCGGAGCTCATCTTCTATTACTCGGGCCACTCCGACGACGAAGGCCTGATTCTTGGCCGTGAACGCTGTGCTTGGGAGGACCTGCGCCGCCTGATCGATGACATCCCCGCCGATGTGAAGGTGGCAATCCTGGATTCCTGCTCCTCCGGGTCGCTCACCCGCCCCAAGGGCGGAGTGGCTCGTCCCGCGTTCCTTTTCGACGCGTCCGCTGACATGAAGGGTCACGCCTACCTGACCTCCGCCTCCGCCGAAGAGGCGGCGCAGGAGTCGGACAGGATAGGCGGCTCTTTCTTTACCCACTATCTGATCTCGGGTCTTCGGGGCGCCGCCGACACCGTCGGGGATGGTGTGGTCACATTGAACGAGGCCTACGCTTTCGCTTTCCAGGAGACGCTCGCTTCCACCGAGCAGACCGAGTACGGCCCTCAGCATCCCGGGTATGACATCAACTTGACCGGTTCAGGGGACCTCGTGCTAACGGATCTTCGCTCCGCTTCTGCAAAGCTGGGGATTGCAGAAGACGTTGCCGGCCACCTGTATATCCGAAACGAACGCGGCGTGCTCGCCGTCGAACTGAGCAAGGTGGCGGGGCAGCGCGTAGAGCTCGGGCTGGAACCCGGTACCTACGGTGTCGTGCTGGACGCTACCTCAGGCAGAGTGGGTACCCAGATTCGCATCACTGCCCACCAGCGTGCGCTCATTTCCCTCTCGTCTCTGCACAAGGTATCCGTTGACCGTGCAACGGCACGGGGCGGCGCGGAGGAGGCCACCGCTTCCTATGACGGGGATGCAAAGAGCAACGACCCCACCGCGGATGCCGCTACCTTTGGCGCCGCAGTCGGGGCTGCCGTTGGCAAGGCGGTTGCCACTGCCATCGCGACCACCGTGGATGCCGTGAGCGGGCAACGGCAGCCTCCCGCTGAAGGGGGAGATTCGTTCGCCGGTGAGGAGCCACAGGCGAACGAGGCACACTACACGCCCTTTCAATTCACTTTGTTTCCCAGCATGTCAGATGGTGTTTTCGCGTCGCGGTACGGTCATTCGTTCACGATCAACCTTCTGGTCGGTTCTTCGTCGTCTTCTCGCGGCTTCGAGGTCGGAGGCCTAGCGAACTTCGAATCACAGAACGTATCAGGCTTCCAGGCCGCCGGGCTGGGAAACGCAGTGCTTGGAGACATCGACGGTTTCCAAGCTGCGGGGCTGGTCAACGTCGTGGGCGGGGAAATGCAGTTTTTCCAGACCGCCGGTTTCGCGAACGTCACTTTGGGAGACATGAGCGGCGTCCAGGCGGCCGGCTTGGCCAACTTTGCCATGGGATCCGTTCGCGGGGCCCAGATCGCAGGACTGATCAACTGGTCTAAGATGGAAGTGAACGGGGCACAGATATCGGGGATTGCCAACCGGAGCTCCTTCGTTCGCGGGCCGCAGATCAGCGTGGTCAATGTTGCGGACACCGTGACCGGCGCGCAGATCGGGCTCGTCAACATTGCAGGGCATGTTTCGGGAGCCCAGATCGGTCTGGTGAATATTTCCCAGGAGATCGACGGCGTCCCAATCGGACTTGTGTCCATTGAGGGAAGAGGGCGCAGGAAGATCGACGTGTGGTGGGGCTCCGACGGAAGCGTGAACGGTGCGATCTCTTTGGGCAGCCGCTATTTCTACACGATCTTCGCAGCAGGGTGGTTGCCAAACTCGCAGCCGACAGCCTGGACGCTTGGAGCAGGTCTAGGATTGCATGCGCCGTTGGGGAAGATCTTCGCCGACATGGATCTTCGTATCCTCATGGACCAGAATACCGTGCGCGACGCCTCGAACTCTGGCCCCACGGACGTTTACCCGCGCCTTCGGGCGGTGGTGGGAGTGCCGATCGCCGGGGAGCTTGCAATAACAGGCGGTGTCGAGGTGCAGATGAACGCGCTTGAAAACATTTTCTCGCCGTCCGCCGTGTATTCCCCGGCGCTCGTATTCGGGATGCAGATCTGAGCCGCAAAGCGTAACGGGCGAGCGTGGCAGGGGCTGCGGGCTGGCCCGATGCCGAGGCCGCTACATCCTTCTGATCGTGATTAGTCCGCTCGTCGTCGTGACTTCGACGCGGGATGAGCCGCTGCCGATGTTGCCTTCCAGCGAATTGCGCCGCTGCTCGGTCACGGTGAGTGGAAACCCGCAGGCTACGCCTCCGCTCACCGAGCGCAGGGAGACGAATGCATCCAGCGCAGAGAAGGCTTCAAGGTCAACACTGCCGGACACCGAGCGGA
>Ga0326727_10008688_pt1 | contig 25579 bp, 16 predicted proteins | sample MB2enrmetagenome_FD_207643 | JGI IMG/M metagenome (GOLD analysis project Ga0326727, IMG submission 207643) | Lab enriched peat soil microbial communities from McLean, Ithaca, NY, United States - MB29MY | ecosystem: Environmental > Terrestrial > Soil > Wetlands > Peat | place: USA: New York...
CCACTAGCCGAACCGCCTCTTGCTTGAACTCAAGCGTGTATCGTCCCCGCGTTGCCTTCGTCATCTTCGCTACCCTTTCGCATTAGAACAGCTTGCTAAGGGATACGTTTTGCGCGGGCAAGGTCACCATATGCTTTGGGTCGTGCTCGAACTGATAGGAATACCGTTCATCGTCCTCGTTTAGGTATATGCCTAGCACGCCGAACCATGTCAGTAGGCTGACGACCTCGGGGATTTCCGATTGGGCGATTCCCGCCTTCCTAAGTAGTTGTTCCACCTCTTGCTTGGAAAGGATAGCCGGGGAACCGGTGAACTGATACGGGGCATCGCCATACTCTGGCTTCACATCGGCCATTTCGAGAGTGATATCCACAAGTGCATCGGCTGAGTATGCCTTCTCGGCCTGTAGGAAGTCTTCTTCCATCACTTTGTCTCGCCGCCTGTTGACTGCCGTGCTGACGCATTCGCGAACGAAGCGCAAAACCTCACGGGGTCTCATCTGTGTGCGGTTCAATAGGTACTGGAATGAATCCTCTCCTCTGACGTGAGGGGCGAAGAAGGTGGCCCAGATCTCATCGAAGTTCAGCTCTAGCCCCGTGCTCCTCGCAATCCTTCTGGCCACGACCTCTTTCAATAGCTCGGGGTCATTCCAATCCAACATTACCGGCGTTTCCTTGCCACGATCTGCTGGATCAAGAATCAGATGCTGGTAGATGTCATTTCGAATAAAGACTACTGCGGACACCTCAACGTCTCTGCTCGAGTATTGCCTTCCGAGCTTTCTGGTTGCCACCAACAATGACCTAAGCAGAAGGATGTCCTCCGGGCGTATGCTCTGCATCGGCCAGCCCTTGTCGAGATTGTCGAACAGCAGCCAGATCGTCCGGTGCGCGGTGCTCAGGTAGCTAGCGATGGCGTCGTTCAACTCGCGGATCGGTCGCACATGGATAAGCTGCGTGATTTCTGCAGTCGTGGCGAGGGCTTTGAGTTCACTGTGCTGGTCGACTATGCGGTTAACTAGGTTCAGAAGGCGCTCGGAAAAATCCCCTTGCTCAGCCCCTTCATCCTCCCCGTAGAGACCTGCAATGCGTTCAAATGGCTCCAGCAGACGACGATCACGATATGCGAATGTCGCTTCATGATGGGTGATCTCGTGGGCTAGCTCCATCACGAGTAGGTAGTTCCAGAAGGCCGTCAGGACGTGCTGTTGGACACCGGGGGGTAAGCTAGCCAACACGGCTTCGCGCAGCTTTACAAGCTGATGTCCTTCAGGTTTCAAATCTAAAACCAAGTAGGATCGGCTCGGGCGAAAGGTAGACCTGAGACTGTAAAAGAGGGCCGTCTTTCCAGACCCCTTACGACCAACCACAAGGCGAGCATGGCCGCGCTTGGCCTCCTGATACTGAGCGGTCGGGACGAAGTACGAATCGAGTCCTCGGATTTCATTCTCTGCAGCGAGGTCCCCTAAGTCGATCTTTTCAAGTGGTGTGAGGCGAAGGGCAGTAGGGACAAACCGCGTGGTCTGAATCTCGTCGATCACGTCTCCCAGGAGCGGAGTTAGCAGGTCCTGGATCTGGGTCGGACGATTGTATGCGAGAACTACGTCTCGGTAGTCGATAGGCTGGGGAAACGCCCCATGTTGAAGCATCGCGACGCGTTTCTGCGATGCCATCGCGAGTCCGGCGATGAAGGCACAGCGAGCGTTGTGGACATTGGCGCCGCGAGTATCGGGAGAAAGAAGGTGCAAAATCACTGCGCTTGAGGATTGAGTCTGCTTGTACGCCTCGTGCACAGAAATCCGGGAGACCTCCTTTGCGTCGAATGTGCGGAACTTCACACCAGATTTCTTTATGACAGACATGAGTTTTATCATCCCGTCGCTCTCGACTGGAGCTTTCACAACGTACATCGGCTGCGATTTGTCAAGATCGGGCTTCTGAAGAGCAAGCGGCGCGGCATTTCCCCGAGCAAGGACTGCGTCAGCAAGTTGTATCGCGTTCGAATAGTCAAAGTAACCCAATGTATCGAATAGGCCCAACTCCTCAAGATCCTTGGCATCTCGGAGGTTTGAAGTATTTCTGATGGGCATGATAGGGACACCGGCGCCGAGCGCGAATCCGATCTCGAACATTAGGTTGAAGTTCAGAGTGGTGATGTCGGCGACTACAAGCTTGGCGAACCTGATGGCCTTGCATACCTCGCAGAAGATGATTTGGCCAGGGATCTGAAGGTTCTTCCAGGTGTTCCAGCGACGGTCGCCTGCGATCTGCCGCAAACGTCGGGCTGCCGCCTCAATCGGTTGGGCGGAAGACTCCGGAGAACTCGGGTAGAGGAAAAAGCCGTCCGAAATCAGGGCCGTTGCAAAATCTTGGTCACATTCCCCTCCGGCATATTGGCAAAAAGCGGGGCGGACTGAAGAGTCCGGGATCAATGCTAGCTGCCCCTCGCTGGACACCGAAGCTACCCCCAAAGTGGCGTTTGAATGTTGCTAGTCTGCACCGTGGGGTCCTCGAATTGCAACAACTCCATGGATTTATCCTGAAAAGCGCCCATCCCGCACCCGACCCACCCCACCGTTCCACCCCCCAAAACTTTTTCCCCACCGTTTTGCAGATAATTTCCCCCTCCCGGCGCACAATGAAACCAAAGATCAGAGATCAGGGGTCAGGGCCAGTCCCTTAGCCCACGAATCACGATTCACGAGCCACGAATCACGACCCACGATCCACGGTTCACGGCCCACGGTCCACGGCGCACTGATCTCTGATCTCTGTTCTCAGATCTCTGTAAGTCCTTCGCTGTCTAATACCTGGCCGCAAGCCATTGAAAAGAGAACACTTATCGCAAAACGCACGCGCCAAGCCGCTGAAAACAAACGAGTTCTTTGCAGAGATGGGAGAGGGGTACCCCTTTTTCCACAGGCGGGCCCGCAAAATGGCCCGTTTTGACGTCAAAACCCCCGTTTTTGGTGCCAAATGCACCAGATCTGGTGCATCCGGCCCCGGCGGGATGAGGAGTTTTTTGCCATGTTTAAGCTATGTCGACACATCAAGACCAACGGAGCCGGTTGCCAGTTGCCTGCCCTCCAAGACCTGCCGCATCCTTAGTTGTTTACCGTTTCCACTGCCGTGATCTGGCAATTCACCTTGGCCGCACCCTGTGCCTCGGCTCCTATCGAGAATGTCGGCAGAGTCACGGTTTGTCCCGGTTGCGCCGGTCCGGTCAGCGTGACCTGGTCTTGCGTAAGGCCCTGCCCGTTGGCATCGAGCTGCTCGCACCCCAGCCTTGCCGCCGCAAGGGGGACATTCGATCCGTTCAGCCATTGTCCCTGCGTGACCTGGACAGTGCCGTTCACGGCATTGTAGCTGCCGGTGAATCTCTGAGCCTGGATGACCGCTTGATTCGGATTCCCCTGGCCTCCTGGCTGTTGTCCCGGCTGGGCCTGCGGCGTGGGCGTCTGGCCCGGATTCTGTTGATTGTGCGTACCGATGTAGTAGAGGCCGTACAATATCCCGCCCACGATGATCACGCCCCAGAGCCAGGTGTTGCCCTTCGCGGGCGCAGCCGGCGGCATGGCCATCACGGGAATCGGCACGTGCGGCGGAGGATATTGTGGAGGCATCCCCGCGAACGGTTGCACAGGTGGTGGCGGAGGATACTGTGGAGGCATCCCCGCGAACGGTTGCACAGGTTGCGGCGGGATTGCCGCTTGCGGAGCAGGCGCTTGCGGAGCAGCCGCTTGAACGGCCGGAGCGCCTCCCGCCTTCGCCGTTTGATCAGCTCCGCATTGCACGCAGAAGCGCCCATCACCTTCCAACTGAGCACCACAACTGCCGCAGAATGCCATACCTCTCACCTCTCCTTAAACAAAATTCATTTCAGCGCCGTACTGGTTCGGCCTGCCGCCGCTGTGGCACGGAAGCCACGGCATATTCGGTGGGACATGTCGACCCGTCCGAATGCGTGTGCTGGACGGCGTTGATCGCCTACGGCGCCTCGATCTGCTGCAGCCAGCGCATCAACGCCGGAAGGAATGCACTCACCGATTTGCGGAAACTTGTTTCGAAGGTCGCGAATTCCGCACCTCCAGGACCTGCCTCGTCCTTAGTTTTGCGTTTGGACTGCCGTGATGCCGCAATTGACCTTGGCCACGCCCCGTACCTCGGCTCCTATCGAGAAAGTTGGGAAAGCGATGACTTGTCCCGGTTGCGCCGGCCCGGTCAGAACAGTCTGGAATTGCGTAAGGGCCTGGCCGGCGGCTGAGACCTGCACGCACTCCAGCTTCGCCGCCAGCACGGGGACATTCGATCCGTTCTGCCATTGCGCCTGCGTGATCTGGATAACGCCGTTCACAGCGCCGTAGCGGCCCGCGAAATGCTGAGCCTGCACGATGGCTTGATTCTGATTCCCTTGCCCTCCCGGCTGTTGTCCAGGATATCCACCTGGCTGTTGCCCAGGGTATCCTCCCGGCTGCTGCCCTGGGTATCCTGCTGGCTGTTGCCCCGGATTGCCCGGCTGTTGCGCAGGATTTGCTCCCGGCTGCGGTCCCGGATTAGCCGGCTGCGTCTGCGGGGGCGGCGTCTGGCCCACGTCTCCCGGGGGTTTCATATAGTGTGTGTAGTAGTAATACCCTCCTGCCGCAGCCACGAGGATTCCTAACCACATCATCCCGCTCTTACGGGCCGGGGCGGGCGGCGGCATCGCTACCGACATCGGAACCTGCCCTGGCGCCACAAAAGGCATGTGAGGAGGAACGGCTGCCGGAGATGCCCCAAAGGGCGCAGGAGGCGGAGCCCCAACCGGCATAGGCGCCGCAGCGGGCGCAGGGGCCGCTGCCGGAGCCGGCGCGCCGCTCGTCTTCGCCGTCTGATCAGCTCCGCATTTCACGCAAAAGCGCGAGTCCCCTTCCAACTGGGCACCACAACTGCTGCAGAATGCCATAGCGTTTTCCTTTCCTCACACAGACTTCGTCTCAGTGCCGTAAAGGTCCGGCCAGGCGCCGCTCATGCGCCCGCCGGCGCCTGCTGCTGCACGACTGCAGGAACCCTCGCTCCCAGCCCGAGCGTCGCTTCCACGTGCTCCAATGTGTGCTCCAGTTGCGCCTTCTGCATGTCCCTCACCTGGTGTAGCCCCTGCTGGACCATACCGAAGAGCACATAATACGAGGTCAGTCCCGTAGCGGCCCAGAGGAAGTACATCACAATAGCGCTGATATTCGGGATAAGGATACTTGCATCCCAAACCGTATGCATCACCACAGGAATACAAAACGCCCGCAGGAAACGCCCATCCAGCAGCATGCTTACGTTCGCCGTTCTGTCCCCTTTCACCCGCCAGAACGCACCCGCCGCGATCGCCGTCCATACGATGTGTCCAAACGGCGACAGGAGCCCGCGCATGTTCAGCGCACTCACCGTGGCTTTCATCGCCGGCATCAGGGCGTCCGCCAGCGGCGCTCCATTAGGAAGTGTGGCCAACCCACCACCCTGAACGAACGAGATCAGACCCTGAGCAAACTGGTCCAGCCCGTAGCCCAGCGTCTCAGAGCACGCAAAAGCTGCGCCCACCGTCGCCCCAAACAGGATTCCGTTCAGTTGGTACGGGAACCGCGAGCCGCGCACGCGGTAGGTCACGAATATCACCGCCAGCAGCTTCGAGGTCTCCTCCACGATGCCTGGTACTTCACCGAAAATGGGAATCAAATACCACAGCGTAATGACCAGCACCGAGATTCCGCCGCCGACCACAAACAGGTTGATCACCTCGGCAATCGAAACGTTGCGCGGCGTGTTCAACTCCCAGATGAGCATCAGCGTCGCCAACGGCACCGCAAACGTTGCCAGCACCATGATCGCGATCATTGGCTTTTCATTCAGGGTGTAGAGGAAGAGCGCGTAAATCGCCGCGTAGGCAATGAGCAAACCCGCCAGCACGCGGAAGAACATCCAGGGCTTGGGCCAGTTCGTGTCCACCATCTCGAGCGGCGGCGTGGTCCGCGGCGAGCCGACGGCGAGGTAGTCTTCCACCGCGTCCGCTCCCCGCTTCATAAAAGTCTCTTTAAAAAGCTCCTGTAAGCTGAATCCCTCCAGCTCGTCTGTCGAGGCCAGGTTCCGGATCTTATCGCGGATGCCCGCCAGGAATCCGCCTGCCGTTCCCGCCTGGGCGCCGTGCGCGGGGACGTAGTACACCTGCTGCGGACCGCCGGGGTAGGCCTGGTACACCACGGGCACCATGCCGGGGGGTGGGGCCGGCGCACCCTGAGGCACGCTTTGATACGCGCCCGGATAAGCGGCCGGGGCTGCCGGTTGTGGCGCAGCGGCGGGCGTGGCCCCTGGAGCGGCGGGCGCTGCGGCTGCTTGTGCACTGCTCGCGGCGCCTATTGGAGCTCCGCAACTTTTGCAGAATTTGTTTTCCGGCAGGCATGCCGTTCCGCAACGGGGACAAAACATAGAACCTCCTGTGTTGTCGCTGCGTCGGGGGATGCTACGCAAGGTAGCACTACACCCGCGGCAAAGTAAAGAACCGTTTCAACATCGGTGAATTCATACCGGAAAAACCGGCCGGCGGGCGCAGACCGGCAGCTACCGAATGCAACTGACTGGGCAACGATCGCGTGAAAAAATCGGGAACCGGCAGATGCGTTGAGCGTCCTGCACGTGTTTGATGGGCGAACGCAATGACGTCGTGTTTCAAAACCGCGACCCGAATCTGCGAGTCCTCCAACAGATTCTTAAACAAGATTCACGTCACCACTGCTCGCATCCCGTCAGCCGCCGCTCACCTCCCTGCCGGTCCCTGAGGCTGCATCGCAAACCGTCTCGCCCCCAGCCCGAGCGTTGCTTCCACGTGGGCCAGCGTGCTTTGCAATTGTGTTTGCTGCTCGTCCTTCACCTGCCGCAGGCCCTGCTGGACCAAGCCGAAGAGTACATACCACGAAGTCAATCCCGTTCCGATCCAGAGGCCGACATTTACGGCCGTGCTGAGATTGGGGAAAAGGATCCCTGCGTCCCAAAGCGTATGCATGGCCACGGGAATGAGGAAGGCTTTGAAGAAGCGCGGGTCCGACAACATGCCCAGGTTGGTGGGTTGGGCGCCCTTCACGCGCCAGAAGGCGCCCGCCGCAATGGCCGTCCACACCACGTGTCCGAAGGGAGCCAAAACGCCGCGCACCATCAGGTTTTCCGCCATGACCTGCACGGCAGTATTGATCACCGTCGCTCCCTGCCCCCCTCCTTGCAGCCCCTGAATCAACGCGGGAAGGAAGGCATTGATCAACCCGTAGAAGCTGGTCTCGAACGCGGCAAATCCGGCGCCCACCGCCGCCCCAAACAGGATTCCGTTCAACTCATACTTGTAGCGCGCGCTGCGCATCACCAGCAGCACCATGGCGAATTTCGCGGTCTCTTCCACAACGCCGGGAATTTTTCCCGCGATCGCAGTCATGTACTCAAATGAAACCGCACAGAGCGCGGCCAGGCCTCCCATCACAAACAGCTTTCCCACAACCACCAAGGAAACGTTACGCGGTGTGTTCATCTCGAAGATGAGCATCAGCGTGGCCAGCGGTACCGCAAACGCTCCCATGATCAGGATCGCCGGAATCATGGGTGTATTGCCGGTGAATTTCCAAACCCCGTACAACGCAGCCGTCGCAACCACAAAGAGCGCCAGCAGGCGGAAGAACATCCACGGCTTGGGCCAGCCAGTCTCCGCCATCTCGATAGGCGGCGTAGTGCGCGCATCGCCCACCATCATGTACTGTTCAACCTCATCTGCAGTGTGCTTGGAGAAAGCCTGGCCGAAGGTCTGGCCCAGGCTGAAGCCTTCCAGCTTATCGGTTGAGGCCAGGTTCCTGATCTGGGCCCGTATGCCCTCCAGAAGTCCGCCTCCCCCTTGCGCCTGCACGCTTTGAGCGGGCATGTAATACACTTGCTGGGGTCCGCCGGGGTAGGCCTGGTACACCACGGGCACCATGCCCGGTGGCGGCGCCTGCGCACCCGGATACGCGCCTTGATAGGCACCTTGATACGCGCCGGCATTGGCGCCCGGATAGGCGCGCGGAACGGCTGGTTGCGGTGCGGCGGCTGGCGCGGCCGGCGGGGCAGCGGGCGCTGCGGCTGCTTGTGCACTGCTTGCGGCGCCAACTGGGGCTCCGCAACTTTTGCAGAATTTGTTCTCAGGCAGGCATGCCGTTCCACAGCTGGGACAAAACACTTGCGTTCTCCTGTTTAGGGGGTCCGGGGGATGCCAAGGAAGTTAGCATCTCACCATCCGTAAAGTAAAGAATTCTTTGAAGAAAAAGGGATGGGTTTTTCAGAGCAGGTTGTCAGTTCGGAGCCGACGGGCTCCGCAAGCCGGATTCGCGTGGCAAAACTCGCGGTTGCAGGTTATGAATACGAATGCATGGCCTCAGATGATGAGCACAACGTCCCATATCTCACCGGGGCCGGATCCCTGGCCGAAGTAACCCTTTGACGGGATCGGTGTCTAATTTGAACAGGGAGTAAAGATTCCAAGTGGTTTCATTTCGTTTTTCCCCAGGTGCGGGACTTCTTGCCTTGATGTTGGTGGCCCCGCCGGCGGCCACCCCAGCTCAGCTCGGGGCCCCCACGGACAGGTCCTCGTCCGTGGGGTCGGAGCCCCCAGCCCCCAACCACGCGATTTCCTCTGTGGGGTCGGAATCTGGCAGTTTTGAGATTGCTCAGCACGGGCACGCGGTGGGCACCGCCAGTTTTCATTTCACGGCTACCAGGGACGGTTACGACTCGACCTCGTTGGTTAAGGTGGCCATGCAGGGCCTCGACTACGCGCTCTCCAAGACGGAGCGGCTTTCGTCTGCCAACCGGCTCGAGCATGTGCAGTTGAGTGCGATCGTGAACGGCGAGGCGGTGAACGTGGTGGCGTCTCCCGATGCGGCCCAGTTCCTGCTGAATATTTCGGCAAGCGGGAAGAGCTCCACCACGCGTCTGGCTGCGCATCCGGGCGCGGTGTTCCTGGCCGATTTCGATCCCGGCGCGCTCGAGACGCTTCTGGCGCTCGCGGTAACGCAAAACAATCGCGACCTGTGGGCGATTCTGCCGAAACATGCCGGCTCCATTGAGCCGGTGCAGCTGGCCACCTACTCCGATCAGCAGGGAACCCTCGACGGCAAGCCCATCACCGTGCATCACCTTGTAGCGACCATCGCCGGAGCCAATACCGACCTCTTTTCCGGTCCGGAGAACCAACTTCTCCAGGCGGAATTGCCGCAGGAGGGCTTTGCGCTCGTCCGCAAGGGCTTTGTCCTGACGCCGCCTACCAAACCCGTTGCCCCGCTGGGTGGGCTGGCCACGCCGGCGCCCGGGATATAGGCCGATTTCGCCCTTCGGACGGCCCACAGGTATCGCCAGAAATGTCCAATTATCTGACCAATCCGCATCCGCAAAGGCACTCTGTGGCGCATGCGGATCGACGTACACTGAAGAAGCTCTCGATTGTCCGCGCTCTCCTTCAATTGCCTGCCGGTAATCCTCGACCTTGCGCTCGTGGCCCTGACTGCAGGCGGCGCTCATGCCGCACAGAGTTCCGCGCCGGCGAAGATGCACTGCAAGACTACCGCCGCGGCCGGCGCGCAGGCGAGAACTGCGACCCAGAACAACTGAAGAAGTGAAAGACTGAACGTGGGCTGCCGCCTGTAGCATCGCCCCGTGCCGGATTTTTGTGCTCACCGCGCCAGGAAGTTCTGGTTGGCCAGGATGCGGTAGAGGGTAGAGCGGGAGATCTGGAGCTGGCGAGCGGTGCGGAGCTTGTTACCGCGATTCAGGTCGAGCACGTACTGCACGTGGCGGCGGATGACGGCGTCGAGGGACAGGTTGGCGGCGCGGGCGGCAGCTTGCGGATTGAGACTCGCTTCAAAGCCGCTCGCTGCAAAGCCTGCTCCGAGCCCCAAGGGAGGGTTCAGAGGAGAGTGCGCCCCGGATTGCAGGTCGAAGAAGGGCTCCGGGCCGTCGGGCAGAGCGAGGTCGAGGGGGCGGATGACGCCGTTATCGGCTTCGAGCAGGGCATTCTCAAGGACGCTGACGAGCTCGCGCGCGTTGCCGGGCCACGCGTGCTGCAGAAGGCGGGCCAGGGTGCCGGCCCCAAGCACGACGGGACGCTGCTGGTAGCGGACGCAGAGCCGGTCGAGGAGGAACTGGGCAAGCGGAGCGATATCTTCGCGGCGCTGGCGCAGCGGCGGAATGGCGAAGCGGATGGCGGTGAGGCGGAACGCGAGATCGGGAAGCAGAAGTCCCTGGCCGGCCATTTGCCGCAGCGGGGTTTGCGAAGACGCAAGCAGGACGCCGCGGCCGGCCGGACGGTCCTGAAGGGTCTTAAGGACACCGAGGAGCAGCCCCTGTCCGGGAGGGGCGAGCAGATCCACACGGTCGAGATAGGTGAAGCCGGCAAGCGTCGCAGGATCGGCATCGGTGGCCAGCCACTCCCGGGCGTCGCGGCGCTGGAAGCTGGTGGAGGCGAGCGGCGAACGGCTGAACAGATAGCGCGCAAGGGTGTGCTTGCCGCTTCCGTGCTCGCCCTCGATGGCCGCGACCTGCAGATGTGGCGCCGCCATCTCCGCTTGCATGAGCAGCTTGCGCCACACTGCGCTGACGCCAACCACGTGGACAGCGGCAGCCGACGAGTCCAACTCCACCAGCGTGAGGCCGGAGACGGATGGCTGCGTGTGGAATTGAGCCGAGCTTTGCATGGATCTCAACGTGCCTCGCCTCTGAGCTAGGGTCTGTTCACACTACTGGGGTGGATGGCGCTGCGAGCGAAAATCGCGCCAGACGAGGCCGAGCCCGATGGCTGTGGTGGCCCCACTGTCGAGGGCGAGAACGAAGTATGGCGCGATTTGCCCCGCAGCCCGAAGGGACGGGGCCGGCTTTCCTCATTTCGTTGTCGCTCGTCGCTCCAGTAATTCACTACAGTTCGCTCCTCGCTCCTCGAACTGAGCAAAACCGGCTCCCGTCGCCACCATCCCAGTAGTGTGAGCAGACCCTAGGGTTCTGTTCTGATACGACACACGGTTCATCGGCGGCACGGGGGAAAACATGAACCGGGTGCCTTCGATTCCGGTGTATAAGCAGGAAGTTAGAGGCCCAATGAATAATGTGGGAGCCGTGCCGAAAGGGGCCGCGCGCGGTACGGCCCACCGTCAACGGACGATATACTCAACTGCATCCCCGCCGCGGCGATCTCCTGCGCAGCCATACGTTTCTCTGTTGTTGTGGAAACGGGCCGGCGATTGCCCCTTCTTTCGGCGGGACTCACGAATGCGCGGGGGCCCAGGGAACGAATGCCCAAGGAACGAATATCGGAACGGGAGAACGCGAGGGATCGGACGAACGAACTGCGGCGCTGGGGCTACGCCGTGTGGCCCGCCGTGTGGCCCGCAGTGTGGATCGCCGCGATCGCCGGCTTTGCGCTGCTCCATGCATGGCACCTGCGCGCCGATTTCCCCAATGGCTCGCCGTGGGTTTGCGACTGGGCCAAGTTCACCGATGAGGGTTGGTATGGGAACGCGGCCATCCGCGCACACCTGTTTGGGAACTGGTACGTGCCGGGGGACTTTAACCCGGCGGTCGCTCTTCCGGTGTGGCCGTTTCTGGAGTGGCTGCTGTTTTTCTTCACCGGCGTGACAGTTGAAGCCGCGCGCGGGTTGGCGGTTGCGTGCTTCTTCCTGAACCTGGCGCTAAGCTACATTTTGCTGCGCTCGCGTGGCCCCCGCTGGATAGCGCTCCTCGGCGTCACGCTGGTCGTGACAAGCCCGTTTCTCTATTGCTTCAGCCGGCTGGCGATTCTGGAGCCGCCGCAGATCACGCTGACCCTGGCGGCGCTGATTCTGGCTGTGCGGCTGCCCCAATGGCGGCGGCCGGCACTGGGGTCGGTTTGCATCGGGCTGCTGTTTGCGCTCATCGTTTTGACCAAGACGACGGGACTTTTCCTGTTGCCGGCGCTGCTTTGGGCGATGGTGGTGCCGTTGTGGGACCATCGCAAGTTGGCACTGCGCTGTGCGCTGGCGATGGCGGGCGTGGCTCTTGCCGCGTACGGCGTCTGGATGGCGCTGGTCGCCGGTTTTGGCCTGTTCGACGACTACAAATACTACTTTTTTGTGAACACCTACGAAAAGCCAACGCAGTTTTATTGGCCGCTGCTGTCGTTTTGGTGGTCGTTTCATGGCCTTCTGTGGGTGGATCACAGTTTGATTCCTCTGGCGGGCGTGGTGGTGCTGGCTGCGGCCGTTGCCTGGCGCAGCGCGTGGGGGCGGAAACTGTGGCGGGATCCTTTGTTTGGCGCTTCGTTGTGGGCCGTCGCAGGATATGTGCTGTTTATGACGCTGCAGAACCATCCCCAGCCGCGCTACTTCGCAGTACCGGCGTTTTTCTGCTTCTTTGTGGTGGTGCTGGGAGCCGAGGCGCTGCTGGATCAGGCAGTCCAGCCAAGCCCGCCAGGCAAGCCAAATTTGACGCGCAGATTGGGCTGGGCCGTCGCAATGGTGGCCGTGGCCGCAGCCGGTGTGCATGGAGCGCAAACCATCCGCTACGCCGCCCATCCCGAATACACGTGGGTCCAGGCAGCAACGCAACTCGCGCTCTATATGGATACGCACCCCAACGGCAAGCGGCTGCTGGATTCGATCAGCGGCGATGAGATCACGCTGCTGGCCCACGTGTCCAGCTTGTGCGACGACTTCGGCACAGAGGACCTTGCGCCCAAGCTCGCCGCCAATCGGCCGGGCTGGTACGCCAGTTGGAACGATCTCGACCCCGGCACGCTCGAAAACCTGCACGCCTTCTACTCACTCGAACAGGTAGCCAGCTTCACCGTCTTCGACGACCCGGACCGCAACCTTCTGGTGCTGTTCAAGCTGCATCCGCTGCCCAACGGCAAGGTGCGCAACCCCAGCGCGCAAAACCTGATGATTGCCCTGCCCGGCGACAAGATCGACATCCCGATCGAGTAAAGGCAGGGAACGAGGCGCCGAGGGACCAAGGGACCAGGCAGTCGGGATCTGAGGGATTGCTATGAGGGCCGGAAGAGAGAAATCGCCCAGCGCGGATCCTGCCTTGAGCCCCATTTCAGGCCTTCCCAAAAACGTTCGGTATCCCACTGAAACTAGGGCAAAAAGCGCCCGTGATAGCTGTCACTCGACAGCCGTGTATCCGGATGATAGCCTTCCGGTGGTAATTCCCTGGGGTGTTCGAGAGGTCGATCCGGGGCCGTGGTTCTTGCGGCTTCAAAACCTTATGTATGGAGGGTGTGTGACTGTACTGGGTTGGGCGTATTTCTTTCTCGGCGTGAGTGTGCTTGCGCTGTTTGTGGCCGTGTTTTTCGCACGGCAGGTGATTGGATTGAACATGAATACGACGGTTATGCAAAAGATCTCCGCGGCCATCAAGGAAGGCGCGGGAGCGTTCTTGAAGCGGCCATACAGGATTGCGGCGGTCCTGCTGGGCCTGTTGCTTCCCACATTCGCCAACGCACAGTCGGAATCCGCAGGGGGCGGCGAAGCCAGCCTGAAGCTGCCTGATTTGTCGACCGTGAATTTTCTTGGCGTGAACGGGCATACGCTGCTGACCTTTGGCTTGCTGATCTGTGCGTGCGGCCTGTTGTTCGGCCTGGCGATTTATATGCAGTTGAAGAACCTGCCGGTTCATCGCACCATGCGCGAAATGTCTGAGCTGATCTATGAGACGTGCAAAACGTATCTGATCACGCAAGGCAAGTTCATTCTTCTGCTCTGGGCTTTTATCGCGGCCGTTATCTCGCTGTACTTCGGTCTTCTGAAGCCGGTGGGAAATGTCGCGGTGACGCTGCCCATCATTCTGCTCTTTAGCCTGGTCGGCATCGCGGGCAGCTACGGCGTGGCGTGGTTCGGAATTCGCGTCAACACATTCGCGAACTCGCGGACGGCATTCGCCGGATTGCGCGGCAAGCCGTACCCGTGTATGGCCATTCCGCTCGAGGCAGGCATGAGCATCGGCATGATGCTGATCTCGGTTGAGCTGTTGATCATGCTGTTTATTCTGTTGTTCGTGCCGGGCGATTATGCCGGCCCCTGCTTCATCGGCTTCGCGATTGGCGAGTCGCTGGGCGCCGCGGCCCTGCGTATTGCCGGCGGCATCTTCACCAAGATCGCCGACATCGGCTCCGACCTGATGAAGATCGTCTTCAAGATCAAGGAAGACGATGCGCGCAACCCCGGCGTCATCGCAGACTGCACGGGCGACAACGCGGGCGACTCCGTCGGCCCCAGCGCCGACGGTTTCGAAACCTACGGCGTCACCGGCGTGGCCCTCATCACCTTCATCCTGCTGGCAGTCCAGGATCCCAAGATCAAAGTGCAACTGCTGGTATGGATCTTCGTGATGCGCGTGGCCATGCTGATCTCGAGCGCCGCCGCATACTTCCTGAACGGCGCCATCGCCAAGGCCAGGTACGGCAACGCCGATGAAATGGACTTTGAGGCGCCGTTAACCTCGCTGGTGTGGATCACCTCCATCATTTCCATCGCCCTGACCTTCGTTGTTTCGTACCTCCTGATTCCGGGTCTCGGCGACGGAACCATATGGTGGAAGCTGGCTTCCATCATCTCCTGCGGAACCCTGGCGGGCGCGCTCATCCCTGAATTGGTCAAGGTGTTCACTTCAATCAAATCGGCCCACGTGAAGGAAGTCGTCAAATCGGCGCAGGAAGGCGGAGCGTCTCTCGGCATTCTGTCGGGATTCGTGGCCGGCAATTTCTCGGCCTATTGGCTGGGACTCTGCATGGCCGCGCTGATGGGAACCGGATACTTCTTCAGCACCGGCATACCGGATCTGCAGAATGGACCGGCGGGACTGATGCTGGCTCCGGCCGTCTTCGCGTTTGGCCTGGTCGCCTTCGGCTTCCTCGGCATGGGACCGGTGACGATCGCGGTCGATTCCTACGGGCCGGTTACTGACAATGCGCAATCCATCTACGAATTGTCGCTGATCGAAAATGTTCCCGGCATCAAAGCGGAGTTGAAGAAGGACTACAACATCGACGCGAGGTTCGATCGCGCCAAAGACCTGCTTGAGGCCAACGATGGATGCGGCAACACCTTCAAGGCTACGGCCAAGCCGGTGCTGATCGGCACCGCCGTGGTGGGCGCAACCACCATGATTTTCTCCATCATCATGGCCCTGACGGACGGACTGAGTCATGGCAAGGAGAATCTCTCTCTGCTGCACGCGCCCTTCATGCTCGGCCTGGTCTGCGGTGGGGCAACCATCTACTGGTTCACAGGCGCTTCCACGCAGGCAGTCACCACGGGCGCTTACCGCGCGGTCGAGTTCATCAAGAGGCACATCAAACTCGAAGGCGTGGAGAAGGCATCAGTCACCGACTCGAAGAAGGTGGTCGAAATCTGCACCAAGTACGCGCAGAAGGGAATGTTCAATATCTTTCTCGCCGTCTTCTTCGTTACTCTTGCGTACGCGTTCCTTGATCCGTTCTTCTTTATCGGCTACCTGATCTCGATTGCGGTCTTCGGCTTGTACCAGGCCATCTTCATGGCCAATGCCGGCGCCGCATGGGACAATGCGAAGAAGATCGTAGAGGTCGTGCTGAAACAGAAAGGCACGCCTCTGCACGACGCAACCGTGATCGGAGACACCGTGGGCGATCCGTTCAAGGACACTTCGTCGGTGGCCATGAACCCGATCATCAAGTTCACCACCTTGTTCGGATTACTTGCGGTCGAGCTTGCCGTGACGCTCACGAAGGCCAATCCGCTGCTCGCACACGTGCTGTCCGTTGCATTCTTCCTGGTATCGGTCACCTTCGTGTGGAGATCGTTCTACGGCATGAGGATTGAAGCCAAGACAAGCAACTGATTTCTGTCTTGTAGCTTGTAGGTTGACGAAAACGCCGCCCGGCAATGGGCGGCGTTTTTTGTGCGCGGCGAGTTGCAGCGATGGCCGTTCGGTGGGGTGTGAAGGCATCGCTTATAAACAGGCCAAAATCCTTCTCTCTTCGATCGCTGGTTGCACCAGATTTGGTGCATTTGCCCCTGAAAACGGGGGCTTTGACGTCAAAACAGGCCATTTTTGCGGTCCCGCCTGTGGAAAAAGGGGTACCCTCTCCCATCTCTGCAAAGAACTCGTTTATTTTCAGCGCCTTGGCCCGCGCGTTTTGGGGTAAGTGTTCTCCTTTCAATGGCTTGCTGCCAGGTATTAGACATCAAAAGGGTTAGCGACAGTTGTCAGTGATCAGTGGTCAGTGGTCAGAGACCGTGGATCGTGGCTCGTGATTCGTGGCCGTGGAAAGAGATCAGAGAACCGTGGGCAGTGGCCTTGTCAAAGAACGCAAGTGCGGCGGGGATGAGCCGTCGCGTAAGGGTCTGGTTGAACGCTGATGGGAACAGTATGCGCCGGGAGGGGGAAATTATCTGCAAAACGGCGGGGAAAAGTTTTGGGGCGGGGTGTGGGTGTGTGCGGTGCGAGTGTGAGTGTGAGTGTGGGGCGGGCGGTTAATCGGAGGGTAGCAAGGGGAGTGTGAGGTTTTCGGCGGGGGCGGGACGGCTGCGAGGGGCTTTCTTGAAGGTGGCGTCGCGGCGGTGGGCGGGGTAATCGGGCTGCTTGCCGTCGAGAATCTGCTGGATGGTGAGGATCTGCAGGCGCGCATATGTGCTGCCGTCAGAGGATTTGTAGAAGCCGGCCTCGGCGGCCTCTTTGAGCATGGGCTTGGTGGGTTCTTCGAAGCAGAGAAAGACGCCAATCTCGGCCTTTTCGCGCGTCGAAACGCCGACGAGGTCTCGGACCTGGGAGACGGTGACGTTGCCGGCCTTCACCGAGAAGACGATCTGCTTCGATTTGCCGCTGTCGTCGTCGTGAAAGTAGAGACGCCCGTCGATGCCGCGGTCGGCTCCCTTTTTCTGGTCGGTGGGCCGTGCGCCGACCTGGCCGAGCGCCCACCATTGGAACTGGTACTTGTCTTCTTCAGCCAACTGCGCCGCGCCCTCGTAATCCGTAGGCTCGCCGATTACGTCATAGGTGGTTTTGATCTCAGGGCCGAATGCGTCCGATAGGCGCTTCTTGATGAGGCCAATGGCGAGATGGGTAATGTCGATGCCGATCCAGCGGCGGTTGAGGCGCTGCGCGACCTGAACCGTGGTGCCGCAGCCGCAGAAGGGATCGAGGACGACGTCGCCTTCGTTGGAACTGGCCTTGATGATGCGTTCGAGGAGGGCTTCGGGTTTTTGGGTCGGGTAGCCGAGGCGCTCCTGTGCTTGCGCGCCGATTGGTCCGATGTCTGTCCAGACGTCTTGGATGGGGACGCCTTCCATTTCATCCAGGTACCGCTTGTAGGCGGGAACTGCGCCGGGCCTTGTCTGGATGACGCGGCCCTCCTCTATCAGCTTGCACATTTTTTCTTGCGTATAGCGCCAATATCTCGTTACTCCCATGACCTCATACTTAGGGTTTCCTTTTGCCTCGCCTCCGGGGCCGGTCAAATCCCCAAGCCTGTAGCGTCTCCCTGTTCCCTCTTCCATGTACTTATAAAAGTTATTGACATATTCCTCGTCGTAATCTGTGTAGACCTGATTCCAAGTCCATTTCGGTCCCTTCGAGTAAAAGAGGATCACGTCGTGGACTCGCCCGTGCTGTTTGCGGCCTTGTTTGGCGTCGCTGTGCGCGCTGCTCCTCTTCCAGATGATTTCTGTTAAGAGCCTCTGCGGCCCGAACACCGCGTCTATCAGAATCTTCAGGTAATGGCTGGCGGTGGGGTCGCAATGGAGGTAGATGGAGCCCGTTTCTTTGAGGACGCGGCGGAGTTCGACGAGACGCGGGGCCATCATGGCAAGGTAGGCCATCATGTCGGAGTTAAAGAGGAAGGTTTTGAATGCGCGAAGGGCGTCGGCGACGCGGCCGCCCTGCTCGACAATGAGTTCGTAGGAGCGCTGGGCTTCGAGGTTCCACTCCCATGTGTCTTCAAAGGCGTGAATCTGGGAGCTGGACTGCGAGCCGTCTTTTTCGGCGAAGAGGACGTTGTAGTCCTGGCGGGAGTTGAAGGGCGGATCGAGGTAGACGAGATCGACGGACTCGTCTTTGACGTAGCGGTGGAGGACTTCGAGGTTGTCGCCGTAGTAAAGCTTGTTCTTTTCGGGGTTCACGGTTTGGGTTGAGGGTAGCACAGCGAAGGCAGCGCGGCGAGCGGGTGAACCTTGGTGAGCAACGGCAGCCCCCGAGTCGTAGAATTCTCATTTGGTAATTCCGATCAATGCTGGCCCAGACCAAACTGAATCTGGAACAACGAGGTGGATTTGGCAATGACTGAAAGAAAATGGCCTGCGCTGACGCCCGAACAAGAGGACGCGATGATCAAGAACTTCAAGATATGGACGGAGGAGGGTAAGTGCCAGAGAAAGTTGCGGCCGCCACTTTTGGGGCTGGATTGGGACGAATTCGTTTTTGCCAAATGTCCTGGGCACGAAGGCGAGATTGCCTTCGAGAGCCCGCCGGAGTTTGTTTCTATCGGGCTGGCAACGCTCGACGCGTATGCGACCGCGGTACTTGCAGGCGACCTACCCTTTGAGACGCTGGGGGTCCTGCGCTTTCAGTGTGATTTAGGGAGGTTCAATCCCGGTCCTGACGCGGTTAGTCTCGACCTTTGCACGGTGTTGGTCTTCAGGATGGATTCTGAGCGTGGGGGAGTGGATTTCGACAGCGTGATGCCTTCGGTGATCGACGCTTTTGGGTACCTTCTCTCCAGTCTAGACATCGGCGTCTACGAGGGTTTAGTTCACCCACGCAGATTCCAGCTGAGCCCAAGACCCGGAGGGGGCAGGCCACCCGCGGATCCCCGTCTAGTTGAATATCGGTCTGACGAATGGGGGGAATTCAAGCTACTCCTCCATTATCCGGGCCAGATGGTGCCGGAGAAATCGCCTTACCTCAGGGACCGTCCTGCGCATCTTTGGCCGAGCGTATCCCTCACGTTGACGCCAACGGAGGCGCTTCGTTCCCGCGCACGGGAGGTCGTGGCGTTCCTGAGAGGTTCTCCAAATACAGAGGAGGCCCCGAATTAAACTGATCCCTGACAGGCGCGCTGTTTGGGGTGCGTGCTTTCCCATGTCCCAGGATCGGGGCCTGGGGCACCCGGCAGCGGCGCGAAAGAGGATTGCAGCCGCACAGCGGAGGCGTTGGGCCGCTGTGCGGAAGGCTGCAAAGGAACCCTGGGAACAGGGCCTTCAGTTAACTGACAAAGATCGGTGCCTCACAGGACGCAACGAAGCCTCCCTGTGGCCGTGATTCAACTCGGAAATCGGTGCAACACGTCCCGCCGTCTCCGAATGGCGGATTGATTGTGATTTGTTCTTGCGACATTGCTCGGCAAACTCGATGTACCCATTCTTTCTCTGCTTCCTGCCAGAACAATGCCCCTTCAATTCTTGGTACGAATCGGTAGAGAGGGCGCGTGGGGCCGTTCGTTCGGCTTGCAATATACCAGCGCATGTTTCCTCCAATCTCTTTTGAGCCCGGGCGGGAGATTCGCTCCCCCGCCTGGTGTTGACTTACCGGAACCACCGAAGTAGTTCCACTAGCGCGATGATGAACACCGTCGCGCTGACTAATAAACGTTCGCCCGCGTATAGATGTCGATTGACATCTGACACACGGCGTTGTCGCTGCCTCATGGCAAATCCAAGTTGTCTTGACGGAAGCTATCTCTTGTCGCGCAATTCCCAACCGCTGAATTGCGGCCTGTACCTCAAAGGTCTCTTCACTCTGAGGGAGCACCAGATGAGACTACCAGGGACCGGGACGATACGACTCCCCGCGTCAATTGAAATCAGTCTATCGCTCGGCGTCAACGAGGCTACGTGGAAAACAGGCCCCAATCGTAACTGTTTGGTGACCACTTCTCTTGATAGCGCAAAAAGGACTGAGGCCCCACGCTCCCTCCGCGTGGCGATCGTGCGATCCCGTGCAGCCGGAAATTGGGCTGGGGAAGGGTCCCCGATCTCCACAATTCGCACAGGAGCAGCGCGATTCTGCACCAGTTCTGCGCCTTGTGAGGAGGCCTGTGAAGGGCTACGCTTAGATAGTGGTACGCGGATCGGGCCGAACCCCAGGGTCTGCCCCGATTTCGGTGCAAAACGGAGCGTGCGACCCCGCGCCAGGCAAGGCCGTTTGCAACTTTCCACAGGCAAATGGCGGTGTTTAGAGAGCAGGTGCGCGAAATACCAACAAAATACAATATGTTGTGGTTTGTTGTTGACACGTACCATGGACAGCGGTATTTTTTCATCTGCGGCTGTAAACGGACTGTAATGAAAAACCGGCGCAAATGGGGCGCCGGGGAGCCGCGGTGATGCTGTAACTCGCGGCCTGATTCATCCCCGTTTTCCGTTCGTTTTCATGGTTTTACAGGTTGTTCAGCATTCCGGCCCTTCGCCGGAGCCAAGGTTTTTTCACCGATTCTGCCCCCTTTGGAGAGGATCAAGATGAACGAGGCTCAACTTCAGACTTCGAACGCTGCCTTCCCATCCGCCGCGCGGACCCAGCAGGGACTGACCTTTACGCGCCGTTTTTCGACGGAGAGCGTTTCGCCCTATGACGAGCTGCAGTGGGACCGCCGGACCGCGGCCATTACCGATACCAAGGGCAACACGATCTTCGAGCAGAAGGACGTGGAGGTTCCGGCGGACTGGTCGATGACGGCGACCAATATTGTGGCCTCGAAGTACCTGCACGGGCAGATGGGCACGCCGGAGCGCGAGACGGGCGTCCGGCAACTGGTGGGGCGCGTGGCGGAGACGGTCCGCGACTGGGGCGTGGCTGGCGGCTACTTTGCCACGCCCGCGGATGCAGGCATCTTCCACGATGAGCTGGCGCACATGCTGCTGACGCAGAAGGCGGCGTTCAACTCGCCGGTGTGGTTCAACGTGGGCTGCGACCGGCTGGAGCCGGAGGCGGACGGACAGAACTGGCACTGGGACCCAGTGACGGGCGGGGTGCAGTACTCGGCCACGGGCTACAAGAACCCGCAGTGCTCGGCCTGCTTCATCAACTCCGTGGAAGACTCGCTGGACTCGATCCTGACCCTGGCCAAGACCGAAGGCATGCTCTTCAAGTGGGGTTCGGGAACGGGGACGAATCTGTCGTCGCTGCGGGGCTCGATGGAGCAGCTGTCGGGCGGCGGACAGGCGTCGGGGCCCTTGAGCTTCATGCGCGGCTTCGATGCCTTTGCCGGCGTGATTAAGAGCGGCGGCAAGACTCGCCGCGCGGCGAAGATGGTGATCCTGAATGTGGACCACCCCGACATCGTGGAGTTTATCGAGTGCAAGGCCAAGGAAGAAGCCAAGGCCTTTACGCTGATCAAGGCCGGCTACGACGGAAGCGGTCCGGATTCCGAGGCGTTTTCGTCCATCTTCTTCCAGAACGCCAACAATTCAGTTCGGGTCAGTGACGAGTTTATGCGTGCCTACGAGGCCGATGGGGACTTTACCACCTATACGGTGAAGGGCCACCAGCCGGTAGAGACCTACAAGGCGCGCGAGATCATGCAAAAAATCGCCAAGTCGACGTGGGAATGCGGCGATCCGGGCATGCAGTTCGACGACACCATCAACAAGTGGCACACCAGCAAAAACACGGCGCGCATCAACGCTTCGAATCCTTGCAGTGAGTACATGTTCCTGGACAACTCGGCCTGCAACCTGGCGAGCCTGAACCTGATGCGCTTCGTAACGCCGGCAGGGACGTTCGACATCGCAGCCTACCGGCACGCGATCTCGGTGATGACCACAGCAATGGAGATCCTGGTCGACAACTCGGGATATCCGACCGAGGCCATCGCGCGCAACTCGCACGACTACCGGCCATTGGGCCTGGGCTACGCCAACCTGGGCGCATTGCTCATGTCGTTTGGCCTGCCGTACGATTCCGAAGCCGGGCGCGACCTGGCAGCGGCGATGACGGCGATCATGTGCGGACAGTCGTACCTGCAATCGGCGATCATCGCCGCGCAGTGCCCGCCGGTGGCTTCGGCCACGCCGCTCACCGCCTCAGTGGAGCACCAGGGCGGAGCCTGCCCGGGCTTCTACGTCAACCGCGAGCCCTTCCTCGACGTGATCCGCATGCACCGCGCCGAGGTGAACAACATCGGCAAGTCGCGTTTGTCTGGCGAGCCCTTCATGGTTCCGCAGCTCGAGGCTCTCTTGGACGCCAGCCGCGAGTGCTGGGATATGGCTTTGCTCTACGGCGAGCGCTACGGCTACCGCAACTCGCAGGTGACGGTGCTGGCGCCCACGGGCACCATCGGCTTCATGATGGATTGCGACACCACCGGCATCGAGCCGGACCTGGCGCTGGTGAAATACAAGAAGCTGGTGGGCGGAGGCATGATCAAGATCGTGAACAACACGGTGCCTGCGGCGCTGTTCAAGCTCGGCTACTCGAACGACGAGGTGAACGCGATTGTGAGCTACATCGATGCTACGGGCACCATCGAGGGCGCGCCGGGCATCAAGCCGGAGCACCTGGCGGTGTTCGATTGCAGCTTCAAGCCGGCCAAGGGCACGCGTTCCATCCACTATATAGGGCACATCAAGATGATGGCGGCGGCGCAGCCGTTCCTTTCGGGCGCGATCTCGAAAACGGTGAACCTGCCGCACGAAGCTACTGTGGACGATGTGGCCGAGGCGTATGCGGAGAGCTGGCGGCAGGGCATCAAAGCGGTGGCCATCTACCGCGACGGGTCGAAGGGAACGCAGCCGCTGAACACCAGCATGGATGCGAAGAAGGAACCTTCAGCGCTGGACGCCGTGGGCTGCCGGGTGCTCAGCCACCTGTCTGCGTCGCAACCGGCCGCCGAAGCCGACCTGAAGACGCTGGAGACGCACGCGACGGACAAGCTGGAGGTAAGCGCGAAGCAGTTGCTCGCCGCCTCGCAGGCCTTCCAGAAAGCGATTGAAGAAATTGCCACGGCCGCCGCGGTTCCGGTGCTCACGGCCACGCCTTCGCTCGACGCCGGCGGGATGGGCGCCGTTGAAGTGGGTAAAGAACAGCAGGATCTGAACGCTCCGCCGCGCGCCATACGCCACCGTCTGCAGGAGGAGCGCGCGTCCATCACGCACAAGTTCTCCATTGCCGGTCACGAGGGCTACATCACGGTCGGGCTCTATCCTAACGGCCAGCCGGGCGAGATCTTCATCCGCATGGCCAAGGAGGGTTCCACGGTCAGCGGCCTGATGGACGCCTTTGCAACGTCGGTTTCGCTGGCGCTGCAGCATGGCGTGCCGCTCAAGGTGCTGTGCGAGAAGTTCGCGCACACGCGCTTCGAGCCCTCGGGCTGGACGGGCAACGAACAGATTGGCTATGCGAAGAGCTTGATGGATTACATGTTCCGCTGGCTCAATCTGCGCTTCCTCTCGGGCGAGCAGTTGACCCTGTTCGCAGGTCTGGCTCCCAAGGCGCCGGCGCTGCCCGCTTCGCCGAGCCTGCTGCCGGAAAGCGATGTCGAGGAGGAGCACGCGGCCTCTTCGCAGGAGCACTTGGCGCGCTTGGCCGAGGAAGTGGCCAAACGGCTCAACATGGTGAGCGGGCATGGCGGCGGCGTAACAGCGGGTGGGGGCGGAGGCATTGCCCCCGAGGTGCAGCCGCGCCAGACGCCGACAGCAAGCTCCACGCAAATGCCCAGCCTGCAGGACCGTGGTTTGTATCACGCAGCCGACGCCATGCGCACCATGTACGACATGGGCGACGCGCCGAGTTGCAACGTCTGCGGCGCGATCATGGTGCGCAATGGCAGCTGCTACCGCTGCATGAGCTGCGGCTCGACGAGCGGGTGCTCATAGGGGCGGGTGCAGCTAAACCCAATCAGGGCTGGTTTAATTCACTTTGAAGATCGACAGGCTTGCCCGAATCTGGCGCAAAAGCTGAGAATTAGACCATAAAGCCTTCATCGTACCTGCAGACGGCCGCCGCACTTCTATCGCTTGCGTGGGCGGGTATTTGCGCTGCGCAGAACTTTGTTGACGTTAAGACGACGCCGCAACAGCTTGCATGGCAGGATCTCGAATTCGGCGTGATCGTGCATTTCTCCACCAACACATTTCTCGACCGCGAATGGGGAGACGGCACGGCCAGTCCTTCAACATTCAATCCCACGCAATTCGATCCTGACCAATGGATGAGAGCCGTTCGCGATGCGGGAGCCAAATATGTGGTCTTAGTGGCCAAGCACCACGATGGTTTCTGCCTATGGCCCACCGACCAGACCGACTACAGTGTCAAAGCCAGTCCATGGAAGAACGGAAAGGGCGACGTAGTGGGCGATGTTGTCCGAGCCGCGCGCAAATATGGCTTGAGATTCGGCGTTTATCTTTCACCCTGGGACCGCCACGAGCCGAAGTATAGCGACCCGCGCGAGTATGACAAGTACTACTTGGCAGAACTCACTGAATTGGCACAGAGGTACGGCGATTTGGTGGAATTCTGGCTTGACGGCGCGGGCAGTGCCGGACACGTCTATGACTTCAAGAAATACGTTGAAGTACTGCGCACTTATCAGCCGAATACTATTGTTTTTTGCCGACACTTCGCTGTTCGAGTTTGGAGATGCGCGGTGGGTGGGAACGGAAGGCGGCCGGATCCCGTTCGAAAACTGGAATGTGATCGATCGTCACGGGTACTTGCGATGGCGCCCTGTGGAGGCGGATACGCCGCTCCGTAGCCTGCATTGGTTCTGGCATCCAAATGACGAAGGCTCCCTGAGGAGCCTGGACGAACTCCTGACTGTTTACGACGAAACGGTGGGGCGCGGCGGACAATTGATGCTCGGTTTGGCGCCCGATCGCCGCGGATTACTTCCTGAGGCCGATGTGAAGCGCCTCAAGGAACTCGGGGATGCAATTCGCGCGCGGTACGCAAACAATCTGGTTTTGGAACATTTGCCTGCATCTTCCAATGTTTCCGCGGCGCTCGATGGCGATCCAGATACGTTCTGGACGGCTCCGGAGGGCTCGCATCACGCGATCCTGGAGGTTGATTTTACGAAACCCATCACGTTCAATCGTTCGCGCACGATGGAGTGGCTGAACGATGGACAACACATCGAGAAATACTCCATCGACGTTTGGACGGGAAAAACCTGGAAGAGCGTGGCAGAGGCGCAGGCCGTTGGGCACGAGAAGGTCGACTTTTTCCAGACGGTCACCGCCAGCAAGGTGAGGTTGAACATTTTGTCGAGCACCGGCGCCGCAGCGATTCGGGAGTTCCAGCTCTTCAACGTGGCTCCCACCGCGGAAGAAGCTCGCGAAATTGCAGGCGATACGACGGAGTAGGTCAGGCAGTTGAGTGCGCAGAACCACGCCGGCAGGATCCGGCAATGCCTGTCTTTTCGCTGTCGCTTTACGGCGGTTCTCCAATTCCTGTGAAGTTTTAGCGCAGCGAAAAAATGGAATAGCCACGCTTTAGAACGAATCGAAAGATGGCATTCACTGGCGGCCTTCAGTACGGTCGAGTTCCGCCTGGGCGATCGCCCGATCCATTTCTGCGTCGAAGAGCTGTGCCTGGGCATCGGCCAACTG
>Ga0326727_10008690_pt1 | contig 25576 bp, 24 predicted proteins | sample MB2enrmetagenome_FD_207643 | JGI IMG/M metagenome (GOLD analysis project Ga0326727, IMG submission 207643) | Lab enriched peat soil microbial communities from McLean, Ithaca, NY, United States - MB29MY | ecosystem: Environmental > Terrestrial > Soil > Wetlands > Peat | place: USA: New York...
GCCGACCATCCAGCTTCCCCTCGGTATACTGCCGCTTCCACGTATAAAGCTGGCCAGAGGAAACGTTGTGACGCCGGCAGAGCTCCGTGGAATTTGCCGTTCCACTAAGAAGCTGCTCCATTAATGATCTTTTAAAATCAGGTGTGAAGCTTCTGTATCGCATGACATGATCCTTTCTCCCCTTCAGGGGCGATGATCCTGTCGAATATTCTATCACACTTTGTGCAGTCGAAGGGGTTCACTCTACTATGGCAACTAGGAGGTCTTTTAAATTCGGTCCTTTTGGGTGACTCCGATTGTTGCAGGATATCTTCACCTGCGATATGCTTTCAAAACAGAGGTTTTATCAATCCTGGTATTTTTCAAATACTCTAATCTTTTATTGACATGTATGTTCGTCAAACACTATCAATACATTAAGACTCCCGAACAATACTTGACAGGATATACTGATCAGTAGAACATTATGTAATACAGTTGTACTGGGGAGCATTCAGGCTTAGTCGTTTCAGCCCTCCCACATAATTCGTTTTTATATTGGTTTTTTCATTAAAGTTATGGTCATATAATCATTACATACTATAAAATCAGGAAAGGATAAATTTGACTATGGCTGACTATTATGAGCAAAAAGATCTGGCGGATTTTGCAAATATCGGGGAATATTCACCAAATCTTGGAAAGAGGTATTTCAGTTACTATGAGGATGCGATGAAGGCCGGTGCCCTGACGGCGAGGGAAAAAGGGTTGATCGCGCTGGCCGTTGCTACAACACAGAAGTGTCCGTATTGCATAGACGCCTATACCAATCAGTGCCTGTCACTAGGTGTTTCGAGAGAGGAAATGATGGAAGCCGTTCATGTAGGAGCGGCCATGGTCGCCGGAGTCGTCCTGGCCCACTCAACCCAGATGAGAAAGATCGTCAAGAAGAAGGAAATGTAAGCAACGAAAGGGATCAATTCCATATGATTATCCCCTTTGAGCAGATGATACCCCGTCCGCTCCTAGCGGATGGCATAGAGACATTGCAGATTAACGTGGGATACCGTTGCAACCTCGAATGCAGGCACTGTCATATCGAAGCAGGTCCCAACCGGCACGAACTCATGCCTGAAGCGCTGATGATGACCTGTTTGCAAATTTTGAAGGAAAATCCCATCCCAAGCATAGACATTACCGGCGGTTCCCCTGAAATGCATTCCGCTTTACCCTGGTTTTTGGAAGAATGCGGAACCTTGAAGCGCCGCCTGCAGGTGAGAACAAACGGTGTAATCCTCATAGAAAACGAATTCGCAGTTTTTCCTGACCTCTATGCCCGAAACCGGGTGGAAGTTGTGGTGTCCTTTCCCCATGTGGATCTGAAAATGACGGACCGGCAGAGAGGGAATGGCGTGTATTTCAAATTGATTGAGGCCCTCCAGAAACTAAATGAACGGGGATATGGACAAAAGGAGAGCGGACTTATCCTGAATCTGGTCCATAACCCGAGCGGGGCCTATCTCCCGGGTTCACAGAGCGATCTGGAAAACCACTACCGACGGGTACTGAAAGAAAAATTCGGGATTGCTTTTAATCACCTCTTCTGCATCACGAATATGCCCATCGGTCGATATTTGACCTACCTGCGGGAAAGCGACAACTATGATGAATACATGGCGACGCTGATCAACGCTTTTAACCCGATAAACCTTGAAAGTATCATGTGCAAGAAAACCCTTTCTGTTGCCTGGGACGGGAAGCTGTACGACTGTGATTTCAACCAGATATTGGGTATGACCGTGAATCACGGCGCTCCTGAAAATATTTCAGCATTTGACTTGCCGAAACTTTCCAACCGCCAGATTGTCACAGGGAATCACTGTTACGGCTGCACAGCCGGCGCCGGGTCCTCCTGCGCAGGGGCTTTGGCAGAGATCGAACAAAGGTCTTGTACCGGGAAGAGCCTGTAAAACGCTGAGCAATTTCTGCTGTTATGGTAACGAGGATTATAGGTTCAAACAGAGTTTCCTATTCAAATATTCCGATTGCACTCTACTCTTCAAAAAGATCCCTTGGAGCATTTCTCAGTCAGGGAACATTTCTTCTGAAGTCGCGTATCCCATCAAATCGATTATTGTCTCCTTTGCCTGATGTCAAACATGATATTTGCTATGGCAATGGTATCAATAGGTGCATCGTGAGGTTCCCCCTGGAATTCACGATATGCACGGGCGACATTGGATACAATGCGTTCTGGTTCCGTCCAGCCGGCATAGGGTCCCGGGTCAATGCCCAGTGCGGCCTCTGACATCGGCAGGCCACGCTCGAAATAACGTTTCGCTTCACTGTATATATACATAAGATAATCATGCATCTCCACGGCACCTTCCTTGCCGCATAAGGGGCCATGCCCTGGAACGATCTTTGCTGGCTCCAGATCGACGATCATATTCAATGCGTCGATCCAATTTTGATAGGACCCCTCCCACCCGATGGGTGTACAGAGGCGGAAGATAATGTCCCCGGCATAGAGAACCTTTTCTTCGGGGAAAAAAACAATGATGTCGGTGGCGGTGTGTGCCGGGCCGACATGAATCAATTCTATCGGCCTATCATCAACATACAGCGTCAGGTGCTTATCGAACACCAGCGTGGGGGGCGTAAGCTTGATTCCGGAAAAATCGAAAGGCAGTAGTGCATTTTTAAGCATTTCTGAAGCGGGTATTTCGAATGGCAGACTTTTGATGATCTGGGTCATCTCAGGAGGCATTTTCATCATCTCCGAACGAAATAAGCGGTGCCCTATGATCTCAGCTCCCGTGACGAGCTGATTTCCCCAGAAATGGTCACCATTGTGGTGAGTGTTCACCAGACGCTTGATTGGTTTACCAACACGGCCGGCAATTTCTATCAGCATTTTTTTGGTCAGGGGAAGGTCGAACAACGTGTCAATGAGGATTGCCTCTTCCCGGCCGACAATAAGTCCCGCGTTGCTCCATCCAAGCCCCTCGTCCTTCTGCATATAGCCGTAAGTTCTGTCGGTGAGTTTTACCAGTCCCAGTGCTGAATTCATTTCATCCATCTTGTTTCCCCTTTTGTTCAATGTTTAAAATCGCTGTGGCCACCTTGACTTTTCGAGCTTCGCCGGTTTTTCCGGAATATGTTGATGCAGGGTTCCGAGTCCGTCAAAGGTGATTTCGATCATCTCATCTGGGTTGACCCATTGGTCATTGTCCAACCCCGTACACCCCGGCACAGTGCCCATACCTAGCACAATGCCCGGAAGAAATGTATAGATGCGTCGGAAATAACTGACAAGTTCTTCAGGCTGCATTGTATATTCAGACGTACTTCCTCTCCAGGTAAGTCGCGTGCCGATTTTTGTCGTTCCGTCCAAGGATAGCGGCGATGGTATTTCATCAGGAGTCACTAGGAACGGCCCTAAGCCATTTCCTTTGGAAAAATCCTTTGATCTGTTGGGGCCTGATCCAAACATTTCTTGAAACTGTACATCTCTGGCGGATACATCATTGAATATGAGATAACCGGCGATCTGGTGCTCAGGATTGCCTGTCAGGATTGCTAGTTCGGGCTCGATACCAAGGTAGGAAGTGTAAGAAGGCCATCCGAGATCATCCCCGTCTCCAATTATGGTGAGATGATTACCTTTATAGTATGGTGGCATACTGGAAAGGGACATTGCGTAAAGACGCTTTTTGAGGAAAGAAGACACAATATTGCTCATCAGGGAACCCCATTCATATCGCAACATGATCCTGGTCGAATTCAAAAGGTGCCTTGGGGAAAGGGCAAAATCTAATAGCGCAACTGGCCTTGGCATCGGTGGAAGAATTTTAACGTTCGTAATAAGGCCTATGCCTTCACTTTCACCTTCTTTTACAAGATCGTCTGCATAGTCCTTCAGTTCAATGGCATGTTCAAAACTTTCAGGAAGGTTTTCAAGATAGGTATAAATATTATTAAGTTCGCGATAATCTTTATTAGCGCGATCTCGAAGGGTTGCAAAAGAAACTGCGTATTTATCGACAACCACACTAAAATGCCTTTGCTCGCTAATTTTGAAATTTAGCAATTTCATGGTTTGACGTTCTTTCGTGAAAGTTCTTTTTCTGGCCGCGACGCAAAACTCCTCTATTTGATTCTGATAAAACGATCGACTTCCTCAAGGGTGAAATACTTATAATTATATTGATACGTGACGATGATCTCCAATATCGGATTCTCGTGGTATTTTTGGCCTTTCCTTATATTCGACTATTACTTCTTCCGATTCGTTTTAGCCTCTATCTGCTTGAGGACAATGCGAAGCATAGGTTCACGTAGAAGTGGTACACGCATGACGGCCCCGGCAATTCTTGCTTCGCGAGCGGATTTCGTCGTGATTGGGAAAATCATTTCCATAAGCTTTTTGGGTGTGTCAAAACCTTTTTGGGCACCTCTTTTGCGTATCCTATCGCTCGATACCTGAAGCCTATGCGATATCGCGGACCAGTCCACATTGCATAGCTGACAGTTAATCTTCAGAATTTTTCCAGCCACCATGACGGTATCAATGTCTCCCACATTGGCACATAGTGCCACGGATGCAATGAAATCATTGACGGGCACCATATTCACTGTATCAGTACGTATTAGTATCAGGTCAGCCGCCTTGCCTGGTGTGATGGACCCTATCTTGGATTCCAAACCAATGGCTCTGGCACCACCTATGGTCGCAGCTTCTATAAAATCTCTTACGGTTCGATGGATGATTTTGGGGGCCTGGCCTCGCTTTTCCAGTCTGTCGTTCTCGAGGGCACGTTGGACTTGGAGGCATAATCGCAATTGAGTGAACATGTCAGCGCTATTGTTGGATACAATGTCAATACCCAATCCCCCCTTGGCACCCGCATCCATGGCCCGAGGCAAGACCGGAAATCCCATGCCCATTTGCAGTTCAGTTTCCGGGGTGCTTATTACAGCCGCACCTGCGTCAGCAATCAATTTGAGATCACGGTCGCTCAGACCAGAACCATGTATGAAGAGAAAATCCGGTCCAAGAATTCCTGCCTTATGCAGCCGATCAATAAACCAAGTACGCTGGCTCAGAGCCGCCATACCAACATGGGAGGAGATTCTACACGCATCAAGTTCTCTGGCCAAATCGACTTGCCAGCGGGTATAGTGCATCGGGAACCATTCTGTTTCGGTCATAGCCATGCCCATGTTAACCAGACTGTCTGAGGAGGAAAAGTGTTCCTTTCTTACCCTTCTGGCATCGTCAATCATACTTTGGGGTGATTCGACTATGGAGCTGGTAATTTCCCTATCCTCTGCCTTTGGATTATTAAAGAGTCCAAAACAGAAAATACCGCGGATGCCGGTATCCTTGAATGCCTTAACTGCCGCATCGGAGTGATCTGGGGACTTCATAATATGGCAATGGTCCACAATCGTGGTAGTCCCGGCATTAATAGCCTCGAGAAACCCCGCATAGCACCCCAGATACACATCTTCTGGTTCATAAAATGAACTGTATACCGAACGGATTCTCACAGAATAATCGAACAGGCTCCAGTCCGCTGTAATGGCCCTCAGTTGGGTCTGCCACATGTGTCGGTGGCAGTCCACAAATCCAGGCATTACAATCTTCCCCCGGGCATCAATGATCTGCGCATCATTAACATTCAATTCCGGTCTAACTTCAGAGATAGTGTCATTTTCAATCAGTATATCTGCATTGCCAAAATCGCCAAGTTTACTGTCCATGGTTAATACTTGACCGTTTTTTATAAGTTTGCGTTGCATTATCAATTCCTCGCGCTTTCGGTTTATTGATGATCAATAATAGATTGAACTTTTAGTACATGTCAAATCAGAATTATGCCGCCTTGCATTTATTTTACATTGGGATCGAATATAATGTCGTAGATTAAAAATATTTAGGAAACATCAAACAAAAAGTTATTAAAGAGCTTTTCCAAATCGGACTGAGGCAGGCGTAATCATCTTAAATGTTTTACGTTGCTGTCTTCTTTTTTAAGGCTGGGCATGATGTGGGTAACTTTTGTCTTTTATATAATTACATCCCGATAAGTATTGTTATTGGTCTGTCCTGCCCCAATAATTTTACCGTATTTAGTCGATGTTCTGCTTTTTCGATCATGTAAATTTTACCTATCGTGTACAGCATTGATATTCTGAATAAAGTATGACGATTATAAAAGACCTTCATCCAGGAATTATTTGTTTCCTAGCTTAAAAAGTTGTATCTAAGGGTAGAATACAAAGGAATAAGTGGAATCACAGGCAAGGCAATCTGAATTTTTTAGATCTGCAGTTAGTCACCAATTGAAAGGGATACGACCATAATTTTTGCATCTGCAGAACAGATTCACGAATACACCGAAAATGGTTGGTGGGGTACCGAAACCATCATCGACAAGCTATACGCCCGGGCGGCATCCATTCCCGCTTCAGAAGCCTTGGTGGATCCGTATAACAAGAAGGATCTGGTGGGTCTAGAGCCGACGCGGATGACCTATGGGCAGATGATTCAGGCTATAGACAGGCTGGCATTGTATTTTCTTAAACTGGGGATAGAAAAGGATGACATCGTTATTGTGCAACTCCCCAACGTTGTTGAATTGCCCCTGACAATCTTTGCCGCTGCTCGGGCGGGGGCTATCGTCAGCCCCCTGCCTGTTCAGTGGCGGTCCCATGAGATCCGCCATGCCCTAGAGATCACGGAAGCGAAGATCTTCGTATCGTCCCACAATCTGTTAGGGCTCAATTATATAAACTTAGCACGGAAGACTGCTGGTGAGAAGGGTTCTATAAAGCATTACATTTCCGTCGGTTCCGGATTGCCTCCAGGGGCCATACAGATATCCGACATCCTGGCAGCGGGGGAAGAGGATGTTGCTCCATTGATAGAACGTCGTCACAGTGCCAACGATGTCTTAACCCTCTGCTGGACGTCAGGTACAGAGGCCATGCCCAAAGCGGTACCTCGAAGTCACAACCACTGGATCGCCATCAGTCGCGCCGTGGTACAGTCCTTCCTGCCGGATCAGGACTGTGTCTATCTCTCCCTCTTCCCGACCATCAATATGGCTGGCTTGGGGGGAGTCCTCATTCCCTGGGTCCTCACGGGCGGGAAGATGGTCTTCCACCATCCTTTTAACCTGGATGTGTTCCTAAAGCAGTTGATCATGGAGAAGGTCTACTATACCTTGGCACCACCTGCCCTCCTGGATGCCCTAGCTAAATCGCCCCAGTGGGCTAACATGGATAAAGGGGCCCTCAAAGTGATCGGCTCCGGCTCCACTCCCCTGTCCAACTGGATGGTAAGAACCTTTCAGGATGATTTCGGTATCGGCATCGTGAATTTTTTCGCATCCAACGAAGGGGTAACCCTTTATAGCAGCCCCAGTGACTTTCCAAACCCTGATGACCGGGCAAACTACTTTCCAAGATTTGGCGGAAAGAACCTCGTATGGAAGGCGGAAGCCGTCAAGGGTTTCCGAACCAGACTAGTCGAACCCATAACAGAAAAGGAAATCGAAGAGCCAAGCATCGTGGGCGAACTTCGTTTTGCTGGTCCAACCGTCTTTCCTGGATATTACAAGGCCCCACACTTAACAGCGGCCGCCTTCGACAAAGAGGGATACTTCCGGTCTGGAGATCTCTTTTCCATAGAAGGTGAGAAAAAGGACAAATACCTCTTTCAGGGACGTTACAAGGACCTCATTATCAGGGGTGGTGTCAACATCAGTCCGGAAGAGATCGAAACCCTTGTAGCAGCGCATCCCAAAGTGGTCGAAGTAGCGGCTATGGGATACCCAGATCCGCGTTTGGGAGAAAAGATTTGTATCGCCGTGGTGCCCAAGGCCGGGCAGACCTTGACCTTGGAGGAGATCAACACTTATCTAGCGGAGAAGGACATAGCCAGGTACAAGCACCCGGAGATCCTCGAAATTATGACGGCCTTGCCTAGGAACCCCTTGGGAAAGGTCCTCAAGCGAGACATCCGGGAAGCCCTCAAGGCGAAGATACAACGCTCGTGAAAACGATAGCGAGGCAACGCCTTAGGACGTCGCATCTCATTATCCAAATCGCAATAAGCCAGTACCTATTTGTTTCTGGCATCTTCTGTCATTAGCGAGACAGGCCCCTTCTTATTAGGACAAGTGTTGCTTCAACCCTGTTTCTTACTTCGAGTTTTTCGAAAATATTCTTGATGTGAGTTTTGACTGTTTTTTCGCTTATAAAAAGCTTATGACCTATGTCCACATTTGTATAGCTCTTCGAAACAAGCTCCAGGATTTCCATTTCACGTTGGCTTAAAAGTGATAACTTGGCCTCATTATTCTTTGTTGGAGGCTTAAGACTGTCAATATGTTTGTATAGCTTTGAAAATTTATCGATAACTCGGCTAATTAGGGAAGCGTCCATCCAGACCTCCCCTCTTGCTATGGTCCTCACACATGATAAGATCTGTGAAGGACCAAGGCTCCTCAAATAAAGGCCGCGAACCCCCTCGCGAATCGCGACCAAAGCCGAATCTTCATTATAGTGGTCATAAATGAGCACGATTTTGGTATGAGGAAGATGGTGGCGTATGGTTAAGACGGACTTCCAATTCTTTGCTACCGCCTCCCTGATAATCATTTGGCTATGAATCAGAACATCGGGCTGACTTTCACAAACATCATTGGCAGCTGCCTCGGAAACAGCGACCTCATGAAAATCCAACCGCAGATAGGATGCACGAACTTCGATATCTTTTTCCTTTCTCAGCAGAGCCAGACTATTTTCGAAAAAATCTTTATCATGGTCAACGATGGCTACTGTGATCAGCTCTTTTTCAGACATAATTTTCTCCTCATCTGTAAACTTACTAATACTTTAGTTGTAGATCAAGGTAAATTTAAAAAGGGCCTAATAGATGAACGGAGAGAAACCAGCGTGCCCTCCTGCTGATTTCGGGAACATTATCTTTACTTGACAATAATCCCTGTAGATACTATTGATTACGTATAGTTATCAAAATTCCACCTGATGCGGCTTGCTCCAGTAAACTACCACCGACCCTGTCGGTGGCCTTATATAAAGACGACAACTCCTGGCCATGTCATTCGCTGTCGTCCCTCCATAGCCGGATCTGTTCTTCGCGGATTTGTTCCTCTACTTGCTCTTTCACATCATTGTGTATCACGGTGCTATCGACCCCCACCGTACTGACCAAATATCCACGCGACCAAATGTGCATCCCCCAATCCTTCTTCCCTAATTCCGTAAACTCATCCCGCAGGCGCCCGGCGCTCTTGCCCTTGAGGATCTTCATCACATGGGACGGAGAATACTCCGGGGGCACGGATCAATACAGATGCACATGATCTGAACCTATCGCACCTTCTATGATCGTGATGTCCAGCCACTCACATAACTCCATCAGGATCTCTCGCAGTCGCGGCTTGATCTCCTGCACTAAGACATGATAACGATACTTCGGAACCCAAATAAAGGGATACTCACAACGATATTCCGCATGGGAAGATCTGCTGTAACCCGCCATATCCCATTCCTCCAGTGTCCAGGTTACAGCAAAACCCCATGCTCATCCACTACGTTGATTCGCTAAAGATGTGGGGCCTTTGCCCCCACACCCCACCCCTGACTACGTCAGGGGATTTGCTAAGATTAAAGAATATTAATGATCAGCAATCATGTCAAATCGTGAAGGGGGAGTACAATGGATTGGAAGAAAATCTATCAAAGCAAGTTCGTATCGGTCCTAAAAAGCATCCCACAAATTTTAGAAACGGAAAGGAAATGAATATGAAGATTATCGGTTTCAATGGCAGTCCAAGAAAAGATGGCAACACCACCACGTTGATAGGTTGTCTATTAAGGGAGGTTGAGAAAGAGGGCATTGAAACAGAACTTGTTCAACTCTCGGCAAAGGTAATCCACGGGTGCATTGCTTGCTATAAGTGTTTCGAGAATCAAGACCAGCGGTGTGCCGTCAAAAATGATGCGGCGAACGAGTATATTGAAAAGATGACGACAGCCCAGGGTATCGTTTTGGGGTCTCCTTCCTATTTTCAGGATGTAACAGCGGAGATGAAGGCATTAGTTGACCGGGCGGGTTTTGTCGGATTGGCTAATGGTAGGATGTACAAGAACAAAATTGGGGCTTCCCTGTCCAGTTTTCGTCGCAGCGGGGGTATGCATGTCATCGAAACCATGAATCATTTCTTTTTTAGCAATGATCTTATCATCGCCGGTCGCGCAATGAGCGTTGCCAGAGATAAGGGGGATGTTGAAAAAGATGCGGAAGGTGTTCAGACTGCACAGGCTTTGGGGCAAAAGATCGCCTGGTTGTTAAAGAAACTATACGGCTAACACCTTTTCTGAATCAAAATGCGGTTTTATTACGAATCAATCACGCAAAGCGGCTTTAGAACAAGCCCGTAAATGCCGCAGAATCTATCCAACCCAGTCCGCAGACTTCACTGGCGCTTGTATTTCCCCATAATCTGGGCTTCAGCGAGAATATGCCCTTTCATAGCGAGTAATAACTGCTCTTTCGTGGCTCCCGGCTCCAAATCCAGCTTTGTATCAAGGGCATATAACTTAAAATAATACCTATGTGTGCCACCTGGAGGGCAGGGACCGCCATAGCCGATTCTAGGCCAGCTGTTCTTGCCCTGCCTCATTCCGTTACCGAATTCCTTCTCACGTTTAATACTCTCATGCAGCTTCGTCATGTTTACTGGGATATTGTACGCAACCCAATGCACCCAGGTTCCCACTGGAGCATCCGGATCATCGGCGATCAAAGCGAAGCTTGCCGTCCTTGAAGGAAAATCCTTCCATTCCAACGGTGGTGAGATATCCTGTCCGTCACAGGTATATTTGGCCGGTATCATTCCCTCGTCCATGAATGCGGAGCTGATAATCTCCATTTTCCCCCCTCCTTTCGTTGAAGAGAAAGCAACACTGCATAAACCGGCGAAAAATGCCAACATGGTTATTGTAACAAAAAAGAAGATACACTTTTTCTGCATTGTAGCCTCTATTCCTCTTCCAGTGTTACCATGCATACTTGGGTTTTGCCTGCACGAAGAAAGCCCAGCTTGTGCGCCGCGGAGCGCGACAAATCAATCAATTCGAAGTTACGTTTGGGACAGCGATCATTGACGGTGACCACCACAGATCGGTTGTTGGCGAGATTCGTTACTTTAACACGTGTTCCAAGAGGGAGGAAGGGATGCGCTGCGGTCATTTTTTTCGGGTTATAAATCGCCCCGGAACTTGTTTTCCTCCCGCTATAGCGGTTGTGGTAATAGGTAGCTATGCCGATCTTACCCTCCGAATGTTCAGGAACAGATAATGGTTTTTGTATAGCTCCGGCTGCCGGAGTTTTGGAATCTTCCTGCGCGTGTATCGGGGTAGCTATCACAACAGCGGCGAGTATGGCAACCGCCATAAGACATCCTAAGAATATCGAATCTTTTGCAACTGAAGCAAGCACATTTTTTATCATGACCAAATTCCTTCTTCTACACTTAATCTTGGGATGTGTAATGATTAAACAGCGCAGAATCAGCGTTAACTGACCGAGAATTGAATGCGAGGCGCCGTGTATAGCGTATTTAGAAACGAATGTCTACAAAAAAATGACATTTGATGTAATTATAATACCTTATATATCTTTTTTGTGCAAAAAAGCATTGGATAATTCGTAGCAGCTGCCGTAAAAATAATTAGCGCATCAGGTGCCCCAAATAAAACATTAGGCTGATCGCCAAGATGTGTAATACAAAACAACCAGACCTGCCTATCATGAATCGATTCATATGATGCTCCTCACTTCCAGACTTGAAACCCCAATATATAAACGACACTCATTGCCACCAGATGAACGCACCAAAATCCCATATTCGGATAACGGAAGAATCTCCCTCCATGAGTTGCATCATCAAGCTTTCTGACAATTTCTAGATCAAACAAAGCTTTACCGGTTGCAAATTTTGCACACAGCATTATGATGTCGGCCATGAGGGTTTGAAAGAAGATTGTTTGAAGGGACCATTCAGAAGGCGCATTTTTAAGGGTAAAGTGCACCATAGTAATCATACCAATAATAACAGTTATTCCGTCGAGCAAATAACCAAAGGTGACTGTGCTGCGAAAATAAAACAAAAGAGGTATGAGTCCAACACTTATGATACCCGATACTGCTGGTATAAAATTACTGGGCGACGTTCCCCAGACGTGAATCCTGCAATGTAGAAGCAAACCACCTACGGCAAGGAAAAATAATGCGGACAACAAAAGCGCACGTAAATTCTCTTTCTGGGTCATCAGGCTATTCTTCGTTATAAGATTTAGCCCTCTTCATGGTTTCTTATTGCTATTTGCCTCTTTCTCTTTCAGCGGATTTTCATGTGATGCCGATTCTCTGATAATCATTTTTGGTTCCTTTGACTCCTTAACCTGCAGATTCGTTGGTTGCTCGTGGTTGAATACCGACCTGTCTCTTTCCTTTACGAGCCTTCTCTGCTGCTTCACCTCGGCAGTTCGCATATTCTTGACCTTTTCGGGTGGCTGCTTTTAAGCCGGTCCGCTTACAGTCGGACTGATGATCTGTCTTTTCTGTCCCATTTCAGGACGAGTAATCAGCTGGGTCGGTGTCGTTTCAGGTAATCTCCGATAGGCAGTTTGGGGCTCCACCAACTCCCTGTTTACCCGCCCTATGTCATTTTTGTTTTCAGACTTTTTAGATGGAGATGCTGTCATGGCCGCAGGCTTCTCCTTCTTTACGACAGGTGGCAGATAATCAATACTTTGCTGGCCTTTCGCATAAAATGGATTTTCCTTAAATTTAACTCTGTCATGATATTTTTCCCGAGCGAATCTCTTCGAATAACCGTTACCGCATTGTTCACTGATGCATTCCGATATGTCTGATTAATACTGATGTCCCTGATGTTGCTTTTTCTAATATTAAAGCTCAAAGGACCGTAATTCCCATAACCATAATATTTTTCCCCAGGTGCGAGTGGAACCCATCCGACATATGAGGATGTGACCACCCATCCAACGAATCTCGGCCCCCAGTAAACAGCCCCGGGCCTCGGTGGAACCCAGCACCAGCCTCTATCGGGTAAATAAATCCACCTTCCGTAATGATGGGGCACCCAACCCCATTTATGAAATGAAATCCACGTATAGTTGCCTCTAAACCAAACCCACCTTCCGAACGTGTATGGCGCCCAGTCAATGATAGTGACATCTGGGGACTACACATAGCCGTCGCCTGCGTAAATCCAACTGCCGCCAACGTCAAAGTCCGAAGAATATTCCTGCAATTCATCGGGCAAGTAACGCGCACTTTCACCTGACGTTTCAAGCTGCCTGTCCCTTGACAGATTCCATCGCTCCCATTCATCTGGTGGCCCAATTGGGGCAAGTTCCGCTATTTCACCTGAACGGATCGTCAGGGTTTTGCCTGCACCAACCCTTGTTTTGCCCGCATTTGTTTCAGCATATACATTTCCCTTCAAGGCGGAAATCTCTGCTACGCCCTGATCGTCCAGATCGATCGTCGCAATGGAATTGTCGTAACAGCCCACCGAAATATATAGAAGATCAATCTGTATGGCTTTAATACCTCCTCGTCGGTTATTGATATATATGTGACCGCCACCCAAGTATAACTGAACAGCATTTTTATCAAACCGAATGATGTCAAACGCTGTTCTTTTGTCCGCACGGAGATAAACACCGCCCCCTATGCGCGCCCCAATCCTTCCATCTGCCGGTACCCAAAAGCGATCTCCCTCAGAAATGGGGAAATTTATCTCGGCAGTTGTCCAGTCCTCACCCATATCGGGATTAAGAATCTGGACATCGCCTTGTATATAATCAATCCACATAATACTTGCATCGGCTGCAAGAGATATAGCAGGCAAAAATATCAGGCACATTGCAAACAATATATTCCGTATTTTCATGCAACCCTCCAAACAGACTGATTTGCTTCATTGTATTGTACGACAAAGACACGATGACTTCAATAAGCAAAAAAGAGGTGATTCTTACAATATTTGAAAAATCTGAGAAGCAAAAATCCGCCGAAGAAGGAACTGGAGATAACTCTGTCACGGAATACGAAGCCGATGACAAATACCGAAAAAAAGGTGATGTACGTCTAGCAAATTAATCTCGATTCTGATTTGTTATTTCAGGGTTAATGTTACCACTAAACATCAATCCTTTCCCAAATACATTGCATATAGTCATCCACACTTTGCCAGCTCGGAATGAAATTGTCACGTCATTATTGGCTTTGACTTTCATATTTCTGCCATGTTATCGTATAATACAAACATCGAAAGAAACTTGTGTTGATCGGGAGGAGAACATGGGGAAAAAGACGACAACGCAGGAAGACCTCAAAGATTTGACCGTTTTGGGAAGGAAGAGCAGACCGGTCCGAAAACTGGAAACATTCCCCAACCACCATTTGAGACGAGACTATGTGGTGACCATGCATACCGGGGAGTTTACTTGCGTGTGCCCACTGACTGGACAGCCGGATTATGCAACGCTCACTATCCAGTACACACCGGACAAACGTATCCTTGAATCGAAGTCCCTTAAATTATACCTTCAGACATTTAGGAATGAAGGGGCATTCCATGAGCATGTCATCAATGTGATACTAGATGATATTGTCGCTGCCCTAGCCCCGCGATGGTGTAAAATAACCGCTGTTTTTTCCATAAGAGGGGGAATCGGCATCAATGTGGATGCCGAGTATAAGAAATAGCATCTTGGAAAAAAAGAGGGATTGATTGGATGCATTACAGGCTTTTTCCTGTTCTGACAGGCATTTTCGTAACGTGCCTGATCATATCAAATATCATTGCAATCAAGCCCATAGCCATCGGTCCTCTCTTTGTACCTGTAGCCATTATCATATTCCCAATCTCATATCTTCTGGGTGACATTTTAACGGAAATTTACGGCTATGGCCGTGCACGGCAGGTCATTTGGATCGGTTTCACATGCAATGCCTTTTCTGCGTTAGTACTCTATTTGAGCATAAAAATCCCGCCAGCTTCTTTCTGGATGATTACAGGCTTTCCATCGTCTGACAAGGCTCAGGAAGCCTACACATCAATATTTAGTTTTACGCCGAGATTGCTTGCCGCATCTTTTGCGGCATACCTTGTCGGGGAATTTCTAAATGCATACATCATGGCCAAAATTAAAATTCTCATGCGGGGGCAATATCTTTGGATTCGTACTATTTCATCCACAGTGGTTGGCCAATTGGCCGATTCCACTATCTTCACTACCTCGGCCTTTTATGGTGTTATGCCCCCCACAATCCTGATGAACATGGTGTTTACCCAGTGGTTGATCAAATCGCTCTATGAAGCGTCATTAACGCCTGTCACTTATGTGATAGTGCATTTTCTTAAAAAAATTGAGCATTTGGACTTTTACGACTATAAAACAAAGTTCAACCCCTTCACACTAAAGTAAAAAGGCAAAGAGAGGCTACAATGAAAGGAGTTAGAATGATCATATTCATCGGCTGTTTATTCTCACTTTACTTTACCGGATGCGCATCAATAAAAATCTCTCCCCAGCAGGATCTCCTGCCCGGGGAGTCTGTCATTTATAATAAAACCGCTAATGGACAGATCATCTTTAACGAGGAAACACTATCCAGATATTCTTCAGGGCAATAGTGGTGGCTTTTATACATGTCGAGAAAAAATCCGATAGAAGGACAAATCTATCTGACCAATTACCGCTTAATCTTTAAATCCAATGACATGAGCAGTGATGCGGAAAAATCTCCATATTTTTCCCCACGATCGAGCGGGTTGAGGATATCTCCTTTTTCATAAACAGGGCTGTTTCTATATACACAGAAGATTACCTGCAATTTGAATTTATCCTGTGGGTGGGGAGGAGTCCCAGAATTCATTGCAGCGATAAAAGAGCAAAAGAACAAGATTACGGCTCCTGAACTGGCAGCTTTAAAAAAGTTGGCTATTTCAAACATTTCCATCATTGGAGACGGATTAAAGCTGAAACCTGGATCAAGGGCAGTTTCGCGCGGATCTTTATCAGACGATGACCTGATGCCGATTCCTCAAATTTACAAAAATGAGATTGCGGCGGTAAATATCATCAATATAATGATGCTCACTAGATGAGACGCTTACCTAAAAATATTTAAAATAAATTCATGACTATCAATATCTATTACTATACGGGAACAGGCAATTCCCTTTGGACAGCACGAACGTTAGGAAAAGAGCTAGGCGGCACCACAATCCTTCCGATATCACGAATCACTGCTGAGCCGGTCAGGAGTCGTGCTGAAATGATTGGATTGATATTCCCAGTTCATATATGGGGCTTGCCGAGAAGGGTGATTGCCTTCATCAACATGCTGGAAAGAGATCCATCAAAATATTACTTTGCCATTGCTGTAAATGCTGGACAGGTTGCCGAAACATTGCTCCAGATGAAGAAGGTCATGTGTAATGCAGGATTGTTGTTATCTGCTGGATTCGGCATTGTTATGCCATCCAACTACATCCCATGGGGCGGCCCAGGTCCTGTGGATAAACGTATGCAAAAAATTAGGGCCGCGGAAGCAAAGATCAAAACAATTTCTCCCGTTATTGCAGGCAAAGAGAGCAGACCTGTGGAGAAGGGTCCCCTGTGGCAAAATGTTCTGTTCTCTTTCTTTTACAGAATGTCCTTCCCGCATGTTCCGTCAATGGACAAAAGTTTCTGGGTAAACGACAAATGCAACAGATGTGGTGTTTGTATTTCCGTCTGCCCATGTTCCAACATCACGATGCAGGAGGATAAGCCAGTATGGCTTCACCACTGTGAGCAATGTTTAGCCTGTATCCAATGGTGTCCGAAGGAAGCAATACAATTCGGGAAAAGGACAGCACGCTACGAACGATATCATCACCCGGAAATAAAACTGCGTGACATAACGATATCGAATATCCCTGAATAAAATATCCTTTGTTGTATATTAAGGAGCCCGTTATGAAACCGAAAAGCCAGGACATCTTCAGAATGACCGATGGTCCGATGAGCTTTGTTCGCAGGACCATCTGCATGGGAACAGGCATGGATATAGATGAGCTGAGCAGTAAGCCCATCATAGCGATTGCCAATTCTCAGACCGATTTCAACCCAGGCCACAACCATTTACATACGATCGCGGCTCGCGTTAAGGAAGGCGTCTTTACGGCTGGTGGTATACCATTTGAATTTAATGTACCGGCTCCATGCGATGGTTTCACAGAGGGCAACGAGGGCATGCGTTACGTGTTGGCCCAACGCGACCTCATTGCTGATATCATTGAGACACATGTGCGAAGCATGCGCTTCGATGCGCTCGTTATGATCGCAAGCTGTGATAAGATCATTCCGGGGATGATTATGGCTGCAGCGCGGTTGAAAATACCGTCCCTCTTCATTACAGGCGGCCCGAACATCATGCAGATACGCTTTGATACTAAAATGAAGGGATTGGGACATCAGGCATACGATGATCTCTTTGATAAATTGAAAGTTATCACCTGCGCGAGTTCCGGCGCTTGTGAGGTAATGGGTACGGCCAACACCTTTCAGTCGCTGACGGAGGCACTTGGTCTATCATTGCCTGGCTCTTCCACTGTGCCCTCTTATCATGCCGACAAGCAGAGATTTGCTCGCAAAGCGGGAATAAGGATCGTGGAGATGGTCCAAGAAGGTTTTTGTATGGATGATGTGCTGACAAAAGACGCTATCGAAAATGCCCTTATCGTGGATCTCGCCATTGGTGGCTCAACGAATGCAGCCTTACACCTTCCAGCGATAGCGCATGAGATAGGCTGGGAAATGCCACTGGAAATTTTCAATCAGCTCAGTGCAAAAATACCTACATTATGCGGGATTTCACCAAATGGGCCACATGGCATGCTTGATCTTTATTGTGCCGGCGGAGTTCCCGCCGTCATGAAAATGCTTGCAGAGGATCTACATCTGACTGCAAAAAATGTTTCAGGCAAAAACCTGTTGGAGATTGTAGATGAAGCAATCAACCTTGATACAAAGGTAATCCGGAGTAAAGACAACCCCTTCTTGTCTGAGGGAGGAACTGTCGTACTTTACGGCAATCTGGCACCGGAAGGAGCTGTTGTCAAACAGTCTGCAGTAAAGGAAGAAATGCGTGTTTTTTCAGGAAGAGCGCGGGTCTTCGAAGATGAACTGGATTGTATTGCTGCGATTTATGACAATCGGATCAGTGAGGGTGATGTCATCATATTGAGAAACTTCGGACCCAAGGGCGGTCCTGGGATGCCCGAAATGCTCGCCGCGACCATGGCACTGAGCCTATTGAAAAAAGAAAAAGTGGCTCTTATCACTGATGGCAGATTTTCAGGAGGAACCGAGGGACCCTGTATCGGGCATGTTTCACCAGAAGCATTCACAGGAGGACCAATTTCCGCGATTAAAGATGGTGATGAGATCTTTATTGATATCCCAGGCAAACGACTCGAGGTTAAGCTGTCCGCACAGGAAATCTCCCGCAGACTGAAAGGATACCAACCGCCGGTAAGGCAGATACCTGATGGCTATATGAAGCGTTACATCAAGTATGTGTCGTCAGCATCTCGTGGAGCGATACTGGAATAGTTTGTCAGCCAAACCCATGCATAACCACTGACCAAGGCACCCTGATAATGAAGTTCTTGCCTGATTAAAAGAACAGGGCAGTTAATTCAAATTTTCAGCTTACAATGGTGAAAAAATGGGGAACATCAGCGAGTTCTCTCTTGCAACGCGACTGTTTCTAAAGAGCTATCAATGGCGGCGGATCGATCCTGTTCCATGGACGCCCTTGCGGAAACCTCTTTCGAAGTGCTGCCTGGCGTTGGTTTCCAGCGCCGGATTTGTGATGCCAGGGCAACCGCTATTTGATAATGAAAAAAAGGGGGGAGACCGGAGCTTCAGAGAAATCTTATCCACCATTAACGTTCACATACTAATAGAATCACATCGCAGCCATACATTTGATCATACAGCCATGCGCCAGGATCCAAACCTTGCTTTTCCGATCGACAGAGCAAACGAATTAGCTGCCTCAGGGCGCATTGGCTCTGTCAATCATCGCCATCTCTCATTCATGGGCTCCATCACGGCACCGGGCCTGCTCATTAAGGAGACGGCCCCCACTGCCGCTCATAGACTAATTGAGGATGGTGTTGATGTGGCACTTCTGGTTCCCGTCTGACCTATGTGTAACCAGACCGTGGGTTTGGTTGCTGCTGAAATGGAGCGACAGGGCATTTCAACCGTTTCAATTCAATTGCTGCGTTTTGTCGCTGAAAAAGTGAGGCCGCCCCGAGTATTACTCGTTCCGTTCAGACATGGTTATCCTCTTGACACCCCTGGAGACAGCCAACGTCAGCATGCCGTCATCGAAGCGGCACTGAGCTTGTTGGAAGATCCATCACTATTGCCACCGGTCATCCAGGATTTATAGAAAATAATGCTATGCCATGACGACGATGTCCATGTGCAGCGCCGGACAAGTAATCCAGACTTCATCTTCTTTCAAGATGCAATTTTACATGCCATTCTTAATAGGGGACCTGTCTATTCTTCAAATCCAAGCCAAGTGGTAAAACTGTCCACCGGATCACGCCGGCTCTGAAGCTTATTGGCGGGAAATGTATCATCCGGGTAGCCAATGGCGATTGCCATGATGATCCTTTTGCCTTCGGGAATTCCAAGATTTCCTCGGATAACATCTGGATACATGACTCCCTGATCCTCAATGCAGGTCCCAAGACCGTATTGAAGGGCTGCGAGACATATCGTCTGCATAATCGCTCCCAGACCGATGAGCGGTCCCTCCTCTCCCAGCACTTTGTCAGTTACAATAATAATTGCTGCCGGTGCATCGAAATACCGGAACCCCCTCTCCATCCATTGCATACGTTTCACCGCATCATCCCGGGAAATGTTCATTAGTCGAAAGAGCTCCATGCCAAGCTCAACTTGACGGCGTCGGTACACACTGTCGGTAGGCCAACCGATGATGGTATGTTCCGGACTCGGCATTTGTCCCCCTTGAAGCTTTGCAACATTGGCCTGCTTTATCTTTTCGAGCGTATCCCCTCTGACAATAAAAAACTCCCAGGGTTGTGTGTTCATTGCAGAGGGAGACCTTGATGCGACTTCCAAGATTTCCTTTAAAACCGCCTTAGAGACCAGATCCGGCTTGAACTTTCTTATGCTTTTCCGTTGCCTAATGGCTTCAGAGATATCCATAATATTCTCTCTCCATTTCCCAAATTAGCTAGACATGTATATACGAAAATCACCAATGAACGAAAGGGTTCAGTTCATTGGGCTTACTGGTGGCAAATGGTAAGCACACTTTTCACGAGAGAAATTCTACGTTCGCATGATTGGATGAATCGGCCTAAATATTGGCAACCACTCCATAAATAAACAAGCCTTAGGATCCCGTATTTTTAAAGGTTCTATTTCTGGAATCTCCTGCTGGCAGGGACTCCCACGTTAATTTTACCTCATCAACCTGTGCCTCCACCCTATCTGAATTGCCCAGCCGTATTTGTACAAACTGATCTGCCGTAACGAATGGTCCTTCGTAAGGTTTCCAAGCCTGATATATTGCCGTTCGCACAAAATTTACGCTGTCTGTCCGATAGTAGATGTCCACATTACCCTGAGACACTAAATCCGTGACTGTGACCCGTTTGCTGCCGCTTACAATGGCAAGAACATTACTGACGGCAGTGGCGTTTTTTAATAGACGCAGCATGCCGGTGTCTGCATCGCCGCTTACGGATCCACCTGATGAAATAATCCACCATTTCCATGATTCGTGGCCCATTTTCGGATAATTCCTGCTGCCCCATATACGGCCTCTGAATGGAACCGCGGCATGATACATGACATTTGACAACATGTGATAACCAAGAACAGACAGGTGAATACCGTCCGCCATGCTTGAATCGTACTGCAGGTTATCTTCAAGCAATGGGTTATTCACTGCCAGGTCTTGGTAAGCTGCGAAACATTTCACATTTCGGGTGTAACACCAATCTTCAAGGGCCGCGTTCCAAAGCTTTTCCCTTTGTTGCCCTCTTGCAGTTCTGCCAAGCGTGCCCTTACAGCACTTTGAAACAGGCGTCAACAATCCAACATATAGATCAGCTCCGGCCCGCTTTACAGCTATGTTGATTGAATCATACACTGCAAGGAAGGCAGGTAATGACACCTCTCCGTATCTGCAGTCATTTGATCCGACATGAGAGTAAACCCTTGATGGATGGTAGGCAATTAATAATGCCGGCAAGGCAGCATATGTGTCTGCTATTTTGTCTCCGTTAGCACCTCCATTGTAATATTTAAGACCCCCCAGGTATCGTGCAAGACCTGGTAATGCAGCAGTACCCTTGGCGTCAGGCCAACCCATCATAATGCTGTCACCTATGCCCAGAATATCCTCGCTGAATGCAGGAGGCTGATTGCACACAATCAACAGAAAGATGAAGAGCAGCAAAAATCTCTTCATATTGATACACCATTTACATTTAAAACATTACTGGAAGGAAGGGCGTGTGGACCGTACCTTTATGGAGCCCTTGCTAAGGGCTAGATCAAATGAATTCAATTTTTTTTGTTCCCGACTTCAGAACATAAATACGTTCATTGTTGCCCGAAAGATCGCCGGGCAACAGCATAAAACCTTGCCGTTCGGGCGAATAGCCCAAGGTATAGCCTATAATCTCTTCGCCATCTTGAAAAATTACCTTAATCTTGCGTCCTCCACCGGCCACATGATCATGGTAAGTTTTTACATGGTCCTTATTTCCTTCAAAATCTTTCACAAAAAAAACCGCTTTCAATTCGGCCAGTTGGATCTCCTTCAATTCACCATGCAATGTTTCCATGTGAAATGTTGTTTTATTGGGGAAAAAATCGCCGGTTTGGCCTTTAATCAGGGCGCCATCCTTATACTTAACGACCACCTTGTTTCGCTCCATCTCTTTCCTTTGAGAAGTTTTTTCTTAAATTCCGGCAAGTTCGGTTCATGCTTTTTAGGGGTTATATATCATATTTTTTAATTTTATCATAGCAGAAGTAAAGCCATACCAAGCTCATCAGACAAACACTGATGACACGATAAGCATGGTTCCTAGCAATAACTTACCGCACGTATCATTGAAAATTCAGTGGCCAGCCGATTGTCGGAAGTGCCAGCCTGCATTAAGTTACCACCAAAAGCGATACCGTTCAAAAACGATTGGGGTAGAAAGAAAGGAGACGGGGCCATGAATCCAAACAATAAGGCAAGCAAACAGAATGAAGTTACGGAAAATCAATCTGCACAAAAAGTAGGTGGCTTGTGGGTAGATCCCTGTGCTTCCCAACATTGAACTGCACAGGAGACTTACAGTAACAATTCATTTATGGAGATAATACAATCGCAAAAAGACCGGAAGTAACAATCGACCAGCCGCAAGCCAAAACTGTGGTGACAGGCAAGGCTAGCGAAAATATCCGCTGTCATGCCTAGCAATTCTTCCTTGCTGTAACTCCAGTAGTTTGCAGTATGTTGATTCACAAAGCGGAATTTGCCTTTTTGGACAACCTAGATTCCAGCCTGTGAACTATTGTCGAGTGTTCTATAAAGCCCTTTCTCAATCATCAGATCGGTTTCAGTTCTTTTGAGTTCCTTCAGTTGGCGCTTCAGACCGGCAATTTCTTTGAGGAGTGATGTCTTGGACTTGTCTTGATTTTTCATCAGTTTATGGGGCGGAAATAGTTCTTATATTATTTAGCTCTATTGAAAGGATCCTGTTTTAATTGAATAGCCTTCAATGCTCCGCTGGCGGCAGATCTGACCCTAGATGGATAGGCTTTTATGCTAAATAGAGTGGGTTTGGAGACATCCTTCAATACTTGGCTCGCCTCAGGAGAGGCGATACTGCCAAGAGCCTTACAGATTTTTTCTTCAAGCAATATTCTGGTTTCCGATATCTTAGGGGGCCTCTCTTTCAAAAGGGTCAAAAGTGGTCTGACAGCCTCATGATATCTAAGTGAACCTATTGACTCCACGATGCCTATCTTGATATCATCACTTACTTCCATAAGGACGGGGAGTAAGAGCATCCCCCTCTTTGTCCCTCCAATCCTGTTGATACTTTTAACAGCTTCCTGTCGAATCTGAGTCATTGTGTCTTTCAACAAGGGCTGAAGGACCGTAGCATGGTCTTCATTGCCAACTCTGCCTAAAAGATAAATAAGATTTCTCTTATAGTACCATGGTTTATCTTCTTTGAGTCCACTCAACATGAAATCAATCGCTACCGGTCCGATCGCAATAATGACTTCCATTATGCGCACGCGCTCGTTGCTGTTTGGCTCTTCCCTAAGTATATCAAGCAGAATGGGTATGGACACTCTACCTATGCTTGACAATACTTTTATCGCGTCTGCTCTGCCTTCTTCACGCTTGGCAAAGATTTCGTTCAAAAGTACCCTCATGATTTCTTCCGATGCAATATTCCTAATTGCCTTCGCTATACATACCAGCATTCTACCATCCCTTTCAATCTTCCTGGAGTCAATCAGGCTATATGTATCGAGGATTGCCAAGCTATCAAGATAATTCCCACTCCGTATCTTTGCCATTGCCAGATTACTCAAGTCGTTACAAAATGCTTCGTAGGATGGGTTAAATACTGTCTCTAGGTTAAACCACTTAATAAGCTTATCTTGAATCCTTTCGATCATGTTGAAGCGTTCTTCTTTGTCGTAATGATCCATAATCCTCAGGAGGGCATCGGAAGCGTTGGCGCGTATATCCGGGTTGCCGCTAAGAAGGTTGACTGTGAGCTGTTCAATGGTTGTCGAAATCGTTTCCTGATCTCCTAATTCTTTCAGTTGCCAGACAATATCCGTCAGGTCTTCCAGGGTTTTTTTATTCAGGTCTGTTAATATACCCCCGGCAAAAAAAGGCCGTATTTCTTCCTGCAGCATCATGAACTCCTTCTCTTTTGCCGCCCTTTGCTTCGCAACCCTCTCATCATCTCTAATTTTAAGCTGTTTTCCTTTCTCCGTCTGCATCAGCCGCTGATATGCTTCGTCTACAAGCTCATTTTTCGCTGTTCGGCTTCTCGCCATGTCAGGCTTCATTTTACTATCGATTTTCCGGATAACCTGCTCAAATTTTCTTTCATCCATATGACTAATAATATCATTGTAGAGGTGCCCGCCAAATAAGTTCTCTATCTGCTGTATCAAGATTTGACCGACAAGTTCATCATCCAAATTTGCGATAGAACGGCTGATCATCATTGAAAGTATATCTTGGTCCACTTTGTCAGTCACCTTGTCAAGGATCCGAATCATCTTTACAGCGCTGTCCGTCAACATATCAAGCGGAACCATACCGCGCTGCGAACTTATCTTTTCCATCCCAACCTGAAAAATCCTAGCCACCCATTCAGGATCTTTCATCTTTTCTTCAAGCTCCTCGAAATCGATTTCTGAACCGGTATTTTGTCCCAAAATATACTCAATGATCTGATTGTCTGTTATATCCAGTTCAGAAACAATTTGCTGATCTTTTCCCCTTGCAACATAGATCACCTCATTAAAGAGAATGTAGCGGAGATTCATTTCAGCAGCAATACGGTCTGCCCCACCTTTCTTTACGATTTCTTCTGGTCTTTGTGCCATGATCTCTGTGAATGCCATTAGATCTGCAATCCCCAAACCCTTATTAAATGTGACACTTTTAATGCTGTGATTGTGAAGCATCTCTAAAAATGCCGACACATGTGGCTTCTCGTTATCTTTGCGGCTTAAAGGAGTGCCATTTATAATGATATTTTTTTCCGATATTCCAAGAACCACTGAATTCGTAATTTCGAATACTGCATTGAAAGACCTTTGAAGCCTCTCGAAGGTATCGCGAACCATGACGCTTTCGGATGGATAGAGACGAAACGTAACGACCGCAGCGTTTAGAATAAACATCGTATCCAGTACCATCTGATTTATAATGCTGTCCGCCACTCTCCCATGCCTCCAGGGTAGATTTTAATTCCATCTATCCATACGATAAATATTATACTACAAGCAACAGGTAATTTATACGATAATGTACATTTGTGACTGAGCCATTACGTTGAAGACACAATATCTGATGGCATTTCTTGAAAATTACTTGGATATGTCTATCAATTTGAATATCAATGGTGATACGTAAGTGTTCACTTAGAAAAGTGAGGGAACTTAATTGGATGGCGGCTTGAGAAATGCGCATTTATCGCGGGGGTAAGCAGTCAAACGGTGTCCTCATCAATGTTATTAATGTGGACTGGCCCCCATGAGCTGCACAAGTCAGGGCAGTGCAATCAGAGTATCCTGACAGGGGCTTTGGGTTAACATTACCATTTCTTCAAACTCACAAGGAGGCCTGTAGCCCAAGGAAGAGTGCAGC
>Ga0326727_10008691_pt1 | contig 25574 bp, 23 predicted proteins | sample MB2enrmetagenome_FD_207643 | JGI IMG/M metagenome (GOLD analysis project Ga0326727, IMG submission 207643) | Lab enriched peat soil microbial communities from McLean, Ithaca, NY, United States - MB29MY | ecosystem: Environmental > Terrestrial > Soil > Wetlands > Peat | place: USA: New York...
CGCCGCTGATCTGGCCCGGCACGCCGCTATCGTACACGTACAGCGATTGCGCGGTCTTGGCCCCAGCGAAAGCGTCTTCGGCGGTGAGGCCGAAGCGGGACGCCGCCGACGCGGACGGACTGAGGGCAAGCGACCCGACCGAAAACGCGAGAGAGGCAGTGAGAAAAGAGCGCACGTCGAGACCTCCGGGCCTTACGCGATGAAGAGGCATCTGCCGGTTGGGCCCCATTCTCGCCGTCGAACGCGACCCCTTGACCCCATACGCCGAACGGGCCGCTCGGGCCGGTCGGCGTAGCCGAGGGCTCGCCGGGACGCTGAGGGAATTGCGCCCGTCTCACCGGACACGAGGACCGGACGTAATGTCGTATCGGGTTCTGGACGTCTTATCGGCCGCTCTCGCCGCAGTCGCGATACCCGCACACGCGCTCGCCTATCCGGCCTCTCCCGCCACGCGCGCCGAGGCGCCGGCCAAACGCACGCCGCTACTCTACGCCAACTACAGCGGCAATACGATCGAGATCTACGCACAGAGCGGGCAGAATCAGACGCCGATCGGTTCGATATCCAGCAGCACGTTGACCGGCGTCGATGCGATGGTCACCGATACCGCCGGTAACCTCTACGTTGCCAATTGCAGCTCGTCGAGCGATTCCAACGTACAAGTATTTGCGCCGGGAAGCCAAAGCCCATCGTTCACCTACGACGATACGGCGGGCTGCGCTAGCGACGTCGCCGTGGATCGGGACAAGGTCGTCGTCTCCAATCAACAGGCTGTCGACGGCTCCGTGACCGCGACGGTATTCGCCAAAGGGATCGCGTCGGCGCAGTATACGATCCACGCGAACTCGGGCGGCCAATATGGCACGAGCGTCGCGCTCGACCGTCACGGCAATTGCTATCTCGCTAGCGAGAGCGACGCCTCGATGGGTGGATGGGTCAGCATCTTCCACGGGTGCGCGAAAAACGCAATTCCGCGTACCTACTCGGTCTTGAACGCCGAGTTCGTCTTCGAGGTCCGGATCGACCGCGCCGGCGACGTCGTGTTGGCCAACTTCCCCAATCTCGACTTTTACCGCAGTCCGAATTTCGCCGCTCCCATCAACGCTCTCGTGGAAGCGGGCGCCCCCTTCGCCTTCGCCGCCGACGACTCGACCGTCTGGACGGTCGACTCGTACAATACCTGGGTGATCGAAAACGTGCGGGTCAGCGACGGCGCGATTCTCGACACGATTACGCTGAAAGACACCGAAAACGTTGGTTCGCCGGCCGTCTAGGCGCCGGACTGACGCATCCGAACCCGTCGGCGGGCGGGGTCGATAAACGTCTGAGCGCCCGAACGGCCGCCAAGGCAGCTCCGCAACACTATTTGCCCTCCCCAGCCGGGAAGGGAGCGGCTTAGCGCGGAAAGGGGTATAGAGTGCCCCCGTCGTCGCGAGACTCCGGTCTCCCCGCTCGGTAGGAGAAAAGCCTTGATCCACAAGCCTCTGCTCTTCAGCGGCAATTCGAACCCGAACTTGGCGCGCGAAATAGCGAAAAAGATGGAGACGCGGCTCGGCAGCGCGCTCGTCGACAAGTTCAAGAACGAAGAGTGCCGGATCGAAATCCGCGAGAACGTCCGCGGCGCCGAGGTCTTCGTGGTTCAGTCGATCTGCCGCGCGCCCAACGGCCAGACCGTCAACGACTCGTTGATGGAGCTGCTGCTGATGATCGACGCGCTCAGCCGGGCCTCGGCGTACCGCATTTCGGCCGTCGTGCCCTATTACGGCTACGCCAAGCAGGACAAGAAGACCAAAGGCCGCGAGCCGATCTCGGCCAAGCTGGTCGCCAACCTGATGGCCACTGCCGGCGCCAAGCGCCTGGTCACGCTCGACCTGCACGCGGCCCAGATCCAGGGCTTCTTCGACATTCCGGTCGACAATCTCGAGGCCACGCCCACGCTCTGCGCCCACCTCAAGTCGCAAGGGCTCGAGGGCGAGAAGATCGTGGTCGTCTCGCCCGACGCGGGCGGCGTGGCCCGGGCCGAAAAATTCGCCAAGCGGCTGCGTTCGGACATCGCGATCGTCTTCAAGCGCCGCCCAGAACCCGACGTCTCGGAAGTGACCGAGATCGTCGGCGACGTCTCGGGCCGCATCGCGGTGGTGGTCGACGACATGATCTCGACCGGCGGCACCTTGGCCAAGGCGGCCGAAGCGCTGATCAAGCGCGGCGCCACCAAGGTGGTCACCTGCGCCACCCACGGCATCTTCGCCGGCGACGCGGTGCGCGTGCTCAACGAGTCGGCCATCGAGCGGGTCATCGTCACCGATTCGCTGCCGAACTCCGAACTCGAACTCGGCCCGAAATTCAAAGTGCTCTCGATCGCCCAGATCTTGGCCGACGCGATCAAGCGCATCACCGCCAACCGCTCGGTGTCCGAACTCTTTGCCCGCGACGAAGAAGCGGCCGCGGCGGCCGGCGCAACCGTGCTGCAGCCGACGCTGGAGCTTCCCGAACTTACCTCAGCCCGTTAGAAAGCATCGTAACCGCTCATGTCCACCAGCACCACCGACTCCCTCAACGCCGTCACCCGCGACGGCATCGGCACCACCGCCGTCAAGCACCTCCGCGAGGAAGGTCTGACGCCCGCGGTGCTCTTCGGCCACGGCGCGCCGCCGCTGCCGCTCGCGCTCGAAGCCAAAGCCTTTCTCGAACTGATGAAGCACTCGGGCGGCAAGAACCGGCTGCTCAACCTCACGATCGACGGGAAGCCCGGCGAGACGGCGCTCGTCCGCGAAGTGCAGCGCGATCCCGTTTCGCGGCGCATCGTCCACGTCGACCTGCAACGCGTCGGTGCGAGCGAGCAAGTCTCGGCCTCGCTGCCGATCGTCACCCTGGGCACCGCCGACGGCGTCAAGTCGGGCGCGGGCGTGATGGACCTGGTCGTCCACGCGCTGCAGGTCCGCGGCCCGGCCAACGCGATTCCCGAGAACATCGAGATCGACGTGGCGCACCTGGGCATCCACGACCACGTGACCGCGGGCGACGTGAAGCTGCCCGAAGGTCTCGTCCTCGACGTCGACCCGCTGACGGTCCTGATCTCGATCGAACCGCTGCGCGCCGCCGAAGTCACGCCGGCCACCGACGCCGCCGCGGTTCCGACCGTCGCCGAGACGAGCGGGGGGAGCGCGTCGTAGCGAGCGGCACCCGAATCGTCGCCGGCCTCGGCAATCCCGGATCCAAATACGAGCGAACCCGGCACAACGTCGGGTTTCGCATTGTCGACGAGGTCGCGCGGCGCTTCGGCGCCGGCCCTTGGAAAAACAAGGACGGCGCCGCCCAGATCCACCTCCCGGCCCGCTCCCTGGTGTTGGTGAAGCCGCTGTCGTTCATGAACGACAGCGGACGGCCGTTGGGCAAGATCGCCCGCTGGTGGAAGACGCCGCCGGCCGACTTGCTGGTGGTCGTCGACGACCTCGACCTGCCCTTCGCCAAATTGCGGATGCGTGAGACCGGCAGTTCCGGCGGGCACAACGGACTCAAGTCGATCATCGAATACTTCGGGACCGAATTCCCCCGCCTGCGGGTCGGGATCGGGCGCAGCGGGTTCGAGGCGATCGACCACGTGCTCTCGACGTTCTCGGCGGAGGAGGAGCGGGAATTGCCGGCCATCATCGACGTCGCGGCCGACGGGATCCAGCGCTGGCTGGAGCGGGGGCCCGTCGATGCCATGAACCTGGTCAACGCCTGGCGGCCGGAAGGACGCAGGAACGGCGACCGGGGCGCCGACAACTGACTATGATGATTGACGGCCACCGGTTCGCGGGACGAACCGTCGTCGTGCGCATCGACGAATCGCCGCTCCTCGAGCGCACGACACTCGAAGAAGACATCGGCTTCATGCTGCAGCGCGACGTGCGCCCGATCGTGGTCGCGCCCACCGGCGACGTCGCCCGCGGCTACGTCCGCGCCCTCAACCGCCGCGGCAACATCGCGGTCGGACTCTCCGGCGCCGACGCGGCGCTCTTGCCCGCGGGCGGCGCCGACGCCGTCGGCCGCGTGCAGACGGGCATCCTGGCCACGCTGGCCGCCGCCGGTTACGTGCCGGTCATCGAACCGACCGCCCTGGGCATCGGGGGCAACGACGTCGACGTGGCCGCCGACGAGGTGGCCGTGGCCATCGCCGCCGCGACCGCGGCCGCGCGAGCCATCTTCTTCCATGCCGCGGGCGGCGTGATCGACCCCGCCACCTTGGCCCTGGTCGCCGAGTTGACCCCGGCCGAGGCGCTCGCCCTCGCCGAGGGCGACGACCTCGACGCCGAACTCGCCGCGGCCATTCGCGCCGCGGCCCGCGCGGTGCGCGCGGGCGTAGCCGCAGCACAGATCTTCGACGGCCGCGTGGCCCACGCCACGATCGTCGAGTTTCTCACCGCCCAACATCTCGGCACGCAGATCACCGGCGCGATTTATCTCGGCGAAAGCGCGTGACGCCCTGGCGCGCCGCGACGCTCGCCGTCGCGCTCGCCGCCGGAACGCAAGCGCTCGCTTCGGCCCAGCCGACTGAGGCGACGCGCGGCACCGTCGGGCACGGGCGCTTGGCCATCGACGTCACCAATCCCAAGGGCACGCACCTCGCCATCTCGGGCGAGATGGGCTTCGAGCAGCGCGGCGACGCGCTCAGGCTCGACCTCGCTTCGCTCGGATTGACCAATGCGGGCGCGAGCGTGCAATTCTTGCCGCCCGGCGGCGTCACGCTCGTGATCGACCGCAAATCCCAACGCTACGTCGTCTGGTCCGCCTCGCGCCACGTCTTCGCGTGGGGCGACTTGCCCAAGCCGCCGTCGCCCCTGGCGCCGGCGGCGCAGGCCGAGACGCCGGCGCCCGCGCCCAGCGGCTCGCCGCCGCCGCAACGCTCGCCCTTCGACGGATTGAAGAATCTCAAAGCGTTTTCGCTCGGCGTCGACCTCAGCGGACACGGCGTCGCCGCCGGACATCCCACGACGGACTTTGCCTACCATCTCCACAGCGAGAGCAACGAGGGCAAGGTCAACGATCTCAACGGTACGTTCCAAAGCGCCGACGATCTGCACGGCCTACCGGTCGCGTTCACGTTGAACGTGGCCGCAGCGAGCGGCGCGAAGGTCGCCCTGAGCGCCGAGCTGACCTCGATCGAACGGCGCGACCCGGCCAAGCTCGACTTCTTGGTGCCGGCGGGGTTTACGGCCGTGCGGAGTCCGTTGCAGGTCATCTTCCCCAACGGCGCGCCGATCGGCTTGCCCTAATCGCTCACGGCTGCATGACGACCTTGATGCACTCGTCCTTCTTGTCTTTGAACGTCTCGTAGCCCGACGGCGCGTCGGTCAGCGAAAGCCGGTGCGTGATCACGAAGCTCGGGTCGATGTCGCCCTTGACGATGCGATCCAACAGGCCTTCCCAATAGCGTTGCACGTGCGTCTGCCCCGACTTCAGGGTGAGCCCGCGGTTCATCAGCGAGCCGAACGGAATGCTGTCGACCAAGCCGCCGTACACGCCCGCCACGGAGACCGAGCCGCCGTTGCGGCACGACATGATGACGTCGCGCAACACCGCGGGCCGGTCGCTCTCTATTTTCGCCAATTGCTTGGCGCGGTCGGTGAAGCCCTCGAAGCCGCCGGCGTGCGCCTCCATCCCCACCGCGTCGATGCAGGCGTCGGGTCCGCGGCCGCCGGTCATCTCCTTCAGCGCGGTGTTGATGTCGTCGACCTTCGAGAAGTCGAGCGTCTCGGCGCCGCCTTCGGCGGCCATGCGCAGTCGCTCGGGAATCTCGTCGATGGCGATCACCTTGCCCGCGCCCAATAAGAACGCGCTGCGGATCGCAAACTGCCCGACCGGACCGCAGCCCCACACCGCGACCGTGTCGCCCTTGGTGATGTTGCAATTCTCGGCGGCCATGTAGCCGGTGGGAAAGATGTCGGAGAGAAACAGCACCTGCTCGTCGGAGAGTCCCTCGGGAACCTTGAGGCAGCCGACGTCGGCGTAGGCCACGCGCACGTATTGCGCCTGACCGCCCGCGTATCCGCCGAGCAAATGCGAATAGCCGTATAGACCCGCGGGCGAGTGTCCCCAGAGTTTCTCGGCCAGTTGCGCGTTGGGATTCGAGCGCTCGCAGAGCGAATAGAGTCCTTTCGTGCAGAAGAAGCACGTGCCGCACGAGATCGGAAACGCGACCACGACGCGATCGCCGACGGCGACGCGCTTCACCTCGCTGCCGACCGCGACGATCTCGCCCATGAACTCGTGGCCGAGGATGTCGCCCGACTCCATCGTCGGGATCAGGCCGTTGTAGAGGTGCAGGTCCGATCCGCAGATCGCGGTGAGCGTGACCTTGACGATGGCGTCGCGCGGATCGACGATCGTGGGATCGGTCTTCTCTTCGACGCGAACGTCGTGCTTGCCGTGCCAACACGTTGCTTTCATCGGCCAAGCGGTGCCCGCTACGGCGTGGCGGAAAACGCGCTCGCGCTCATCGCGGCCGAGCGAACGCCCGACGCGAACGTTTGAGCGGACCGGCGGGCGGTAGAAGTTTCGGCATGAAGCGCGATCGGTTCTTCGACGGCAAGGTGGCCCTGGTCACCGGCGGCACGCGCGGCCTCGGCTTGGCACTGACGCGCGCGCTGCTCGCCCGAGGTGCGAAGGTGGCCGTCTGCGCGCGCGACCCCAACGAGGTCGCCGCCGCCGAAAGCGCGCTCGCGGTACCCGACCGGCTCTTTGCCGCCCGCTGCGACGTCACCGACGCCGCCGCGGTGGGGTGCTTCGTGTCGGAAGCAACGGTGCGCTTGGGGCCGATCGACATCCTGATCAACAACGCGGGTACGATCGTCGTCGGGCCATATCAGGATTTGACCCTCGAGGACGTGCGCCGCGTGGTCGAGGTCAACTTCTTCGCCGCGGTCACCACGATGGAAGCGGTGCTGCCCGAGATGCGCAGGCGCAAGAGCGGCACCATCGTCAACGTCGCCTCGGTGGGCGGCGTCATCCCCGTCCCGCACTTGGCCGCCTACTGCGCGGGCAAATTCGCGCTCAACGGTTTTTCGCAAACCGTCGCGGCCGAAGTCCGCCGCGACGGAGTCCGCGTCTGCGTGGTCAACCCCGGACTGATGCGCACCGGCAGCCCGGCGAACGCGACCTTCAAAGGCCGCACGCAGGCCGAGTACGGCTGGTTCGCCGCGTCCGACTCGTTGCCGTTGGCAACGCTCTCGGCCGAGCGCGCGGCGCGGGAGATCTTGCGCGCCTGCAAGATCGGCCGGCCCTTCACCGTCCTCGGCGCGCCCGCGCGCTTGGGCGCGCTGGCCCACGCGCTGCTGCCCAACGCGGTAAACGGTCTGCTCGGCGCGCTCAACGCGCTGCTGCCCAAACCGTCCGGCGAACGCGACCGTTACGCGCGCGGGCACGAAAGCGAGTCGACCGTGGTCCCGTCGTTGCTGACGACGCTGACCCAACGCGCGGAACGGCGCAACAACGAACTACCCGCGCGCCGCCCCGCCTCCGACCTGCCGCTCTAAAGCGAAGGAATCGCGGGCGCCGGTCTGAATGCGGCGCGCATGCAGAATCTCGGCGTTGCATTCATCATGTACCCGGTTGCGGACTTGGCGCGCTCGGTGGCGTATTATTCCGACGTTCTCGGCCTGCGGAAAGCGGGTCTCGACTCGGATTTTTGGGTTGAGTTCGAGATCGGAGCGACGACCTTCGGCATCGGTAACTTCCCCGAAGCCGGCGCGCCCGGCAGCGCGCAGTCTCTGGCGATCGAAGTGGCGGATCTTGCCGCGGCGCGCGCCGAACTCGCGAGCCGCGGGTTCGCGTCGACCGAGCCCTACCACTTCCCGAACTGCGCGATGTCGGTGACGAGCGATCCCGACGGCAACCAGATCCGTCTGCACCAAATAAAGACTCAGTGACAGGGGTTGCGCCGCCCGGTTGCCGAGGCGATGCGCGTGCCCAGCGACGGTTCGGTCGAGAAGTAGAGTTCGACGATGCGCGGCGTGCAGAAGGGCACGAAGCGCGTGTCCGCGGCCCTCACGAACGCCCGCACGGCCGAGGCCGGATCGTGGGTCAGTTCGAGGGCGAAGGCGTCGGCCTTGCGTTCGATGTGGCGCGAGTAGCCGTTGTAGAGCGGATAGGCCGCGAGCCCCGCGATGCCCGCCAGCGCTCCGACCAGCGCCAAGCGCGACAGCGCGTCGTCGTCGCCGCGAAAGCGCACGCGGTCGGTCAAAAGCACGCCCACAGCGATCGATAAGACGAGCAGGAAGGCGAAGACGAACGACGTCCGGGCGGCGTCGCCGTGCCGATAGAGATCGAGCTGACGCGCGGCGGCGAAGGCGATCTCGCCCGGCGTCACCTCGCGCAGCAGGGTATCGCTCAACACGATGCGGGCGGTGCCCGCAAAGCCGAGCACGCGCGCGCTGGGCAAGTCCGACTGCCGCGAGACGTCGCTGACCAGGAACGGCGCGCGCGGCACCTTGGCCTCGACCGCGAGCGCGCGCAGTCGCGCCGCGAGCGCGCCGGACGTCAGAACTTGATAGCGGTTGAAGAGCGGGGCGACGGTCACCGGTTCGAGCCAGCCGAGCGCGATGCTCGCGGCGAACAGGCCGACGATCGAATAGATCCACCACTGACGCGTTCGTTCGACCAGGGTCAAGACGATCGCCACGATCAGTCCCGCCGCCAAGGCGTCGAGGATCAGGCGCAGCGCGCCGTCGCGCGCCCACTGCAGCAGCGGTTCGCTCGTCTGATCGAAGACGAGCGCGACGCGATACCGCGCGAGCGACGCCGGAATCGCGGCGAGCCCGGCGACGCCCGCCAGCGCCGTCCCGAACCAGAATCGAACCAGAACGGCGTCGCGCACCGTGCGGCGCAGGCCGTCGCGCATGCGCGCCGCCGTACCGCTGCGCCAAAACCAAAACAGCGCGTAGATTTGCGAGAACGCCCAAAACAGCAGCAACACGCGGCGATAGACGGCCAGCGTCGCGGCGATCTGCTGACGGCGCGGATCGATCAGCCTCCGCGGGTCGTCGTGGAGCAACTTCGCCGCCGGAAGCGCGGTGACGCGCCGGTCGACGTAGGCTTGTCCCGGCGCGGCCGCAGGTGCCGCGTGCGGCCATCCCAAGAGCCCCAGGAAAAATGCGAGCGCGAGAAACACGGGCCGCACCGCGGCGACGGTCTTCAGCTCGCTTTCGCCGTCTCGGCGCGGCGCGCGGCGACCGGGTTGCGCACGGCGACGTAACGGGGGCACTCTGGTCCGTTGGGTTCGTTGCAGTAGCCGCGGACGCAAGTCGCGCCGGCGCGCACGAAGAGCGTGGGCGCCGCGCGCTTGGCCAAGCGCAACATCGCGAAGGCGAGTTCGCGGATCTCCCACTGCGCGTTGTTGCACGTACGCAAGGTGAAGAAGTCGAGCAGGGCGCGCGCGTTGGCGGTGATGACGATCTGGGTCTCGGCCGCGTTGGGCAGTGCGAAGCGCGCGTCCTCGGGCGGGGTGCCCGCGGCGAGGGCCTCTTGGTAGAACTCGGAGATCTGCGCCATCAGGGCGTCGTACTTGGCCTTCACTTCGGGACGCGCGGCGATCGAGGGCGGCGTGACGTAGGGGAACTGCCCCTTGACCTTGATGTAGCGCTGGCTCTTCTGTTCGTACGACATGTGCCGGTGGCGGACGAGTTGGTGCGTCAAGGCGCGCGAAACGCCCGAGACGCCGAAGGTGAACATCGTGTGCTCGAAGGTGGAGAGGTGGCCCGCGTCGCGCACGCGGCCGACCATGCTGCGCACCTCGTCGTCGGTCCAATTCTCGTCGATCGTCTCGATGTCGCGCGGGCTGTAACAGTTCCGCGCGGCCGTGGCCACGGCGCGTTCGGGATCGGGTGATTGGGAGAGCAGCACGACCTTCAGAGCCATCCCCTCGATTTCGCCGGAGCGGCGAGCGAGCCCCCGCGCGGGCGGTGGGCGACGCGCGTCGAAACTCGGCCGGATGGCCGGTGAGTTGTGGCGGCGTTCGGCCGCCGAAATCGCGACCCTGATCGCTCGAGGCGAGGTGTCTTCGAGCGAGGCCGTCGAGGCGCACATCGCGCGCATCGTGCAGGTCAACCCGGCGCTCAACGCACTGACCTGCGAACGTTTCGAGGCGGCGCGCGCCGAGGCGCGGACGGCCGACGAACGGCGCGCGAGCGACGGCGCCGACACGCTCGGGCCGCTGCACGGGGTCCCCATCACCGTCAAGGAATCGCTCGACGTCGCGGGCCTGCCGACCACGCTCGGCGTGCCCTCGCGCGCGCGCCTCGTCTCAGAATACGACGGACCCTACGTCGCGCGAATGCGCGCGGCCGGTGCGGTCGTGCTGGGCAAGACCAACGTCTCGCAACTGATGATTTTCATCGAGTCGGACAATCCGCTCTACGGGCGCAGCAACAATCCGTGGGATCTGCAGCGGACGCCGGGCGGCAGCAGCGGCGGCCAGGCGGCGCTCATCGCCGCAGGCGGCTCGGCGCTCGGCCTGGGCACCGACATCGGGGGGAGCATCCGCGTGCCGGCGACCTTCTGCGGCATCGCGGGACTCAAGCCGACCGCAGGACGCTTTCCCGAGCGAACGACGCCGGAGATCTTCGGCGGCGAAACGGCCATCGAAAGCCAAGCCGGCCTGCTCGCCCGCGACGTGGAGGACATCGCGCTCGGCCTCGAAGTGCTCGGCCGCGGCGGTGACGACGAGTACGCGCAAGCTCCGCCGTTGCGCGCGCCGTACTCGGTCGATCCGGGCAGCCTGCGCGTGGGCGCCTACGTCCAGGCGGGTTCGTTCGCGCCCGCGCCGGCGGTGGCGCGCGCCGTCGAAGAGGCGGCCGGAGCGCTGGCCCGCGCGGGCGTCCAAGTCGTGCCCTTCGAGCCGCCCGACCCCGATCTCTCGCTCGCGCTCTTCTACCGGATCCTTGCGGCTAACGCGGGCCGCAGCGCGATCGCGTTTCTCGGCGACGACCCGCGCGATCCGCGCGTCGACGATCTCTTATCGATCGCCTCGAAGCCGCGGCCGGCGGTGGAACTGATCGTCCGCGCGCTGCGCGCGCTCGGTCAGAAGGGGACGGCCGATCTCGCCGACGTCCACGGCTTTCATAGCGCCGCCGACTATTGGCAAGCCGTTGCCGGACAGCAAGCGTACCGGCAGCGCTTTAGAGCGGCGATGGATGCCGCCGAAGGCGGCCCGCTCGACGCCTTGATCGCGCCCGCGTGCGCGTTGCCCGCGCTGCGTCACGGCGCGAGCCGCGCGGTTGGAACGGCGGGGCCTTACGCCACGCTCTACAACCTGCTCGGTTATCCGGCCGGCGTCGTGCCCTTCACGCGCGTCGGACAGGGCGAAGCCGCCGGACGCATGCCCTCGCGCGACCAAGTGGAAAACGCCGCCTACAAAACCGAGATGGGCAGCGAAGGCTTGCCCATCGGCGTGCAAGTCGTCGCGCGGCCGTGGCGCGAGGACGTCGTGCTGGTGATCATGGACGCGCTCGAAAGCGCGGCGCGCGAGCGCCGCGAGTATCCCAGAACGCCGATCGAAACGTTCTAGGGGCGTAAGCTCGCCGCAACGGTACAACGGCCGCTGCGGCACTCGACGGCGACGTCGAAACCGAGCGCGAGGAGCATCGCCAGACCGCGACCGCTTTCGTCCAAACGCGTCGCGGCGAGATCGACCGCGCGCCGCTCGAACGGCTCGCCCTCGTTTTCGACCTCGAGCACGCAGGCGCCGCCGGCGAGCCGCAGCGCCACGTCGACGAACGGGCCGGTTCCATATTTGACGGCGTTCGAGACCAGCTCCCCGGCCGCGAGTTCGAGCAGGAAGCGATCGTCATGGGCAACGGGCGCCGCGGCTTCGCGGACCGCCCGGCGGATGCGCGCGACTTCGTCGACGCGCGCGGGCACGCGCCACGAACGGCGTCCGCCGGCGAGCCGGCGCGGACCGATCTCGGCCACGAGCACCGCCACGTCGTCGGTCGCCGCGCGTCCGCGCAACACGTGATCGACCACGGCGCGCGCGCGATTGGGCGCGTTCGCGACGTCGGGATCGGCCAGCGCGACGTGCAGCCGCCGGTAGCCTTCGTCGAGATCCCGCGTCGCTTCGGTGAGGCCGTCGGTGAAAAACACGAGGGCCGATCCCAATTCGCAGGCGACCGTCATCACCCGGCTCGCCTGACCTCGCACGCCGAGCAACGTGCCGCGCGCGAAATGATCCTCGACCTCCCCGTTCGCGCGCAGGATCGCCGGACCGGGGTGTCCAGCCGAGGCGAAGGTCAGCGCCCGACTCGCCGGATCGTAAACGGCGGCCAAGGCGGTGGCGTAGGTTTCGTGCGTCTGCTCCGAGATCGCGCTCTCGGCGGCCGTCAACATGGCGAGCGGTTCGGGAACCAACGCGGCGGCGGAACGCATCGCTTGGCGCAACTTCGCCATCGTCACCGCGGCGTCGAGCCCTTTGCCCAACACGTCGCCGATGGTGATGACGAGCCTGCCGTCCGCGGTGGTAAACGCATCGTACCAATCGCCGCCGATGGTCGATTCGGTGTGACCCGGACGGTAATCGGCCGAGAGTCGCACCCCCTCGACCCCAGCCGGCAGGGATCCCGGCAGCGAAGCTTCCTGAAAGCGCATCGCGATCGCGTGCTCGCGCGCGTAGGCGCGTGCGTGCTGAACGGCGATGCCCGCGCGCCGGCCGAGTTCCTCGGCGAACGGAACGTCTTCGGGCCCGTAGGGCGGGTGCGGATCCTCGGCGTCGAGGCAACACACGATGGCGCCGAAGACCGTGCCGTCGGGCAGCCGCATCGGGACGGTGATGTTGCAGCGGATGCCGAGCTTTTCGTACGCTTCGCGCGTATCCGCAGTGAGCAGCGAGGTGAAGCGCGCTTCGACCGAACTCAAACAGGTCGACTCTCCGTGCCGAATCGCGCGCGTGATCGGGTGTTGGGCCGTAAAGCGGCTGGGGTCGGCGACCGAGGCGATGAAATCGCGCATCTCGGCCCGCGGATGGGCGATCGCAACGCGCCGGAAAGCGCCTTCGTCGTCGATCACGTCGATCGTGCAAAACGTGGCGAACGTACGCGTTACCGCTTCCGCGATGTTTTGCAGGGTCTCTTCATAATCGAGCGAGGTGTACATTTCGGCGCCGGCTTCGGCCAGCGCGCGCATGCCGATGTCGATGCGCCAGCGGTCGCGCAGGTCGCGGCTGATCGTGGCCACGCCCAGACGCTCGCCGTTCGCCCCGGTCAGGGTAAAGGCGTTGAATAAGATGGGAAACGGTGCGCCCGTGCGCAGGTTGCGCATCCGGAATTGTCCCACCCAGCGGCCTTCGCGCTCGATGGCCGGGAAGATTACGCTCTCGACGAACTCCCGATCCTCGGGAACGAAGCAGTCCAAAAACCGCAGGGCGGCGGGATCGTCGGGAGCGAGCAAACGCAGCGCCGCGGGGTTGGCGTAGGTCACGCGCCCGGCCAGGTCGGTCATGGCGATGAAATCGCCGCTGTTCTCGGCGAGCGAGACGAACTTCTCGCGAGCCTCGTCGGCGCGAGCCAATTCGCGCTGCGCTTCGAGCGCGCGTTGCGCGCGGGCGTCGGCCGAACGCATCGCGGCCAGCGCGGCCTCTTCGGCCAGTTTGCGCTCGTTGATGTCGGCGACCAGACCGCACCACGCGATGGGCACGCCGCCGGCATCGAGGATCGGTGCGGTCCGGCAGGCGATCCAGCGGTACGTCCCGTCGCCGAAGCGCAGGCGCAATTCCGAGCGAAACGTCTGGCCCCCGCCGCGCGCAGCTTCCCAGGCCGCAAAGACGCCGGCGCGATCGTCGGGATGAACGACGGACGACGGATCGCCCTCGAGCAATTCGGCCGCGCGGTTGCCGGTGAAACGCTCCCACTCCGGCGACACGTAGATCAGCGCGCCGTCGCGATCGTGAACGTAAGCGGCGATGGGCAGCGCGTCGAGAACGGCTGCGTACGTGTCGAGAATTTCCGACGCGACCCTCTCTGAGGGATTGATCGCCAACCGATTCCCTCCCCGATCACACGAGTTCGCGTACGTTCGACGCGAGAGGTCGAGCCATACTGCGCTGCGCGACGAAAACCTACGCGCGTCGAGGGCGCGGCCAGTCGCCCGTCGGTTCGGCGGCCAAGCGTTCGGGAAATGCGGAGAGCGTCGCGATCCGAATCCGCGACGCTCTCCTGCGTTGGTTGACCGGCCGGCCGTTAAGCGCCGGCTGGGGTGGCCACTTGCTCTTCGGCGAGCACGCGCTCGATCGCGGCCACGATTCGATCGTAGCCCTTGTCCCCCGCCTGGAAGTGGCGGAGTTGATGGTTCCGATCGAACAAGTAGTACGCGGGCACGAACTGGTTTTCGAAGCGATCGACCAGCGTGTGCTCGTTGTCGACGGCGCACGGTTGCACGAGCCCCATCGGCCCTCGCGCGTCGTCGCTCACCTTGGCCACGTCGAGTTCTTCGGGTCCGCGCGGCTGGTGGATGGCGATGAAGCGCAAACCGCGCGACGCGTATTTTTCGCGCCAGGCGTTGATCTGATCGGCCACGTCGTGACAGATGTAGCAACTGATCGACCAAAAGTGGACGAGCAGCGGCGCGTCGTGCAGTGCGGCCGCATCGGGCGCGCCGTTGATCCAGGTGACGTCCCCGGCCAAGTCCGGCAGGGGGCTTTTCATGCGCAGGGCCATTCGTCTACGCGACCGAGAGCAGTTTCTTCCCCGGTTTCCACTCGGCCGGGCAGAGGCCGCCGGTCTGCAGCGCCTGCAGCACGCGCAGCGTTTCGTCGACGCTGCGGCCGACGTTATCGGCGGTCACGGTCGAATAGCGCAAGACGCCCTCGGGATCGATGATGAACAGGCCGCGCTGCGCCTTGCCTTCGTCTTCGTCGAGCACGTTGTACGCCAGCGCCGTCTCTTTCTTGTAATCGGCGACGAGCGGATACTTCAGCCCGGCGATGCCGTTCTGCGCGACCGGCGTGTTGATCCAGGCCCAGTGGCTGAACACCGAATCGGTAGAGCAGCCGAGCACGTCGGCGCCGAGCGCGGTGAAGTCGGCGTAACGGTCGGAGAGGGCGAGGATCTCCGTCGGGCAGACGAACGTGAAGTCGAGCGGATAGAAGAAAAACACGAGCCACTTGCCGCGATAGTCGGACAGGCTGATCTCGAAGCCGAGATCCTTCGGTCCGGTCGCGTTCTTGGTGCTCTTGAGCTTGAACTCGGGAGCGGGCTTGCCGACTTGGGCGAGCATCGAGGGTTCCTTTCGGCGGTGGTGGTGAGGTGCGACAAAAGTGAGAGTGAGAGTGATTGTCACTTTCTTTCACCTATGCTAGCATGGCGCTCATGGACCGTCAACCGGCCGGCGTCCGACGCTTGCCCAAAAACTACGCCCTGCTGTTGGACATCGTTCGCGCCGGCGGCCGCGGCACGCATCGCACCGCGAGCGACATCTTCGCTCTGGCGCGAGCGGAGCGGCGCGGCATCGGTTTCGCGACCGTTCATCGCGGCCTGGCGAGGCTCTGCGAACTGGGCACGATCTCCAAGATCGAGGTCGGCGGCGAAGCCGCTTGGTACGAGACGGCCGCGCCCGCGCACGCGCACCTGCTCTGCGAAGCGTGCGGCCGCGTGGTCGACGTGGAGTACGCGATCGCGCCGCGCACGCTGCGAGCGATCGCCCAGCGTGCCGGCGTTCGCATCGGCGCCGAGAACGTGACCTTTCGCGGGGCGTGCCACGATTGCGCGGCCGCCGCCGCGCGCTAGCGCTCGCGGGCGCTCGACTCGGAGTCGTCGGCGGAACGCTGCGCGTCGTCGGCCGAGTTCTGAGCGTCGGCCGCCGCCGATTCGGCGCCGGCGACGACCGAGGCCAGGTGTTCGCGCACCTCGCGCGTTTCCTCGACCGACTTGCCCTCGACGCCGACGAGGCGATTGTCCGCGCCCTCGACGGCGAGGATCAGCATGTCGAGCTTGGCGTTGATGGCCATCGTATCGCGGCTCTGGGCGTTGTTGAGCACGAACACCATGAGAAACGTGACGATCGTCCCGCCGCTGTTGACGATCATCAGCCAGTCGCCGCTGAAATGAAAGCGCGGCCCGCTGAGCGCCCAGAGCAGGATGCTCGCGAACGCCAAGATCAGCGCCGCCGGCGTAGACACGAAGTTGTAAATTCTTCGTGAGAAGATGTTGAGCGTATCGTGCATGGCGCTCTCTTACCCGGCCGACACGCCTCCGGGGGATTCCCGGCACGGCTGGAGCGAAGGTTCGGGTATGCCGCGTCTTTCGAAAATTTCGATCCCTCGCCTGACCGCGCTCGCCGCGCTGCTCGCGCTGCTCTTCAACGTCACGCCCGTTGCGGCCGTGCGCGCCGCCGACGCGCCCGGGACGACGGAGGCGACCGATCCGTTCCTCTGGCTGGAGGACGTCAACGGCGCTCGCGCGATGGATTGGGTCAACGCCGAGAACGCCAAGACGCTCGACGTACTCCAACGCGACCCGCATTTCACGACGTTCTACGAAGATGCGCTCGCGATCGGGCAAGCCAAGGACCGCATTCCCAACCCGCAATTCATCAACGGGCGCATCTACAACTTTTGGCAGGACGCCGAGCACGTGCGCGGCATCTGGCGCTCCACCACGCCGACGGAATATCTCAAGCCCGACCCGGCCTGGACGACGGTGCTCGACCTCGACGCGCTGGCCAAACTCGACGGCAAAAATTGGGTCTGGCACGGCGCCGACTGCGATTCGCCCAGCCGTCAGCGCTGTTTGATCGCGCTCTCGGAAGGCGGCGAGGATGCCGACACGCTGCGCGAGTTCGACCTCGGGAGCGGGACCTTCGTGAAGGGCGGCTTCGAGTTGCCGCGCGGCAAGCAGAATGCCGCATGGCTTTCCGACGATACGTTGCTGGTCGCGCGCGAATGGGCGCCGGGCGAATTGACTGCTTCGGGATATCCCTACGTCGTCAAGGAACTGGCGCGCGGCGCGGCGCTCGGCGACGCCAAGGAGATCTTCCGCGGCTTGCGCAGCGACGTCTCGGCCGGTCCCTTCGCCATTCGCGACGGACAGGGCCACAGCGCGGTCGGCGTCGTGCGCGGGATCTCGTTCTTCGAATCCGAGACGAGCCTGCTCGGTCCCGACGGCTTCCACAAGCTCAATATCCCGCTCAAGTCGAATCTCGCCGGGATGGTCGCCGGCCGCCTCCTGCTCAAGCTCGAAGGCGATTGGAACCAAGTCGGCGCGACGTATCGTGCGGGGCAACTGGTCTCGTTCGAGCTGGCCGCAGCGCTCAAGGACTCGGCGCACCTGCGCGCCACGGGCATCTTCGTACCCGGCGCGCGCGACACGCTCGACCAGGTCCGCACGACGCGCGACCGCATCGTGATCGTGACATACCACAACGTCAAAGGCCGCGCGATCGTTTACAAGCCGGAACGCAACGGGAACTGGTCGCAGCACCAACTCGAGCTGCCGGATAACTCGGCGATCGGCCTCGGCTCCGCCGAACGCGACGACTCGCGCGCCTTTCTCTCCGTAACCGGCTTCCTCACGCCGACGACGCTGATGCTCGCCGACCTCGACACCGGCACGCTGACCGTGGCCAAGACCACGACGCCGAAGTTCGACGCGAGCAACGACCTCGTCGAGCAACGCTTCGCGACCTCGAAGGACGGCACGCAGGTGCCTTACTTCGTCGTGCGCCCCAAGACCATGAAGTTCGACGGCAGCAATCCGACGATCATGACCGCCTACGGCGGGTTCGGCGTCTCGATGACGCCGTATTACAGCGGCACCGTCGGCAAGCTCTGGCTCGAACGCGGCGGCGTCTACGTGCTGGCCAACATTCGCGGCGGCGGCGAGTTCGGTCCGGCCTGGCACGACGCCGGGCTCAAGACGCATCGCCAGGTGATCTACGACGACTTCGCCGCCGTGGCCAAGGATCTCATCGCAAAAGGCATTACCAGCGCCAAGCGCCTCGGCATCAAGGGCGGCTCCAACGGCGGCTTATTGATGGGCGTCGAGTTCACCCAACATCCCGAACTCTACAACGCCGTCGCCATCGAGGTGCCGCTGCTCGACATGCTACGCTACGAGAAGATCGAAGCCGGCGCGTCGTGGGTCGGCGAATATGGCAGCGTCTCCAAACCCGCCGAGCGCGCCTTTCTCGCCTCGATCTCGCCCTATAACAACCTCAAGACCGGCGTAAAGTATCCCACGCCGTTCATCTGGACGACGACCAAGGACGATCGCGTCGGACCCGAACACGCACGCAAGTTTGCCGCGAAGCTCGCCGCCATGGGCGACCCGTATCTCTACTACGAAGTCGTCGAAGGCGGCCACGGCGCGGGCGCCAACATTAAAGAGCAGTCCTTCACGACCGCGCTCGAGATGGCGTACTTCACGCGGCAGTTGACGAACTGACACGATGAAAGCCGCGATCGTTTCCGAGGCGGGTGCGGTTCCCGAGTACGGAGACTTTCCCGAACCGGCCGTGCGCGAAGGCTACGGTCTGGTGGAGCTGGTCGCGTCGGGTCTGCATCCCGTCGTTCGCTCGATCGCGAGCGGACGTCATTACGGGAGCACGGGCGCTTGGCCACTCGTTCCGGGACTCGATGCCGTCGCGCGGACGCCCGACGGCGACCTCGTCTTCACCGGCTTCATCGAGCCGCCGTACGGCACGATGGCGGAGCGAATGGCAAGCCCCGCGGCGCTCCGCGTGCCGCTGCCACCGGGCGCCGATCCGGTGCGCATCGCCGGGGGCATGAATCCCGGGCTCTCGTCGTGGATGCCGCTGACGACGCGAAAAGCGGAAGTCGCCGAACTCGGGACGGTCGTGATACTCGGCGCTACGGGGACGGCGGGCGGCATGGCCGTCCAGAACGCGCGCGTGCTCGGCGCTCGGCGGGTCGCCGGGGTCGGCCGAAATCCGGAGGCTCTGGAGCGCGCCGCCGGCGCCGGAGCGGTCGTGGTGCCCTTGCGCGGCAACCGCGACGTGGATGCGGCGTCGATCGCTGCGGCCCTCGCCGGCGATGCGCCGAGCATCGTGCTCGACTTTCTGTGGGGAGCGCCGGCGGAAGCGACGTTTCAGGCTCTCGGGCGGCGCCGCATCAGCGAAGATGCCGCGGACATAGCGTACATCCAGATCGGCGCCACGGCCGGCGCCGAGGCTGCGGTCCCAGCGTCGCTATTACGGAGCAGGCGCCTTCGCATTTCCGGGAGCGGCGCGGGTTCGGGCTCGATTGCGAAGATCGTCGAACAACTGCCCATCTACATGCGACTGATTGCCGACGGCAGCGTGACGGTTCCGACGAGTCCGTATCCGCTATCGCGGATTGCCGAGGCCTGGGCGGCTTCCGCGCAGAGCGGCTCCCGCGTCGTCGTCATCGCGGAACCGGCCTAGGAGTTTTCGCGTTTGGGCAGCGGCCGCGCCGGAACGCCCGCGACGCGTTCGCCCGCGGGCACGTCGCGATTGACCACGCTGCCCGCGCCGGTCATCGACCGGTCGCCGAGCGTGACCGGCGCGATCAGCGACGAGTTCGTGCCGACGAAGACGTCCTTGCCGATCGTCGTTCGGTGTTTGTCCTTGCCGTCGTAGTTGCAAGTGATCGTGCCCGCGCCCACGTTGGTCCGCTCGCCGATCTCGACGTCGCCGAGATAACTCAAGTGGCCGGCCTTCACGCCGGGCGCGAGCTTCGCCGCCATCCTAAAATATCAACAATGCTCAGGAGCAAAGATCTAAGTGAGCGAATACGTGAAGCAGAGAAACGGCAGCGTAAGGAAACTTCGCACCAGCGACCCTCTCTCTTCGCTCCGCTATTCTGCCCGCTCGAAGTGCCGAAGCGCCAAAGTCGGAAGCGTGGATGCCGGAGCTAATACATCTTCCTTAGTGCATGTCATCGAGTACGGACTCGGGCTCGACTGGCAGATCGTGTCCGAAGCAATCGAGTTTATCGATCGCAGATCGCTCAGTAACGGACCTCCGTCAGGCACGATTTGTAAGGTCTTTATCATTTGTCACAAACGGCGACTCCCCAAAACGCACCTCCTGATACTCCGTCTATTTCCCTTACGATGTGGCCATCGGACGCGGACACGTCGTACAGCACAGGATACTCAAATCGCCCATTTGTTGCTATCCAAAGATGATTCTCAGTTTGATCGAGTGAAAATAGTGCGGCGCTGTCATCTTCGGGCAGACTGATCTGCTTGTATGAGGACGATGAATCCGAATGAAAGAAGCCAACAACTCCGTCGAGGTGCCCGTAATAGTTATATTGATACGATATTACGATATCTCCATTCCTAGTCACCCGAATGCCCTCGGGATCGGGGACTGACATTGGTAGCGTCACACCAATACCTTTCAGTCCACTTGAGTATTTGACTACGATCCCGCCGACGGTGTCTGCGAGTATATAAACGTTACTTTCGCGGTCACATGTGATGCTAGAAATTATCGAACCACCGGAAAGTACGGTTACGTAGCGATCCGGCTTGTGCGAGCCGTGCTTGTAGACAGCTATGTCCTGCGCACTCGCAGCATAAGTCATCCCGTCTTGACAACTCGCAACATCGTTCGGAAGCTGATTCGTATCTGAATAGATAATTGGCCCAGCACCATCACTCAGGAACTTCAGAACGTTCGATGCGTTTTCGTTTGCGACTAACAGGTCATCAACATTGTCGAGAGCGAGGCCTCCTGGGTGCGACAGGCCTGTCAAAGTCCTGATTAGACGTGGTTTTCCCGGAGAAACATCATACTCATAAATTGAGTTCTCCACGGAATCGCTGACCGAAACCAGCTCTTCTCGTCGCGCCCGAAATGAATGAAGATACCTCGGAAGGAACTCGTCGTACTTGAGTGCGCTTATGGAGGCGGTGAGCGCCGGGCTACGATGTAACGGAGATCCCTGGGCGGATTTCAACGCAAAGGAATGGGAGGCGTTTAGCTCGAGTCCTAACGAGAAAAGCAGCGGAATCACAAAACTGCTCCAATACCTTGGTGAAACTGCTTCAAATTGCGCGGGGCTAGCGCACCCGAACGCGTTTCGCTCAATGTTCACCAATGCCTTTTCGCGCTCAATGTATTCTAAGTCTACTTGAAGCGACTCAGGGTGCAGTTTACGTAGCTAAATCACTCACTGCGCCTTGCTCTTCCGTATCAGCGTCGAGCATGAGTCGGCTCCGCACCCGCCAACGTAGGCCGCAGGCGGGCCCTCGCGATAGGCGTGGACAGGTGGGATGCTCCGTATGGCGCCTCGGAGTGCTTCCCGGCCTATTGGTTGCTTTCGGGTCGAGAAACTCTAAGAGAGCCGACGAACACATCTCCGGCTTTTGCCCGGTTGCCGGTGTTTTAGTCGCCGCTTTGCATCGCTATCGTGCTCTTCGCAGCGCTCAATTTCCCATCGGTAAGGACTCGCTATCTGCCGCAACTGTATGGCGAAATCCGGCCGACTTGGAGCGCGGAGCTTCGCAGAAGCAGCATGACGGCAGGGCCCGGGCAAGTTCGCGTCGGGATTGAGCCGCACAATCTGGTTGCGCAGTTCGACGAAACTCGAGATCAACGCTAGGGAGGAGCCAGGCTAACAGGCGCTATCGGACATCTTTCGGCAGCGGCCGCGCCGGAACGCCCGCGACGCGTTCGCCCGCGGGCACGTCGCGATTGACGACGCTGCCCGCGCCGGTCATCGACCGGTCGCCGAGCGTCACCGGCGCGATCAGCGACGAGTTCGTGCCGACGAACACGTCCTTGCCGATCGTCGTTCGGTGTTTGTCCTTGCCGTCGTAATTGCAGGTGATCGTGCCGGCGCCCACGTTAGTCCGCTCGCCGATCTCGACGTCGCCGAGATAACTCAAGTGGCCGGCCTTCACGCCGGGCGCGAGCTTCGCCGCCTTGAGTTCGACGAAGTTGCCGACCCGCACGCCCGTGCCCACCTCGCTGCCGCCGCGCACGTGGGCGAACGGCCCGACCAGCGCGAAGTCGCCGATCGCGCTATCGACGACGACGCTATCGCTGATGACGACCTGCTTGCCGACGCGCGCGCCCGAGAGCCGCGCGTTGGGACCGATCTCGCTGCCCTCGCCGATCGAGGTGCCGCGGCCGAGGGTCGTGTTGGGTAACAGCGTCACGTCGGCGGCGATCTGCAGGTCGGGTTGCAAATAGGTCGTGTTCGGATCGACGATGGTGACGCCCGCGCGCATGTGCGCCTCGCAGAGACGCCGGTTGAGCAACGCCCCGGCGGCCGCTAGTTCGACGCGGTCGTTGACGCCGAGCACGCTGCGGAAGTCGGCCGCGACGACCGGCATCACGCGCTCGCCGGCGGCGGTCAAGTGCTTGACGGTGTCGGTCAGATAGTATTCACCCTGGGCGTTGTCGTTGCGCAACTCGGCGATCGCCGCGCGCAGCTTCGCCTCGTCGAAGGCGTACAGTCCGGCATTCATCTCGTCGAGTTCGAGTTCTTCGGCGCTCGCGTCGCGCGCTTCGACGATTCCGGCCACGCTTTCGCCCTCGGCGTCGCGGACGATGCGGCCGAACGAACTGGGCAGCGGCATACGCGCGGTCACCAGCGTCAGCGCCTGCGCGTGCGCGTTCAGGACCGCGCGAATCAAGTCCGCTTCGACCAGCGGCATGTCGCCGTTGAGCACCAACAGCGTCCCGGACGCGGGTTCGAGCGCGGCGAGCGCGACTTGCACCGCGTGGCCGCTGCCGAGTTGCGGTTCCTGAAGCACGGCTTTCACCGCGGCGTGTCCGGCGTCGAGCGCCAACGCCTCGACGTGCGGCGCGATCTCGTTGCTCGTCACCACGACCACGTCGCCGACGCCGGCGTCGGCGAGCGCGCGCAAAACGTGCCAGAGCATCGGCCGCCCGCACAGATGGTGCAGCATCTTCGGCCGCGCGCTCTTCATGCGCGTGCCCTTGCCCGCGGCGAGCACGACGGCGCGCACGCGCGCGCGAATCACAGTCCCTTCTTCCACGCTTCCTGTTCCTTCGCGGTGGCGCCGCCGAGGCGCTCCAGCGCGACGCGCAAGCGCTCGCGCACGAGGTCTCGGCCCAAGATCCGCATCGAGTCAAACAGCGGCACCGATTGCGCGCTGCCCGTGATCGCCACGTAGAAGGGCCGCACCACGTCGCGCAGCTTCGCATCGAGCAGCTCGGCGACGCGGCGGATCGCGCCTTCGATACCCGGCACGGTCCACTCGGGCAGCGCGTCGAGCAACGCCGCGGCGACGACGAAGGCGCGGCGCAACGCGTCGCCCTCGAGTTTGCCTTCGCGCAGCTTGGCCGGGTCGACGTCGATCCGGCCGGCGAAGAAGTGCGCGAGCAGCGGCCCGAGGTCGGAGAGACGCTCGATCCGCGAGCGCGCCAGCGGTAATATCTGCTCCAAATAGTGGTCGTGCAGGGCCCAGCCTCGCACGCGCTCTTCGAACGACGCGTCGTCGAGCTTCTCGCGCAAATAGCGCCCGTTGAGCCAGTCGAGTTTGGTCGTGTCGAAGACCGGACCGCCGAGCGAGATGTGCTCGACGCCGAACGCGCCGACCATCGCGGGCAGATCCATCATCTCCTCGCCTTCGATCGGCGGCACCGCGAGCAGCGCCAAGAAGTTGAGCAGCGCTTCGGGCAGATAGCCCATGCGCCGGTAGAACAGGATGCCGGTCGGATTCTTGCGCTTGGAGAGTTTGCTCTTATCGGCGTTGCGCAATAGCGGCAGATGGCAGAGCTTGGGCATCGGCCAGCCGAAGTATTCGTAGAGCAGCGCGTGCTTGGGCGCCGACGAGATCCACTCTTCGCCGCGCATCACGTGCGTGATCCGCATCAGATGGTCGTCGACGACGTTGGCCAGGTGATAGGTCGGCCAGCCGTCGGACTTGACCAGCACTTGCATGTCGACCGTCGACCATTCGAAGACGATCGGCCCGCGCAGCATGTCGTCGATCACCACCGAACCTTCGCGCGGCACCTTTAGCCGCACGACGTGCGGCAGACCGGCGGCTTCGTTGGCCGCAATCTCTTCGGCGGACAGCGTCAGACAGTGGCCGTCGTAGCCCGGCGGAAGGCTCGCCTGGCGTTGTTGCACGCGCACCGCTTCGAGCCGCTCCGGCGTGCAGAAGCACGCGAAGGCGTGACCGGCCGCGAGCAACTCGTCGGCGTAGCGCTTGTAGTAGGCGAGCCGTTCGCTCTGACGGTACGGTCCGTGCGGGCCGCCGACGTCGGGGCCTTCGTCCCAGCTCAGGCCGAGCCAGTGCAGCGCTTCGAGAATCGCGAGCTCCGATTCGGGCGTGGAACGCGCGCGATCGGTGTCCTCGATGCGCAGCAGAAATTGGCCGCCGTTGCGTTTGGCAAACAGGTAGTTGACCAGGGCGACGTAGGCCGTGCCGACGTGCGGGTCGCCCGTCGGCGACGGAGCGATCCTCGTGCGTACGCTCATGATCGCGCGGCTAGCCGACCAGCTCGCGCCGTTTGCCGCACTCGCGCTCGACGAACGCGATGATCTCCGAAAGAGGCGCGCCCGGCGTAAAGATCTCGCGCACGCCGAGCGCCTTCAACTCGCGACTGTCGTCGGCCGGAATCGTCCCGCCGCCGAAAAACACCACGTCGCCGGCGCCCTTGGCCTTCAACTGCTCGATGACCGCCGGAAAGAGCGTCATGTGCGCGCCGGAGAGGATCGACAGCCCGATGCCGTCGGCGTCCTCCTGGATGGCGGTCTGGACGATCTGCTCGGGCGTCTGGAAGAGACCCGTATAGATGACCTCCATCCCCGCGTCGCGCAGGGCGCGGGCGATCACCTTGGCCCCGCGGTCGTGACCGTCGAGGCCGGCTTTCGCTACGATGACGCGGAGGGGTCTGTCGGCAGGCATATCCGTGAGGCTTCGACGGCTTCCGCAGAGTTCCCAACGGCTGGCGGGGAACTGCCGCCGGGTGAACGCCCGGGCTCTGGACGCCTACCGGCGGCGGATCGGCGACGACGGTCCGCTCGCCCCCGACCTGCCGACGCTGCGGCGCCTGCACCGGCGGCACATGCTCGCCATTCCGTTCGAGAACCTCGATCCGGTGCGCGGCGTCCCGGTTTCTGCCGATCCGAGCGACGCCTTTGCCAAGATCGTGGAGCGCGGCCGCGGCGGTTGGTGCTTCGAAATGAACGGGCTCTTCGGCGAGGTGCTCGACAGCATCGGATTCGCAGTCGATCAGGTCGGCGCGAAGGTGGGAGCCGACGAACCGGGCGAGATCACCCACCGCGCGCTGATCGTACACCTCGAGGGATCATGGCTCGCCGACGTGGGCTTCGGTTTCGGCCCGCTCGAACCGCTGCCGCTGCGCGAAGGAGCGACGGATCTCGCCGGCGGTACCTTTCGGCTTTCGAAGCGCGGCGAAACGTGGCGCCTCCAGCCGCCCGGCGAGGCGCCGTACTACGTGTTCGTCGCGGCCGCGCAAACGCAAGCGGCGTTCGATACGGCGAGCCGGGTTTTCGTCGAGCGCAAGGCGGCGCCGCTCTTCACCGCACCATTCGTGGTTCGCGCCCTCGACGACGGCTACATCAGCCTGCGCGATGCGCAATTCCGGCGCTGGAGCGGCGGCGCCGTCGTCGAGGA
>Ga0326727_10008692_pt1 | contig 25570 bp, 17 predicted proteins | sample MB2enrmetagenome_FD_207643 | JGI IMG/M metagenome (GOLD analysis project Ga0326727, IMG submission 207643) | Lab enriched peat soil microbial communities from McLean, Ithaca, NY, United States - MB29MY | ecosystem: Environmental > Terrestrial > Soil > Wetlands > Peat | place: USA: New York...
CCGTCGTGATGGTGCCCTCTTCCTTGTAGCCACGGACGTGTAAATTGCGATTGGTCCGGGCATAGGTCAGCCGGTGAACCAGCCAAGGGTATCCATGGAAGCCAAAGACGATGGGCTTGTCTTTGGTGAACAGCGAATCGTAAGCCGAGTCACTCAGCCCGTGCGGATGCTCGCTCTTAGGCTGCAGCTTCATCAGGTCGACAACATTGATCACTCGGATTTTCAGGTTGGGCAGATTCTGGCGAAGAATCGAAACCGCGGCAAGAATCTCCATCGTGGGCGTGTCTCCGCAGCAGGCCATCACCACGTCGGGTTCGCCGTCCTGGTCGTTGCTGGCCCATTGCCAGATGCCGATTCCTTCCGTGCAATGCACCACCGCCGCGTCCATGCTCAGCCATTGCGGGAGGGCATGTTTGCCTGCCACCACCACGTTGACGTAATGCCGGCTGCGCAAGCAGTGATCAAAGACTGACAACAAACAATTCGCATCAGGCGGCAGGTAGACGCGCACGATATCGGCCTTCTTGTTGATGACGTGATCGAGGAAGCCGGGATCCTGGTGCGTGAAGCCGTTGTGATCCTGCTGCCATACGTGCGAGGCGAGCAGATAGTTAAGCGAGGCGATCTTCCGGCGCCAAGGCAGTTCCAAGGTTACCTTCAACCATTTGGCGTGCTGGCTGAACATAGAGTCGACGATGCGAATGAAGGCCTCGTAACTGTTGAACAGCCCATGCCGTCCGGTGAGCAGATACCCTTCCAGCCAACCCTCGCACTGATGCTCGCTGAGCATCGAATCCAGCACGCGTCCGGCGGGAGCGAGAAATTCATCATTCTTTTCTTCCCGTCCTTCCCATTGACGGTTGGTGACTTCAAAAACCGCGCCCAGGAGATTTGAGAGTGTTTCATCGGGGCCGAAAACCCGGAAATTATGCTGATCCTGGTTCAGCTTGGCCACGTCGCGGAGGAATTTACCCAGCACCAGCGTATCTTGCCCGCTGACGGCGCCGGGCGAAGGCACGTTCACAGCGTGCGCGTGAAAGTCCGGCATGCGCAGGTCACGCAGCAGAATGCCACCGTTGGCATGGGGATTGGCGCCCATCCGCCGGTCGCCCTTCGGGGCCAATTCGGCCAATTCCGGCCTGAGCCGGCCATTTTCATCGAATAGTTCCTCGGCCCGATAGCTCTTCATCCAGCTTTCGAGCTGCTTGACATGATCGGGATGCTCGGCATCCACCAGGAGCGGCACCTGATGCGCTCGGAATGTTCCCTCACAAGGCAGACCGTCGACGACCTTCGGCCCCGTCCAGCCTTTGGGTGACCTCAGAACGATCATGGGCCAACGAGGCCGCGCGGCGTCGTTATTGTTCCGTGCACGGCTTTGAATTTCCCGGATGTCCTCGATGGCCTTATCCAGCGTAGTGGCCATGAGTTCATGCATCTTTTCCGGCTCATCACCTTCCACAAAGTGGGGCGTCCAGCCGCAGCCTCGTAGGAATTGCTCCAATTCCTCATGCTCGATACGGGCCAGCACGGTCGGGTTGCTGATCTTGTAGCCATTGAGGTGCAGGATCGGCAGCACGGCTCCATCGTTAATGGGGTTGAGAAACTTGTTGGACTGCCATGCGGTCGCCAGGGGGCCCGTTTCCGATTCACCGTCGCCGACGACGCAAGCGACGATCAGACCGGGATTATCCAGCGCTGCGCCGAAGGCATGGCTGAGCGAGTATCCCAGCTCGCCACCTTCGTGAATCGACCCCGGTGTCGTCGGCGCCACGTGGCTTGAAATCCCGCCCGGGAACGAGAATTGCGTGAACAGTTTTTTCAGCCCCGCTTCGTCCTGGCTGACGTTCGGATAAATCTCACTCCAAGTGCCTTCCAGGTAAACGTTGCCCACAATCGCCGGGCCCCCGTGACCGGGACCGGCGATGTAGAACATATTCAGGTCATACTTCTTGATGACCCGGTTCAAATGCACGTAGATGAAGTTCTGGCCCGGCGTGGTGCCCCAGTGTCCGACCACCAGGGGCTTCACGTGCGACAGTTTCAACGGTTCCCGCAGCAAGGGGTTGTCGTAAAGGTAAATTTGGCCGACCGACAGATAATTGGCGGCGCGCCAGTAAGCATTGATCTTGTGCAGTAGATCCGGGGAAAGAGTTTCTTTATTCTGGAGCGGTTCCGGGGAAAGAGTTGCCGTTTTCATGATTCAATTCTCCTTTTTTGAGTCAAGGCCGAGAACGCCGCAAACCATCTTGGCGATCATGCGTTCTTCGTCCATATGGATGACGGGGACGGGAACCCCCCTGGTCTCCGAGGAAATCACGCCCGCGTTCGCCATGTTCTGTTCTTCTCCGAGTTCGATTCCAAGAAATCCCAACCCATCGCCAATCCGGGCGCGGACCTTGGGCCCTCGCTCTCCGACCAGACTCAAGCGGCTTTGAGCGCCATGCTCTTGGACGCGATGCAATGCAGCAGATCATTCCACGACTTGACGAACGATCCGGCCCCATCTTCCTGAAGCTGGGAGCCCAAGGCCTCAACGTCAATGCCCGCTTTGGCGAACTGATCCAAAACCTTTTCGCCGTCACCGCCCTGTGCCGCCATGATGGGGCCGATTTCGCCGTGATCGGCGAAGGCTTGCAACGTTCCCTCCGGCATCGTGTTCACCGTGAACGGCGCGGCCAACGTCTTGATGTAGAGCGTGTCGGACGCCTTGGGGTCCTTGGTGCCGGTGCTGGCCCAGAGCAGTCGTTGCGCCCGGGCGCCGGCATTGTACGTACGCTGCGAACGCGGGCTGCTTAACAGCTCGATGTATGCTGTATAGATGCCGCTCGCCACGGCGATGCCAAGCTGGTTGCGCAGCTCCGCGGGTGCTTTATCCGCCACTGCGACGTCCCAGCGGCTGACGAAAATTGAAGCTACGGACCCGATATCCGGATTCAGGCCGGAAGCGATGCGCCGCTCGATGCCACGCAGGTATGCCTCGGCGGCCGCGACATACTGCGCGCGCGAAAACAGAAGTGTCACGTTAATCGGCACTCCAGCGAAGATCGCCTCCTCAATGGCAGGGATGCCCTCCCTGGTACCGGGAATTTTGATGAAGAGATTCGGCCGCTCGGCGCGGGCGTGGAGAGCCGCAGCGGCGGTGAGGGTTGCGGCGGTGTCGTGTGCCAGCAGGGGCGAGACCTCCAAGGAAACCCAGCCGTCGACGCCGTTCGTCAGGTCGTGGATTGGCCGGAAGAGATCGGCGGCCTGTCGGAGGTCCTCCAGCGCCAGCTCGAAGAACAGCACCTCGCCCGACTTACCTTCCTTCAATTTCTGTCGGACGGCGTCGTCGTAGTCGTGACTGTTCTGGATGGCATGATCGAAGATCGTGGGGTTCGAGGTGAGCCCCGTGACCGAAAGCTCCTGGATGTAGCGGTGGAGCGTGCCACTGGTCACGAGACCCCGCGTGATGTTGTCGAGCCAGAGGCTCTGGCCGATTTCGTGCAACTTTTTGGTCGCTTTCACCATTTCCCTCCTGGACAGAACGGTGCGGTGTTGGTATGGCCGGCCATGGCCGCCTGCGGTCAGGGCGGGCAGAAATACACCTTCGGCAGGCTCATCCTCCGGATGCCTCCTTAGGTCTGGGGTTGTGCCAAAAGCCGTCGGAAGCAATGACCACGTCGGCCTCCTTCGGCCCCCAGCTACCGCGCTTGTAGTGGCGAATTCGATGGTGGTTCTTAAGGACTGGATCGACCACTGCCCAGGCGGCCTCAATCGCGTTTTCACGGGTGAAGAGCGCTCCATCGCCGGCCATGGCGTCGCCCAAAAGCCGCTCATAGGGCGATTCCTCTGTCGGCCGTTCTTCGAGCAGGTAGAGCTCTCGCTGGTCCCCGACGAACTCCTTCCCTGCGAGCTTGACGCGAGCGGCGATGGCGACGGCCTCGCTGGGGGAGAGCCGGAAGCGCAGGTAGTTGGCCCGGCCCGTCGTCGGCGCGGAGTCGGCGAAAAGTCTCTGCGGCGGCGGCTTCAGCTCCACCAGGATCTCGGTCGCGGTTTCAGCCAGGCATTTGCCGGACCGCAGGTACCACGGCACGCCCTCCCAGCGCCACGAATCGATGAAAAGCCGCAGAGCGCAGAAAGTCTCGACGTCGGAGTTCTTTGCCACGCCCGGCTCCTTCCGGTAGCCAGCATACTGGCCGCGCACCACGTCGTCAGGCTTCAGAGGGCGCATGGCTTCAAAGATCTTGGCTTTCTCACTTTGCACGGCTTCAAAGTGTCTACCGGCCGGCGGCTCCATGGCCAGGAGCGCGACGATCTGGAAGAGGTGGTTCTCGATCACGTCGCGTAGACAGCCAGCGGTTTCGTAAAACGCGCCGCGGCCCTCCACGCCGAAATCCTCGGAAAGGGTTATCTGGACGCTGGCCACATAGTTGCGGTTCCAGATCGGCTCCAGAAACGAATTGGCAAAGCGGAAATAGAGGATATTCATGATCGCTTCCTTCCCCAGGAAGTGATCAATGCGGAAGATCGAATCTTCCGGGAACTCGGCTCGGGCAACGTGGTTGAGCTCCCGCGCGGAGGCCAGGTCGCGCCCGAACGGCTTTTCGACAATGACGCGCGCATGCTCGGCCAATTTCGCGGCGCCAAGCCCTTTGATCACGGTCTCGAAAAGCGAGGGTGGGATGGCCAGGTAGTGCGCAGGGCGTTGACCCCTACCGAGCTCCTTTTTAATCGCCGTAAATGTGCCCGGGTCGTGATAATCCCCACTCACGTATCTGAGCAGGGACAGAAGATGGCGGAGGGCGCGCTGGTTATCGATCCCGCTGGATCGCTTGATGCTGTCCGTCACGCGTTGGCGAAGACGCGCCAGGCTCCATTTCGGGAAGGCAACGCCGATTACCGGAACCTTGAGGGCACCTCGTTTCACCATCGCATAGAGGGCCGGGAAGATCATTTTGTGGGCAAGATCGCCGGTCACACCGAACAGCACCAGCGCGTCGGAACGGGAGGCAGCCATCAGGCACCTGCCTTCTCGGGGGCGGCTTTTTCCTTATGGCCGCCGAACTGGTAACGAAGAGCGGACAATAGTTTGTCGGCGAAGTCGTCCTCGCCGCGCGAGCTGAAGCGTGCGTACAGCGCGGCACTGAGGACGGGGGCCGGAACCGCCTCGTCGAGGGCCGCCGCGATCGTCCAGCGCCCCTCCCCCGAGTCCGACACTCGCCCGGCAAACTTCGCCAGGTCCGGGCTATCGAGGAGCGCCGTGGCGGCAAGGTCCAAAAGCCACGAGGCGATGACACTGCCGCGACGCCAGACCTCGGCGATATCGGCCAGATTCAAGTCGTACGGGTAATACTTGGGGTTGCGCAACGGAGTGGTTTCAGCGTCGACGGTGCGCTGTTGCTTGCCGGCGTTAGCATGGCGAAGGATGTTCAGCCCTTCCGCGTAAGAGGCCATGATGCCGTACTCGATGCCGTTGTGAACCATCTTGACGAAGTGGCCCGCGCCGCTCGGGCCGCAGTGCAAGTAGCCGTGTTCGGCGGTGCCGCCAAGCTTCTCCCGGCCGGGCGTGCGGGGCGCCGCCTCGATACTTGGAGCCAGGGCGGCGAAAACGGGGTCGATGCGCCGGACGACAGCTTCGTCACCGCCGATCATCAGGCAGTAGCTGCGAGCTGATCCCCAGACACCGCCGCTGGTCCCCACGTCCACATAGTGGATACCCCTGGGTTTCAGCTCGGCAGCGCGGCGAATGTCATCCTGATAGAAGGAATTGCCGCCGTCGATGACCACGTCGTCAAGTTCGAGGAAGGGGATAAGGGTCTCGATCGTCGGATCGACCACGGCAGCCGGTACCATCATCCAGATAGTGCGCGGCAATTTCAGCTTCTTCGCGAAGTCTTCGAGCGAAGTTGTTCCGACCGCCCCCTCTTTGGCCAGTGCCTGTGCGGGTTCCGGATGGAGGTCGTAAACGACGCAATGATGGCCTGCCCGCAGAAGGCGCCGCACCATGTTGGTTCCCATTCGGCCAAGTCCGATCATTCCCAGTTCCATAGGGTTTTCCTTCATCGATCAAGACATCTCGAATGAACTCTTCATGGCCCAACCTTTTGGCTCTCCAGCGCCTGGACTTTAGCCAGGCGGCGTTGGTGGCGTGGAGCGCCGCTGAAGCGAGCGACCAGAAAGGTCTCGATCAGTTCCCACGCAAGCGCAGGACCGATCACTTTTCCGCCCAGACAAAAGACATTCATGTTGTCATCTTGTACGCCCTGATGAGCAGAGAAAACATCATGGATCAGCCCAGCACGCACGCCGGGGACTTTATTCGCGGCGACGGAAGCTCCCACACCGCTGCCGCAAAGGGCCACCCCGCGGTCCACTTCGCCCGCAGCGACGGCCCTGGCAAGGGGGATGATGAAGTCGGGGTAGTCATCTTCGGGGTCCATTTGGTGTGCGCCGAAGTCCACGACCTCGTATCCCGAGCCACGCAGCGAGTCCGCCAACTGCTCTTTCAAAGTAAATCCACCGTGGTTCGCGGCGATTCCCACGCGCATCGTGATTTCTCCATAACCCGCCGACGTAGCGGCGGGTTTATCCCGCCACTTCGAGTCGTCGAATCTGTCATCCCATGGAGCGAGTGTCTGTGCCCCGCGCGGGAGTACGTTTGTCCCCGGCTCTTACGCAGCATCGCATCAGAGGAAATAACAATCTGTTCCGTTTTGCTCATCATGGGCAGATGTCAGGAAGTTAGGTTGAACGGACAATTTCCATGCTGCCACGCCGCATGGAGGATGCTCACGCAATATTTCAGCAAAAGGACGAACTCCGGTGGCAGCCATTCCCGGCAAGGCAATCGTTGAGCTACGTTGTTGTTCGCCTCACAAGATAACCTCCATTCTTATGCCCAAGAGAGTTGGTGTGTAAGGCTTAGCAGCGTAGGTTGGATGAATCGAAACCTCGACGTCCGGACTAAGGGCCATGCTCTGAGTCAAACGAAGCCGGTAAAACGATTCAAATCCGCTTTCACGATGTATGCCGGTGTGGGTTGGGTCGGTGTAGTTGAAGGCGATGCCGAACATATCACCTCGACGTCCAAAGGGGTGAACCTGCGCCAACCCGATCGTATCGGTTTGCCGAATCGAGGTGCCACGATCACTTGCGAAGGCAAATCGCCCAAAAGGTGCCCAACCATTGGGAAACTCATGCTCGAAGGCAAATCCTCCGCCATATCCACTTCCCAAAGTTTTCGTGTCATCACGCCAGATGGCCATGCGATAGTCCCGGTATTGCGAACCGGGGGAACCCGCGAACCATCCCACTTCGATCGTCTCCATATAATTTTCATCAGCGAGGGTTTTAATGTTGCTCTGCGCTGAACCCTCCGTATCGATGGCGAGAGCGTGGATATAAACATGCGGTGTCGCCTGGAATTCCACCGCCGCTCCACCGGCGTACGTCCCTTCTGAGGCGAACGCCAGGTTGCCATCATTTTGCCCGTTCAGAAATTGTGCGCGTTCGTCGTTGTTGTACATACTCAGACTGATGTATTCGTTGGGATGTACCTTTCCCACGTAAAGTGACAGGCGCTTGGCGAGGAAATCCTCGCGCAAATAGAGGATGTTCACGGTGATCGGTTCTTGCGGACCGCCCCCCTGAAGACAGTTGAGGAAGAGACCTGAGCCCAGGCTGTCGCTCAGATTGAACTGCTGACTCATCCCGATGTTGCTCCCGGAACGTACCAGCAAGCTGATGGACCCTGCCGTGCTTCCGTTATCGTAAGCAACCCAGGCGCCGGTGAAATCAAGGCGTCCGCTAAGTTGATCGTGACGGACGCCACTCGGTGTGACCGTCGCGTACTGGTTCAGGAAGGTGTATGTGGCACCGAATTTCAATCTCTCCAGTTGGTAAATTGTATCGGTGAGGTTGTTAACCGGCCGAAAGACGGAAGCAAAGGGGTCAGACTGGAGGAGCGGATCTGCGGGTATCTTCGATAATGCCATGGCGTCGGTATCGAGCTCTTGTTTAAGATCATCCGGCTCTTGCTTGAGGCTCACCGCTGGCTTACTTTGACTCACTTGAGCGTTTTGATCGGTGGGGGGAGTGCTGACACTGCCGCTCTGGCCGAAGGCCGCGAGACTTGATGCCACAAAAAGCACCAGCACAGACGTTCTTGCGGATCTGAGTCCTAAGATCTTCATGAGCGTATTTCCCGTGTTGCTGGGCGGGCCGGGATGCTGGCGTAAACCGTTCTCCATGCGCAAATTGAATTAACCCCGGTAACCTGCTGGAACACCGCAAGACCGGTGCTGATACTCATAGCCGGTCGAATGTCAGGGTCCAGGGAGCGCCTTGTTTAAGGGGCTTGGCCCGAAATCCGCGGCCTCTCAACGATGCTCGGAGCTGGGTACGGAGCTCTCCAACCCGTATCCGGCCGCGCCGGCCAGTGCAGCCCGGGTCACAATCACGTGAATCGGCATCCGCCCCATCAATTCCGCGAAGCGTCCTTTGTTTTTGAACGCTTGCATGAAACGCTGGCTCTTGAGTTCCGGCAGCGTGTGCGTGGCCATGCCCCCGGCGAGATAAACACCGCCTGTCGCCAGCACCTTGAGCGCGAGATTGCCAGCCTCATCGCCGAGAATCGAAGTAAACATATCGAGAGCAGCGACGCACAGAGCGCAGGGGTGGGCGGGATCAAGCGCGAACTTGATGATGGTCGGCGACGGGTCGCTTGCAGCGGCCATGGCTTCGGCGACCTCCGGCGTTTCCTTCACGTGACCGCTGCTGCGAAGATACTCGTAGATGTGGGGAAGCCCGATGCCGGAACAAACATGCTCATAGCTCACATGCTGGAAGCGTTTGAGCATGAATGCCAGCAGTCCAAGCTGTGTTTCATCCGTTGGCGCATAGCTACAATGGCCGCCTTCGGTGGCGTGAGTCATGTAACGGGATCCCTCCCAGGTCAGGAACGATTCGCCCAGTCCGGTTCCTGGTGCAATCACGGCGATGGGGCCCCTTGGGACCGGGGCTCCTACATTGATGGTGTGCACGTCGTCGGCCCGCAGGTTCGGGACGGCAAATGCGATCGCCTCGAGATCGTTCATCAGATGGACGGATTCCAGTTTGAGTTCTTTTGCGACTATCGACTCGTCAACGACCCACGGCAAATTGGTGATTTTGGCGCGACCGTCCATGACTGGCCCGGCGACGGAAAAGCAGCCTCGGTCGGCCGATACCTTGACTTGCGTCAGAAACTCCCTGGCAATCGCCGTCAGGCTCCCATAATCGGCGCTGTGCACTTCTGTCTCGGCTACCGGCGCGTAGGGTCCGGCCTCTCGGGACTAAACCGCCAGAATAGTTTTGGTACCGCCAATGTCGCCCGCCAGTAGCATTGCGCCTCCTAACCTCCGACCGTCGTTGTTTCCCAACGTGCTTCCCGGACGTCAAAGCCTGCGTTTCACTTGTCCACTTGCACAGGCAGGCACACACTCTCGCTGAATGTGTCACGCCCCGCCATTATTGCCTCTGAAGAGAGAAACCCCGCTGGGAGCGCAAGGTCTGTTCGATATCTTCCAGCGTACGGCCTTTCGTCTCTGGAACCACAAAGTAGGAAAACAAAAGAGACCCGATGGCGAGCATCCCGTACAGCCAGAACGTCCAGCTTGGCCCCAGCGCCTGGACCAACGACAGGAAGGTGAGTGATACCACGAGGTTTGCCGCCCAGTTTGTTCCCGCCGCCGTCCCTTCCGCAATGCCGCGGATTTTCAACGGGTAAATCTCCGCGATGAGCAGCCAGAAGATCGGCCCCAGGCTGATCGCGAAAGAAGCTACATACGCCATGAGGATGAACACTGCCAGCCAGCCCTGTTCGCTGCTGGGCGCATGAGCGCGGAAGACAAACCCCATGACGCCCAAACTGACGGCCATTCCACTGATACCGGTTAACAGCAGAGGTCTCCTTCCGACGCGGTCAATCAGCCACATGGCAACGAGTGTCATCAAAACATTCACCAAGCCGATACCCGCCGTGGCCAGGATCGCTCCGGTTGCCGATGGGATGCCCGCGGACTGAATGATGGTGGGAGCATAGTAAATCACGGTGTTGATTCCCGTGATCTGCTGAAAGATGGCGAGGCCAATTCCGACGGTCAACGCCGGGCGGACAACGGGGGCCAGAAGATCAGCGAAATGCCCGCGTTCTTTTGCCTGGGAAATTGTGTCCTGGATCTCCGCGTATTCCGCCTGGATATTCGGCGTTCCGCGAATGCGCGCGAGTACCTTCTGGGCGGTGTTGCCTTGGCCATGTTCGGCGAGCCAACGCGGGGTCTCCGGCATGGCCAGCATCCCCAACCCGAGCATCGCGCCGGGTACCACGGCCAGACCCAGCATCCATCGCCACGAGCCGCTCTTCCCGAATCCGTAATCGACAAGGTAAGCGCTTAGAATCCCGACCGTGACGGCAAGCTGGAACAACGAAACCTGCCAACCGCGCGCCGCGGCCGGCGAGACCTCCGAGATATACACGGGAACCGTGGTCGAGGAGAGACCAATCCCCAAGCCGACGACGATGCGGCCGGCAATGAGGACCCCGACGGAGCCCGCCGCGGCGCAAACGATGGCGCCGGCGACGAAAATCACCGCGGTCACCAGCAGCATGAGGCGGCGGCCATAGGCGTCCGCCAGTTTTCCCCCGCTCAGCGCGCCGATCGTGGCTCCGATCAGCACGACGCTGACCACCAACTCCTGATGAAAAACCGAGAGGTGAAACTGCGATTTGATGAAGAGCAAGGCGCCCGAAATAACGCCCGTATCATAACCAAACAAGAGTCCGCCCACCGCGGCGAAGACCGCCGCAATGAATACGAACCCTGTGCTGCTGGCTGGCACCTTTAACAAACCCGATTCTGCTTTCACCTGAGAATTCATCGTTGTCTTCCTCCCTCAGCGCGGCGACATCGGCTACCGCCACGTATGGGTCTTCTTGGCGGGGCAGGCCGTCATGGACATGGCGTCTTTTCGGTTACGGTTACGACGGGTTAGGGCGAGTCCCGGCTCCCCGGTCTGAGCACCAGGACAGCAAGGGGCGGAATCGTCAGGCTGAGCGAGTAAGGCCTCCCGTGCAGCGGCAAGGGAACCGCTTCCACACAGCCACTGTTTCCCAGGCCGCTGCCCCCGTAAAGTTGGGCGTCGCTATTCAGTGCTTCCCTCCACTCGCCGTTCACGGGCGCCCCGACGCGATAGTCGTGGCGGGGCACGGGAGTGAAATTGCAGATGAAGAGAGTCACGTCGGCGGGATTCTCGGCCCGCCGCAGGAAAGAGATGACACTCCGTTCCCAATCGCTGCAATCCACCCACTCAAATCCGGCGGATTCGAAATCCACCTCATACAGGGACGGTTGCCCCCGGTAAAAAGTGTTCAAATCACGCACCCACCGCCGCAGGCCGGAATGCAGCGGATGCTCCAACAAGTGCCAATCCAGGCTGCTGTCGTGGTTCCATTCGTTCCATTGGCCAAAATCGCTGCCCATGAACAACAGCTTCTTTCCGGGATGGCCCCACATATAGCCGTAAAGGAGCCGCAGGTTCGCGAACTTGCACCAGTCATCGCCGGGCATCCTGGCAATCATCGAACCCTTGCCGTAGACCATTTCATCGTGCGAGAGAGGCAATATGAAGTTTTCCGAAAAAGCGTAAACCAGGCTGAAAGTGAGCTTATGCTGGTGATAGCGGCGATAAATCGGGTCCATCGACATGTACTCGAGCGTGTCGTGCATCCAACCCATGTTCCATTTGAGGCCGAAGCCGAGGCCGCCGAGATACACCGGCCGCGACACCATGGGCCAGGCGGTGGATTCCTCGGCGACCATCATGGCGTCGGGAAATGCGGCGTACACTTGCTCGTTCATTTGCCGCAGGAATTGAAGCGCGTCAATGTTCTCCCTGCCTCCATATTGATTGGGAATCCACTCGCCTTTCGGGCGTCCGTAATCCAGGTAGAGCATTGAGGCGACGGCATCCACGCGCAGGCCGTCGACGTGATACTTGTCATACCAAAACAGGGCATTGGCGATTAGAAAACCTCGCACCTCGGAACGCCCATAGTTGAAGACGAAGGTATTCCACTCGGGCTGCTCGCCCTGCCGCGGGTCCGAATGTTCGTAGAGATGCGTGCCGTCGAAATAACCGAGCCCGGCCTGGTCTTTGGGGAAATGCGCCGGGACCCAATCGACGATCACTCCGATCCCACGCCGATGAAGGCTATCCACCAAATACATGAAATCCGCGGGCGTGCCGAATCGGCTGGTGGGTGCGTAATAGCCGATGACTTCATACCCCCAGGAGCCATCGAAGGGGTACTCCATGACGGGGAGAAACTCGACATGCGTATAGCCCGCCTCCTGCACATAGTCGGCGAGTTGCACCGCCATTTCCCGGTAAGTCAGCGGACGGTTTCCCTGCTCCGGCACCCTCCTCCAGGAGCCGAGATGGACTTCATAGATGGAGACGGGGCGCCGAAGGCCATTGCTATTGGCGCGGTTCGCCATCCACTCGCCATCTCCCCACGTGTAGGTGCTGAGGTCCCACACCCGGGAGGCGGTTTGCGGGCGGATTTCCGCGGCAAATGCGTACGGATCGGCTTTATCTACTTCATAATCATGATACTTAGAGGTAATGTGATACTTGTAAAGCGCCCCCGCCCCTGCCTCCGGGACAAAGCCCTCCCATACCCCGGTTGCACCGTGCGCTGCCAGGGCATTCGATTGCGGGTTCCATCCGTTGAAGTCCCCGAGTACGCTGACCTGTTTGGCATTGGGCGCCCACACCGCGAAATGAACGCCGCGCTGCCCGGCCAACTCGCCGAGGTGTGCTCCCATCTTCTCGTAGGCACGGCAGTGCGTGCCCTCCTCCAGCAGATACATATCGTAGTCGCTGATCCATGGAGCTTGCGTTGAGGTTGGCATCGGCTCTCCACACGTGCTGGCTATGCTATTTACGCGACCTTTATAGGGGAAAATAGTTCGCGAGGCTGTACAAAAGGGCTCAGGGGGATGGTCAGAATTGCTCAAGTGGCAAAAAAGCAAAGAGAGTAATCTACCCCATAACCTATGGTCGTCCTCAGGCGACCAGCGCGGCCACGGGCACCGTGCTGCGTTCTCCGCTGATAATGACGATGCTGGAATCAGTCACGTGCCATCCGCGCGCCCGGTCGGCATCGAGATCGTAGCCGACCAGGGTATTTTCGGGAACCCGGACGTTTTTGCCCAGGATGGCCCGGCGCACTTTGGCGTGGCGGCCGATGTCACAGTTGTCCATGATGACGCAGCCTTCCACGTGGGCGCCGGTGTGGACGCGGACGCCGCGCCCGAGAATGGAATTGCGTACCATGCCGCCGGAAAGAATGCATCCGCCGGATACAATGCTGTCGATGGCCTCGCCACGGCGATGGGCATCGTCAAAGGTGAACTTGGCGGGCGGATCGGGGTAGCTGGCACTCCGCAGCGGCCACTGGCGATTATAAAGGTTAAGTTCAGGCTTGACAGAACGCAGGTCCATGTTGGCCTCGTAGTAGGCGTCGATGGTGCCGACATCGCGCCAGTAGGGAATGGAGTCCTCGGGCTCGCCGGGGATGCAGTTGGTCTGGAAGTTGTAGGCGTAGATGGGGGCGTTGCCGGCAAGTTTGGGCAGAATGTCCTTGCCGAAATCGTGCTGACTCCTGGGCGCATTCGCGTCGGCGGTGAGCAGATCCACCAGCGTGTGCTTGGAGAAGATATAGTTGCCCATCGAGGCGTAGACTTTTGTGGGATCGCCGGGAAGGGTGGGCGCATGGGCGTTTTTTTCATGAAAGGCCAGGATTCTTCCCTCTTTGTTGGCCTCAATGACGCCGAATTCGGCGGCCTGCTTCCGCGGCACGGGGATGGCGGCGACGGTCACTTGCGCGTGTTTAGCCATGTGGAAGTCGATCATGCTGGCGATGTTCATGCGGTAAATGTGATCGCCGCCGAAGATGGCTACCACATCCGTGTCGGACTGCTGGACGAGGTTGATGTTCTGCAAGATGGCGTCGGCAGTGCCCTGGTACCAGGTTTCGTCCTCCGAACGCATCTGCGCCGGCACGGGGATGATGAAGTAACTCTTCAACAGTCCGCTGAACTGCCATCCCTCGCTCAGATGCTGGAGCAGCGACTGGCTGCGGAACTGGGTGAGCACGTAGATGGAGTTGATTCCGGAGTTGATAAAATTGCTGAGGACGAAATCGATAATCCGGTATTTGCCTCCAAAGGGAACCGCCGGCTTGGCGCGCTCCCGAGTGAGAGGAAAGAGCCGGCTTCCCTTGCCGCCAGCGAGTACAATGCCCAATACGCGGGTGTGCGACGGCCCTTCCCTGGCGAAGATGCGTTTTTGTTTTGGGGTTTTCTTCCTCGGCATTTGGTTCTCCTGAGACCAAGATCCAACTGAATCTCTCCCGCTGCCTCCGAAAAAAGAGCGCCTTCAGGGCAGGCTTCGCATTCTAAAACACCCTGCAAGCGACAGGAATGTCGAGACAGCCGCAGAGAGGGTCATCGTGGCGTCTGCTGGAGCTTCCGATAGCGTCGGATCAGAGAGTTGGTCGAGCTATCGTGCCGGAGTTGGGCCTCTTTCTGGCTTTCCAATTCCGGGATGATGCGCTGGGCAAGCACCTTTCCCAGCTCGACGCCCCACTGGTCGAACGAATCAATCTGCCAGATGGCGCCCTGGGTGAACACGCTATGTTCATAAAGCGCAACGAGCTTCCCCAGCGCCGCCGGCGTTAACCGCTCCAGCAGGAGCGTATTGGACGGACGGTTGCCCTCAAAGGTGCGATGGGGCACGAGCCACGGCGGCGTGCCTTCGGCCTGGACTTCCTGCGACGTTTTGCCAAAGGCCAGTGCCTCTGCCTGGGCAAAAACGTTAGCCAACAGGATGTCGTGGTGCCAACCGACCACGTTCAGCGGCTGGGCAAACGCGATAAAGTCGCAGGGGATGAGCTTGGTTCCCTGATGGATCAGTTGGTAGAAAGAATGTTGGCCGTTGGTGCCCGGCTCCCCCCAGTAGATCGGCCCCGTCTGGTAGCTGACCTCTGTTCCCTCGAGCGTCACGTGTTTGCCATTGCTCTCCATCGTCAATTGCTGGAGGTAAGCGGGAAAGCGCTTAAGGTACTGCTCATACGGAAGGACCGCGACGGTCTGCGCGCCGAAGAAGTTGTTGTAATAGACCCCCAGAAGTCCCATGAGCACAGGCAGGTTACGTCCAAAAGGGGCCGTGCGGAAATGCTCGTCCATTTGGTGAAAGCCGTCAAGCATGGCGCGGAAATAGTCGGGCCCGATGGCGATCATGGTCGAGAGGCCAATCGCCGCGTCCATCGAGTACCGCCCGCCAACCCAATCCCAGAACTCAAACATGTTACGGGTGTCGATGCCGAACTTCGCCACCTCGGCGGCGTTGGTCGAGACCGCGACGAAATGTTTGGCAATGGCCGCATCTTGTTTCAACGTCGCAAGGGCCCAGGCGCGCGCCGAGTGCGCGTTGGTCATCGTCTCCAGAGTCGTAAAGGTCTTCGACGAGATGATGAACAGCGTCTCCTCGGCATCGAGGTCACGGGTGGCCTCCACGAAGTCGGTGCCATCGATGTTGGAAACGAACCGGAAGGCCAGGTTGCGCTGACTGTAGTGACGCAAGGCTTCATAAGCCATCACAGGCCCCAAGTCAGACCCCCCGATGCCGACATTGACGACGTTGCGGATCGGCTTGCCGGTGTGGCCCGTCCACTCCCCGCTGCGCACCCGGTTGGAAAAGGCGGCCATCTTGTCGAGGACGGCATGCACCTGGGGCACCACGTCCTCGCCGTCCACAACAATGGATTGCCCCTTGGGGGCGCGCAGGGCCACGTGCAGAACGGCCCGCTTCTCGGTCACGTTGATCTTCTCCCCCCGAAACATGGCATCGATATGGGAACGCAGGCCGGATTCCTCCGCCAGTTGCAGGAGGAGTTTCACCGTCTCGTCGGTAATACGGTTCTTGGAGTAATCGAGGTAGATACCAACGGCCTCGGCGGTCAGGCGCTCCCCGCGTTGAGGGTCTTCGGCAAACAGGTTCCGAAGATGCAACTCCCGGGTCTTCATGTATTGGGCTTCGAGGGCTTTCCATGCCGCCCGTTGAGTAAGTGGTGCCAGGGTTTCCGTCATGTTCGTTCCACCTCCGATGTTTGTTTGTTCTTCAGGCGCCGATTGCAACTTGGGGTAACGGAAACTCTCCGTTCGCTGGTCTTCTCCACCGCCCATGCCCAGCCAAGTTTGCGGCACGCCAAAAGGCGTCCATTTTCTCCAGTATTTCGGGTGTTGAAGGATTGTCCGTTACGTTCGTCTTGTTCATTTTCACGATCATGCTACTTTTCGAGGGCAAGGCCCAAAACGCGACAGACCGTGTTCGCGATCACCCATTCCTCGTCCGTATGAATGACGCGGACGGGAACCCGGCTGGTCGCGGCGGAAATCACACCCTCATTCGCCGCGTTTCGCTTATCTTCGAGTTCGATTCCAAGAAATCCCAGCCCCTCGCAAATCCGGGCGCGGACGACGGGCGCGTTCTCTCCGATGCCGCCCGCGAATACCAGCGTGTCCAGTCCGCCGAGCGCCGCCGCGAACGCGCCGATCCATTTCTTGACCTGATAACAAAACAGCGCCACCGCTTCGGCCGCCCGCACGTCTTGCGTTTCGTGCTCCAGCAAGTCGCGCATGTCGGAACTGGTTTCCGACACGCCTAGCATTCCGGATTTGAAATTGACCATCTCATTGAATCCCTTTGCATCAAGGCGCTCGGTGCGCGCCAGATACCAAACCAGCCCGGGATCGAGGTCGCCGGAGCGGGTGCTCATCGGCACCCCGGCCGTCGGGGTGAAAGTCATGCTTGTATCAATGGATTTGCCGCGATGCACCGCCGCCAGGCTCGCGCCATTACCAAGGTGGGCGAGGATGACCCGGCCTTGCGCCGCTTCCGTTCCGGCCAGGCGGGCCAGTTCTCCCATCAGAAACGCGTATGACAATCCGTGAAACCCGTAGCGCCGAACCCCCTGCGCTTCGTAGCGGCGCGGGATCGGCAAGATTTGGGCCACGCGCGGCAGGTCATGGTGAAAAGCCGTGTCGAAACACGCCACTTGGGGCATGTCAGGAAACCGGCGATGAAACTCCTCGGTCAACAGAATTTCCTCCGGCAGATGCTCAGGGTCGAATGGACTGAGCCGCCGCAACTCCTCAACCATTTCCGCCGTGATGCGCTGTGGCTGGCTATATTTCGGCCCGCCGTGCACCACGCGATGCCCCACCGCCGTGAATGCATCATCCCCGCTGCGTTCCTCGATACCATCGATCAGCGCGCCCACCGCGGCGTTGAGATCCGGCGCCGTCACTGGCCGCGAAAAGTTGTCGCCCGGGTTCAAGCCTTTCACCCGCAAAGTGGCCCCCGGCTGCCCGATCCGGTCAATCCCGCCCCCCAGAATCCGTCGGAGCGATTCACCGGTCTCAAACAGCGCGAACTTGATGCTTGACGAACCGCCATTAATCGTCAGGATGCGCGGGTTACCGGGTTTCATGGATGACTCCATGGTCATTCGTCAATCCGAACGAAGCCAGTTTCGCGCGCGTAGACGCGTAATCCTTGTGAAGAATGCTTCGAATCCCCAAGCCTTCCGCGATCTGAACAAACATCGGGGTGTTTTCGATATAGACGACCTGACGGGTTGGCGCCTGAGAGATATCCAGCGCCAGCCGAAACATGTCGGCGTCGGGCTTGCGGATGTGGACGAAGCAGGAGGAAATAAAAGAATCCACCAAGCTGTCCAGCTTGAATTTTCGAATTCGATGTACATTCAGTTCGCGCGCTTCGTTGCTGACCACGACGATCTCCAGCCCATACTGCGCCTTGAGCTGAGCGACCAACTCGATCATCTCGGGGTAAGGTTTCGATTGCGCGAACATGAAGCGCCGAAACTGCGCCCGGGTGAACGGCCGCTTTTGGTAGAAGATTACCCGGCCTAAATATTCTTCCAGCGTGAGCTTTCCCTCCTCGTAGGTGTCGAAGGTCAGTTGATGCCTTGCCTCGATCTCAGCCCACTCCAGCTTGAAGTTCTTCGCCGCCCGTTTGCGGGCATGATGATCCCACCCATCGGTCAGCAGCACGCCACCTATGTCCAGAAACAGCGTCCGAATTTCCGTTGAGCGTTTCATCTTGGTCACGGTTTCGCCTCCGCCGTTATTTCCCGCTCCGCGTGGAGCCAATCTTGATCGGCGTAACCGCTCTGGCGGCCTCGCCGCTCATACAGTTCATAGGCCCGCCTCGCGATCTGTGCCGCGGGGTCATCTTCTAGAAACCGGGGAGCCGGGCGGGGCTCACCACTGCTCAGGCGCCCACACGCATGAGTTATGTTTAGCAGCCTTTGCGCCAGTTTCGGGGTCAGCGCGCCATCCTTCAGGCGCCATTGCCAATTTCCGTTGGCAATTCCAGGAAGATTCATTCGTGCCTCCGACCCCAACTCCAGAAGGTCTTGCGCAGGAACGATGGCTGTGTCAGCCGGCGATGCGAAGGCCGCCCGGATAATGGCCTAGGTAACCCCCGGGCTGTTCACTCCCAACTGCTTTTGCAGAGCTGCGCGTTGGGTGCTTGGCAACTTCTGATACCAACCTGCCGTGGTGTCGTTATCGTGGGTTCCGGTATAAACCACGGAGTTCGCCGGATGCTGTTCAGGGAGAGCTGCATGGGTTTCGAGATTTGCGCCGAACTCGAATTGCAGCACTCGCGTGCCCGGGATCTGAAATTGATCCATTAAAGCCACCACTTCGGGTGATGTGGCGCCGAGATCATCCGCAATCAAAGGCAATAACCCAAGTGCTTCGCGGGCAGCTTGGAAAAAAGGAGCACCTCCGCCGGGTTGGTACTGCCCGCTCATAGCCGTCAGGGCTTGCGCAGGCACTTCGTAGGTGCGGATAAAGCCGATGAAATGATCCAGCCGATTCACATCGAAGCGTGCAAGAGCCGTCCGCAGGCGTTCAATCCACCAACGGTAGTTCTGCTGCTGAAGCGCCTCCCAGCAATAAACGGGGACATTCCACACCTGTCCTGTGGGGGAGAAATAATCGGGGGGAACTCCCGCAACCACCGTGGGGCTTCCATCGGCATCCAGTTTGAAAAGCTCGGGATGGGCCCAGACATCGGCGCTTTGGTGCGCCACGAACAAAGGAACATCGCCAATCAGCCAGATTCCTTTGGACTTGCAGTAAGCCCTTAAATCATTCCACTGAACGAAGAACTGCCACTGGACAAACTGATGGTAACGAATTTCATGGGCAAAGAATTTCTGCGCGCGAATAAGGGCGTCTGGCTCGCGCGTTCGCAGTTCCTGGTTCCATCGGGTCCATTCCGCAGTGCCCTCTTGCCCCTGGATTGCCGAGAACAAGGAAAAATCTTCAAGCCAGAAAGACTCCGCGCGTGCAAAGGCGTCGAACTCAGATTGGCTGCCATCGTGCCGGTTTCTTTCGAAATGTTCGAATGCCTTTCTCAACCATTGCAGTTTCAATCGTGCCGCCGCGGGGTAGTTCACATTTCCGCCGCACCCGCGGATGGGAAGCTCGATATCCTGGCGGCCAAGTAACCCCTGCTCCACCAACCGATCGGGACTCACCAGGAGCGGATTACCCCCAAAGGCAGAGCATGACTGGTAAGGCGAATCTTCTTCCCCTGTCGGGCCGATGGGAAGCATCTGCCACCAACGCTGTCCGCTGCTGACCATGAAATCTGCAAAGGCAGTTGCCGCGGGCCCCAGATCGCCGATGGGATAGGGAGTGGAAAGGGAGGTTAGATGGAGAAGTATCCCGGAGGCTCGATGATTCAAACGGAACCCCCTCCCAAGGCAGATTCCTGCTTCCGTGCCAGAAGTATCACGCTGGAACGGGCTTTTACGTGATAGGCCGTTGAATTGTCCAAGAGCGTTTCTTCCCCTGCCGAAGACAAGTCTTGCGGCGCCGAGCGGGACGTGTCTACCGCGAGGTGCCAGCGGCACCCTGGCGGCAGCGGGGGCAAACCAAAGTTGGTCTCCTCCGGCCCAGCGTTGAACATCAGGTAAAGCCTGTCTTGTCCGTTTTCAAGGATCAAGCAGCCTAGTTCTTTGCCCTTCGGGTCGGCCCAGTTGGGTGATCCCTGTTGCGGGTTGAACCAGAGGATTTCGGCGTCCGTATAGAATTGTTCCTTGCTCAGAATCGGGTGCGCACGGCGAAAGGCCATCATGCCTTGGGCAAACCGGTAAATCTCCTGATGTTGTTTAAGAAGGCTTCAATTGACCCAACTGGTTTCATTGTCCTGGCAGTAGGCGTTGTTGTTGCCGCCTTGCGTGCGACGAAATTCGTCCCCGCCCAATAGCATCGGTACCCCGCGCGAGCCGAGCAGAGTCAGCAGGAAGTTCTTGATTTGGGCTTTACGCAAGGCCTCGACCGCAGCATCCGTTGTCTTGCCTTCAGCGCCGCAGTTCTCGCTGAGGTTGTTGTTTGTCCCGTCGTGGTTGTTTTCTCCGTTGGCTTCATTGTGCTTGTCGCGATAACTCACCAGGTCGTTCAGAGTGAAGCCGTCGTGGCAGGTGACGAAGTTGATGCTGCTCTGGGGCCCTTTGCCGGATTGGGTATAGATGTCGGCACTCCCGCAGATGCGACTGGCAAACAAACCGAGCATCCCATCATTGCCGCGCCAGAATCGCCGGACATCGTCCCGATACCGGCCGTTCCACTCCGCCCAACGCCGCTCCGAAAAACTACCCACTTCATACGCTCCGGCGGCGTCCCACGCCTCGGCGATGATCTTCACATCCCTTAAGATCGGGTCCTCGGCGATCCGCTCGAGAAGCGGGGGATTATGCAGCAAGTTGCCGGAACGGCCCCGACCGAGCACCGCGGCCAGATCAAAACGAAATCCATCAACATGCATCTCCACCACCCAGTAGCGCAACGCGGTCAGGATGTGGTCCCGCACTACAGGATGATTGGCGTTGATGGTGTTGCCGGTGCCCGTATAGTCCCTGTAAAGCCGTTTATCGTCCGCCAGCATGTAGAAAATCGAGTTGTCAATCCCGCGGAAACAGAGTGTAGGCCCCTGTTCGTTTCCCTCGGCCGTATGATTGAAGACCACGTCCAGGAATACCTCGATGCCCGCCCCATGGAGAGCCTGGACCATTTCCTTGAATTCCAGTTTCTGCTGACCCGCGCCTCCCGAACTGCTATAGGAAGCTTTAGGCGCGAAGAAGGCCACGGGATCGTAGCCCCAGTAATTCCCGAGCGGCTGGCCGGTTTGCGGATTGATGCCTGGGACCTGGTGTTCATTGAATTCCTGCACGGGCATCAGTTCCACAGCCGTCACCCCCAGTTCTTTGAAATAGGGTATCTTTTCCATCAGGCCTCGGTACGTACCGGGATGCTCCACACCGGAGCTGGGATGGAAAGTGAGGCCACGCACGTGTGTTTCATAAATGACCGTCTTCGACCAGGGATGCCTGGGCGGACGGTCCTCATGCCACTGAAAATGCTCCTGCGTGAATACGCATTTCGGCATGGCGCCGGCATCATCGATCTTCGAACACGCCGGGTCGCCGTCGGCCACAGACGGATCGTATCCCCGAGCCGGGCCGAACTCCCAGGGGGACAACCTCGTGATCGCCGTGGCGAAGGGGTCGAGGAGAAGCTTGTGGAAATTGAAACGATGGCCGTCCTTGGGTTGATACGGACCGTCCACGCGGTAGGCATAGAGTTGACCGGAACCGATCCCAGCCACCCAACAGTGCCATACGTCACCGGTGCGGTTGCGCGCGGGATCCAGATCAATTACCCTGGCGGCCTTGGCATCTTGGGGTTGATCAAACAACTCCAGCCGAACGCGGCTGGCGTGACGACTGAAGAAGGCAAAGTTAACTCCCCCCCCATCTTCATGGGTTCCCATGGGTAAGGGAACGCCCATCCGAACTTCCGTGCGTTCAGAAACCTCTGCCACGTAATCATGCAGAGGCCGTTCGGACGAAAGCAGTTCTGTGGCCGCGAGCGCCTTTTCTGCGGCCTGGCCTAAGACAGAAAGCTTCCGGCCTGTGGGCCGTCGCTTTCTTTTCAGTTTTTTTGCCTCTTTCATAGCTTGTCTTCTGTTGTCCTTCTCCCGTTCGAGGTTGATTCACCGTTGCCAGAGAATAGGATCGACTTCCAGGGGCACCGCAACGCCGGCGCAGTGCGGTATGATGCGCGCCGTATAGTCGGTGACCGGACGTATGGCGGGCACCTGTGCGACATAAGCGTGGCCGCTGTCCGCGCCTGCCAATTGGCGAACGCGCGTCATCTCTTCTCGGACTGGACTGCTGCCATTGATCCCATTGGCATACAGCTCGACTCGCACGGCGTTCGGATCGAGGTCATTGAGATACACGTCTGCCTCAAAGATGTGCTGGGCCGCATTGGTCTGTACCTTCACATCACCAAAGCGCAGCGTTGCCCATTTCTCTTTCAGAGTATGTTCCCAATTGGCGATGTTCCTGCCCACTGCGCCTTTATCGGCAGCGCGTTCACGGTAGGTTGCCGCAGCCGGGAGGCAGTGTTGCTCGGTGTATTCGCCCACCGCGCGGTTCGCGGAAAAACGCGGTGTCAAACTCGCCATACTTTCCCGCATCCGCGCCACCCAAGCCGTGGGGATACCCTGCCCGTCGCGGGCATAAAACTCGGGAATCACTTCCCGTTCGAGCAGGTCATACAGGGCTTCGGCTTCGGTCCCGTCCAAAGCCGGATCGTCGCCATGTTCCCGACCGTCCCCCAACGCCCAGCCGACTTCCGGCGTGTAGGCCTCCGCCCACCAGCCGTCCAATTCCGAGAGATTGATGCCGCCATTGACCAGCACCTTCATGCCGCTCGTCCCACAGGCTTCCCAAGGCCGCCGTGGCGTGTTGATCCACACATCCACCCCCTGCACGAGTTGCTCGGTCAAGAGCATGTCGTAATCGCTAAGAAAGATCACATGGGGACGCGCCTCGGGCTGCCAGATGAAATGCATCCATTCCCGAATCAGGGCCTGCCCCGCCTGGTCCGCAGGATGCGCCTTGCCGGCGATGATGAGTTGTACGGGGCGCTGCGGATGGGTCAAGAGACGGAGCCGTCGCGCCGGGTCATGGAGCAGTAAATTCGGTCGCTTGTAGGTCGCAAAGCGGCGGGCAAAGCCCAGCGTGAGGGCATTGGGATCAAAGAGGTGCTTCGCGGCTTCGGCCTCCTCGGGCGGCGCGCCTCGGGTGTCCATGTCCAGCGACAATCGTTCGCGAACATATTGCACAAAAGACTGGGTGGCGGCGGTACGAAATTGCCAGAGCTTGGCGTCGGAAATCTGACGAATGTCCTGTTCCAGGCCCTTCGTCGTACCCAGCCAGCGTTTCTTTCCACAGGCTTCTGTCCAAAGATCATCAGCGGGGGCCGAGTCCCAGGTGGGCACGTGGACTCCGTTGGTCACGTGTCCGATGGGGATTTCGTTCTCCGGCCAGCGCGGGAAGAGAGGCAGAAAGAGTCGCCGGCTGACCTCCCCGTGCAAGCGGCTAACCCCGTTCACCGCACCGCTCCCGCGGATGGCCAGATAGGCCACGTTGAAAGGCTCCGACGAGTCGGCCGGGTTCTGGCGGCCCAGGGCCAGCAAATCGTGAAACGAAATGCCGAGCTCTTTTTCGGCATACCCCCGAAGGTATTGCTCAATGTGGGCGGGATCGAAACGGTCAAAGCCGGCGGCCACTGCCGTGTGGGTGGTGAAGAGATTGCCAGCTCGTGTAACCGCCAGCGCCACTTCGAAGGGCTGCCCTGTCTCTTCCATGAAGTTGCGGGCACGTTCCAGGACGGCGAACGCCGCGTGACCTTCATTCAGGTGACAGACCTCCGGTTGCACCCCGAGCGCGCGGAGCAGCCGCCATCCACCGATCCCAAGGAGCAGTTCCTGCTTGAGGCGCAAATCCGACCCGCCCCCGTAAAGTTCGCTGGTAATCCCCCGATGAATAGGGAGGTTCGCCGCGTCATTGCTGTCCAGCAGGTAAAGCTTTACCCTGCCCACCTGGACCTGCCAGGCGCGGAGCCAGACCGAGTAACCCGGCAAAGCGATCTCCAGGCGCATCCACTCGCCGCTCGCTTGGCGCAAGGGCGCGATCGGCAACTGTCCGGGATCGTTATAAGGGAAAAGGGCCTGTTGCCCTCCGTCCTTGTCGATCTCCTGGCGAAAATAACCCTGCTGGTAAAGCAGGCCCACGCCCACCACCGGCACACCCAGGTCGCTAGCGGCTTTGAGCTGATCACCCGCCACATTGCCCAGCCCGCCCGAGTAAATGGGTAAAGCTTCACTCAACATGAATTCCATGCTGAAATACGCGGCGCAGGTTAGGGAACTCTGCGCATGATTCTGCTGAAACCACGCGGGCGCCTCCAGTGCTTTCCGCCTGGTCTGCACTCGGCTATCAACATTCTTGCGAAAAACGGGGTCGGCCAACATGCGATCGATCCGGTCGCGCGAGACCGTCTGAATGACCACCCAGGGGTTATGCGTGATCCCCCAAAGTTTGGGATCAAGCTGCCGCCACACCTCGTCGGTGGCATGATTCCACGACCACCGCAGATTCAAGGCAAGCTCCGCCAGGGAATCGAACCCCTCGATTTCCGTGGGTAAAAGGCTGTACATCGGGTGGCTGGCGCGAATTTGTTCGCTCATGTTTTCTCCTTGGATTGCGGCGCCGCCAGAGTATCGCTGACGATCGCCTGCGCTTCCTCCAGGATGCGGCGCAGATGGTCATCTCCACGGAAGCTTTCCGCATAGATCTTGTAGATACTCTCAGTTCCTGACGGACGCGCGGCGAACCACCCGCTCTCCGCTATAACCTTCAACCCGCCGATGGGGGCGTCGTTGCCCGGCGCGCGAGTGAGAATGGTCTGGATTTTCTCGCCCGCCAGAGCCGTGGACCGAACCTGTTGCGGCGATAGTTTCTCCAGCATCTCTTTTTGCTCCGGCGTGGCGGGTGCCTCGACGCGGTCGTAAACAGGCGCACCGAACTGGCTCGTGAGTTCGCCGTAAATCTCGCCGGGATCGCGGCCCATGCGTGCCGTGATCTCCGCCGCCAGCAAAGCCGGGACGATGCCATCCTTATCCGTCGTCCAGGTGCTGCCATCCAGACGAACAAAAGAAGCGCCCGCGCTCTCCTCTCCGCCAAAAGCCAGCAAGCCGTCAAGCAGGCCATCAACGAACCATTTGAAACCCACCGGCACCTCGTAGAGCTTGCGGCCAAGCTTCGCCGTGACCCGATCAATCATCTGGCTACTCACCACGGTCTTGCCAACCGCCGCTTCTTTGCGCCACTTTGGGCGGTGTTGGAAGAGATAGAAGATGGCGACCGCAAGGTAGTGGTTGGGCGGTAGTAGCCCTGCGCTCTTGGTGACAATGCCATGCCGGTCATGGTCCGTATCGCAGGCGAAGGCGATTTCGAAGCGATCCTTCAGGCCTATTAACCGCTGCATCGCATAGGGTGAGGAGGGGTCCATGCGGATTTGGCCGTCCC
>Ga0326727_10008696_pt1 | contig 25565 bp, 30 predicted proteins | sample MB2enrmetagenome_FD_207643 | JGI IMG/M metagenome (GOLD analysis project Ga0326727, IMG submission 207643) | Lab enriched peat soil microbial communities from McLean, Ithaca, NY, United States - MB29MY | ecosystem: Environmental > Terrestrial > Soil > Wetlands > Peat | place: USA: New York...
ACGCCCACGCTCTTTTCCTGGCGCGCCAAAGCTATGGCCGCCGGCGGGGGAAACTTCCCTGGCGACAGATGCTATGCTATTCGGGCGAGTTGGAAAAGGATTAGGAAACTGCTATTGGCGGGGAACAGTATAGTCAAGTACGCCTATGACTTGGTCCTCGATGGCGCCTTAATCGTCCAGGCCTGCTTTCGAAGCTCACGCCCAGGCCGGAAGGCCGCAACCCCGTGGTCTTCGACGCTCACGGTCTCGCCCGTCTTCGGGTTCCGAGCCCGCGCCTTTCCCTTCCGCTGCCTCGAAGGTCCCAAACCCGCGCAGCTCATCGTGCAGCTTTACGGTAGGATCGACGTGGTCGAGTATACTCCTGTCAAAGATGAGCATGTCCGAGAACTGCTCTGATAGTCGAGTGACAGTTTGTCCTCTACCGGCTCCTTCCATCTTCAGTGGAGATGGATCGGCTGATGATTGTAGAAGCCACTGTCAAATGCTGGCGCTAATGTGTAGCTGTTGTAAGTAGCGTTCATGGAGCCCTAGTGCAAGACAGTGACAGTTAGGAATGTCCGAATGAGCAGTCCATCACCGCCAGCAAGTAAGGAAGGGCTTGAAAATCACTTTCCAACTCCACTCCTAGCACTCATTGAGGAGCGACGGGTACCAGCGACTTCCTCACCTCTTCCAAACCTCGTTTTGTACTCCAGCACTAGAGCATCGACAAATAGCCTGACCCGCGGGGAGAGGTGGCGATTGCTAGGGTAGACGATGCGAATGTCTTTGCGGTCGACGACCCAGTCAGGCAAGATGCGGACGAGACGTCCTTTCAGGACGTCCTCAGCGCAGATGAAGCTCGGGATGGTCGCTATCCCTGCGCCGGCAAGCACCGCAGCATTGGCCATCATTATCGAGTTCAGCCTGAGCCGTCCACGAACCTCGACGCGTTGCACGTCGTCCTGACGCTCGAAGGTCCATATTACTCCGCGAGTAAAGCTACCTGCTGCTGTATCCCGGATGATGCAGTCGTGAGCGGATAAGTCTCCCGGGGCTGATGGCATGCTGTGTGCGTTTAGATACGATGGGGCAGCGCAGCACCAGGTTTGGCCTCTGCTAAGGACACGGGAAATCATCGTTGAGTCAGGCTCTGAGACAGCGACCCCGATCGCAACATCAAAGCCCTCTTCGATCAAGTTTACCTTCCGATCCGATGCTACGACTTCGACCTCAACCTCTGGATACTGTTGCGAGAAAATGGCTGCAACAGCTGCGAGAACTGATTGTCCCAAGAGGTGCGATGTCGCTACTCGCAGGATTCCACGCGGAGACGTCCCCAGGTCCTTGACCGCAGCGTTAGCCTCCTCGACCTCGGAGAGGATTCGGGCGCATCGCTCGTAGTACGCCGCGCCGGCGTTGGTCGGGCGAAGGACCCTCGTGGTACGCTCAAGCAGGCGAACGCCCAACGTCGCCTCTAGTCGGGCAATGTGCTGGCTTACCGTGGACTTGGGAAGCCCAAGTGACTTGGAGGCGGCGGCAAAGTGTCCTGAGCGAACTACCGCGACGAATGTTGCCATTGCATCAAGATCATACATTATCCAACTCCATTGGCTAGTGTAACCAACTTTACCAATATTGTAAAACGAATTAGTTCAATGTAGGTTTACTGTACGTAAAGGGAGGACTACTAATGACGATGAAGGCACTGATCTTTGACCCGAATGCGCGATGTGGCTTGCGCTTCGCCGAGGTCGCCGAACCAAAGCCCACTGCCACGCAAGCACTCGTCGAAGTGCATGCAATATCTCTCAACTTTGGCGAGCTCGGCGGCTTTCTGGAACACATGCATAAGCCTGGGGACATACCGGGCTGGGACGCTGCAGGGGTCGTCGTGCACGCAGCTGCCGACGGATCCGGTCCGCCGCCGGGAACTCGCGTCACAACGGCTGGCTGGAACGGAGCGTGGGGCGAGCTCCGCGCCGTCGATACGAACGAGCTTGCCCATCTTCCCGTCGACATGGATTTTGGGGTGGCAAGTACCCTCCCCGTGGCAGGAGTCACGGCTTTCCGAGCAATTCGCTCACTTGGCTCAATTGTTGGTCGGCGAGTGCTAGTGACAGGAGCCTCTGGCGGAGTCGGAAGCTTTGCCGTGCAGTTAGCGCGGTGCGCAGGCGCTCACGTTGTCGCTAGTGTGAGGAGCGAAGGCCGTGGTGAGAGTCTCCGAAAGCAGGGGGCCCGGGAAGTCGTCATCGACCTAGGCACTATACATGAGCCGTTTTACGGCGTTCTCGATTTCGTCGGTGGCTCCGTTCTCACCAGAGCGTTCGAACTCGTTGCTCCCGGGGGCACGCTTGTGAGCGTAGGAAATGCGTCGCTTGAGACGAGCATCATCGACTTCGAGCAAGAACGGTCGCGTGGCGGAGACCGTCGCATTGCACTATTCACTGTAGGAGGCGCCGGGTACGGTCCCGACCTATCATACTTGGTGGAACTGGTGTCGCTTAGAGAGCTCGATCCGCAGATTGGCTGGCGCGGAAATTGGGAGCAGGTGTGTGATGCTGCAGATGCACTGCTGGAACACCGCATTTGTGGCAAGGTCGTCCTCGATCTTCGGAGAGACTAATGAAAAGTTTAGGGTTCCTAAACATGGAAGATCCCGTTCTTCTTGTGCTTCAACGGGCATCTGAAACTTTTGGACCGGACCTGAGCCCATTCCGAGCAATCTGGGAGCAATGGGAGGCCCAGGGTAATCCGCCTGGCGACAGATGGATCTACCTGCGGGCGGAAACAGCACTGAAGCAGGCGCTAACCGAGTTGGGAGAAACGAACGTGGTGGAGTTCGCCCGGTCGCGCGATCTGGAGCGGTACACTGCTGCGCTGCACGAAGCGATTCGCCGCATTGAGCGCGGAGGTCCCTAAGAGGCCCAATTCTATGCGCGTGATGGCAGGGGAGGTGCGGCGACACTTTGTCGATGTTCTTCCACTCAATAGCAGCGCGGCCGCTGTTTTGTGAAACACTAATTATACTAGCACTAGGAGGTCGTTCATGTACGCAAAGACTATAGGGAAGATGCTCACTCAGGCGGCGAAGCTGCCGGGAAGGGCAGTGTGCGTTTTCGAAAGCGAAGCCCCGCAGGAAGGGTGGGCCCAAGTAGCGAAGGTAGACCGCTGTCTGGCCAGAGCGGTCTACAAAATCTCTTCCGAGAAAAGTACCCCGCCAATCTACTACGGGCCCGAAGCCAGAGCAGGTATTTGCTTCGGAGGCCAAAGGTGGTGTGGGGTCACGAACGCATCGTCCATGACTAAATATCTCATTTCCACGGGAAGCCCTGACTTCATGAGCGGCGCGGCCGAATACCTCAAGCCCAACCCGGACGCAGCTGGACGGTACCTCGAAGGACCTGGCAAGATTGCATTCCCTTCCAAGTACCTCACAATCGCGGGATGGGACCAAATCGATGAAGGTCAGGACGTCCTTTCATTCATCCTGATCGGCAATGCCGAATCTATAAGGAACCTAGGTGGTCTCATCGGGTACGCATTTGAAGACATCTTCTACTCAATTGTTATGCCCAGCGCCCCCTCCTGTGCATCCATGATCACCTTTGCTGCAGGATTATCAGAGAAGGCCCCTCGGGACGCTGCCTTCATTGGTCCAGTCGACCCAACCGGCAATGCTTGGTTCCCTCCGGAGATGATGTCACTGGCAATACCCTTCGAAATGGCCCAAAAGATGGCCGAGAATATGGAAGGCTCTTTCCTTGTCAAGCGATCAGACGTTGCCTTTCCTGTCAAAAGGCTTGGGATCGTTGAAGCGGCTGAACTCCCGATAATCGGGACTCTCAGAGAGGCAGCTTCAGAGTAGTTGATCTAATTTTTCTCCCTCACCACGACGGTGTTGCATGGATGCCGATTTTTGGGAAGAACGCCACGTATTTTTGCAGACCTGGCTCAAGAAGCATAACTTTTATTGATGTTTTGCTGCATCTATCTATCTATCCCTAAGCTCCCTTGGCGGCATCCATGCAACAACGCTTAACTGATAGGGAAAGGGCGAATATTTCTTTTCATACAAACGTCGTTTGCGCGGCATGCCTTAAAAGGCGGTTTCAGACCAGGGAAACTGTCAATATGGGGTCTTGAGTTTATCGCCTGATGATTCGAAATACTTGTTTTGCTGTTGGCATTAGCTTGCCCTGATAAGAGGCAAAATGTACGATTCCAAAAGCGATTCCTTGAAGGGTTGACAGAAGGAGCCCGGCAAGCAGGAACGGATCTTCATCCACGATTATGCCTTCTTCTTGTGCTTCGACGATAAGTTTTATGGTGTAAACCCTCAATTCCTCAAAAGAGGAATTCACAAGTTCAAGGATCCGTCCTGGAAATCGCGCACCTATTAGCAACACTTGAAGTCTTTGCGGGTTTTGGTAGATAGAACCAAGCATCTTTTCAATGAACATGATTAACCAAGTAGTTGCGCTTTCCTCAGTTCGGTCCGGAGAGTTGATCACTAATCTAACTTCAGCAACACCTTTCTCGACAATCGCTGCAAAGAGACCCTCTTTGTCGCTGAAATACCTGTATAACAAGCCCTGACTAATTCCTATCTTCTCTGCAATATCAGTAATCCGGACGTTGTCATAACCAAATTGAATAAACAACTGAGAAGCCACCTGCGTGATTTCTTCTCGACGTCTACTCGCGACAAGTTGATTTGCTTCTGGTGTCCGTGGCAAGTTATTCTCTCCTAATCAACCTTCTATTCGACAATAATCTATCAGCGTATTTGTTTTCCACGAATCCATACTTGTCGAATCTTCCCTAAGTCTTTGATATTGCTTGTAGGATCGCCACCAATAAGCGAAAAGTCCGCTCGCTTGCCTGGGGCGATCTTTCCCATTTCCGTTAGACCCCAAAAATCTGCAGCGATTTCCGTTGCACTGCGAATAGATTCAATGGGAGAAAAGCCGAGATCACACAAAAGTTTCAGTTCATGGTGAAGTGCTTTTCCAAATATTGGCTGAAAGGGGGACTTCTTGTCGTCGTTTGAGTCCGTTCCAGCAATAATTCTGACTCCGGCCTCCTTGAGCACTTTGAAACTTTCACAAGAGTTCTTGAAATCAATTTTCCCCTTTGTTATGAATTTTAGTCGTTTAGACATTCCTTCCATCATGACGAGAGTCGGAACGCACACGATGTCTTCCTTGGCAAGTTTTTCAGCGACCGCTTGTGTGAGGACGCCGTTGAGTGGAAGATGCGTGACAACATCAATGCCGGAACCAAGAATAAAGTTGTACGCAGCCGTAGTTACAGCATGCACAATGACCTTTTTATTGCTCTCATGCGCAGCATCAACAACAGCACGTAGTGTGTTGACGCCGAATTTGGACGAATCTGGTCTGTCCGGAGCAACAACCTTGATATAGTCTGCTCCAAAGTTAAGTTGTTCTTTGACGAAAGCTCTTGCGTTTTCCGCTGTTTCAATTATTGGCGTGCCCATTTTCTCTGCATGATGGCTATCGGACGGTGAAGCAGCCCTATATGAACTCCTTATAATCGGCAAATCGAGCGCATTTCGCAGACTATCAACTACGGATGGATCTTGGGTAGCCATGTCCATCAACCCAACAACACCGTAAAATGATGCTTTTCCCAGGTTGGTTTTGCCTGAAAGATGAATGTGGGAATCAATCAACCCCGGTAGTAGTGCAAGACCTTTTCCGTCGATTACTTTCGATTCGGTTGTAGGCTTAACAAACTCGCCGTCTCTAAAAAAAACGGATTTGGTTTCAGATAATCCCCATCCATCAAAGATCTTGACTGACCGAATTTCAGTAACTGACATAATTTCTCCAATCCAGGATAGTGTTAAAATGAACAATATTCATTTATAAAATAGATGTCAACCCCTTAAACGAGGTTACTCATTTGATTGTCCTCGATTGCCCCTTGAAGCTCACCAGGGTAAACTGTCCCATTCACCCTGGAGTCCTGCACAATGTCCAACGTCGCCCAATGGGACGAACCTCAAACCTGCGCGAAGGTTGCAGAGTCGCCCCAGGCCCTGCTGCAAGGAATGATTCTCGTCGTCCGCGAGCTTCTGCTTCTGATTTGGGCCAGGGGGGTCAAGTTGAGCCCCCTGGCCATTGTACCTTTCCACCTTCCTGTCTGGTTGTTGGGTTTTGCCCTCCAAAAGGCGCTTGCCAAAGGCACTATGGCCCAAGCGCTCATGGAATCCCTCGACAGCCTTGCCAACCAGCGCGAACTGAAGCTCACTCTACGTCCGTGACGTGCTTGCCGAGGCGAAACGGCTGAGGGTTAGGGCACCTCTGCTGGAGTCGCTGGAACCGGTTCTGTAGGGTTACTCTTGAAATGCGAGAGTGGTTGGATTCAGATATTCCCTGCCTTTGAAATGAGGAGTTGGTCTCGGTGGAGGATATGCCGAGCAGTTTCTGGCCGAGGCGTCGAGCGTAGTCTTGATTCCTGATCATTTGTCGGCAGAAAATGCTGTCGCTCTCGGCGTCAACTCCCTCGTAGCATTTTTCAGTCAGCGTCAAAGCCATCTTAAAGCCGGCGAACATGCGCTGATTCGAGGAGCTAGCGGAGGCATCGGACTTTCCAGCGTACAAGCGGCTGTTCGACTGGGTGCTACTATCACAGCGATCACGAACTCGGATGCCGCCTCCAAGATCAAAGCACTAGGGGCATACCGAGTGGTGCGCCGTGACAACGGCGAAACCGTGGATGGCCCTTTCGACGTCGTCATCGATCCCGTTGGCGGGGATGCTGTAGGAGAGTTCATCGGAACGCTCGCAGTCAACGGTCGATACGTTCTGCTCGGTGCCGCGGCCGGCTTTCCCGAGGCCACCTTCGGAAAAGCGCTGTTTAGCATCTTCCAAAAGTCCCCAACCTTCTCAGTTTTCAGTATGGCGTCTGTGTCTCCAGAGGAGGTAAGAAACGCCGCCACCGGGATTTTCGATGCCGCAGGAAAAGGGATTCTTGCTCCCATAATCGGGGGCATTTTCCCTCTTTCCGAAGCGGCGGCGGCTCATGTGTCACTCGAAGAGTCCGATCATGTCGGAGAGCTTCACGTTAGGATTGTGGTACCGCGTCCTCCCGACTGTGGTCTTTCCAGACTGAATCGCCGCTTCCGGACACCATTGCAAGCAGGCCAGGCATTGTTCACAATGTCCTTTCCAGAAAGGTTTTGCGTCAATCAAATCGATATTGTTCACTGGACAGACCTTCTTGCAGGTCCCGCAATGGCTACAAGTGTCCTCGACGTAAAACCGTTTATCCATCTTGGGAATATTCTGTGAGACAAGATGGTAAACGATACCTGCTAGAAAGAAGTCTGCAAATCCTCTTCCGAATTCCATTGCGCCTCTTTGACCTTCGACAACGTACTTGACGATGTACTGAGTTTTTTCCTCTGCATCTTCAAACATCTTTCGTTGTCTTCCTTCCTCGATGGCGCCATACATAGATATGTAGTTGCCTGGCATTCGCACAGCAAAACCCGCGGCTAGGCTTCCTTTGTTCTTTTCGATCTCTTTTTTTATGATGTTTATGGTTGCTCCTGGTTTTCCTCCGTGAGTAGCAATCGCAAAAATATAACGACCTTCAAGATTCCTAATTTTTTTGACAAACCGTTTCACAATAAGGGGCACTCCCCGCATATAAACCGGAAATACAAGCCCAATGACTTCTGCTTCGGCCTGAATGCTTTCTTTATGGACGACGGACGCTATTGCGATAAGATCGCCTTCAATCCGTTCGGCGACACACCTCGCTACCACAAGCGAATTCCCCGTACCCGAGAAGTAAAATATTTGAGCTTTCAATTTAACACCCCTTTCGGAATGAGGCATCTATCGGGCTCTTAAGCCGTCGATTGCGACCAAAATAAGATTTTCTCGAACCTTCTTTTCGCCGGGAGCGTGAAAATCAAACGCCCGAATAAGTCCGGTCAAGAGACGCCATACCTCCTGAATACCGATATCGCCACGGACCGCGCCGCAGTTTTGGGCATTGGTAAGGAGTTTTTCAAGTACCTTCCATAATTTATCGGAGGTTTCCGTCAATGAGGATTTAATATCTATCCCAACGGAGGATAGAGCGTCCACTATATCTTTCTTGCCTTGGGCAGCTCGAATAATCTGCGAGAAATAGTCGAAGAAGGCTTTGCCTGGATCCGTGGAAGAAGACAGTGATTGTGCTTTTTTCAGAATTTCTTCCATCCGCAGGAGAGCAATGGCTTCGAACAGGGCTTCCTTGGTCGGGAAGTGCCGATACAGCGTTCCAACCCCGACGCCAGCCTGACGGGCGATTTCTTCCATTCTTGAAACCGGCGATTTTTGATAAGCCATTTTATACCGAGTAGCTAAAAAGAAAGTTAAACTTATAAGTTGTACTTGAAAGTATTCCTGTTTTTATGTATCTTGGTTTTATGGTCGGGAAAACGTTCGATGATAATGTGACTAATCTCATGCTGGCGGTTGGTCTCTTGACGCGGCGGGTCCGCTCGGCGGTCGCATCAAATGACCTCACCTGGACACAAAAAACAGTGATGGCTCTCTTGGCCAAAGAAGGACCTGCCACTGCTGCCGATTTGGCGCGCGCTGAAGGCATGAAACCTCAGTCGATGGGGACTACGATAGCCGAGCTCCAAGAACTGGGCCTTGTAGATCGCAGACCGCATTCGACAGATGGTCGCCAAATGCTGATCGAGCTGACGGCCAAGGGGCTCGCCGTGCGAAAGGCCGCCAGCGACGAGAAGAAAACTTGGCTGTCGAAGGCCATTGCTAAACTCGACAAAGAGGAACGGGATACTCTTTTTGCGGCCGGCGACATCATCATGCGGTTGGTGGAAAAGGCATCGGAATGAAACCCGAAGAGACTTCGTCCATGCCTATTTGGAAAAGGAACCTGATCGTTTGTTGGTTCGGGATTTTTATAGCAAGTGTGGGGATGAGCCAGATTGCGCCGGTATTGCCTCTCTACATCAAACATCTCGGAGTCGATAACGCGGCTCTGATTGCACAATTCACGGGGCTTGCTTTTGGTATTACTTTTATAGTTTCAGCCATTTTTTCACCAATTTGGGGTCACGCAGCCGACAAATACGGACGCAAACCCATGCTTTTGAGAGCAAGCCTTGGTATGGCGATAATCATAGGCAGTATGGGCTTCGCGCCGAACGTTTATGTGTTGATAGGATTGAGGGTACTGCTGGGCGCTGTAGCAGGTTATAGTACGGCTTGCACTACCTTGATTGCGACCCAGGCGGACAAGGAACACGCTGGCTGGGCCTTGGGCACACTTTCAACGGGGAATATCGCGGGTGCTTTGCTCGGGCCGATGATCGGCGGCTATATCGGAGACAATTTTGGTTTGCAAAATATCTTTTTCATAACAGGCACGCTGCTACTGATTTCATTCATAACAACCGCTTTGTTTGTAAGGGAATCGTTTATTCGTCAGGATAAAAAAACGCTCGGGGTAAAGGAAGTTTGGAATAGCGTTCCTGAAAAAAACTTGACCATCACCATGTTCGTGACTTCTTTTATATTGAGTGTGGCACTCTACTCCGTAGAACCAATCGTGACGGTATATGTTGCCCAGTTGTCGAAAAATACCGACCATATTGCCTTTTTAGCCGGCATGGTATTCTCTGCTTCGGGGCTGGCAAATATAATCGCCGCTCCGAGACTTGGGAAACTTTCGGATAGAATAGGACCCCAGAAAGTCATGCTGGTCGCTCTTGTCGCGGCAGGACTCATATTTATACCGCAGGCATTTGTGAAAACTCCTTGGCAGTTGATGGGCCTCCGCTTTCTATTGGGATTGACGATGGGAGGGCTCGTCCCCTCGGTCAATAGCTTGCTAAAGCGAATTACGCCGGATTCTCTCACGGGCAGAGTCTTTGGCTTCAACATGTCGGCAATGTATCTGGGGGTGTTTTTCGGTTCTGTCTTAGGCGGGCAAGTGGCAGCCTATATGGGTATCAGATGTGTATTTCCCATTACAAGTGCATTGCTATTATTAAATGCGGCATGGGTCTATTTTAAGGTGTACAGGAAACTCAATAAAAACGTATCGTTGAGCTCCATATAGGAGATACTATGAGCCTGACAAAACTCGATGACAACACGGCTCTGATCGTGATCGACCTTCAAAAAGGTGTCGTCGCTTCGCCGACCGTACACCCAGTCGCCGAGATCATCGGCAGGGCTGCCCAGCTTGCGCGCGCTTTCCGCGAGCGCGGCTTGCCGGTTGTTCTCGTCAACGTCGCGGGGAGCCCTCCTGGCCGCACCGATGCTGGTACTCACAAGTTCGTGCGGCCTGCCAATTGGGCCGAGCTCGCCGAGCTTGTGCCGGAATTAGGTCACCATCCCGACGATCACTTGGTTACTAAGCTCCAATGGGGCGCCTTCCATGGCACGACCCTTGACCATTACTTGCGCCGGCGAAGCGTGTCACAGGTAGTCTTGACAGGCGTTATGACAAGCATCGGCGTGGAATCCACAGCGCGTCATGCTCACGAACTCGGATATAATGTGACTCTGGTCGTGGATGCGATGACCGATCGCGATGCCGACGCGCACCGGCACAGTGTCGAGAAGATTTTCCCGCGGCTGGGGGAAACGGCCACCACAGACGATGTGCTGAAGTTGTTGAAGGAGCGGCCTGTAGGTCCGACCACTCTGGATGGGGCGCAGACAGCCCCACTGTGAAGGCCGCCGATTTTACTGCATCCGTTCGAACGGATTCTCAGGAGAACAGCATCCCAATCCTGGATTTCCTACGCGCTCTGCGCGACAACAACTGCCGCAAGTGGTTCGTGGCGAATCGGTTGCGCTACGAGGTGGCTCGAGCCGACTTTCTCTCGATCGTAGGCGACCTGCTCGGCCGCTTAGACTCTGTATGCGATCTCGGCGGCATCGCGCTCAAGGACTGCGTCTTTCGCATCAACAGGGACCTGCGATTCTCGAAGGACAAGACACCCTACAAGACGGCCATGAGCACCCTCAACTCTACGAGATCAGGAACGCCATTGCAGAGGATGCCAGGCCCTTGAAGGCCTCGTCCCTCATGCCCGCAAGGCTGTCGCGGCGGTGGGACGCTACAAGGGTATCATCGACCCCACCTTGCGGGCACGAAGCCCGGCCGGTCAGGATACCGAATCGGCCATTGGTGTAGCCGTGTTCGACCGCATGCTTCATGCTGCTCGGCCCGCCTCCCACAACTAGGCATCCATACAACAACGCCCCCTCTCATCAAAAAACATTTGACAACTCAAAATTCCAGGTTTACTGTATCACTGCCTAATGAGATGGGCGAACTAAAAATGTAAACGTCGATTCGAGACTTGATAGTATCTGTGGGTTATGGTAGCCCGCCGATCGTCTGTGGATTTTCCCACAGGCGATCGGCGGGCTTTTTGTTTTCGTAACCTTTCGATGCGGCTACTGCGCCCGGGATGACGATCCATGGGCGTGGGGCGAATGAATACGCGAGGAGGGCTCGTAGGTTTTCTGAACGGAAAGGAGGAGGGATGCGAGGCGCAGGCCGAAGGGGAATCGTCGATGCCCGCGACCGGAAGAGTATTTTGATTCGCGCGATGTTTTATTAGCGTGGTCGTTCGCCGCGCCGAAGTCGGAATGCGACAATTACGCTACAAGACAAGGCTTTAGGAGGATTTTATGCGGAAAGCTGCTTTACTCACTGCTTTTCTCGCGCTGTTTGCCATGTCCTTCGCAACCGCAAAGGACCTGCGCTTTGTAATCGTCCCCAAGGCTGTGCATCCTTGGTTCGATGAGGTTAATAAGGGAGCCCAGGAAGAGGCCACATTATTGGGCAAGGCTATGGGCATCAAGATCACGGTACAGTACATCGCGCCGACCACGGCCGACGTCGCCGAGCAGAACAAGATTCTCGAGAACGCCGCCATCACCAAGCCCGACGGCATCGCGGTAGATCCCCTCGACCCCTCCGGTAACATGCAGGTCATGAAGGAGATCATGGCGCGCGGCATCAGCCTCATTATCTTCGACTCGCCACCCCCTGCCGGGATGACCGGAATCGGCAACAATTTCAGCCAGCAGGCCGAGATCGCCGCCGAGAACCTCCTTAAGCTCGTCGGCTACAAGGGCGAGATCGCCGTCATGCAGGGATTCCCCACCGCTCCGAACCACAAGGAGCGTTATGACGCCGCGGTTGCTTACCTCAAGAAGTTCCCTAACGTCAAGATCGTGGACGGCGGCATCGACAACGACAACCTTAACACCGCGCAGTCCCAGGCCGCGGCGGTTCTCGCAGCCCATCCCAACCTCGTCGGATACCTTAACTGCGACGCCACCTCTGCCGGGATCGCGGCGGCCATCGTCGAGGCCGGCAAGGTCGGCAAGGTTAAAGCCTTCCTCCTCGACAGTCTCAAGGACGAGGTGGATCAGCTTAAGAAGGGCAACATCGACGGTCTCTCTGCCACCCGGCCCAGGGTCCAAGGCGCGCTCTCCGTCCTCGCTCTCTATCAGGCGTCCATCGGCGGCAGGATGCCCCAGTTCATCGACACCGGCATGGATGTCATCACCAAAGCTAACGTAGGCGACTGGCTTAAGGCTAATCCCTAAACTAGGCAAGGTCCCGTCCGGGAGGAGAAGTTGGCCGCACGCAGAGGCGGCCCTACCTCTCCATCCGGGCGAGATCGATTGACCATCGCGAATTCTCTCGAGAGGTTTATCGAATGATCATAGTTGAAGCAAAGGGCATTTCGAAGCGGTTCCCCGGAGTGCGAGCGTTAAGCGATGTCGATATCCGCCTGGAAGCCGGCAAGGTGCATTGCCTCGTAGGCGAGAATGGAGCGGGCAAGAGTACGCTCACGAAGGTACTCACCGGGGTGTACGCGCCGGATAACGGCTCGCTCTCGATCCATGGCGAGGATGCCCTCAGGCAACGGGACCTTTTCAAGCGGATCGCCTATGTCCCTCAGGAAATTGACTTGCTCCCGAGCCTGAGCGTCGCGGAGAACCTGTTCATACCCTACGGCAACGGAGTCTACCGCGGCGCCTTCGTGCACAGGCGTGCCCTCGAGGAGCAGGCTCTGCCCATGCTCGAGAGCCTGAGGATCAGGGCTAAGCCGACGGACATCGTCGGGCAAATACCCATCTCCGAGCAGCAGCTCCTGCAAATCGCGCACGCCCTCGTTAACATGAGCGCGGACATCCTGATGCTCGACGAGCCGACCACGAGCCTCGTGTCGAACGACATCGAGCGCCTCTTCGAGGTGATCGAGGACCTGAAGCGGCAAGGCAAGGCCATCGTCTTTATCTCGCACAAGCTTGAGGAGGTCTTCCGGATCGGCGACGAGGTCACTGTGCTCAGGAACGGCCGCCAGGTCGGGAGCGCGCATATAAAGGATTCCTCAATACCCTGGGTCATCGAGAAGATGGTGGGCAAGGAGCTCGACGTCACGGAGAATTACCGGCCGAGGAGTCGCGGCGAGCGTACCGTCCTTAAGGTCAACGGTATCACGGGCAAGGGCTTCAAGGACGTCAGCTTCGAGCTCAAGGAGGGGGAGATCCTCGGCATTGCCGGCTTGGTCGGCGCGGGCAGGTCCGAGATCGTCCAAGGCATCTTCGGGTACAGGCCCTTCTGGTCCGGGTCGATCGAGGCCTTCGGGGAGGTAGTGAAGTCGCCGACCCCTGCGGCCTCCATTCGCCGCGGCATTATGTACCTTCCCGAGGAGCGTAAGCGGCAGGGCCTCTTCCCGAGCCAGTCGGTGCTCTCCAACATCTCGATCGCCCTCCTCGACAGGATCCAGGGGGCCGTGGGCCTCTCGGCCAAGAAGGAAGTCGCGATCGGCTCCGAGATCGTCGGGAAGTACAACGTCAAGCAGAAGTCTCTCTCTCAGCGGATCGTGTTCCTGAGCGGGGGCAACCAGCAGAAGGTGATAATCGGGCGAGCCATGTTCAGCCGGCCCAAGATCCTCATCTTCGACGAGCCGACCAAGGGTATAGACGTCGGGGCCAAGGTCGAGATCTACAGGCTCATGAAGGACATAGCGGAGCGCGAGAGAATCTCGATCATCCTGATATCCTCGGAGCTGGATGAGGTCCTCAGGTGCTCCAATCGAATACTCGTGATCTACAACGGTGAGAAGACCGGTGAGTTCACTGCCGATGAGATCGACAAGACGGAGGTCATCAGCGCGATGATCGGAACTCGCAGAACCAATGGTGAACGGGAGACTCAGCATGCCTAGAAAACAGAGATTCACAGTGACACTCAAATCGGCTAAGGAGTCGACCGTATTCACGATCACCCTGGCCCTCATCTTCCTCTGTGTGATCGCGAGCCTTTTCTCGAAATATTTTCTGGACTTCTTCAACATCCAGTCTATCGTCCGCGACTTCGCCTTCCTCGGTCTTATCGCGCTAGGACAATCCCTCCTCCTCATCCTCGGGGAGCTCGACCTATCCCTGGGCAAGATAGCGGCCTTCTGCGGGGTCATTGGCGGGATGTTTATGGTCAAGATGCATCTCGACCCCTATCTCTCGATAGCGATCTGCCTGGGCTTCGGCTTCCTGTTCGGCCTGATGAACGGACTCCTGGTCACTGGCCTCAGGCTCAATTCGCTGGTTGTCACGATCGGCATGAGCGGGGTCTTCGGCGGCTTCACCCTCGTATTCACCCATGGCCAGGCGATCACCAACATCCCCAGCGCCATCTACTTCTTCGGGCAGGGCTACGTATTCGGCCTCCCGACTCCCTTCGTGATCATGTGCATCCTCGCCATCGTCGTAATCCTGGGAGCGAAGTACACGAAGACGGGGAGGCACCTCTACGCCATCGGTGATAATAAGGAGGCCGCGACCATCCTGGGCATCAAGGTTTCCCTGATCAAGATGCTCACCTTCGGTCTCGCGGGCCTTCTCTCCGCCGTGGCAGGCCTTCTCATGGTGGCGCGGCTAGGGACCTCCCAGCCGGGCATCGGCGAGAACTGGCCCCTTAACTCGATAGCCGGAGCGGTCATCGGAGGCGTGTCCCTGACCGGCGGCAACGGTTCGCCCTTGGGAGCCCTCCTGGGCATCGGCGTGATCATCGTCATCCAGAATATGATCGTGCTCTTCGGCGTTTCGCCCTACTGGCAGACCGTCGTCAGCGGCGTAATTGTCGTCGCCGCGATCGCTTTCGGGTCGATTTCCGCGATGGTGTCCAAGCGCAACGAGGTCAAGGCCGACATCGCCAAGGCCAAGTGAGGAAAGGGCTGCGCCAAGCGCGCGGGCGTCCGCCCCGTCGGGGAGGAATTGCGATAATACGATAACTATGGAGGCCATTATGCTGCGAATCGGGGTCGACACCTTCATTTGGTCCGAGAACTTTGGAATAAAGGACCTGTGGATCATCGAGAAGGCCAAGAAGCTCGGCTTCGACACTCTGGATATCTCCATCTCCCACCCTGAGACCTTCCCCGTGGAGGAGGTCAGGAAGGAGATCGCACGAGTCGGTATCGATGTCGTGACTACGACGACGCTCAATCCCGAGACCAACCTGATCTCCCCCGACCCGGCAATCGTGCGAGACGGCGTAAAGAGCATGAAAGAGCTCGTGGACATCAATGTCCGGCTCGGCTCCCCGATCATCGGTGGCGTGAATTACGCCGCCTGGGGCTACCTGCCTGGCAGGCCCCGCACGCAGGCCGAGTGGGACACCTCCATCGCGGCGATGAGGGAGATAGCGAAGTACGCCAAGGAGAAGGGCGAAGTCGCCATCTGCCTCGAGCCCGTGAACCGCTTTGAAACGCACTTCCTGAACATCGCCGAGGACGCGGTCAGGTACTGCGAGGAGACGGGCTGCGACAACGTGAAAGTCCACCTGGACACCTTCCACATGATCCGCGAGGAAGTGTCCTTCGTGGAGGCTGTCAGGACCTGCGGTAAGCAGTACCTAGGCTACGTCCACGTGTGCGAGAACAATCGGGGAATTCCCGGTACCGGCCTTGTGCCGTGGAAGGAATTCTTCAAAGCGCTCCTCGAGATCGGCTATGTCGGGCCGATGTGCATCGAGTCCTTCGACCCCTCCTTCGTGGAGCTCAACCGCCTCTGCGCGATCTGGCGCAAGTTCGCGCCCACGGGCGAGGAGCTTGCGATACAGGGCAAGCGCAACCTCGACAAGATCATAGCGGCGCTTTGATATCGGGTATTAGGGAGGAGAAGCCATGAAACTAGCTATCGGAGCGGACGACGCTGGCCTGGAGCTGAAGACGACTCTCAAGGCATACGCCGAGGGCCTCGGGCACGAGGTCGTCGACTACGGAGTCCATGATACCTCTCCCTGCCTCTATCCCGATGTCGCCAACGAGGTCGCCACGGCCGTGGCGGCGGGGCGGCACGAGCGTGGAATCCTCATCTGCGGCACTGGCATTGGCATGGCTATAGCGGCCAACAAGGTGCCGGGGATACGCGCGGCATTGGCCCATGACGCCTTCTCCGCAGAGCGCGCCGTCAAGAGCAACGACGCGCAGATTCTCACCCTTGGGGCCAGGGTCATCGGGCCCGAGCTCGCGAAGTACCTTCTGCGGGTCTACCTCGAGTCGACTTTCGTGGATGGACCGAGCACGCCTAAGATTCAGCGGATCATGGAATACGAGCGCAACTATCACGGCGGGGCCTTATAAAGCCCTCTCGCGAGCGCGGTGAAAGTGGACTTGGAAAAACTGTGGAGGAAGATGGAATGGCAATGCAAAGACTGCTCAACGACCCGGCTTTTGTGGTCGAGGATATGCTACGCGGCTTTGTGGGAGCGCATCCCGACAAGGTAAAGAATACTTCGAACCCCCGGGTACTCGCCTACGCCCATGGCCCCGTCAAGGGCAAGGTGGGCGTCGTGACCGGAGGCGGCTCGGGGCACAAGCCCGCCTTTATCGGTTACATCGGGCGCAACATGCTCGACGCGGTGGCGGTCGGCGAGATCTTTTCGAGCCCGACCGCCATTTCCTTCCTGGATGCCTTCAAGGCGGCGGACTCGGGGGCGGGCGTGGCCTGCCTCTACGGCAACTACGCCGGTGACAACATGAACGTGAAGATAGCCCTTGAGGACGCGGTTGACCTCGGCCTCCGCGTGAAGACCGTCGTGGCCAACGACGACGTTCCTTCCGCTCCGCCTACCGAACGCAGGAAGAGGCGTGGTGTCGCTGGCGAGGTGCTGATGTGGAAGGTGGGCGGCGCCAAGGCCGCCCTCGGCGGCAGCCTCGACGAGGTGATCGCGGCTGCGCAGAAGGCTATCGACAACACGCGCAGCATCGGCGTGGGCCTCGCCCCCTGCACCATACCGGCGGTTGGCAAGCCAAACTTCTCGATCGAGCCAGGTACGATGGAGCTGGGCATCGGTCACCACGGCGAGCCGGGCGTGCGCGTCACCGAGCTTAAGAGCGCCGCCGAGGTCGCTCGCATGTGCACGGACATCGTGCTGCCTGACCTTCCTTTCGCCTCGGGGGACGAGGTCGTCTGCCTCGTGTCAGGCCTGGGCGCCACCCCGGTGATGGAGCTCTACATATATTACGCCGAGATTCTCAAGATCCTCGGCGCCAAGGGCCTCTCGGTCTTTAGGCCCTACGTCGGCAATTACTTTACGAGCCTCGAGATGTCCGGTGTAACCCTCACCGTGATGAAGGTCGACCAGGAGCTCAAGGAGCTCGTGAGTCTCGAGTGCGACTCGATGGGCCTCACCCAGTTCGGAGCGCGCAAATGAGCGGGACATCCATCAAGGACGACGAAGCCGCCTTTATTGCTCTCGATCTTGTCAAGGTGATCAGCGACAACGCGGCCTATTTGAGCAAAGTAGATGGGGCCATCGGCGACGGCGACCACGGCATCAACATGCGCAAAGGCTTCGACCTGTTCGGGGAAATGGCCAAGCAGAAGGGCGTATCCGCGGCATCGGAGGGCTTCATCCTTCTGGGCAACACCCTAATGAACGAGATAGGCGGCTCCATGGGTCCCCTCTACGGGAGCATGTTCAAGGCGATGGGTCGGACCTGCAGGGACAGGGGCGCTATCGACGCGCAGGTCTTCCTCGACATGCTCAAGGCTGGGGCCGAGAGCGTGATGAGGATCGGCGAGGCGCACAGGGGCGACAAGACTTTGCTCGACGTGATCCTTCCCGCCATCGACGAGTACGAGGCCGCCTTAAAGGCCGGCAAGAACTTTCAGGATGCTCTAGTCGTTCTCTCCGGCGCTGCCGAGAAGGCGGCTGCCGCGACCAAAGACATGGTGGCGAAGATCGGCAGGGCTGCCCGTCTGGGCGAGCGCTCTAGGGGGGTCCAGGACGCAGGAGCTACCTCCTGTTCTCTTCTTATCAGATCGATAGCGGACGGCTTAATCCGTGGTCTGGCTTAAGGTCGGGTGTCATGACAATCGAGGAGGATGATCCATGAATATCGGACTGAACATTAGCTTCGCGGTCAAGCGATGGATGATACCAGAAAACCTCGCGGCAATGATTAGCCAGGACCTCTTTGCGAAGAGGATTCAGTTCACATGGGATATCATCGATCCCTGGTGGCCCGAGGCCAAGCGCGACGCCTTGGCTCGTCGCTGGGCTGAGGCCTTCAGGAAGGAGGGGCTCTCGATCGATTCCTATTTCATGGGGCTCGGCGGCTACACCTACGGCCAGCTCCTCGCGCCCCTGCAGGAGCAGCGCGAGATTGCTGAGACCTTTCTGAGACGGGCGATCGATACAGCTCTCGCGCTGGGTGTCAAGACGATAGGCATGCCATTGGGCGGCATGTCCAGCGAGCACGCAAACGATCCTGCCCTTCGGGTACAGCGATACACATCCATGCTCGAGTCGCTCGCCCGACTCGCCGAGTATGCGCGCGCCCAGGGGACCGAGAAGATTCTTATCGAGGCTACTCCCCTCCTCACCGAATTTCCCCATAGCCCCGGGGCATCGCTCAAGCTGATGAAGGATTTAGACGGCCGCACCGCAATTCCCATCCGCCTCCTTGTCGATTGGGGACATGCGCTCTTTAAGCCCCTCCTGGGCGCAGAGGCGGACATGAGCCTCTGGCTCAAGATCTGCGCCCCCTATGTGGACTGCCTCCACCTTCAGCAGACCGACGGTCTCCTCGACCGCCATTGGGACTTCACCGTCGACGGAATAGTCAGCCTGGACCTGATCAAGCAGGTAGCCAAGGAGACAGGTAGCGAAGGACTCGTGCAGTACGTCGAGGTGATCTACCCCTTCGAAGCGACGGACGAGGTCGTGCTCACAGGTATGAAGAAAACGATGAGCCTACTCTGCTCGGAGGGAAATGATGGGCGCTAGCGGAACGGAAAGCACCGCGGGACTTAAGGATAAGGCGAAGACGGTTCTCGCGGAGCTGGGCGAGGTCTTTCAGCGCATCGACATCGCCCAGGTCGAGGCCTTGATCCATGCCATTGTCTCGGCCAAGGCGGTCTTCCTGATGGGCGTTGGCCGAGAGGGCCTTGCCACGAGGGCTTTCGCGATGAGGCTGATGCACCTCGGAAAGGAAAGCCATTGGGTCTGGGACGACACGACCCCGGCGGTGGGGAAGGGCGACCTCTTCATCCTGACAAGCGGATCGGGGGAGATTGGCCACATCCACTACGTCGCCGAGCAGGCAAAGGCAGCCGGTGCTACGATCGCGGTCGTCACCGGGACCCCCGACCGCAAGACTCCGCAGCTGGCAGACTGCGTGCTTTGGGTGCCCGCGGCCGTCTACAAGGGCAAGGACAACGTTGTCCCCTCCATCCAGCCGATGGGGAACCTCTTTGAGCAGTCCCTTTTTATACTATTCGACCTGACCGTCATCCTTCTCCGGGACCGCCTGGGCGCGACTTACGAGGCTATGTCCGCGCGACACAGGAACGTCGAGTGACCGCGGGGTCTTTGCCAGGGGCGCGCGATCCTCTTTGACGGCCCTGCGATACCGTACTATGCTCAGTCCTGTGCATAGTCGCTCGGCCCCGCCGCGGAGCCGGAGCCGAGCGGGGGGCTTCCTTGTCGAGTCTACATGAGCGACCCTTGCTGCAAATCAAGGGACTCCAAAGCAGGGGGTCGGAAGATTACTCTTTGCACGACGTCACCTTGGACATCGGTGCCGGCGAAGTTCTCGCGTTGGTCGGCGTCAACGAGTACGAGATCAACTCCTTCATCGAGGCGGCCTACGGCCTTTCGGAGATAACCAGCGGCGAGTTCAGCTACCGCGGCTCCGTTTTCGCTCCCCGCGACCTAAGGGACCAGCCCATCTCCTTTCTGTTCAGGAAGACTCACCTGTTCGAGCACCTGACGGTCGCCGAGAACATCTTCCTGCCCGCGCTTCCACGCGGCAGGTACGTGAAGACGATCCGTCCCCGGAAGATTATAAAGGACGCGAGGGAGATCCTCAGGAACCTGAATTTCCCGATCGAGGCGAGCGACACGGTGTCTGTCCTCACCGTGGAGCAGCGCAAGCTTGTGAGCATCGCCCGCGCCTTCAACAATCGTCCCGAGCTCATCATCATGAACAGCCCCATGGAGGCCCTCGGGGCGAGTTCGGCACAGAACCTGTACGAGATCATTCGTCGATTCAAGGGTGCCCAGGGCAGTGTCATCTACCTTACCCAATTCTGGGAGGAGGCCCTGAGAATCGCCGACAGGATCTCCGTCCTCGTGGACGGGTGCACGAGCAAAGTCTTCTTTACCGAGGACGTGAGAAAGAACCCCCAGCAGCTTCTGGGATGTCTGGGCCATTACAACTACAGGGGCAATGTGGCGGACCGCGGCCCCGTCGACAAGGCGATCCTCGACTCAATCCTCAAGACCGCCGAGTCCATAACTGGCGAGTACGAGCTGAAGGACGTCCTCACGATGCTCTCCGAGCAGGTGGTCAGGTTCATGGGGGCGGACGGCTGCACCATCCACGTCATCGACGAGGAGACAGGCACCGTTATCGAACGCGAGGAGATGAAGGCCGATTCCAGGCTCTTCGCCACCCTTAAGGACGACGTGGTCCTCAAGATCGCCCAATCGGAAAGGCTATTCTACGCCAACATGCACGAGAAGGACTTCACCTCCAACTTCTCCAAGATCGTCGGCGTGAAGACCGTCCTCTGCGTGCCCCTCCTCGTTAGGGCCCACGTCATCGGTGTCATGCAGATATTCTACGAGCAGTACTACGCCCACTCCGAGGAGCAGGCCAAGTACCTCTCCACCTTCGCCAAGCACGCGGAGATCGCCATCGAGGACACCAAGCTCCTCGGCCGCTCAGCCTTACTCCAGGAGAGCCACCACCGGATCAAGAACAACCTCCAGTCGGTAATGAACCTGATCAGCCTCCAGAAGAGGACCATCGGCGACGGACGGGACGACGAGTGGAACGCCGCCCTCGACGACATCATCTCCCGGGTCAAGAGCATCGCGCTTGTGCACGACCTTTTGTCCCGCGACAAGAAGGGACGTAGTGTCGTCGATATCCGGGAGATAATCCAGAGCATTGCCCGGTATTCCCTGCTCCTCTCGGAGGACGTGAAGGCCGAGCTGAATCTCGAGAATATCCTCATCCCGTACAACAAGGCCACCTCCATAGCCCTCATCGTCAACGAGCTGATCAGCAATTGCCTGAAGCACGCCTTCGGCGACGGGAAGGACAAACTCATCACGATTTCCTGCATCAGGAACGACGGCAAGATCGTCCTGGAGGTGTCGAACAACGGCTCCGGGCTGTCGCCCGGCTTCAGCATCGAGGATTCCAGTGGGCTCGGCCTCTCCATCGTCAATTCCATCATCAAACACGAGTTCAAGGGCAGCATAGGCTTCCGGGAACAGGATGGCCTTACCGTCGTTACGATTACCCTGCCGGTGGTGTGGAGCCTGCTCGAATGAAGAAGTCCCGGACGTAAGGAGGCGTTTATGTCGCAACCGCTGAGAATCATCCTCGCCGAGGACGAGTTCCTCTGCTTGGTCGGTATAAGAGATAACCTAATCATGCTCGGGCACGACGTCGTGTCCGAGTGCTCGAGCGGAGAGGAATTGTATGACTTGGCCTTAAATCTCAAGCCGGACCTGATCATCACCGACATCAACATGCAGACCATGGACGGGATCGAGGCGATCAAGAGGATCAATGGGAAAATACAGATACCCGCCATCATCGTCAGCGGCTATGACGATCGCGAGCTCATTGAGAGGGCGACCGATCAAGGTGTGTTCTATTACCTGATAAAGCCCATTGACATAAAGGATCTTCGGGTTGCGATCAGCGTGACCATGGCCAAGTACGCCGAGTTCCTCGATCTGAAGCACGAGCTGTTCGCCGCCCAAGAGAACCTCGAAACCCGGAAACTCGTCGAAAGGGCTAAGGGGCTCCTGATGGAACGCAAGAAACTGAATGAAATGGACGCTATGAAAAGGCTGCAGAAGATCAGCAAGGACAGTAATATGAAAATGGCTTCTGTCGCCCAGAGCATCATCAAGTCCTACGAGACCTCGCCCTAGCTGCGAGTGCAGCTAGGGCGAGGGAGAGTGGGTCAAAGTGGGGGCTGGCGCTGCTGAAGCTACAACACAAGCGTAAAACGATCCTGCAAAATATCTTCCGGCCAGTGATCCCGGGGGCTTCGTCTTCGGTTTACGCCGAGATAGTCACCCCCTCGAAGCGCGCCTCGCGGACGTCCTTGCCGTTCACTGCGGCGCGAAGGACGATCGCATAGATCTCCGGGGCAAGAGTGTCAGGCACGCTCGCCAGGACTGTCCCAGGCAGGATCAGGGGATAGAAGGTCGAGTGCGACTCGGCCCCATCGGCGTCGACGAAGAAGACGCCCTGTCCCGATTCCTCCGGATCGAAGCGGAGCCTGAGGCCCTTGATCTGGACCATGCCGCCTGATCGGATAGTTCCGGAGTCTTTTTTCCCCGCGGCGGCGACAGTGCGAATGATTGGGACGGAAAGGTCAGGGCGCTCTTCGCGCACGATTTGCAGTTCGTCCAGAATCGAAGCCTCGAAGCTTTTCTCGGGCCTATGATGAAGCCGCACTTCGTGGTTCTTCGTCTGGTCATTCGGCAGAAACGACTCGTCGAGCGAATCCATGCTTCCCGCGGCGCTCAGGAAAAAGGAGCCAGTGGGCGTCTTCACCGTCTTGCCTTCGATGAGCTGTTTTCTTATTTCTTCCTTATAAAGCTGCATGACGGCCAGGATGTCGATCTGCGAAAGAGTCGTGCGCCCATTGGCCATGATTTCGACAAACTTGTCGTACTCGACGACATCTGAGTTCTCCGAGCGCACCATAAAGGGGCTTTGGCAGCCTGGGAAGTTATTCTTCAGCACAGCGATTTTGAGAGCCATAGGAATCCTCCTATTACTATTACGCGCGCGAAACGCTCTGGCGATTGAGATTTGGCATAAATATTTGTAGTTTTTTTCTAGGGCGACACGTGTCTTGCCGTTGGGGTTTTCAATTTGAGCAGGAGGATTTCTTAGGCTAGAAAGTCGGCCATATCAGGCTGAGAAATCCTATTTATCAGGCTGAAAAGTTGTCCATATCAGGCTGAGAAATCCCATTTGTCAGCCTGAAAAATCCTCCGCGACAGGCTAAGAAATCGCTGTGGATAGGTATAAGTCGAAGACAGATAAGACCTTTTAACGGCGAAGTACTCATCTTGGATAGGAACGCTATGAGTTGGATCGACATTGAGGCCCATAAGGTCGCCTGCAACAAGGAACTAGTGATTCTCGAGAACCCTGCCATCGTCCTCGAGGCACGCCTTCACGTGAGGGTGACTCTGTTTGTCGGGCGCTTATGCTCTCTGGACTGGGACTGGAGTCGATGGTATGCTTTGAGTTGTAGAGAGGTAAGGCCATGAAAGCTGAGTTCACTGCCATTATCGAGAGCGCGCCCGAGGGTGGCTTTTGGGCGATGTGTCCCGAGATTCCCGGCGCCAATGGTCAGGGAGAAACTGTGCAGGAGGCCAAGGAAAGCCTGCGCGCTGCTGTGGAACTTATCTTCGACGACCGGAGAGAGGACATGCTTCGCGGCCTTCCGAGCACCGTGATTCGCGAAGCCTTTCAGGTAGGATGAAGCGCCTCAATCTTGAGCGTCGACTCCGCATGGCGGGTTGCTATCTGAAGCGCGAGGGCGCTGTGCATTCATTATGGATCAACCCGAAAACAGGCATTGTCGAAGCCGTACCTCGGCACGCAGAGATTAAGGAACCGCTTGCTGGGAAAATTCTTAAGAGTCTCTCGGCGTAATAACCACGCATAAGAATAATGCGCACATTCATAACGGCCGCACGGCTATATTCTGGTTACAAACTGAAGGCTCTGAGCTCGCTCGTGTTCCTGACGATCGGCTTGGGCCTCATCATGGCCACGGTCGACGGGCTCTACAACTCCTTCAACGCCTTTTTCGATCGTCCGGCGACGTATTTCTTCCCCAGGTACTTCGTGTCGCCCAAGAAAGGCTTCGATATTTTGAACTCGAATTACCGCATATCCGACATCGCGATAAAGAGCGGGCAGAAGGCAAGCCTGGCGCGGGATCTCGGCGGCGATTTCGAGCTCGTCGATGTCGCCTACGCCTGGGCCATGTTTCAGTCGCGGCAGAATCCCAACAAGCGCTTCTACGCCTTGGTCGTCGGGATCGACTTCGACGCTCTGCCCCATGCCTTCCCCTATTTTAAAGGACGGCTCTCGGGGAATGATATAGAGGACTATCGCCAAAAGCCTTTTCTCATGATGGAACGTAGGCTCGCCCGAGACAGGAAGATCTCGGTAGGGGACGAGTACACGCTGCTCTCCACCGACTATTACAAGAACTACAACGGCATCAAGGTCAAGGTGAAGGCCGTCGTCGACACGCCCATGGAAGTCGACGATTCTCTGACGCTGCCGATCGTCTATATCGACCTCGATCACCTGAAACGCCTCTTCGCGCTTCCACCGGAGCGGGATTTCCCCCTTCTCGTCATGCCGAGGGGCACTATCCCGCACGCTCTTTCGCTCGGCGATCGCCGTAACCTGGACAGAATCGACGCCGCCTGCCGCCCTCTCGGGCTTGCGGCCTACACACTCTCCACCGTGTCCGTCAACTTGAACAAGACCTACATGCTCTACCGTAGCCTGCTCGTGCTTTTTTGCGCGATACTCGTCCTCGTGATGATGGCGGCGATTTCGGCGAGCCTGGCGATCAATTTCCAGAATCGCAGATCGGACTTCGGCCTCATGAAGGCCATGGGCTGCTCGGACTCAAGGCTCCTCGGCCTCGTGCTGTCGGAGAACGCCATGGGGCTCGGCATTCCTTTCATCGCCGCGATCCTAGTAAACCTGATCGTCGGAGAGTCGGTCCGACCGTTCAAAGTTCTCTACAATTTCACCGTCAGCATGAACGCGAGCTGGATTGGCGGGGCTGCCATATTTCTCACGGCGCTCCTGATTTGTCTCGTCTCCTCGATCCATCCCTATCGCTACCTCCGGAGCATCGATCCGGTGGCCATAATGCGGGAGGAATGAGCATGCTCAAGTATGCCCTGAGGAACGTCCTGCACTATCGGTCCAAATACGCGATCGCCTTCGTCCTGATTTCTGT
>Ga0326727_10008697_pt1 | contig 25564 bp, 20 predicted proteins | sample MB2enrmetagenome_FD_207643 | JGI IMG/M metagenome (GOLD analysis project Ga0326727, IMG submission 207643) | Lab enriched peat soil microbial communities from McLean, Ithaca, NY, United States - MB29MY | ecosystem: Environmental > Terrestrial > Soil > Wetlands > Peat | place: USA: New York...
GCCTTCGTAGCTTCAGTCCGGCGCAACAGAAGCCAAAAGCCGCAACCGGGCACGGGCTACGGCGAGGAGAAAGGCCCATGGCTCGATGACCGGCAACAGGCATTTATTGCCGTCGCGCTCATCGGAGTAGCGTTTTTCTTCAGCATCCATCATTTCGCGAAGAGTCTCCCTCCCGCCACCATGCAGCGGATTATTGTGATCAGCGCGGTGATGTTCGGAACCATTCTTGTCACGCTCTCCAGTGGATTCCATAGACGTGATCAGAAGCCGGAGCAGAATGTTCCTTATTCCGATATTGCGGGGATGGCGGCGGGACCGGCCGCGGGTGCGCCGCGCCAGCGGAAGCTGTCGATTATAGCGGCAGCATGGATTGTTGCCGCTCTCATCACGCTGGTGATGATCTCACATGTGCCGAAGCAGGTGAAGACCATCGTCTTCTTCGCGCCGATTGGGATTTTGATATTTGGCGCTGTCGCTCTGACCAAGCTGAAGATATGGATACATGGGCTTGCGCGGCAGGGAGAATTTGACAGGGCAATCCAGATGGACAGGCGGTTTTCACGAATTCCCGGCTATGGAACGCCGCTGGAAGGATCAATCCTTTTCAATGCCGGTCGCTACCCGGAGGCACGGGCATTCATCAAACCTTTTGCCTTCGATGCGCAGGGCCAGCCAAAACTGACAGACATGGGACTTTATACTTATGCGCTTGCTTTGGAAAATGACGGCATGGAAGCAGAGGCGCAGAAGCTGCTGGAAGCGGCCGTGCAAGTGCCGCAGCACACGGCAAGCTTTCATGTGGCCCTTGCGACCTGCTTGCTGAGCCAAAAGAAGGATGCGGAACGCGCCCGCGAACTGATGGAGGTGGCGCTGGCCACCACAGACACGCAGACCACCGCTTATGGGCGGAACGCTGATTACGTGAGGAGGCTGGGACGGTATGCGTGGGCGCTGGCGGCTTGCGGACGGCGCGAGGATGCAGAAGCACAACTCACGAAAGCCTTTGCTGGTTCCAAAGGACTAAAAGTCCGCGATCTGGCGGGACTGCATTACTTCACCGGAGAAGCCTGGCGTTCGCTGGGCGAGTGGAAGAAGGCGCAGGCGGCCTTCAATGAAGCGTTGCGGCTCAGTCCCGACGGCTCTGCCGCAACCAGTGCAAAGAAGGCACTGGCCAAGCTACGCGAAGAAGCTCAGGGTTGAAGGCGCGAGCGCCCATGGACTTGCCCACGTCGCCAAATTGCCGCGCCGCCGCCGCCGCTACAATGACCGCTACAATAAAAGGAGCCGCTTAGCCGGGGTTTTCCGGAAGGACGGCGACATTCTCCTGGCATGCTCCCGGAATCGATCAACAAAATGGCTGAATCCGTACCTTCATCTCTTCCGCTCGCTTCGGATCATCCGCGAGCTACGAGCGCTGCTGGCGCAGTTGGCCCCACCGCAGGTGGTCGTCCTCGCGTATTGAGCGGCATGCGCCCCACCGGCAAGCTGCACCTGGGCAACTACATGGGCGCGCTGTCGAACTGGGTCAAGCTGCAAGACAAATACGAGTGCTACTTTTTCATCGCCGACTGGCACGCGCTGACGACGGACTACGCGGACCCTAGCCGCATCAAGCTCAACACGCTCGACGTTGCTCTCGACTGGCTGGCCGCCGGTCTCGATCCAGAAAAATCCACCATCTTCATTCAGAGTCATGTGCTGCAACACGCCGAACTCCATCTGCTCTTCTCGATGATTACTCCGCTCGGCTGGCTGGAACGCGTGCCCAGTTACAAGGAAATGCAGGAGAATCTCTCCAACAAGGATCTGACCACCTATGGATTCCTGGGCTATCCGGTGCTGATGGCGTCGGACATCTTGCTCTACCAAGCCAATTTTGTGCCAGTTGGGCAGGATCAACAGGCGCACGTGGAACTGACCCGCGAGGTGGCGCGTCGTTTCAACTCTATGTACAAGACCTCGGTATTTCCAGAACCCGAAGCCCTATTCACTCCGTCGCCGAAGGTTCCCGGATTAGATGGCCGCAAGATGTCGAAGAGTTACGGGAACACGATCGGGCTGACGGAAGCTCCGGCCTTAATAGCCGCGAAGATTGGTTCCATGTCAACGAACGGGCAGCGCATTCGGCAGACCGACCCAGGCGATCCCGATCTTTGCCCGGTAGGTGACCTGCACAAGGTCTTCAGCCCGCCGGATATGCTTGCAGCAACACAAAGTGGTTGTAGGGCGGCCACATTGAGGTGTGAGTTCTGTAAGTTCGATGCCGCCAAATCCGTTTGTGACATCACCGATCCGATCCATAGCAAACGGATGCACCTCGAATCCCAAATCGAACAAACCTGGGAGATGCTCCGGGATCAATCCGTTAAGGCGGCGGCCCGCGCCGAGCAAACCATGCAGTCCGTTCGCAATATTTTTGACCTCTCGCACGATCTTGGATCTGTTAGGCGCCATTTTATGGCTTCTAGCGAAGACCTGATCAAGGCCCATGACCTCAGTCAGCATTCGGCCTGGTGGAATCTACCCCATGATCAACGCGCTAAGCTATTGCGTGACTTCTGGCGGTCCAATCTTCTACCCCGCGACATTCTGCTTTCCCAGGAAAGTAATCGAGTTTTTACGTCTCTTGACCGGGAGCTGGAAGAGCCTTTTCTAAGCGTGAAAAAGAAGCGGGTCTTTGTGACAACGTCAAGGGACATTGGTGTAGCGGACAAGTGGATGTTTGAGATTCCATTCAGATCCTACGAAGTATGGACTCTACTCTGTTGGCGAAACAAGAACAAATGGCTCCACGATTTCGTCGTTCCCCAGAAGTTTTTTTCTCAGCAATTTGCTCTGGCTAAGAAGTCATTGAAAAAGGATGAAAAAATCCAAGTTGCGATTACTAGGACCGATAGCAACCATTTCCACCTTGGAATCGCAGGCCAAACTTCCAGGAATATTGACGAACTCCAAAGCAACTACGAGCCGCTGAAATAAGAGAAGAAGCCGCATTGACCGCTCCATTGTGGAGCGAAGGAAGGAAAGAATGTCAGTCGCAAATGAAGTAATCAAATCCGATGACAGCAGCATGAGCAGCCCCGAGCCTGGACTGCGGCGGCAGGTGATGTCCTATAGCAAGGACATCATGCTCGTGCGGCATAAAATGGAGCCGGGATGGATTGGCGCCGCGCATAGCCATCCGCATGAGCAGTTGGTTTTCGTTGTCTCCGGCGCGATTCAGCTCACGGTTGCTGGCGTCACTCACGCACTCTCCGCCGGAGACAGCATCCTGGTGGCCGGCGGCATCCAGCACCAGGCCCGCACGGACCGGGCCTCCGAAGTCCTGGACGTTTTTACGCCTTATCGCGCCGACTACGCCTCATCTTAGCCGCTGCCTTGGGGGACGCAGGAATTCGAGTGGTTTTGCGGGAAACGCGCGGAATGCGGCTTGAGGCGCAGGAGAAGCAGATGGCGGAGAAAACAATTCCGTGGTGGCGAAAGGCGCTGGAGTTTGCGCTGGGCGGCCTTCGCTCCGGATTCGGCTTTTTCCCTCATCCCGCAAGGCCCGAACCACTCACAGTAGCGAAGATATCAGGCAGTGACACAGATCATGCGGAAGAAGAAAGAGCCTTGAACGAGCCGTCCCCACAAGTTGTTGCCGCACCGGCGAAACCGTCCACACCGGCGAATCCGGGCGTGCCGGCCCTTGCCGCTCAACCGGCGAAGATTGCGGGAAAAGGCCGTGTAGTGAGCAAAAGGGAAGAAAAACCCTCCTCAGGGGACAAAGCCGCTCAGGTTTCGGCCTCTGGTTCCGCGGTTGAAGCTGCTGAACCCGAGCGGGAAGCCGAGCCAGTAGTCGAACCGGCAACCGCAGCCGACATGGAAGTTATGGTTGAGGCCCTCCCAGAGCCGGTTAAAGAGCCGGAACCCGTGATCGTGGCCAGGCCAGTTGCTGAGCAGGAATCTGCGGCCGAGCACGTCCCTGCTCCCGCCATTGCGCCGGCTGCCACGGTTGCCGCGCCGCCGCTGGAAGCCGCGTCAGAGCCGATGCCAGAGCCAGCACCCGAGCCAGTTGCCGTCACGGTCCCCGCCGCCCAGGCCGTTCCACGGCGGGCGCTCAAACCGCAGCCCAGCGCGGAAGAAAAGGCCGCCGCGCGGAAGGCGGCGCGGCAAAAAAAGCTGGACGAAGGTTCGGAGGAGTCTCCTTTTTCGGTGATTGTGGGGCAAGTTTATGACGGCCCCATGGACCTGCTTCTGGACCTGATCCGCAAGCAGGACATCGATATCTACGACATCCCCATCGCCATCATCACCAGCCAGTTTCTGGCCTATGTCAACCAACTCAGGGCCAGCGACGTGGACGTGGCGGGCGATTTTATCTATACCGCGTCGCTGCTGATCCACATCAAGAGCAAGATGCTGCTGCCGCACTCGGAGACAGGTCCGGAGCAGGCAACTGAGGACCCGCGGCGCGAGCTGGTGGAGCGGCTGCTGGAGCACGAGCGCTTCAAGAACGCCGCCCAGATGCTGCTGGAGAAGCAGATGCTGGAGGCGGCCACGTGGTCCAATCCCGGCGCGCGCGAGTTCAAGGACGATGCGAGCGCCGAGCCGGAGATCGCCGCCGATACCGTGGACCTGGTGCGCATATTCCGCGAGATTCTGGAGCGCGCCCGCAACCGCCCGGTGATCGACGTGGAGGAGGATTCCGTCACGGTGAGCCAGATGATCCAGTTTCTTGCCCGCCGCCTGACCCTGGAAGACAAGCCGGTGGCCCTGCGCCGTTTGTTGAGTCACACGCACAGCGAGCGGGCGCTGATCGCCATGTTCCTGGCGCTGCTGGAGATGGTCCGCTTGCAGGCCATTTTACTTCGCCAGGACCGCCAGTTCAGCGAGATCTTCATCAAGAAGCACAGCAACTTTGAAACGGTGATGAACGAGGGCCTGGGCAACGCGCGGGACGACTGGCGATAGGGAATGTTATAACTTATGTTATAATATCGTTTAAGAGGAGGCACAATATGGCCACTACTGCCAAGATCATAGCCATCGGCAACTCCGCCGGCATCATTCTGCCGAAGGAGACTCTGGCGCGGCTAAAGGTTGAGAAGGGCGATACTGTCTGCCTCTCTGAGACTCCCTATGGCGCGCATTTAACCCCCTATGATGAGCAATTTGGTCTCAAGCTGGAAGCAACTGAAAGGGTCATGAGAAAGTACCGCGATACGCTTCGGAAACTGGCGGAGTAATGCACGAGCCCTTGTGGATGGAAGCAGTCGATGCCGTGATTGCACACGACCTTGAGCTTGCTGCGCATGGTGGCTCTACGGGCGTTCGGGACGCGGGACTGCTTGAATCCGCCTTGAACCGGCCCAAGAACATCCTGGCTTACGCAGAATCCGCGCCCTCCCTGGCTGCCCTAGCCGCTGCATACGCTTTTGGCATCTCATCGAATCATCCGTTTGTCGATGGGAACAAGCGCACAGCTTTGCTTGTTTCATTTGCGTTTCTTGATGTGAACGGTCTTGAAGTGACTGCCATCCAAAAAGATGCGTTCCTCACCATTCTCGGCCTCGCCGCCGGCGAAATCTCCGAGGACCAACTCGCCCTGTGGTTCGAGCGCAACACAACACCCCGATGAGCTGCCGGCGAGCGCGTTTTTCACCGTCGCCGCACTCCCCTTCCCAAGCTCGCACCCAGCCGGTATAGAATGGATTTAGTTAGCCCGCTTCCCTGCTGGCTTTGCAAACAACTGTGCGAAAATACGGTTGTTGGGGTTATATGGACGCCAATTTATCCGGCTCTTCAGTCTCCCGCCTCCAGCCATCTCCTTTGTATTTGCATTGTCATATTCTTAATCAGTCTCGATTTCTGAGGCCCAGGCGTGTCCGGAATCTCTCCGGCCGCATTGGTGAACTCTGATGGCCGAACCGGCAGCCGCCGTAGGAGTGTTGCCTAAAAAAGGCTCGCGGCTTGACAGCCACATGACCAGGCGTCCCGGCGCCAAGAGCATCGCGCTGTTTCTGGTGGCTCTGGCGGGCGGCCTGTGCTACATCGCATTGCAAGTAGCCAGGGATATGAAATCGGTCACCGTCCCCAGCATCTGGCCGATGCTTCTGCTGGCCTTGGCGTTGCTGATCGCACTGGGCTTCGAATTTGTCAACGGCTTCCACGATACGGCCAACGCCGTGGCTACGGTCATCTATACCCATTCGCTGGACCCCATCACCGCTGTGGTCTGGTCGGGGTTCTGCAATCTGGCCGGAGTGCTCCTCTCCTCTGGCGCTGTAGCCTTTGCCATCATCACGTTGCTGCCGGTTGATCTGATTCTTCAGGTCAGCTCAGGGGCCGGCTACGCCATGGTCTTTGCGCTGCTGGTCGCGGCCATTCTCTGGAATCTGAGTACGTGGTGGTTTGGGTTGCCGGCCTCCAGCTCGCATACCATGGTGGGCTCGATCATCGGCGTGGGCATCGCCAGCCAACTCTTCAATCCCCACGCCGGCACCTCCGGCGTGGATTGGGAGCAGGCCATCAAGGTTTTGAAGGCGCTGCTGTTTTCGCCGCTGATTGGTTTTTTCCTTGCCGCGCTGCTCATGCTGCTCTCCAAGGCTCTCTTCCGTTACCCTGCACTTTACAAAGAACCCCCGAACAAGCAGCCTCCGCCGTGGCCTGTTCGCGCCCTGTTGTTGCTCACTTGCTCGGGCGTCAGCTTCTTCCACGGCTCCAATGATGGACAGAAGGGGATGGGCCTGATCATGCTGATTCTCATCGGTACCTTGCCCACCGCCTACGCCCTCAATCACGCGGCCACTGCCAACGATATACAGCGGTTCATCGCCGCCAGCGAGCAGGCCGGCTACATGCTTGACCGCCACGCGGGACAGAATGGCGCACTCGCTTCCGATGCGCGCGTTGAGGTCACCAACTATATCCGCACCCGGCAGTTGCAGCCGGACACGGTGCCGGCGCTTCGCGAAGTAGTTGGAGATATAAACCGCAAAGTGGGGCAGTACAAGGTCATCAAGGCCATTCCGGCGCAAGAACAGACAGTCATACGCAACGATATGTATGTGGCCGGCGAAGCCATTCGCCTGATGCAGAAGCACGACCTCAGCCTTGTGAAAGAGAACAAGCCACCGGTCTTCAACAAGGATGAAAGCGCTGCCCTCGCTGATTACGAGAAGGAGCTGGGCAAGGCCACCAGGTTTATCCCCAACTGGGTCAAAGTAGCCGTGGCCCTGGCTCTTGGACTGGGGACGATGGTGGGGTGGAAGCGCATCGTCATCACCGTGGGTGAAAGGATCGGCAAGGAGCATTTGACCTATGCCCAAGGCGCCTGCGCCGAGCTGGTCGCCATGTGTACCATCTTCGCCGCCGACACCTACGGCCTGCCGGTTTCCACTACGCACATTCTCAGTTCCGGGGTGGCGGGCACCATGGCGGCCAATGGCAGCGGCCTGCGCATGTCGACGATCCGCAACATCGCCGCGGTCTGGGTCTTCACGCTGCCGGCAGCGGCGATGCTATCCGGCCTGCTCTACTGGCTCTTCCGCGCGTTTTCCTGAGCCCGTCTCCAGCCATCCCTTTTGTATTTGCCTTGTCATGCCGTTCGCGGCGCATGAATGGGCGGCCTCCCGTGGAAATGCACTGAAAGTGACAAGATCAGGGACGGTGTAGCGGAATTTACAGTCTTTCCGTGTATATATGCCTGATTACGAGAGTCATTAACCTTCTATTCACATAATCTCTGTAGCCTTATCTCTTGGTGGAAGTTCACGTGCCAGAGATACGTCTCAAGAAGCTTCAATTTCAGACCGAACCGACCCTCGAGGTTGGCGCGAACCAATCGGAAGCCGTTTCGCCCGAGGCCTCGGAGATTCGCAAGTACCTGCTGTCGCGCGGCAACTCGGCCATAGCCGATCGCGGCTTCCGTTGGCTGATGGTGCTGTGCGCGCTGAGCATCTTCGGCATCGTGGTGCTGATCGCCACCGAGCTGATGGTGCGGTCGAAGCTGGCCTGGGGCAAGTTCGGCCTGGACTTCTTTTATAGAGCCTACATCGATACCTATACGAATAAGCCGATGTACTGGGACCCGGTGAACGGCCACTTCAGCGCCCTGCCATTCCTGTATGGAACGCTGGTTTCGTCGTTTCTGGCGCTGCTTCTGGCGGTGCCGCTGGCTATTGGCGTGGCGGTGTTTCTGACCGAGATGTGCCCGCAAGTGCTGAGGGGGCCGCTGGCCTTCCTGACGGAGCTGCTGGCGGCCATTCCCAGCGTGATTTATGGGCTTTGGGCAGTCTTTGTGCTGGTTCCGCTGCTGCGCGAGCACGTGAATCCCTGGCTGATCAAGGGATTCGGCTGGTGCGGCTTTTTTGACGCCGACAACCCTACTGGCCTTGGTTTTGTGGCCGCGGGCATCATTCTGGCCATCATGATTCTGCCGATCATTTCCTCTCTGACGCGAGAGGTGATGACGGCGGTTCCGAATTCGCAGCGGGAGGCGGTGCTGGCGCTGGGAGCGACGCGCTGGGAGATGATACGCGTGGGCGTGCTGCGGAATGCGCGCATCGGCATCGTGGGCGCGATCATTCTGGGCCTGGGGCGAGCCCTGGGCGAAACCATGGCGGTGACCATGGTGATCGGCAACAGTCCGGAGATACGCCGCTCGCTGCTGGCCAACGGAAGCTCGATGGCTTCAGTGATCGCCAACGAGTTTGCCGAGGCCTCGGGCGATCTGCATCTGAGCGCGCTGATGGAGATTGGACTGGCGCTTTTCATCGTGACCATTATTGTGAATGCGTTTGCCCGTCTGCTGGTGTGGGCGGTAACGCGTGGAGAGCCATCGCGGGCGGGTTAAGTACAGGGATCATGGGTCAGAGATCTGTTAAGAACGCGGGAGAGCAAAGGGTGCGAGACGAACACAAATTGCGTGCACGACTTCGGACGCTGGGCGATGGGGCGGCTACCGGGCTTGCGGTTCTCTCGACCATACTCGTGGTGGCGCCGCTGGTGGCCATCTTCGTCTACCTCATTTACAAGGGCGCCAGTTCGTTGAGCTGGGCTTTCTTTACGGAGGTTCCCAAGCCGGTGGGCGAAGTGGGCGGCGGCATGGCCAACGCGATACTGGGGTCGGCCATCCTGCTTGGGATCGGCAGCCTGATTGGCATTCCCGTGGGCATTGCCGGCGGCATCTTTCTGGCCGAGTATGGGCGCGGGACAAAACTAGCCAATGCGGTGCGCTTCACGGCGGACGTGCTCAACGGCGTACCCTCCATTGTGATGGGCATTGCCATTTACTCATTGGTCGTAGTTCCTCAGGGGCACTTCTCGGCCTTGTCCGGCGGAGTGGCGCTGGGGATCATGATGATTCCGACGGTATGTCGCACTACGGAAGAGATGTTGCTGATGGTGCCTAATGCAGTGCGGGAGGCGGCTCTGGCGCTGGGCGTGCCAAACTGGCGGTCGGTGCTGGCTATTACCGTGAAGACAGCTTCGCCAGGCATTATCACCGGATGCATGCTAGCCTTTGCGCGGGTAGCGGGCGAAACGGCTCCGCTGATCTTTACCGCATTTGGCAACGTGGGCTGGAACGCACGGCTGGACGAGCCGATAGCCGCTCTGCCTTTGCAGATTTATGTTTATGCGCTCTCGCCCTATGATGATTGGCACCGGTTGGCGTGGGCGGGATCGCTGGTGTTAATTGTATTGATTGTTCTGGCTGTTTCGCTGGTGCGCTATGTGACCAGCCGCGGCGTTTTGAAAGGGGCGAGTTAAGTGGGCGTTGGCATTGAAGTCACCAACCTGAATGCGTGGTACGGAAGCAATCACGCGCTGCAGGACATCAATCTGAACATTCCGGCCAACCATGCCACGGCGCTGATCGGGCCGTCGGGCTGCGGAAAGAGCACCTTTGTGCGCTGCCTGAACCGCATGCACGAGACCAATCCCGTTGCGCGGGTTACCGGCAAAGTGATCATCGGCGATCTGGATATTTACAAGGACATCAAGCCGGTGGAGATTCGCCGCCGCGTGGGCATGGTCTTCCAGCGGCCCAATCCCTTTCCCACCATGTCGATCTACGACAATGTGGCCGCGGGACTGAAACTGAACGGATACAGCAGTCGGCATGTGCTGGACGAAATCGTCGAACGGTCGCTGAAAAACGCGGCGCTGTGGGAAGAAGTGAAGGACAACCTGAAGAAGGAATCCGGCGCCAGCCTGTCGGGAGGACAGCAGCAGCGATTGTGCATAGCGCGCGCGCTAGCCGTGGACCCCGAGGTGCTGCTGATGGATGAGCCGGCCTCGGCGCTGGACCCGGTCTCCACATCCAAGATCGAGGATTTGATCTTTCAGTTGAAGGCCCAGTACACTATTGTGATTGTGACCCACAATATGCAGCAGGCCGCCCGCGTGGCAGAAAAGACGGGTTTCTTCCTGAATGGACGGATGGTGGAGTTCGACTCGACCGACAAAATCTTTACCAACCCCAGCGACAAACGCACGGAAGATTACATCACAGGCAGGTTCGGATGACACGCATTCGCTTTCAGCAGCGTCTTGAGGAGTTAAAGGAACAGTTGCTCGTGATGGCCGGATTGGCCGAGCAGGCAACCCAGCGCGCCATGGAGGCCTATCGGGAGCGCGACCTGTCGATTTGCGAGCAGGTCAGCCAAGGTGAAATCGAAATCAACCGCCTGGAGCGGGAGATCGACCAGGCGGCGCTGGATTTGCTGGCAACGGAACAGCCCATGGCCGGCGATCTGCGCTTCATCCTCAGCGTCATCAAGATCAACGCCGAACTGGAGCGGGTGGGCAACGCCGCGAAAAGCATCAGCGAACGCGTGCGCCACATGGAACGGATGGCCGCGGCCGACCTGCCGGTCAACATTCCCAGGATGGCGACGCTGGCCTCCGAAATGGTGCGCAAAAGCCTGCAAGCATTCATCGAGGCGGATGCCGAATCGGCGCGCTCCGTGCTGACCATGGACGATGCCGTAGACGCCATGAACAAAGCGGCTTTTAAGTCGCTAGTCAAGGTCATGGAAGAGCAGAGCCACCTGGCTCCGCAGGCGCTGAATGCGCTGATGATCTCACGCACCCTGGAGAGGGTCGCGGACCATGCGACCAATATCGCCGAAGATGTGATCTTCTGGGTGCAGGGCGACGACGTGCGCCACCACAAGAGCCTGATTCGAGATGCGGAACAGCAGAGCAAGGGCTAGGCAAGCGCACTGTAATTTCTATGGCATCGTGCCGCGCGTCTGCTGTTCGTGACGGTTTCATCCGGCTTGATTTTGGTAATCAACCCATCAAACAGTATCAAACTGACAATCCCTGCCGGGCTCTAGGGTAATGTACCTCGTGTGCATCCGCCTCGCGGCAAGCAATCTCATTTCCTTTCATCCAAAATACATCGAATATTTAAGTACCAGTAACATTCCAGGTCGAAAATCAATGGCGCAAGCACTTTTACCTTGCAAGGGGGAGTTCTGTGAAAAAGTCGTTGATTGCGGTTGGGCTACTGGTTTTAGCCTTGAGTTCAGTTCAGGCGCAGAAGATAACCGGGGCAGGTGCAACCTTTCCTTATCCGATTTATTCCAAGTGGTTTAGCGAGTACAGCGCAGCTCATCCGGGTGTTGAAATCAACTATCAATCGATCGGTTCTGGCGGCGGCATCCGCCAGGTCTCATCGGGTCTGGTGGACTTTGGCGCCAGCGACGCAGTCATGACTGATGAAGCGCTTGCCGCTTCAAAGATCAAGCTCATCCACATTCCCACCGTTGTGGGCGCCGTGGTGCCCATCTTCAATGTTTCAGGAGTTAACGACATTAAATTCAGCCCCGACGTGCTGGCCGACATTTACCTGGGCAAGATCGACAACTGGAACAACGCGCGCATTGTCAAGGACAACCCCGGCGTGAAGCTGCCTGACCAGAAGATCATCGTGGTTCACCGTTCAGATGGCAGCGGCACCACCTACATCTTCACCGACTATCTGAGCAAGATCAGCAGCGATTGGGCCAACGGCCCCGGCAAGGGCGCCTCGCCCAGCTGGCCGACAGGCGTAGGCGGCAAGGGCAATGAAGGCGTGGCCGGCCTGGTCCGCCAATTGCCTGGGGCCATAGGCTACGTTGAGTTGATCTACGCTCTGCAAAACAACATCACCTATGGCGAAGTGAAGAACGCCGCCGGCCACTGGACCAAGGCTTCCATTGATGGCGTCACTGAAGCGGCGGCCAGCATCAAGGTGATGCCCGCCGACTATCGCGTCTCCATCACCAACGCTCCCGGCGCCAACGCTTATCCCATCTCCAGCTTCACCTGGCTGTTGATTCCCACCCATGCTGCCGACCCAGCGAAGGGCAAGGTCATCAAGGACCTGCTGAGCTGGATCGTCAACTCTGGCGAGAGTGAAGTGACGGCTCTCTCCTATGCCCCGCTGCCCAAGAATGTGGCGGAAAAGGTGCTGAAGACGATTTATTCCTTGCAGTAATTCCAAGGCTAAGGTCCGGCGACCTCGCCGGACCTTAGCTTTGGCCTGGCTTCACGACTGAACGCATTTCTGCAGATTCGATGATACGAAAACACAGGGCGCTCGCCGTAAAAGCGGGCGTTTCCATGAACCAATACCAACTCAAGAAAAAAGGAGTGGCCCAGTGAATTTCAAACTCAGTACAGCTGCCACGATAATCCTGGCAGTCAGCGTAGTTGCATCCTATGGACAAACAAACAACACCAACCCGCCCGCGAAGAAGCACGTTGTAACCGCGAAGGCCAAGGCGCCCGCAAAACCGACGGTGGAAGAGCAGATTCAGGAGTTGCGCCGTGATCTGGAGGGTCAGATCAACAGCCTGAAGACTAGCCTGGCTACCAAGGACGAGCAGTTGAGACAGGCCCAGCAGGCGGCAGCCGATGCTCAGGCCGCGGCAGCTAAGGTACAAGCCGCAGTTTCAGCCCAGCAACAGGCGGTAAGCGACAATGCGGCCGCCGTCACCACGTTGCAATCCTCCGTCACCGACCTCAGGGGCAACCAGGTATCGCTGGCCACCACGGTCTCTGACGAGACGTCCAAGATCAAGAAGGAAATCGCTAACCCCGGTGCGCTACGCTACAAGGGCATCAACATTACACCCGGTGGCTTCATGGCGGCTGAAACTGTGTACCGCACCATGGCCACCGGCGCCGATATCCCGACGGCTCTCAGCTCGATTCCCTTCAAGGGCAACAACACCGCTCAGTTGAGCGAGTTCTACGGCTCCGGCCGCCAGTCCCGCGTATCGTTGTTGGCCGAGGGCAAGACCCCCTCCGCCACCTATCGCGGATACGTTGAGGCTGACTTCCTGGGCACTGGAACCACCTCCAACAACAACCAGTCCAACAGCTACGTTCTACGCCAGCGCGTGGTTTGGGCCGACGCCACCCTCAAGGACGGCCTTTCCTTCCAGGGCGGCCAGATGTGGTCCCTGTCGGCGGAGCGCTCCAAGGGCCTCTCCAACCTCTCCGGAGATGTGAAGACACCGCTCACCATCGACCCGAACTACGTTCCGGGCTTTGTCTGGACGCGCCAGTACGGCTTCCGCATGGTGGAGACCTTGAAGAAAGTCGCCTTCGGCGTCTCGCTGGAGAATGCCCAGACCATTCAGGGCGGCAGCAACTGCCCGACGGCTACCAATGCAACTTCAACCACCCCGGCCACTGCAATCTACGCTTCCTGCCTGTTCGGCGGCGGCTCTGACCCGGTTACCTACGTGACGACCGGATTGTCCGGCACCACTGGCACAACCACGGGCTCCGTTCCCAGCAGCCCCAGTGAAAGCGGCGTTCAGGGCAGCTCATACAATAACTTCTCCGGCAGCTACAGCTACAACCTGATGCCGGACGTCATCGGCAAAGTTGCCGTCGATCCCGGTTGGGGCCACTATGAGTTCTTCGCCATAGGCCGCATCCCGCATTACCAGGTTTACCCGAACTACAACCTGGCTGGCGGCACTGCGACGCAACGTGCAGCAGGCAGCTACACGCAATCCATGGTCCTCGGCGGTTATGGCGGCAGCCTCCGCGCTCCGGTCTTCGGCAAGTGGGGCGACTTCGGTATTTCCGGCCTCTATGGCTGGGGCGTAGGCCGCTACGGCGATACCACCCTCTCCGATGTCACCTTCGACGCCACCGGCACGATGATGGCCATCCAAAATACCTCCGCGCTCGCCACCGCCGAGCTTCATCCGACGAAGCGCCTGGTGCTCTACGGCAACGTCGGCGAGGATTTTGCCGGCCGCGTGATCAGCACCAACGGCGGAAGCAACTCCGGCTACGGCCTCATGAACGCCAACAACAGCGGCTGCTACATTGTGGGTGCTCCGCCCCAGGGCGCAACCAACCCCGCGAGCCTCGCCAACTGCAACGGCGTCAACAAGTACGTACAGGAATTTGTCGGTGGTCTCTGGTATGACTTCTACAAGGGACCGGCTGGCCGCATTCGCTTCGGCTTCCAATATGCCAACCTCAACCGCGCCGTCTGGGGCGGCACATCCACACCGGAGGCAGTCGCCAGCGAGAACAATTACTACACCTCCTTCCGTTACTACCTGCCCTAATCCGCGAACCTGCGGCTTCGGCTACGACAAAGGGGCAGCCCACATTCTGGGCTGCCCCTTTTGTTTTTCAGCCTGTCTCTCAGCGGCGATGTTCTTCAGCCTGCTCTACTGGCTCTTCCGCGTTTCACGAGCGCGCCTCCCGTCTACTTTTCTTGATCTTCATCAGCTCCACGGCCATCCGCGCGATATGCTCGGCGCTGACTTCCAGCTCTTTGACCATCTCCCAGGGCGAGCCGGAGTCGCCGAAGCGATCCTTCACGCCGATGGTCCCGGTAATCAGGGGCTTGCCGTAAAGTTGCTTGCTTTCCGTGAGGAGGCCGCTGACGCGCCACGCCAGAGCGCCGATCTGATGTTCTTCGGCGGTGATCACGACGCCGGTATCGGCAGCGGCGCGAATGACGGCTTCAGAGTCAATAGGCTTGAGCGTGTGCAGGTTGAGAACGCGCGTCTCGTAGCCGAAATCGCTTTTCAAGATGAAGGCCGCGCGCATCGCCTCGGGAACCATGGGACCGCAGGCGATGATGCTCAGGTCCTCCGACTCGTTCTCGTAACCGGAGGCCAGCCGGGTCTCGAAGGCGTCGGCGAAGTTGGCCGCCTCCTTGCGCAGGCGAATCACATTGGCCTTGCCGAAGACAAACGGCGTCTTTTCATCGGTGACGATAGGCGTGGCCTCGCGGGCAAAGCGAATGTACTTGGGCCCCACGTGCTGGAGCAGCAGATAATCAGTAGCCTTGCGTGTCTCCTCGATGTCGCAGGGCACGACGACCGACATATTGGGCAAGCCCTGCATGGCAAACAAATCTTCAAGCGCCTGATGGGTTGCGCCATCGGGGCCGACGGAGACGCCGCCGTGCGCTCCAACGATAAGCACGTTGAAGTTTCCGTAACAGATGGAGACGCGAATCTGATCCAGGTTGCGCGCCGACATGAAGGTGGCGTAACTGCCCAGCACCGGCAGTTTGCCTTCCTTGGCAAAGCCTGCAGCTGCCGAGGTGGCTGATTGCTCGGCGATGCCCATGCTGAACCAGCGCTTCTTACGCTCGGGATTGGCGGTGTAGAAATCGCTGATGGTGATGGAGCCGGAGATGTCCAGCCCCATGCAAACGATGCGCTCGTCGCCGCCATTGTTCGCCAGGGACTTGCCGAAGCCCTTGCGGGTGGTCTCCATCTTCACCTTCATCGCGTCGCCCGCATTCCACCAGAAATTGCGCGAGAATTTTGGCATTTTGGCTTCCAGCTCGCGGTCCATCTCCGCCTGGTAGTTCTTCGCGTGATTGAGCAACTGCTCGACGGGAATGCGCTCCGCGAGGCCCATCTTCTTCAGGGCCGCGGTCAGCTCCTCGCGGCTGGGCGTCTTGCCGTGCCATCCAACCACATTCTCCATGAAGCTGACGCCCTTGCCTTTGATGGTGTCTGCCAGGATGACCACCGGCTTGCCGGTGACCTTTTTCGCTTTCTCAAAGGCATCCACCAGTTGCTTCATATCGTGGCCATTGACGCGCAGCACCTCCCAGCCAAAGCTCGCGTACTTCGAGTCCAGCGGCTCAACCTGCATTACATCCTTCACCCAGCCGTCAATCTGCAGGCGATTATCGTCGATGACGGCGATGATGTTGTCCAGCTTGTAGTGCCCGGCCTCCATGGCGGCTTCCCAGACCTGGCCCTCCTGCTGCTCGCCATCGCCCATCAAGCAAAAGATTTTGTGCGACTTGCCGTCGAGCCGGGCAGCCAACGCCATGCCGACAGAAATGCTGAGGCCCTGCCCCAGCGATCCCGAGGAGACCTCGACGCCGGGCAGCTTCAACCAATGCGGGTGGCCCTGAAAGCGCGAATGGAGCTTGCGCAAGGTTACCACGTCGTTGATGTCGCAGAAGCCCGAGAAGCCCAGGCCGACATACAGGGCTGGCGCCTTATGGCCGGCGGACCAGATGATACGGTCGCGATCGGGCCAGTTGGAATTTTTGGGATCGTGGTTGGCGACATGGAGGTACAGCGCGGCGACGATGTCCATAATGGAGAGCGTTCCGCCGGCGTGGCCCGAGCCTGCCGCGCAGAGCGCGACAAGATCATAGCCGCGCATCAGGTTGGCGGCGTCCTCGAGCTGTTCGATGGAATACTCCCGGATGATCTTCCCAGTGGCGGAATCTGTGAGGGCCATGGCCTTCTCCTAGAGGTTCTGCTTTGTCCACTTGTTGAGGCGTTCGAGCGCCTGTTGAAGATTATCCATCGAGTTGGCCACGCTGAAGCGCAGATAGCCCTCGCCGAACTTGCCGAAAGCTGTCCCGGAAAGCGCCGCCACTCCGGCTTGATCGAGCAGTGCGTCGGCCAGGGGCCTGGACTTCCATCCCGTTCTGGTGATGTTAGGAAAGACGTAGAAGGCGCCCTTGGGCTGACGGCAACTGAAGCCTTTGATATTGTTCAACCCGGCGACGAACATCTCGCTGCGCCGCTTAAACTCCGCGCACATGCGCGTGACGGCGCTCTGATCTCCGCGCAGCGCCTCGATGCCCGCAATCTGCGTAAAGCTGGCGGTGCAGGAGTTGGAGTTGGTCATCAGACGGGTCATGTGCGTGGCCAGATCGGAACGCATCACGCCGTAGCCCATCCGCCAGCCGGTCATAGCGTAGGTCTTGGAGAAGCCGTCGAGAAGGATGGTGCGCTCCCTCATAACGGGAATCGCCGCAATCGAGAAGTGCTCGCCCTCGAAGAGCAGGCGGCTGTAGATTTCGTCCGAGAGCACCATGATATTGCGGTCGCCGATGATTTTGGCCACCTGCTCGACATCGTGACACGGCATCACGCCGCCGGTGGGGTTCTGCGGAGAATTGAGAATAATGAGCTTGGTGCGATCGGTGATCAGCGCGGGAAGATCGTTGACGTCCAGCGTGAAATCGCGTTCCTCGCAAAGCTGGATGGGAACGGCCTTGCCTCCCATATAGTTAATCATCGATTCGTAGATAGGGTATCCGGGATTGGGATAAATCACTTCATCGCCCTCATCGATCAGCGCCAGAATGGCGTAGAACATGATGGGTTTTCCGCCGGGCACGACCACCACTTCATCGGGGGTGACGGTGATGCCGCGCGTGCCGCTGACATATTCGGCGATAACCTGGCGCAACTCGGGCAGGCCGGCGGATGGACCGTAGTGGGTCCAACCCTTGCGCAGCGCGTCCACGCCCGCCTCAACAATATTGGAGGGCGTATCGAAATCGGGCTCGCCGATTTCCAGATGAATAATGCTCTTGCCCTGGCGCTCCAGCGCCTTCGCCTTGGTCAGAACTTCAAAGGCAGTTTCAGTGCCCAGCCGCCCCATACGGCGAGCCAAACGCAATTCGTACAGAGTAGCTGTAGCCATAAGAATGGATGCTCCCGTGTGCCGGTTTTACCGGCAAACTGTGCGATGGATCAAGCCGGCAACCTGCTGACGGCCATCTTCTACCGTCTTATTGCCGAGTTGTGAAACTTAACCCATCCGATAATGAAATCTACTTGAGGCTCGCAGCAGAAAGGAATACGATTTATATGATACTTTTGTGTATTTTCGGAAGTTTTTTAGGTCACAAATGACAGACACCTTAGAAATTAACAAGCTTCTCGATCCCATCGGATGGCGCATTCTGGCCGAACTTCAGGAGGATGCGCGCATTCACTTTTCTGAGCTGGGACATCGGGTCGGCCTTTCGACGCCAGCCGTCATCGAGAGGGTTCGCCGCATGGAAGAGGCTGGAATTATCACCGGATACCGCGTGGAGATCGACCGCCAAAAGGTCGGGCGGCCCGTCTGCGCCTTTATTCGCGTCCGCGTCATCGGCGACTTGATTACCCATGTCATTGCCATCGCCCGCGAGATGCCCGAAGTCCACGAATGTCATCACATCGCCGGAGAAGACACATTTCTGCTCAAGGTCTTCGTGCCCACGTCCGAGGCCTTGGAAGATATCATCAAAAAGTTCATGCCCTATGTCGCAACCACCACGATGCTGGTCTTATCCTCGCCCGTTACCCGGCGAAACCTTGAGCCTCTGGAGTAGGCCACATTGTTTCCGGTGCGAGCGAGTGCCGAAATGGCCGGGTTTTGGTACTGTTGACCCATGGCCAAAGCTAGCGCTCCACTCGATCCGACGGAACTCGATCTCGAATCCCTCGCCGCCGAGGTTGTGGCGCTGGCCATGAAAGCCGGCGCCAGCGACGCCGAGGCCGTGGCGCGCGAGGGCGACGAGTTCAGCGTCAACGTGCGCATGGGCCAGGTGGAAACGCTGAAGGAGTCCGGCTCACGTGGTCTTGGCCTGCGGGTTTTTCTGGGCAAACGGTCGGCCTCAACCTCGACCAGCGACCTGAGCCCGGAGGGTATCCGCCAACTGGTGGATGGCGCGCTGGCGCTGGCCAAAGTGACCGAGGAAGACCCCTTCAGCGGGTTGCCCGAGACTGGCGAATTCGGTTCGCTCGCCGGCGACCTGCATCTCTACGACGAGGACGTTTACTCGCTTCCGGGGCCCGAGCGCATCGAGTGGGCGCGACGGGCGGAGGCAGCGGCGCTCGGGGCCGACCCGCGCATCACCAACTCCGACGGCGGCAGCTTTGAGGCAGCCACGGGGAGCAAGGCGCTGGCCAACTCGCGCGGATTTGTAGGCTGCTACCGCTCAAGCTATGCCGGGGTCGCGGCGGCTCCGCTGGCCGTGGACGTGGACGGCTCGATGCAACGCGACGGCTGGTGGTCGAGCGCGCGGCGGCTCAAGGACCTCGAATCGCCCGAGGCCATCGGCAAAGAGGCGGCGCGGCGGACGCTGCGGCGGCTGGGAGCGCGGCGCGTTGCCACGCAGCAGGTTCCGATTGTCTTTTCGCGGGAGGTGGCCGGCTCGCTTCTCGGCGTGGTCTTTGAGGCGGCCTCGGGCGACGCTATCTGGCGCGGGGCGTCGTTTCTCGCGGGAAAACTGGGCGAGCAGATCGCAGCGCCGGATGTGACGATTATCGACGACAATACCATGCTGCTGCCCACGGGGATGGGCGGCTTCGGAACGTCGCCTTACGATGGCGAAGGGCTGCCCTCGCTGCGCACGGTGGTGGTGGAGAATGGCGTTCTACGCAATTATCTGCTGAACACATACACGGCTCGCAAGCTGGGCATGAAGTCCACGCACAACGCCTCGCGCGGGCTGGCTGGCACGCCGGGCATCGGCTGTGGCAACCTGTATCTTGAGCCGGGGACTCTGACTCCGGAGCGGATCATTGCGGATGTGCCTGCCGGACTCTACATTACCGGCCTGATGGGCTTCGGTGTGAACGTGGTCACGGGCGACTACTCGCAAGGCGCAACCGGATTGTGGATCGAGAACGGCCAGCTTACCCACGCCGTTGAAGAGGTGACCATCGCCGGCAACCTGGCCGAGATGCTGCGCAACGTGACCGCCATCGGCAACGATCTGGAGTTTCGCGGCGCGGTGGCCTCGCCCACGCTGCGCATCGACGGCATGATGATTGCGGGGGGTTAGTGCGAAATGGGAGCTTCGAAGCAAAGTTCCGAGATTGCAATGCAGCAGATCGCCTTCGACCCGGCTGACGCCAAGGCCGCTCTGGCGCAACTGCCGGCGAGTCAGGCGGTCTTTACGCTCTATGGCGCGGAGGTGCATTCCGAGCCGTACATCGGACGCACGCCCAACCTGCGCGCGCGGCTTGCCCGGCTCCTGCAGCCATCGGAAAAATACCCGCGCCGCTTACAGTTGGCCGGGCGCGTGCGGCAGATTCGCTGGCGGCTGACCGGCTCGGAGTTCGAGTCGCTGCTCGTGCAGTTTTCACTCCTGGAAAAGGTATACGGTTCCAAATCTCTGGAACGGATGCACCTGGGTGCGCCGGCCTTTATCCGCTATTTGGGAAGCAATCCCTATCCGCGCATCGTCGTGACCAATCACCCCAGCCAGCGCGAGGCAGGCTGGGCCTACGGACCGTTTCCCTCGCGCGCGGCGGCCGAACGCTTTGCCGATGAGGCGCTCAAGCTGTTCCTGCTGCGCCGGTGCACGGAGGAGCTGGAGCCGAATCCGAGCCATCCCGGCTGCGTTTACTCGGAGATGAAGATGTGCCTTGCGCCGTGCTACAAGGGCTGCACTGACGAACGTTATGCCGAGGAGGCTGCGGCAGTCGAGCAGTTTCTGGCCACGCGCGGCGAAAGCTCTCTGGTCACACTACGCGTACAACGCGAGGAAGCCTCGACAAATCTTGCCTTCGAGGCTGCCGCCGCACTTCACTCTCAAGTCCAGCGCGTGGAAAGCGTGCGCGCGCTGGCCTCCGAACTGGTGCGCCCACTCTCGCAGCTTCGGGCAGTCGTCCTGCAAGCCTCGGCAAACTCCGGTGAAGTAGCCGTCTTCCTCTATGAAAACGGACGGCTCAGCGGCCCGGCTGGATTTTCGACGCTAGGCATGAGAATCCAGAACGAGCAATCCGGCTCCACTTCGCTTTTTGCGCATCCCATGGCGATCGAGGCGATTCCGGAAGCGCCGATGATCGAGGCTCAAGATACGGATGCAACTCCAGAATCCGCGGGCACCGAAGATGCACAAGTTGAAGCTGCTCCAGCAGAGGCGCAATCGTCCGTGCCCGCCAAGCTCGCTCGCGGCGCGCTCGAAGCCCGCATGGAGGCGGCGTTGGCAGAGCTGGCTCAGCCTTCCTGCTCGACCTCGGCGACTCTCCGCCAGGGACATCTGGCTCTGCTCAAGCGCTGGTACTACCGTCCTGAAGCCCGACGCAGTGGCGAAATTTTCTTTCCCGACGCCGAAGGCCGCTGGCCAGTGAAGGCCATGCTGCGCGGCGTGGGGCGAGTTGCGGTAAAAATGCTGGCGGCAGGGAATCGCGCGGAGTAAGCTGATCGTAAAAGCCAGCCATGCCCGCCTCCGAAACCATCCGTTCCATGCTCACCGTTGGGCGCCACCGCATCTCCAGCGGCCGCACCGCTGAGGTCGTCAACCTCGTCCGTGCAACCCCGAAAAGAGGGACGCAACTGCTGGAATGCCTTTGGGACGAGGATCCAAGCGTGGCCATGCGCGCTGCCGACGCGCTGGAAAAACTCACGCGCCGCCGATCACCGGTTGCAGACGCAATTCAGAGATCGCTCCTGAAAACGCTTCAGGGCACATGGAAAGCGCCGCTGATTGGTTTGCTTGCAGAAACCAATGAGAACAAGCTGCGCTGGTGTCTGGCGCCGGTGATACCACGACTTGCACTGACAGTTCCAGAATGCAAGCGCGTAGCAGAAACGTTGCAGTCCTACCTGGACGACCAAAGCTCCATCGTCAAGACGATGGCTCTGCAAGGTCTGGCCGATTTGACCCGGCAAGATACTTCACTGCTGCCTATGGTGATTGACCTGTTGAGCATCCATAGCCGCTCAGGAACCCCGGCCATGCGTGCGCGCGGACGCATGCTGCTCAAGCAGCTGGAATCGGTTCGCGCACAGAGTTTTCACCTGTTCATATCGGGAAGCACCCGTACAGGGAAAAATCACGGCTAAGACTCTCCAGAATCACTCAAATATCACGGCCGATGCGGAATCTCTCACGCATAAACTAACTCCATGAACCATGCCCTGCATCTCGTTCCCCGGAGGCAAGATCAGCGTATGCCGGTGGATCTGCAAGGCATGTGCGCCAACGCCCTCCGGTTTCACCAGCGCGGACAATTGGCCGAGGCGGAGCGGATCTATAGGCAGATTCTGGAGCTTGATCCCCACCATGCCGACAGCCTGCACCTGTTGGGCGTTCTGGCTCATCAGGTGGGCCGCAACGACATTGCTGTCGAACTGATCCGCAAGGCGATTGCCAGCGACAAGCGGCCGGCGGCTTTTCACTCCAATCTGGGCACGGCTTTTCAGGCGCTGGGCAAGCTGGAGGAGGCCGCAGCCTGCTATGAGCGGGCGCTGAGCATCAACCCGGAGCTGGCCGAGGCAGAGATGAACTTGGGCGCTGTTCTTGAGGTGCAAGGCAAACGAGAACTGGCCGAGGCGCGCTTCCGGCGGGCGCTGGTTCTGCGTCCGGAGCTGGCCGAGGCCCACGTCAACCTGGGGAACATTCTGCAAGCGCAGGGCAAGCTGGAAGAAGCAGTGGCCAGCCACAAGCGGGCGATGGCTCTCATGCCCGAGTTTGGCGAAGCCTTTTTCAACCACGCCAACGCGCTCCAGGCGCAAGGCAAGCTGGAGGAGGCGGTGGCCAGCTATCAGCGGGCGTTGATCCTCAAGCCGGGAATGGCCGAGTTTCACGGCAACCTGGGAAACGCGCTGCTAGCCCAGAATAAGTTGGACAACGCGGAGGCCTGTTATGAGCAGGCGTTGACGCTGAAGCCGGATTACGCCGAAGCCTGGTACAACCTGGGCAACCTGCGCCAGGCTCAGGACAGGCTTGCCGAGGCCGCAGGCTGCTATGAGCGCGCCATTCAGCTCAAGCCGCAACTGCCCGAAGCGCACTATAACCTGGGCAACACATTTCACGTTCTCGATAAGCTAACCGAAGCTGCAGCCAGTTTTGAGCGAGCGCTGGCCATCCGGCCGGAGTACGCAGAGGCTCACTATAATCTTGGCTGCGTTTTAGAAGATCTTGGCCGCCTTGACGAGGCGCTGGCGCGGATGGCGCGAGCCCTGGAGCTCAAGCCGGATTATCCCCAGGCCCGCTTTGGCCTGGCGCTGGCCCAACTGCGGGGCGGCGACTTCACGACCGGCTGGCGCAACTACGAAACTCGCTGGCAATCCATCGATCACGACACACCCTGGCGCGCATATTCGCAGCCTCTGTGGCGCGGCGAAAAGCTGGCTTCGGGGCGCGTGCTCTTGTGGGGCGAGCAGGGAATCGGCGATGAAATCCAGTTTGCGGGGCTGATTCCGGACGCCATCCGCAGCGGCAACCGCATCACGCTGGATTGCGATGCGCGGCTCAAGCCGCTCTTTGCGCGGTCCTTTCCGGAGATCGACGTGGTCTCGGGCTGCGGTCCTGATCAGGCTCTAAAGCTGGACGCCACATCCTTACGCCTTGCTTCATGCGCGAACATGGAAGATGGCGAACCTCATGCGCGAAGCGCGGCTGCCCCACCGCAGGTGGTTGCCGCGCACCTGCCCGCGGCCAGCCTGCCGGGATTCTATCGGAGGACGGAAGCCGCCTTTGCCGCCGCCACCTCGCCTTATCTGAAAGCCGATCCGGTGGAGCGGGAGCGCTTTCGGGCAGAGTATGGCGACGGCCGCAAGCTCATCGGGCTGGCATGGAATACGCGGAATCAAAAAACCGGCCGCAAACGTTCCATTGACCTGGAAAAATTTGCACCACTCTTCGCGCTCCCCGGAATCCGTTGGATCAGCCTGCAATACGGGGAATTCGACGCCCTGGAGCAACAGGCGGCTGCAACCAACGCTCCCTTGCTCATCGACCGCAGCGTAGAGCAGTTGGCCGACATCGATCATTTCGCGGCACAGGTAGCGGCCATGGATCAGGTGATTACGATTGATAATTCGACGGCGCATCTGTCCGGAGCATTGGGCATTCCGGTCTGGCTTCTCGTGCCTTTGGCCGCCGATTGGCGCTGGCTTGAGTCAAGGCCCGATAGTCCCTGGTATCCCACTCTGCGCATTTTCCGCCAGTCGAAGATCGGCGATTGGGAGGCGGTGATTGAGAGCGTGCGGAGCGGGCTGGCCGGGACACTCAATCGTTGACATGCGTTTTGTTCATCCCCGCGAATTGCTCAGACTAGCTCATCGATGCGGATGTAGAGAGCGTTTTCCGCCGCAATGATGCTCGGCCCTGAGGCGGATGCGCCGGGCAGGTTGGAGACTGAGGCGGTGTATTGCCCATTCGATTCCTCTACGCTGCCGGAGTACTGCTTGCCCGCCACGGTCGTGGAGAAGAAGGTAGCCTGCATCTCCGCCGCACTGCTGCTCGCGCTCGCTGCCGGGGCTGCGTGGGCGTGCGCGCTTCTGGCGTGCGGCGCCGGAGCAGGCGGAGCGGCACTCGCCGGGGACGAACTGGACGAAGATGCAGGCGCAGAGGCTGGGGCGGACGACGAAGCGGTCGCGGGCCTCGAAACCACCACCGGATTCAAAACCGGCGCGGTTGGAGCCACGGATGGAATGCTGGTGAGCTGCATGGCGCTTCTTCCTCCAGTGATGAAGATCAGTCTTCCTCAAATCGCCCATCGGCAGATTCTTCTTTGGCTTTAGGGGAAACTATCAGCTTGCTGGTAATTCAGAAAAACGCTGGTTAGAGTTCGTGGTTTCCCAGGTCCGAAAATCCGGACCTGGGGCACCCCGGAGAGTTGGATCACCCGGCTAGAACATCTGGTACCCCCACCCATATTTTGGGCGCAAAATCCTTGTTTTCTTGAGTTTACAGGCAGGGTTGCGCTGTAAAATATAGAAAACAATGAAGTTCCCTGCAAAATATTCCAGGATAAGGAGTTACGGGACGTTTCGACCTCTTCTAGCAGCTTCCATCTGAAAAGCAGCGCGAAGAGGACGTGCCGGGACGATGATTTGAAGGAAGACTTCTGAGAGCATTGTGCACCGGAGGAAGGTAATTATCTGCAAGGACTGGCCGTCCGGGCGGGCGGCGCTTGCGTGCCATGAGGTTCATGGTTTCCCAGGAACACATTCCGCAACGATGTTCTACAAAATCGTGCCTGCCTTCAGGAATATGATGGGACGGTTGCAAGTGGTGGCGTAGGGTTATTCTCGATCTGTTTGGAAGCGGGATTTGAAGTACCGACCTTGACTGCTGTTCCTAAAAACTGTACAGTTCAGAGTATTGAAATGGAGAGTCGATGGGTACTCAGGCGATCGGTGAGAATGGTTCCAGGGTGGTTTCAGCCCTTCATGCGCGGGCGAATTTTGGAAGGCTCCTTAATCGCGTGGAAGACCTGCGCCAGTCGCTGATCATCGAGAAGCGGGGCTCGCCCAGAGCGGTTCTCCTCAGCATCAGGGATTACGTCCGGCTGGCTGCTCCAGAGCCGGAGGTGCTGCGCATTCT
>Ga0326727_10008698_pt1 | contig 25561 bp, 20 predicted proteins | sample MB2enrmetagenome_FD_207643 | JGI IMG/M metagenome (GOLD analysis project Ga0326727, IMG submission 207643) | Lab enriched peat soil microbial communities from McLean, Ithaca, NY, United States - MB29MY | ecosystem: Environmental > Terrestrial > Soil > Wetlands > Peat | place: USA: New York...
CATTCCGGCGGCTTTCTGGACGGCTCGGGCGATGCATCTGGCCATGCTGGGTCTGCTCGTCTGGTTCGGAGTGCTCTTTCATTTCCATCTGTTCGGCTGTCTGGGAATCGCGGCCGTGGGGCTGCTGCTGGCCTATGAACACTCGCTGGTTTCGCCGCGCGATTTGCGCCGGCTGAATGCCGCTTTCTTCACGATGAATGGCGTAATTGCGATGGTATTTCTCGCTTTTGTGGCGGGTGATTTATGGTTGCGTTAGTTGATCATTTATAAAAGAATTGGAGAATCATGAAGCCTATGAAGATAGCAATCCAGGGAGAGTTCGGCTCATTCAGCCACGAAGCAGCGGCCAAACTGGTTCCCGATGCGGAGATTGTTCCCTGTTCGCTTTCGGCGGAGGTCTTCGCCGCGCTGAGCGGGGGCGTCGTGGAGGCCGCGGTGATTCCCATCGAAAACAGCCTGGCTAGCTCCGTGGCGGAGCATTACGACCTGCTGCTGACTCACGATGTGCGGGTGGTGCGGGAGACACTGTTGCACATCCGGCATAATCTGATCGGGATCTCCGGCGTCGAGACTGTAGAGATTCATCGCGTTTTTTCGCATCCCGTGGCGCTGGCGCAGTGCCGGAAGTTTTTGGCCGCGCACCCCAGGATGGAGTCCTACGCCTTCTATGACACGGCAGGCAGCGTAAAGCAGTTGATGGAATTGCACGACCGGCACGTGGGAGGCATTGCCAGTGAGGCGGCGGCGCACTACTATGGCGCGCGGATTCTCGAAGCCGGCATCGAGGACAACCCGGAAAACTATACCCGCTTCTTCCTGGTGCGGCGCGCGGCGGAGGCGGTGATGGATCCGGAGTCGAACAAGATTAGCCTGGCGTTTTCGCTGGAGCACAAGCCAGGATCGCTGGTGAAGGCGCTGACGGAGCTGGCGTGGATCGGCGCGAATATGACCAAGATCGAGTCGCGGCCGGTTCACGGCAAGCCCTGGGAGTACATCTTCTTTGTGGATTGCCAGATTCAAAAGGCCGAGGATGGCGCGCAGGCAGTGGAGGCGCTGAAGCCCCATTGCGCGATGGTCAAGGAGCTGGGACGTTACCGGGAAGCAGCGCTGCCGTTGAATGCGACCTAGCAATAGGGTTAGGGAATTTATGATTAAGTCGCTATTTTGAATGGGCACGACCTTACAGGTTGCGAAAAAACACATTCAGGGTTGCATGAAGCGTCAGGGCACGACTTCAGTCGTGCCCTAACTGCTGCAAAATATACGCGGGCTTTAGCCCCTGAGGGAATACTGGAGCGCAAAAAAACATATTCAGAGCCTCATCACGGCAAATGCTGACGGAAGGCCTGTTGCAGGCGCGGACTGCCGGCTTGCTCGACGACCTTTTCGACCCGGGCGCGTAGCTCGGCATTGGGCGCGGTGCGACCGATGGCTTCAATGGCCACTGATGCCTCGCGTGCATCTTGCGCAATCAGCGTGAGAAGAAAGTCCATCGCCTCGGGCAGGCGCGTGAGGGCGATGGCGCCCAGCAAGACTCCACCGAACCAGCCATCAGCGCCGGCGCGGAGGCGCGCGATCAACGCGGCCAAAGCCTCCGGCGCGCGCATCTCAGCCAATGCAAAGGCGGCCTCGGCGGCCAGGTCGTCGCCGTCCTTGAGAGCCGCCGCAACCACAGCAATGGCGCGCGCGCCCTCAACGGAGAGCAGCGCGGAGTAGACCGCGCCGAGGACTTCCGGTTCATCTTTACCGATCAGCGCGCGCAGACGCAGCAGGAGCGCGGCGCTCACGCCGCCTACCTGCCCGATAGCGCGCGCCGCTTCCATGCGCACGGTCTTGTCGGCGTCAATTAGCGGCTCCAGGAGAAGGCCGAGCAGATCGGCATCGGAGAGGCCGGGACAATCGACCAGCGCATGAGTACAAGCACCGCGCAAGGCTCCAGCTGTGTCGGATAGTCCGCCGTACGAGCCTTCCATCTGATGATGGCGCAGACCGCGCAGATAGGCGTCCTTCTGGCGATGCTCCAGCTTGACCAGAGCCTTGACCAGCGCGTTCTTCGCCCAGCACTGCGGATCGGATTTGGCGGCGTCGATAAAAAAGCGGTCGTAGGCGGCGAGCACGTCGGGCAGCAGGGCGAATAACTCGCACTCAGCAACCAGTTTTGCGGCTTTGGAGACGAGAAAGTTATTGCGATGCGCGAGCGCCTTGCGTAATTGCTCAGTTTGAGCCGCGTCTGGCATGGGGCCAGTCTTCAAGGCCGCGCTCAACACTTCGAGTTCGGCCAGCTCCTTATCGAAGCCGTGAGAAGAGGGTCTCGTTGTTTGCTTCGCGCTCATCGATTTATTTTGCTTGATCCTCTACGGGGTCGTAGTTGAGGTTTGGCCCGAGCCAGCGCTCGACTTCCGCTACGCTCATCCCCTTGCGCTCACTATAGTCGGCGACCTGATCGCGGTCGATCTTGCCGAGCGAGAAGTAGCGCGACTCGCGATGCGCGAAGTAGAGGCCGCTGACACTCGAGCCAGGCCACATGGCGAACGATTCGGTAATCTTCATTTCGGTGCTCGCTTCGACATCGAGCAATCGCCAGAGCGTGCCCTTTTCGGTGTGATCGGGACAGGCCGGGTAGCCGGCGGCGGGGCGGATGCCGCGATACTTTTCGTGGATCAGCTCGTCGGTGGTGAGCGATTCCGCGTGGCCGTAACCCCATTCATCGCGCACACGCTTGTGCAGGCACTCGGCGAAGGCCTCCGCAAGGCGGTCGGCAAGTGCTTCGGCCATAATCGCGTTGTAGTCGTCATGCTTGGCGCGGAAGCGGTCACAGAGCTCCTTGAGGCCTATGCCGCTGGTGACCGCGAATGCGCCAATGTGATCGGCAAGACCCGTCTCTTTAGGCGCAATGAAGTCGGAGAGCGATCTACAGGGTTCGCTGCCTTTGTCGATCTGCTGGCGAAGAAAGTGGATGCGCTCCAGCACCTTGGCGCGGCTTCCGTCAGTGTACAGTTCGACATCGTCGCCCACCGCGTTGGCGGGAAAGAAGCCGTAGGCGCCGCGTGCCGTAATGAGCTTCTCCGCGATGATCTTATCCAGCAGCGCATTGGCTTCGGCGAAGAGCTGGCGCGCCTGCTCGCCCTGCTCCGGGTGCTCGAAGATGCGCGGGTAAACGCCTTTCAGCTCCCAGGTGTGGAAGAACGGCGTCCAGTCAATGAATTCGCGCAGCGTGGCCAGGGGAAAGTTGTCGAGCACGCGCACGCCGGTAAACTCCGGGACGGGCAGGTCTTCCGCGCGCCACTCGATGGGCGAGCGCCTCTGGCGAGCGGTCTCAAGGGAGACGAGTGGCAGGCGCGGCGCGGCGTGAGCCTTGCGCAGACGCTTGTATTCGGCGCGATGGGCAGCGACAAATTCTGCTTTGCCGTCTTCGCTCAACAAACTCGTAGTCACCGGCACGGCCCTGCTGGCGTCGAGCACGTGGACCACCGGCTCGCTGTAGTGCGGCGCAATCTTGACGGCGGTGTGCGCGCGGCTGGTGGTGGCTCCGCCGATCAGCAGCGGCAGCTTGAAGCCCTGGCGCTCCATCTCGCGAGCCACATGGACCATCTCGTCGAGCGACGGCGTAATCAGGCCGCTGAGGCCGATCAGGTCCGCCTTCTCCGCGCGGGCGCGTTCGAGAATCTTTTCGCAGGGGACCATAACTCCCAAGTCAATAACTTCGTAGTTATTGCACGCAAGCACAACGCCGACGATGTTCTTGCCAATGTCGTGCACGTCGCCCTTGACCGTGGCCAGCACGATCTTTCCCTGCGCCTTGACCGCGTGACCGGCGGCAACCATCGCGGCCTTTTCGGCCTCCATGAAGGGCGTCAGATGCGCCACGGCCTTCTTCATCACGCGCGCCGACTTGACCACCTGGGGCAGGAACATCTTGCCCGCGCCGAAGAGATCGCCGACCACGCTCATGCCGTCCATCAGCGGGCCTTCAATCACCAGCAGCGGGCGGCCCAGCTTGACGCGGGCCTCCTCGGCGTCGATCTCGATGTATGCGTCGATTCCCTTGACCAGCGCGTGCGAGAGACGCTCCTCAACCGTGCCGTTGCGCCATTCCTCAGCCTTCTTTTCACTCGCGACTGCGCCGCCCGTGCTCTTCAGCGTTTCGCCGAACTCCACCAGGCGCTCGGTCGCATCGGGGCGGCGATTCAGCAGCACATCCTCGACCAGTGCCTTCAGCTCCGGCTCGATCTCCTCGTAGACCTCGAGCATTCCGGCATTCACGATGCCCATGTCCATGCCCGCCACAATGGCGTGATAGAGAAACGCGGAGTGCATCGCCTCGCGCACCTTGTTGTTGCCGCGAAAGCTGAAAGAAATATTCGACACGCCGCCGCTCACCTTGGCGTGCGGCAAATTGGCTTTGATCCAGCGCGTCGCGTTGATGAAGTCCAGCGCGTAGTTGTTGTGTTCCTCCATGCCGGTCGCGACGGTGAGCACGTTGGGGTCGAAGATGATGTCCTCGGGCGGGAAGCCGACCTCGAGCAAAATTCGGTAGGCGCGCTCGCAGATGCGGATCTTCTCCGCGTAGGTGGCGGCCTGACCCTGTTCGTCGAAGGCCATCACTACTGCCGCCGCGCCGTACTTCAGCACCTTGGCGGCGTTCTGGCGGAACTTCTCCTCTCCTTCTTTCAGCGAGATCGAGTTGACGATGCCCTTGCCTTGCAGGCATTTGAGCCCTGCCTCAATCACTTCCCACTTCGACGAATCCACCATGAAGGGAACCTTGGCGACCTCAGGCTCGCTCCCCAGCAACTGCAAGAAGCGCGTCATCGCCGCAACGCCGTCGATCATGCCCTCGTCCATGCAGATGTCGATGAGGTTGGCGCCATTCTCCACTTGCTGCCGGGCCACGCTGACCGCTTCCTCGTACTTGCCCTCCTTGATGAGCTTGGCGAACTTGGGAGAACCGGCGACGTTGGTCCGCTCGCCGATCAGGATGTAAACGCCGGGCTGCTGCGTGAAGGGCTGCGAGCCAGAGAGGCGTAGCGGCCTGGTTTCTGTCTCCGGCGCGTCTTCCATCGGCGCCGCCGTCCAAAGCCGCCGCGGAGGCAAGCCTTCAAGCGCTTGGGCTATCGCCGCTATGTGCTCGGGCGTATTGCCACAGCAGCCGCCGGCAATATTGATCAGCCCTCCCCGCGCAAACTCGCCCAGGTAGCGGGCCATATCCGCCGGCCCCAGATTGAAGCCGGTCGGCGAGAGAGGATTCGGCAAGCCGGCATTCGGATAGCAGGAGATTGCCGCGTTCGACTTCTCCGCGAATTCGGCCAGGAACGGATACATCAGATCGGGGCCGAGAGAGCAGTTGAGCCCCACCGACAGCGGCTTCACGTGCTCGACCGCGTTCCAGAAGGCCTCGATGGTCTGCGCGGAGATCATCGTCTCGCCGCCGCGTCCCACTGCCGCCGAGATCATCAGCGGTAGCTCTTTGCCGTCCGCATCGAAGACCTCGCGAATGGCGACCAGCGCTGCCTTGGCGTTCAACGAGTCGAAGATCGTCTCCAGCAGAAGCAGGTCTACGCCGCCAGCGATCAGCGCGCGCGCCTGCTGAATGTACGCGCTCTTTACCTGGTCGAAGGTGACCACGCGGAAGCCCGCATCCTCGGCATCGGGCGAGTTCGAGAGAGATACGGTCAGTGGCCCAAGCGATCCCGCCACGAAGCGCTGACGACCCGTCGCGTTGCCCACGCGATCGGCCCACTCCCTGCACTGCCGCGCCGATTGCTCATTGATCTCCCAGGCCACGCCGTTGAGGAACTCGTCGTCGATGACCTTCTGGTAGAACGCCGGATCCTTGCGGCCGCCATGCTCGCGCGGGTCGTCCACAAAAAATTCGCTCTGCGTAATGCTGGTGGCGCCGAAGGTGTTGGTCGTGAGGATGTCCGAGCCGGCCTCCAGAAACCGCCGGTGGATGTCGCAGATCATGTTGGGCTGCGTTAGTGTGAAGAGGTCGCCGTTATTCAGCAGATCCTTCGTCGAATTCTTGAAGCGCTCGCCGCGGATATCCGCTTCCGTCATCCCGTAGGTGCGGATCGTCGTGCCCATCGCTCCGTCGATGATGGCGATACGGCTTTCGAGAATTTTTCGTAGAGGATGCACGTGCGCTTTCGTCATTTCACTCCAATGATCTTCCGCTGAAAAATCCGCCAAAATTGCTTTCGCCTCGCCGTTCGCAAGGAGATACGGGGAATGCAGCCAACACCTTTAGGATAACGGAGTCTGCAAGTTGAGGCGATTTCAAAAAGGATGGGACTCTATTTTGCCGCCGTCAGCGCAGCAACCGGAACCAGCATATCTTCCTTGCGCATGACCAGGTTGGTGGCGTTCAGCGTGGCCAGCTCGAAGCCGTGGCCGTGAGTGATGGCGTCGGTGGGGCAGGCTTCCACGCAGTAGCCGCAGAAGATGCAGCGGTTGTAATCGATGTTATAAACCTTGGCGTAGCGCTCCGACGAGCTGATGCGCTGCTCCTCGGTGTTCTCCGCGGCTTCGATATAAATGCAATTCGAGGGGCAAGCGGCGGCGCAGAGGAAGCAGGCCACACACTTCTCCAGGCCGTTCTCGTCGCGCTGCAAGACGTGCGCGCCACGGTAGCGCGGCTCGAAGACCGCTCCGCGCTGCGGGCCTGTGCCGTCGGGGTAGTTCTCCACCAATGTGGGTTGCAGAATCTCCCCGAAGGTGATGCTCATGCCCTTGGCGATGCCCCGGATGTTGTCCACAATCGACATAGGGCCAGTATACGATGGATTGCGGCAAAGCTACTGCCCGGTGCGCAATCTTGTGGCCGCCGCTGTTCGAACGGTACAGCAGATTGCGCACCTTTTGATCTGACAACCGCGCCGCACACTTCGGTTGCTCAGCAGGAAGCTACTTCTTGGGATGCTCCTCCGCCGGATGTTGCTGAGGCGCTGCTTGATGCTGTTGTTGTGGTGCTGCTTGACGCTGTTGCTGCGGGGCAGCTTGACGCTGTTGTTGCGGGGGTGCTTGGCGTTGTGGTTCTGCCTGCCGCTGTTGCGGAGCCTGGCGCTGTTGTGGAACTGCTGCCCGTTGCTGTGGTGCAGCCTGGCGCTGCTGCTGCGCAACTTGCCTTTGTGGTTCTGCTTGGCGCTGCTGTTGCGGAGCTGCTTGGCCACGGTTCGGCTGATTCTGGTTGGCCTGGCCACGGTTCGGCTGATTCTGATTCGGCTGGTTATGAACGGGGGTGGCATTGTGTGCTAGCTGAGCTGAATTCGGACGCGTTTGCGCCCCGTTGCGCTGCTGTGCTTCCGACTGATTGCGCGCCTGCACCGCCGCCGGGGCCCTCACATTGCGATCTGCCGCAAGCGGCTGCTGGACGGCCATGCTGGCCGGGCGGCCATGGTTTACGTTGGCAAACTGCGCCCGATTAGTGCTGGCAACACGCTCATTCTGGAGCTGTGCCCGCATGGGCGCGGCATGAGTCTCATGGCGAGCCGCCAGTTCCGCGGGTCTGGCGCGCACTTGCAGCCCGCCCGATCCACCGTTGAAGCTCACACGTGCGCCGCCGCGGTTATTTCCGCTGACGCCGCGGTTGTAGACATTATGCACCACAGAGATATTCACGTTGTTGACCGAGCGGTTGTAGTTGAAATGTCCGCCGCCCCAGTAGCCGCCCTGGTAGCCGATGCCGACATAGCCAAAGCCATAATCGACGCCGCCATAGAAGCCGATATGCGGACCCCAGTAGCCACGGTAAAACCCATAGCGGTGATTATGGTAGCCCCAGTAACCGGGCGTCCACAGCGCGCCCTCGTAGGGAGCCTCCACCCATCCGCCGGGAACCCAGTAATAACCGCTTTGACCCCAGCTCCAGTAGCCGGGCGTCCACAGATAACCGTCACCGGGAGCCGGAGGCTGGTCGTAGTCGGGCAAGGCCGGCGGCGGCTGATCGGCGTATTCGACCGGCTGCGCGCCGTAGCCGGGATCGTCCGAACCCTGATCCGCGGCTTGACTGGGTGCTTGGTCGTAAGAGCCGCCGGAGTTGGGGGCACTGTAAGACGCTGGCTGCGCAGTGCTTGAATCGGCTGGGGCCAGGTTGGCCGATGCCGGGTCTGAGGCCTGATCCTGCGTGCCGGTCTGGGCGGAGCTGGCGGCAACCTGATCCTGACTCTGGGGGCATCCGGTGGTAAAAAGCACGACCGTCATGGCAAGCAACGGCACGAGTCCATATCTACGCAAACAATTCATTTCACTCTCCAATGGGCTGATGCTAATCGAAGAGTGCAGGGCCATTCAGCCCACTATTGACCACCTCAGCGCCGCGCACCCGGCGGCTGCGACTGGCCGTGATTGTTGGCCGGCGGGGTGAGGACGGGCTTGCGCGCGATGCGCGGCTTGTAGGTCTGCTGGCAGAGCATTGAGTCCTGTCCGCGCTCCAGACCGGCCGTTGCGCCCTCAGCGCCGCACAGCCGCTGCTTCATCGACTCGGCCTCCTTGCCGCTGAGCAGTTGCGTGCGCTCCAGGCCGTGAATCGGGTCCAGATCGTAGCGGAAGACGCTGTCTTCGGGTTTGTCTTTGCCATGGTCGATGTGGCTCCATGTGCCCATCAGTTGCCGTCCATTCGGCTCGGTCAGCAGCGCATAGACCTGCGTCAGCGCGGCGCCCTGCGCGGGATTCGCGCTCCAGATCGGCGCTGCCTGGCTGCCGCGCATCCAGCGCGCCGCCCACATATGCTGCGAGAAGTCGTAGTGGAAGGCGGTGAAAAACGTCTCCGCCGCGCAGGCGTTGCAATCGTCGTACAGAGCGCCCAGTTCGCGCGGCGCGCCGTCGGCCAGCAGCATCCAGTCGAGCAGGCGCAGATTCGCGCCCTTGAGCAGCCGCGTGCCGTTGTGGCTGGTCAGCGAGAGGCTCCAAACGGTGAAGGTGTCCTCGGAAGGCTGCGATTGCGGCGAGGCGCGCAGCGTGGTGACCACCAGGGCCGCGTCGTACTGCACGCCGATCTCGCGAATCGCCGTCCAATCTTCCACGGCCAGCGAGCGCGTGACCCACGCCACCACGTCCCGGTCCTGCGCGGAGTGGAAGTCCATCCAGCGAAAGGGATCCTGCTGCGCGCGCAAGGGCGCGGCGGCGAAGAGCATGGCCGCGAGAAGGCTATATAAGAGCGAGGAGGAAACCAGCCGCATGAATTCAGGTATAGCAGAGGCGCCTGCAGTGCGGGGACTTGCCGTCCAGGCGGGCGCGCTTCGCGACACCTGCGGTGCGGCAGCCGCTCGCTCTTCGCTCGCATGGGGTTCGAGGTCTCCCACATCCGATATTCCGGAGCTTGTGCACCCGGGCCTATGAACTACTTTGCTCCGGAGTCTATCCTAACCGCTCAGGTTTATGGTACACTTCGCTCATGCCAACCGTCCTGAGATTGGGGAGTCTGCGCGTCGTTATCTACCCCAACGATCATTGGCCAGCGCACGTTCACGTCATCGGGCATGGGCATAGAGCCGTCTTCAACCTGAATTGCTCCGCTGGCCCGCTGAGTTTGCGGCGCTCTGGTTTCCAGGAGTACCAGACACAGAGCATTCGAGCGGAACTAAGGAAACACTTGACCTTGCTTTGCAAGGCATGGGAGGAAATACATGGACGAGCATGAAGAATTCCTGGAAGCGAGCCGGAGAGAGCAAGAGGAGCTGGCTACAGTTCCCCACGCTGTCAGCGCCCGTTATGATCGCCGCATCGGACGCGTTGTGGTGGGCCTGAGCAATGGGTTGGAGATTTCCTTCTCGCCGCGCAATGCGCAAGGGCTGGAAACGGCCACGTGGGAGCAGTTGCGGGAGATCGAGATTGATCCGCCGGGCTTCGGCCTTCACTTCCCCGCGCTGGACGCGGACTTGTACATTCCGGCGCTGTTGGAAGGGTTCTTCGGATCGAAACGATGGATGGCCGCGCGCCTGGGAGAGCTGGGCGGCAAAGCTCGCAGCGCTGCGAAGGCAAAGGCGTCCAGAGCGAACGGCCGTTTGGGCGGCAGGCCGAAGAAAGTAGCTACCGCGGCCTGAGAACAGAGATCAGGGGTCAGAGATCAGCGATCAGAAACACGCTGGTTGGGGTTCGTGGTCTCCCATATCCGAAGGTCGGGAAATGGGCCGCCTGCCCGCCGTGGTATAGTGAATGCGTCTTAGAAGTGGGAACTCCCCCGCTCTCTACAGGAAAGGATGGGGAAATGAAGAACACATTGATGCTACTGGCATTGTTGTTGCTGGCACTTAGCGCGGTGATGCGTATAGGGTCTGTCAGCCGGGTTAACGCGGATACCAATTGCAATCCCGCAACCTGTGGTTATGGTTGGCACAGCGTATGCAAGGAAGAATGCGACCCGAACTACCTCAATTGCACCGTCAGGATTTGCAAATGTCACTGTGAAAAGGATCCAGATCCAAAGTAGCACAAGCCCAATAAATAAAAAGCCGGAGATGGGGAGAAATCCCGGCTCTCCGCCGCAAAGAAGCGGTGGGCAGCAAAGGGGATGTGAGAGACAATGCAATAGCTTTGTGGAGGCTGTGAACTATGGATAATTCGGTACAGAAGAACTGTGACAACCAAACGAAGACAATCGGGCAACGGCTTGGGGAACTGAATACGAAGTCCTACTATCTCCTTATTGCCCTCAGTTTTCTTTTAGTTCTTGGCAGAGACAAGGACGGGAAATGGCTGCATCCCCCGTTTCCGATGCAGCTGGCGTTGACATCAGCGGCTCTTGCCGCTGTTGCGCCATTGCAGGATTTCTTCCCAACGGTGAAGTGGTGGCTCGGTGCTGTCCGGTGGTTTAAGGTTGGCGCTCTAATTCTTGCCTTGTTATGTACACTCTATTGGGTGTGGACACCTATTTAGACGTGGGAGCCACAGTTGTGGCCCCAGCAGCACCGTAGGCGGGCTATTGTCTCTCCGGTGTGACAGTCATGGCAGCCGGGGAACATTCTCCTCATTTGGAGCAAAGTCTTTAACCGTAATCTCTGAGGACCCTATAGCAGCAGTAGCCTCAACCAGAACCGTAACCGAGATTTGAGGAGGATTCACGCATGGTATGGTCTTTCTTGGAGAAATTGCCAAATGTCCAATCGGCTATGTTTATTAAGGGTGAGATTCAATTGCAACAGCGAAAAAATGATTTGCATGAACACTGGCCGAAGTGCTTGGCTGCTACGGACGGAAACGTGGAAAAAGCCAAGGACATGTTTGTGAGGATTGTCTGCAATAAACCTGCATGGCTTGCGGTCGTTCGGCTGTATGACCCGTACAGGAAAGCCGAGGGAATTCGACAGCATGTTGATTTCCTGATGCCCCCGACCTCTGTTCCTCCTTCTCTTCCCGCCGCTTCCACTTCTGGTATGACAGCGGACCTTAATATCGAGTCAAGCGTTCCTGGTGCGGACATTGAGATTGACGGCGCATTTGTTGGCAACACGCCCTCCACAGTAGCAGTAGCCGCTGGGAGTCACCAAATCATCGTCAAGAAGAAGGGTTTCACCGACTGGAGCAGGACGCTTAATGTCACAAGCGGCATGGTTCATCTGAGCGCGGAATTGGAGGCGGGTGTCCAGTTGCAGGACTCAACGGGAAAAGCTTAGCAACTTGGATACAATCGCCGCCAATGATCGGGATTACCGCGCTTGGCGTGCTCGACTCTTCCGGTTAGGAGAGGATCATTGGGGTATTTCTTCTTCGCATTGCATCCGCATTCGTTCTGTGTCGTTCCTGTTTCGACCGTTTTACCATTGCGAATGGCGTGCCAATTTCCATCCGATTGTTTCTCTACAAAGATGTCAGGCATAATTCTTCCCATCCTTTGTAAATTGAGTAACAACATATAATGCATCTCTGCGGGCGGATTTGCAAGGGAATTCGACATCGTAGTTGCGCTCATTGCAGAGGCCAATCTACCTCAACTCCGAGTTGTGGGGCCGACCGGCCAACCGGGGATAACACCGCTTTTTGCCTGCGATCCAGATACTTTTGATGCTGTTGAACCATCCAAATCACAAGCCGAGGGTAGCCCAGAGCGCATCGACCCTGGCCTTGGTGGCGCGGTCCATCTCGATCATCGCGGGCCAGGGGCGGTCGAAGCCTTCGGCCTTCCATTTGCGGGTGGCGTCGATGCCCATCTTGCTGCCGTAGTTGGGCAGGCGGCTGGCGTGGTCTAGCGAATCGATGGGGCCGAGGGTGAATTGGATGTCGCGCTCGGGGTCGATGTTGTTGGTCACGCGCAGAGTGACCTCGGCGAGGTTCTGAACGTCGCAGTCCTCGTCTACCACTACAATGATTTTGGTGAACATCGCCTGGCCGAGCGACCAGATGGCGTTCATCACCTTGCGCGCCTGGCCGGGATAACTCTTGCGAATGGAAACCAGCATCAGGTTATGGAAGACGCCCTCGACGGGCAGATGAATGTCGACTAACTCGGGAATCTGCATCTTCATCGCGGGCAGAAAGATGCGCTCGACGGCCTTGCCCATCCAGGCGTCCTCCATGGGCGGCTTACCTACAATCGTCGCGGCGTAGATGGGGTTCTTGCGATGCGTGATGCAGGTGAGATGGAAGACCGGGTACTCATCGGTCATCGTGTAGAAACCGGTGTGGTCGCCGAAGGGGCCTTCCGCGCGCAGCTCGCCCAACTCGACGTAGCCTTCGAGGACGATCTCGGCGTGGGCGGGAACCTGCAGATCGACGGTCTCGCACTGCACGATTTCGACGGATTTGCCGCGCAGGAAGCCGGCGATCAGGTACTCCTCGATCTCGGGCGGCGCGGGCACGATTGCCGCGAAGGTAGTGGCCGGATCGGTTCCGATAGCCACGGCAACCTCCAGCCGCGAGCCCTTCAGATTGCCCAGCGCCACCTGCGGCAATCCGCCGATGGGGCCGTCAGGAATGGCGCAAGCGCCACCGGCCGACTCTGCTATGGCGACTACACTGGCGGTGAGCGCGCTTTCGGATGAGTTGACTGCGGCGGCATCGCGCATGACATTGCGATAGTGTTCGGCGGCGACCTTCTGCCGCTGCCAGTGCATTCCCGTGGTCTGGCCGTCGTAGACCTGCATCCGGTACATTCCTACGTTGCGCTTGCCCGTGCGCGGGTCGCGGGTGACGACGCAGGGCAGCGTGATGAACCGGCCGCCGTCGTGCGGCCAGCATTTCAGAATAGGAAACCAATTGAGGTCCAGATTCTCACGCCGGATCACTTCCTTGCAGGGAGCGTCCTTGGCACCAACGGTCTTGGGGAAGGCGCTGGAGAGCGCGCCCAACTGCGGCAGCATCTTGAGCTTGTCGAGGAAGCCTTCGGGGGCTTTCAGGTTGAGCAGGCCGGTGATGCGCTCGGCGATCTCGTCCAAGCGGTCGACTCCCAGAGCCAGCGCCATGCGCCGTTCGCTGCCGAACTGGTTGATGAGCACCGAGTGGCCGGGATGGCCCTTGACGTTTTCAAACAACAGCGCCGGGCCGCCGGGAGCGTACTTCCCTGCCCCGCTCGTGGCGCCCGCGCCGCCCCGCGCACCGATCTTGGAAACGCGGTCGGTAATTTCCGTGATCTCCAACTCCGGCGATACTTCTTCGCCGATGCGCCGGAGTTCGCCGGCTTTTTCCAATGCTTTAATCCACTCGCGCAAGTCGTCGTAGGCCAAGGGCTGCTCCTCGGAGGCATATTCTTCCCCCTTCATACTAAGGCTTTTGACTGCCGGGAGAATCTAATTCGCTCCTTCAATCTCTTTGCGGGCGGATGATAATGGCCGCGGAAGATTATCATCGAAGGAGCGGCTAGCGCAACGCCGCTCAGTCAGAGGTAGAATCTCCCTCATGCCGATCCATGAAGACCGTCTCTTTCCCGCCGAACCAGGCACGCGCGCAATCGCCAGAGCGCTATATGCTCACGTGAAGAATCTGCCCATCGTCAGCCCACACGGGCATACGCAGGCTTCATGGTTTGCCAAAAACGAGCCCTTCCCCGACCCGGCATCGCTCCTGGTGCAGCCAGATCACTACGTCTTCCGTATGCTCTACAGCCAGGGAGTCTCGCTGGACGATCTGGAAATCGGCAGGCCTGAGCTGAAGAATCCGCGCAAGGTCTGGAGCCTCTTTGCCAGCCATTACTATCTCTTCCGCGGCACGCCGACGCGCATCTGGATGGACTATATTTTTCATGAGCTCTTCGGAATTCAGCAGCGGTTCACCGCTTCCACCGCCGACCTGTTCTTTGACACCATCGCGGAAAAACTGAAGTCGCCTGAGTTTCTGCCGCGTGCTCTCTTCGAGCGCTTCAACATCGAGGTGCTCTCCACCACCGATTCGCCCCTCGACTCGCTGGACGATATACAGGCGATCCGCGCATCGGGCTGGAAGGGAAGAATCCTGCCCGCCTTCCGCCCCGACCCGGTCGTCGATCCTGAATTTCCCGGATTTGCCGAGTCGATCCTCACGCTGGGCGAGCAGACCGGCGAAGACTCCACCACCTGGACCGGCTACCTGTATGCGCTGCGCAAGGCGCGTCTGCGTTTCAAGGCGCTCGGCTGCACCTCCACCGATCACGGCCATCTAACTCCGCAAACCGCCGATCTGCATGAAGCTGAAGCCGCTGAGCTCTTCAATCAGGTCTTCACTGGCAAGGCCGATGCGGCGCGACAGGAGCTCTTCCGCGCCCAGATGCTCACCGAAATGGCGCGCATGAGCCTGGAAGACGGCCTGGTCATGCAGATTCATCCCGGCAGCGTGCGCAACCATAACCGCAAGGTCTACGAGAAGTATGGCCGCGACATGGGCGCCGACATTCCCCGGCCCACCAATTATGTGGACGCGCTGCGCCCCTTGCTCGACCGCTTCGGCAATGAGAGCCGGCTCACTATCATTCTCTTTACGCTCGATGAATCCACATACAGTCGCGAGCTGGCGCCGCTGGCCGGCCATTATCCCTGCCTGCGTCTCGGCCCCCCCTGGTGGTTCCAGGACAGTCCCGAAGGCATGATGCGATTCCGCGAGCAAACGACCGAGACGGCGGGCTTCTACAACACGGTGGGATTCAATGACGACACCCGCGCCTTCCTCTCCATTCCGGCCCGGCACGACGTTGCGCGGCGCGTGGATTGCGCCTTCCTCGCCCGCTTGGTTGCCGAGCACCGGCTGGACGAGGACGAAGCCTATGAAGTAGCGCACGACCTCGCATATGGCTTGGTGAAAAAGGCATACCGGCTGTAAGGAGCCTGAGAATGGTTGGCAATACGGATTCCTGCATCCCGGCCGTTGCAGCACCAGCGTTTGGCGCGCGGATTGGCCATGTGCGCTGGACCATCTGCGCCATGCTCTTTGCCGCCACCACTATCAACTACATGGACCGGCAGGTAATCGCCATCCTTAAGCCCACGCTCGAGCATAGCATCGGCATGACGGAGATGGACTACGGCTATATCGTGGACGCCTTCCAGTTTGCCTATGCATTTGGCCTGCTGGCCGCGGGGCGATTCGTCGACAAGGTCGGGACGCGCATTGGCTACATTGTCATCATGGCGGTGTGGAGTTTATCCGCCATGGGCCATGCGCTGGCTAACACCGTGCTTGAATTTGGAATTGCGCGCTTCTCTCTCGGACTCGGAGAATCCGGTAACTTTCCCGCGGCGCTCAAGACTACAGCGGAATGGTTTCCGCAGAACGAGCGCTCGCTGGCTACGGGCATCTTCAACTCCGGCGCGAATCTCGGCGCGGTCCTGGCGCCCATCGTTGTTCCCTTTGTAACTCTTCGCTACGGCTGGCACGCGGCCTTTCTAGTTACCGGCGGATTCAGCGCGCTGTGGATTCTGTGGTGGTTTCGCAATTATCGCAAGCCCACCGACCACCCCATTCTCACCGGCGCTGAACTTCGGTTTATCTACCAGGAAGCGGCGGAGAAGATGGGGCCGGCAACTCCGTGGATCAAATTACTAAGTCACCGCCAGACCTGGGCATTTTCGGCCGCCAAGTTTCTTACCGATCCGGTCTGGTGGTTCTTTCTTTTCTGGTTGCCGTCTTACTTCAGCAGCCGCTTCCATCTGAATCTTTCTCATCTGGGAATGCCGCTGATTGTCGTTTACACCGCCTCGTCGGTGGGCAGTATCGGCGGCGGATGGCTGCCCGCTTCCTTCCGCCGGCTGGGACTTTCGGCTGTTCATGCGCGGCTGGCGGCTATGTTCTGCTGCGCCTGCGCGGTCGTTCCCATCTTCCTGGTAAACTTTGCAAACTCCGAATGGGTCTGCATCGGCTTGATGAGTCTCGCGGCGGCGGCGCACCAGGGCTGGTCAGCCAATTTAATCACTACGCCCTCAGATATGTTTCCGCGTAGCGCAGTTGGTTCGGTGAGCGGCATCGGCTTCATGGCAGGATCGGTTGGCGCTGTGCTGATGGCCACCTACGCGGGCTATGTCCTGCAGACGACGCACAACTACGCAAGCCTCTTCGTGACTGCCTCCGGCGCTTACTTGTTTGCCCTGGTTGTTCTGGTCCTGCTCGCTCCCGGGCTGAAAAAGGTGGAATTAGCCGCATGAGTCTCTACTGCGCCATCGGAAGCGTCGATACCGATCTGACTCCTCACCAGTTGAACGACCTGCTGGTGCAAGGCCTTGCCAAACTCGGCCCCCGCAACAAAGTGCTGGCCGTGCCGCCTGACCAGACCCGCGTCCACTCCCGCGCCGGCGAACTAACTCGCTACGCGTGGCAGTATTACGGCGACAGGCTCAGAGCGGTTTTGCCCGCGCTGGGAACCCATGCGCCGATGAACCCCGAACAAATCGCCCATATGTACGGCGATATGCCGCTCGATCTCTTCAAGGTTCATAACTGGCGTACCGATATCGAGACACTTGGCGAGGTTCCCGCCGAGTTTATCCGCAAGCAGTCGGAAGGCAAGCTGAGTTACGCGTGGCCGGCGCAGGTCAACAAGCTCATCTCGCGGGGCGGCTTCGATCTGATCCTCTCCATCGGCCAGGTTGTGCCTCATGAAGTCATCGGCATGGCTAACTACAACAAGAACATACTGGTGGGCACTGGCGGACGCGACGGAATTAATCGCAGCCATTACCTGGGCGCAGTCTATGGAATAGAGCGCCTTCTCGGCCGCGCCGTTAATCCCGTGCGCAACGTGCTCAACTACGCCTCCGATCATTTTCTCAAGAATCTGCCCATCGTCTATGTGCTCACTGTTGTGGGGCGCAGAGCCGACGACGGGTTGGCCGTGCGCGGACTCTACATCGGCGATGACATCGAATGCTTTGAGCTGGCCGCCGGAATGAGCCTCAAAGTCAATTTCGAGATTGTCGATGAACCCATCAAGAAAGCCGTCGTCTATCTCGATCCGCAGGAGTTTCATTCAACCTGGCTTGGCAACAAAGCTGTCTACCGCACGCGCATGGCTCTGGCTGACGATGCGGAGCTGATCATCCTTGCACCCGGCGTAAAGGAATTCGGCGAAGACAAAACCATCGACAGACTCATCCGCAAATACGGCTATCGCGGGACTCCGGAAACACTCAAGGCCGTCGAAGCCAATGCCGAACTGGCCAGCGATCTGAGCGCCGCCGCGCACCTGATTCATGGCTCGTCGGAAGGCCGCTTCAAGATAACATGGTGTCCCGGCCTGCTCAGCAAGGAAGAAATCGAGAGCGTCGGCTTCAGTTATGGGGATTTGAACGTAATGCTTGATCGATACGAGCCGAGTAAGCTTAGTCTCGGCGTGAACAGAGTCAATGGTGAAGAGATATTCTTCATCTCCAATCCCGGATTGGGGCTGTGGGCGCACCGCAGCAGGCTTTAGGATCGAGGCTGCCAGACAAATTGTTAACAGCAATCACAAGGAGTTAGGAAGTTATGAGTCATGGATTGAATATCCGCGAAAATGCGGAACTGGATTTTCTCTCGCTGGGAGCATTTGTGCACCGGCTTGATCCCGGGATTATTCCCTTCCGCAAAGCGACCGAATGCAAAATTCACGTCAGCGGCGGCGAGTTCAATGTCGCCGCTAACCTATCCGATTGCTTCGGCATGAGGACGGCCATCGCCAGCGCCATGTCAGACTATCCCATCGGCGATCTGATCGCTGAGCGCGTTCGCGCCATGGGCGTGAAGCCCTTCTACAAGCACTTTAAGCATAACGGCGTCACCGGCCCTAACATGGCCACCGTCTACAGCGACCAGGGCTATGGCCTGCGCGCTCCGGTGGTCTTTTACAACCGCGCGAACGAGGCGGCGGCGCAACTGAAACCTGGCGATTTTGACTGGAAGACTATCTTCGCCGGCGGCGTCCGCTGGGTGCATAGCGGCGGCATCTTCGCGGCGCTTTCGCCCACCACGGCCGCTCTGGCCGCCGAGATGATGAAGGAAGCCAAGGCCGCGGGCGCAATCACATCCTTTGACCTTAACTTCCGCGAGAAACTATGGTATATCCATGGCGGCGCAGAGAAAGCCGTCGAGACTATCGCCCGGATCGTCGAGAATGTGGATGTGCTGGTCGGCAACGAAGAAGACTTGCAGAAAGGCCTTGGCATTCCCGGACCGGAAGTTGCGGCTAAGTCGAAGCTGGATCCCAGCGTTTTCTTCGGCATGATTGGCCAAGTAATAAAGAAGCATCCCAGGGTGAAGGTCGTCGCCACCACGCTGCGCGAGGTGCACTCGACCAATCGACATAGCTGGAGTGCGGTTGCCTGGATCGACGGCAAGACTTATATCGCGCCCACTGCCGAGTTGGATGTGTTCGATCGCGTGGGCGGCGGAGACGGCTTTGCGGCCGGCTTTATCTACGGCCTTCTGAATGGCGAAACACCCGAAGAAGCTATTAAGCTGGGATGGGCGCATGGCGCTCTGCTGACCACCTTCCCCGGCGACACAACCATGGCCACTCTAGATCAGGTGCGGGCCTTCGCCAGGGGCGGTTCGGCGCGCATTCAGCGCTAATTGGAATTATTCACCGAGTTACAAAGAGGAGCGATATGGCAAATAAAGAATCCGTTGAAGGTTCCTTTGATCTGGAGGAACTGACAAAGATGTACGACTTCACAGGGAAAACGGTGGCTATTACCGGCGGCGCCGGAGTGCTGGGCAGCGAAATGGCCAGCGCGCTGGCCGGATGCGGCGCAAAAGTCGCCATCCTCGACATGAATGAGGAGGCGGGCAAGGCGCTGATCGAGCGCATGGGAGAACGCGGCAAGCAGATCTCCTTCTTCAAGTTCAACGCGCTCGACCGCGAGAGCGTTGCTCAGGTAGCTCACGAAGTAATCCAGAGCATGGGCAAACTGGATTGCCTGATCAACGGCGCGGGAGGCAATAAGCCTCATGCCACAACCAGCGCTGAATTGAAATTCTTCGACTTGCCCATAGACGCCTTGCGTTGGGTCTTCGACCTGAATGTGCTGGGCACAATTCTTCCTTCGCAGGCTTTTGGAAAGATTATGGCAGAGCAGGGGTACGGGGTGATTTTGAATATCTCTTCCATGAATGCATTTCGTCCGTTGACCCGCATTCCCGCCTATTCGGCGGCAAAGGCCGCGGTAAGTAACTTCACGCAATGGCTGGCCGTGCATATGGCTCAGGAATACTCGCCGAAGATTCGCGTGAATGCCATCGCGCCCGGCTTTTTTCTCACCAATCAAAACCATTTTCTGTTGACTGACAAGGAAACGGGCGAATGGACTTTACGCGGCAAAACGATTATCGCTCACACGCCGATGGGGCGCCTAGGCGAATCCAGGGATCTGCTGGGGTGTGTGCTGTGGCTACTCTCGCCGGCTTCGGAATTTGTAACTGGCGTGGTAATTCCGGTCGATGGCGGTTTCTCCGCGTTCAGTGGCGTGTAGATTAAGTGGAACCTGTCCGTACTCTCTCGAAAGAAGGAAACACACATGAGTATGAAGATGAATTTCTTGGCAACTGTGGTCCTGGTCATGATTGTAGCGGCAGCCTGTTTTGCCGCGCCCGCCAGCGCACAAACATCCACGCTTGCTCCTGCCGCCATGCCGCGCATCGGCACCGTCAATGAACGCTTCCAGTCTTATAACATCGAGATGGTTGAAGTGACTGGCGGACGCTTCTGGAAGCCCTATGCCAGCAAGGCGCCCGAGAGTTCGGCGGCATCCAATCAGCCCAGCTCGAATCAGCCCTCCGGCATAAGTCCATCGATGTTTCAATACCGGCCTCCGATCAATCTCGCCAATCCCCGCCTGCGCAAACTGGCCGCGGCTCTGGGACCGGCGTATTTGCGCGTCAGCGGGACCTGGGCAAACACCACTTACTTCCAGAACTCCGATGACCCCGCGCTAGCCACTCCGCCCAAGGGATTCAATGGAGTCTTGACTCGCAAGCAATGGAAGGGCGTGGTCGATTTCTCCCATGCCGTGAACGCTGAAATTGTTACTTCCTTCGCCGTCTCCGCCGGCGCCCGCGACGCCGCCGGAGTGTGGACCCCGGACCAGGCGCATCAGATTGCCGAATATACCAAATTTATCGGCGGCAACATCGCCGCGGCTGAATTTATGAATGAACCTAACCTTGCGGAGATCGGAGGCGCGCCGAAGGGTTACGATGCGGCGGCCTATGCCCGCGATGTCGCAGCCTTTCGCACCTTTGCAAGACAAGAGATACCCGGCATGTTATTCCTAGGCCCGGGACCGTCCGGCGAAGGAACTTTGATGACTCCTCCCTCCATGGGCAATCTCTCCAGCACCAGCCTTTTCGCTGCCACCGGTCCGGTCTTCGATGCTGTTTCTTATCACTCTTATGGCGCGGTCTCCAGCCGCTGCGGCCTCTTCCGGGCGGCGGCAACCACCAGCGCGGACGCAGCACTGTCGGAGGAGTGGCTGGCGCGCTCCGCTCGCATCGAAGAATTCTACAGCGGTATCCGCGATCGCTTTGAGCCGGGAAAGCCTCTTTGGCTTACTGAAACAGCGCAGGCTGCCTGCGGAGGCGACCGCTGGGCCTCCACTTTTATGGATAGCTTCCGCTATCTCAATCAGCTTGGAGCCCTGGCCAAACGCGGCGTTCAGGTCCATATGCATAACACGCTTGCGGCCAGCGACTACGGTCTGCTCGATGAGAACACTTACCAGCCCCGCCCGAATTATTGGGCAGCGCTACTGTGGCACAAGCTCATGGGAACCACGGTCCTCGATCCGGGCGCTTCACCCGCGCCGAACCTGCACATCTATGCGCATTGCCTGCGCAATCATCCCGGGGGAGTTACCCTGCTGGTCATCAATGCTGACCCAGCTAAGGCGCAGTCGCTCAAACTTCCGGCATCAGCAGAGCGTTACACTCTGACCGCCCAGAACCTTCAGGATACTCATGTGCAATTGAATGGAGTCGATCTTCAGCTTGACGCCGCAGATAACCTGCCGGAGTTAAAAGGAATCGCAAGCCGCTCCGGAACATTCGAGTTAGCCCCGGCAAGCATCACCTTTCTTGCCATGCCCAAGGCGCATAACTCCAGCTGTCAGCAACCGTAGCGCAACCTCGCCTCCTCTGTGCCGCCTCAGGAGTCAGTCCGCTCCCGCTCCCACTGATCGACTTGGTCGCGGTCGATTCGGTCCTCGCGATCCTCTCGCTCTTCCAGCTCGCGGCGTTTTTCGCGTTCTTCCCGCTCTTCGCGGCCGTCGCTCATAACTTCTCCTCCATACAGTGTAAAAAATCAGCTTCGCCTATCAAGGCAGCGGGAAGCGATCGCGGAGCAGGACCAGCGCCTCGGCGGGCGTCGCGATGGTTCCTTCCAACTGGGCGTCCTCGACGGCGCGGAGCATGGGGCGAAAGGCGGCTCCGGGCCGGTAGCCGGCGGCGATCAGCTCGCGGCCGGTGATGAGTGGCATAGGGCGAACGGCTTCCGCGGGCATCGCTTCATAGCGCTCGCGGACAAACTCCCAGGTTTCAAGGTTGCCACTGCCGGCCAGGCAATCCATGCGGTGCAGTGCGAGATGCTGGGAAAAGTTTGCCAGGCGGAAGAAACGCTTGAGCGTGGAGGCCTTCATGCAGGGGACGTCGATAAAGCGCATGTGGTTCTCAATGAGCGAGAGCGTTTGGCGGGCTTCGTCGTTAGAGAAGCGGAAGCGGCGGCAGATCTCCGCAGCGATGGCGACGCCGACCTCCACATGGCCGTCGAAGCGGATGCGGTCGGCGCGGCGGAAGGTGGCGGGCTTGCCAACATCGTGCAGCAGCGCGGCCCAGGCGAGCGTAAGCGGGCAGCCCACTTCCAACTGCGCGAGCAGTAGCAGTGTATGCACCCAGACGTCGCCCTCGGGATGAAATTGCGGGGGCTGCTCGACGCCCTTCATGCGCGCGACTTCAGGGAGAAATTCGGCAAGCAAGCTGGTTTCGTCGAGCAGTTCAAAGGCGCGGCGGGCATGGCCCTCGATGAGCATCTTGGTCAGCTCGTCGCGAACGCGCTCGCGGCTGACGGCTTTGGTTTTAGCGGCCAAACGGCGTATCGCGGCGGCTGTGGCGGGGTCGATCTCGAAGCCGAAGCGGGCGGCGAAGCGCACGGCGCGCAACATGCGCAAGTGGTCTTCTTCAAAACGCTCGCCGGGCTGGCCGATAGCGCGAATGATGCCAGCATCGAGGTCGGCAACACCACCAACGTAGTCGACCACTGCGTGGGGCAGCCTTTCCACGGATGTTAAAGCGCCATTGTGCATCGGGTCGAGGAGCAGGCCGTTAATCGTAAAATCGCGTCGGCGGACATCTTCTTCGGCGCTGCTGGTATAACGCACCGCATCGGGATGGCGTCCATCGGAGTATGCGCCGTCCGAGCGGAAGGTGGCTACCTCGGTTACAACATAACCCTGCTCCTCCATCACCTCGCCTGCGGCACAAGCCGCATCTGCCCCATCGCAGGTGGCCACCAGCACCACTCCAAAGTGCGCGCCCACGGCGAAGGTGCGCGGAAAGAGGCGCAGCACCACATCGGGCGTGGCGCTGGTGGCTACGTCGAAGTCCTTGGGATCGCGGCCCAACAGCAGGTCGCGCACGCAGCCGCCGGCAAGATAAGCCTCAAAGCCCTCGGCGCGCAGCGCGGCAATGATCTGAAGGGCCGCATCGAATTGTGAGGTGGCGGGCGGCATGGCTGCTGCATCTATTCTCACCCCTGCCGCTGGCTGGCGGGAAACTTCGCTCACGGCGCTCCCGCTAAACTAGATGGATGAGCGGACGCGGCCTCATTCTGGGCATTGAATCCTCCTGCGACGAAACGGCGGCGGCGGTGGTGGAGCGCGGTTCGCGCACGTTTTCGTCGGTGGTCGCCTCGCAGATCTCGACACACGCGCGCTACGGCGGCGTGGTGCCGGAGCTGGCCAGCCGCGAGCATCTGCGGGCGATTGTGCCGGTAGTGCGCGCGGCGCTGGCCGAGGCGGGCATCACACTAGCGGATCTGGACGCCGTCGCCGTCACCGAGGGGCCGGGATTGGCCGGCGCGCTGCTGGTGGGGATTACCTACGCCAAGGCGCTGGCCTTCGCGCTGGGGCTGCCGCTGATCGCCGTCAACCACCTGGAAGGGCACATTCATGCGGTGCTTCTGCATGAGCGTGAGTCCGCAACCGCAGCATCCGAGAACGACTCCCGGTGGACGGGCCGCAGCCCGTCCGATTCGCCGGACGCGCAGTCCCTCGCGCTGGTCGTTTCCGGCGGGCACACGCACCTCTATCTCTGCCGCCCGGCGCATGGCGAGTGGAGTTACTCGCTTGTGGGGCGAACGCTGGACGACGCGGCCGGCGAGGCCTACGACAAGGTGGCCAAGCTGCTCGGCTTCGGCTACCCCGGAGGTCCTTGGATCGACGCCCTGGCCCGTTTCGGCAACCCACGCGCAGTGCCCTTTGCCTTCTCGCAGATCAAGCCAAAGGTGTATCTAGCTGGCAAAGTTCCAAGTACAAAAGCTGCCAAGACAGCGCCCATCGCCGATCTCGACCCGCGCTTTCTCTTTTCTTTTTCCGGCATCAAGACGGCCGTGCTGCGCTACGTGGAGCTGCATGAGTTGCGGGGCGAAGCGCAGGCGCGGGCCGCGCGGCTCTTTGCTCCCAACGCAACGCCCCGCCCACCGCAAACCAAAGAAGAAGCGCTGGCTCTCTGTCCGCAACAGGTGTTGGACCTACTTGCCAGCTTCCAATGCGCGGTGGTCGGCGATCTGATGAAGAAGACCTTCGCGGCCGCCGAATCCCTGGGGGCGCGGCGGATTCTGATCACCGGCGGAGTGGCCGCCAACCGCGAACTGCGCGCCCGCTTCAGCGCCGAAGCCGCCCGCCGCGGGCTGCGCGTGGCCTTTCCCACGCTGGCTCTCTCCACCGACAACGCCGCCATGATCGCCGCTGCCGCCTGGCCGCGCTTTCAGGCAGGCGAATTCGCCGAAGACTCGCTCTCAGCCGATCCTTCGCTGGCGCTGGGTCGGTGAGAGTGCCTCGAGGAGCATCGCAACGTCCTCCGCGGCGGCAAGAGGGTGAACGGCGTGCCGACCTGGTATCTGGTCGAGTACGACGTCAACCCCACCATCCTGCCGCAGATCCTGGAGGAAGAGAGTGCAGCGATGGAATAGGACCGGCATGCAGTATTCTGGAGCGGAATAGACGCAAGACCGGCGGAATTGGAGGTTCGCAATGAAGGCGTTGGTCAAGAGCAAGGCGGAGCGGGGCTTGTGTTTGGAAGAGATTCCAGAGCCTAAGATGGGCATCAATGATGTACTGGTGCGCGTGCAAAAAACGGGGATCTGCGGCACCGATGTTCACATCTACCAGTGGGATGAGTGGGCGCAAAAGACGATTCCAGTGCCCATGGCGGTGGGGCATGAGTTTGTGGGCGAGATCGTCGCAGTCGGGTCGAATGTCAACGACTTTTTCCCCGGCGATATCGTCAGTGGCGAGGGGCATGTGGTCTGTGGGCGCTGCCGCAACTGCCTGGCCGGAAGGCGGCATCTCTGCGCTTCGGCGCAGGGTGTGGGGGTGAACCGTGCAGGGGCCTTTGCCGAATTGATCTCGCTGCCCATGACCAATATCTGGCGGCACCACCATGGCGTCGACCGCGAGGTGGCGGCCATCTTCGATCCCTTCGGCAACGCTGTGCACACGGCGCTTTCGTTCCCGGTGCTGGGCGAAGATGTACTCATCACCGGCGCGGGGCCGATCGGCCTGATGGCGATTCCGGTGGTGCGGTACGCGGGGGCGCGTCATGTGGTGGTAACGGATTTGAATCCCTTCCGCCTGGAGCTGGCGCGGAAGATGGGCGCGACGCTGGCCGTGAATTCCAGCGAGACGCCGCTCGGTACTGTGCAGAAGCAACTGGGCATGTTGGAAGGCTTTGACGTGGGCCTGGAAATGTCCGGCAGCCCGGTGGCGCTGCGTGAGATGATTGCCAACATGTGCCACGGAGGAAAGATCGCCATTCTCGGCATTCCGGCCAGGGAGACGCCGCTGGATTACCGGCCGGTGATCTTCAATATGCTGACCATCAAGGGCATCTACGGGCGGGAGATGTACGAGACCTGGTACAAGATGGCGGTGATGCTGGAGTCGGGCGTGAATATCTCTCCGGTGATCACGCATCGCTTCGCCTA
>Ga0326727_10008699_pt1 | contig 25558 bp, 20 predicted proteins | sample MB2enrmetagenome_FD_207643 | JGI IMG/M metagenome (GOLD analysis project Ga0326727, IMG submission 207643) | Lab enriched peat soil microbial communities from McLean, Ithaca, NY, United States - MB29MY | ecosystem: Environmental > Terrestrial > Soil > Wetlands > Peat | place: USA: New York...
CACGGCTACCTTCAAGACATCGCTCCGCGATGAGCCCCGGGCAACCAGAACCCGCGAAAAAGCCGGCGAAAACGTCCAAACTCCAGAGAGACGCCGTTGGCGTCTCAAACAGGCCAGCGGTGCCATCCCAGTGCTGCCTCTCGGGGATCCTCTCCCGTGTGCCCAGAAGGGGAGGTAATATGGCCGGTGAAAAGATGTGGGTAATGACGTGGACTGGAAGTCCACGGCTACCCTCAAGCACCGCTGCGCGGTGCCAGGCGCCCTGAAAGGGCGCAGGCCACGGAAGCCACCCCCGCCCTTGCAGGGCGGGCTTGGCCGTTGGAGGCCGGTTTCCCAGGGAGTTGCCCTGGGCTGATGTGCCCGCACGCCGTTGGCGTGCAGAATGTCCAAACTCCAGGGCCAGGCGGAGCCTGGCCGTGGAGCGGAGGGTCTGGCCGGGTTCAAGGGATTTGCCTTCGCCATAGTTGATGGTCCATTCGTCCAGGCCGCAGTGAGTTCCCCCGTACCAGTCATTGACATGGATGGAGATACGGTCGGATTCGACCATGGCGCGGAGGTGCTGCGAGCCATCGGAGGCCATCCAGACTCCCGGGCCGGCAGGGTAGCCGATTGCGGCCCAGTCGATATGGCGTTTGGTGCTGCGGAAATCGTTGCAGCCCATGGGGGAGTTGTCTTCCGCCCAGGGCCAGGCGGGGGGCAACCCTTCGGGATGCAGGGCCAAGGCGCGCGTTTGGCCAAGGGGACGGCCGATGTGGTCGCCGGGATAGACGCTCCACTCGGCACGGCGCTGCCAGCGCAGGAGGTCGCAGTCTCTGGGCACGGAGAACGCCAGGCCGATCTCGCGCGCCAGGAGCTTCGGCCCGGTGTATTTGAAAGCCGATTGCGCCGTGAGGGCGCCCTGCGGGGTAATCAGCAGGCTGTATGCCCCCTCGAATTGCTCGTAGCTGCCTTGGAGTTGGACGCGGACATCACTGCCCTCCGGTCGGACCTCGAGCTTTTGGAGGCGCCAGGTCAACGGATTGGGCAAGGGTGACAGGGGCGTTGCGGAGGGCAATACGTGGACCCGGGGCGTTTCCAGCAGCAGGGCCTGTCCAAAACCGACGCCGCGCCGTAGCGCGCCGGTGGCCCGATCAAAGGCCAGTTCAAACCTCTCTCCGACCACGCGCGTCGCCGGCCCTGCCAGGGAGTTCTCCTCAACGATTCGCAGGGGCGCCGAGCCCGGCGCGCACAGGTCGGGCATGGACGGCGCCGATTCACCGACCGGCAAACGATAGGCGTCCACCAGGCGGCCGGCTTTGTCCCGGAATTCCAGGCCAAGGAACTGGCCGGGCAGGGGCGCATGGGCTGGCTTGAGCACCACCTCGCCTGACTGGCGCGGCGGCACGGCGGCGCGCACCTCGCCGTGCTCGGCGCCCAACCGCCACTCTGTCTTCAATTCCGCAAGGTCGGTGAAGTCGTATTGATTCTCGACGGCCAGGCGGATGGGTTGGCCGGGCCCCGGCAGCGGCACGGGGGCCTCTGCGAGCTTGACGGGCGAGTGGAGTTTCTTGGTAATCCAGAACTCGGGTTTTTTGCGCCGCCACCCATCCACCACGCCCCAGGGCGCATCGCCGGCCAGCCCGCGGCCGGGGAGGCGGTACTGGTTCTCGAGGAAATGAGCGCGGGTGCTTTGGCGCCCGTATTCCAGGCCGCGGTTGGGGACGCAAAACACGTCGTCCGACCAGGCCCAGGTCTGCGAACCGGCGATGTTCCTGCTCTGCATCATGCGCGCGTAGAGGGCCGGGAGCGGCTCGGCGTAGTAGTCGCGAATTCCCGGGTCCAGCCACATTTCGGCCACGTCGTCGAAGATGCCCTGAAAGACGCACCAGCATTCGTCCCAGAGCACGGGCTTGGGCTGCTTTTCCAATTCCCCGATGCCCGCCAGGGTGATGGGGTTGTGCTGGACCAGGATTTCCAGGGAGCCACGGCCCCAACTGCCGGCGTTGGGGCGGCTCGCATCGGCGGCGCGCAGCCATTGATGGCTGCGCTCCAGACCGTAGCCAAAGGAGCTTTCGTTGCACACCGACCAGATGAAGACACTCGGATGATTACGGTCTCGAGCGAGCAACTCCGCGTTGAGCTGCATGACCCGCGGCGTCAGGCGGAGGTCGTCGGTCGCATCGGCCCAGCAGAAGGAGCCTTCATCTTCGACATAGACGCCCAGTTCGTCCGCCAGGTCCAGCAAGGCGGGCAAGGGCGGGTAATGCGAGGTGCGCAGTGAATTGAGGTTGGCCTCTTTCATCAGTTCGAGGTCCTGGCGGGCCAGGGCGGGCGTCACTGCGCGGCCCAGCAGCGGATGCGAGTCATGGTGGCAAGTGCCGCGAATTTTCACCGCGCGGCCATTGATGAGCAGTTGCCCGTCCCGCGTGTCGGTCTGACGAAAACCGATGTGTTGCGCGACTTTGTCCAGCACCCGGCCTTTGGCCTTGAGGCTTGCCTCGACGAGGTAGAGGGCGGGATGCTCGGCCTCCCAATGGGCAGGGGCGCTCACCGGCACGGCAAGGCGGACCTCAGCGCGTTGCCAGGGCCCCGCTTCGACGGGGGCGGGCTGGGCGTCGGACGGCACCGCCCGGTTGTCCGGGTCCGTGAGGCGAAGTTCGAGCACCGCCTGGCGCAGAGGCTCGGGGGATTCATTGACGATGGCCGCCCGCACGAGGAGCTGCGCATCGCGATAGCCGGCATCAAATGCCGGCGTCAGGTCCAGCGCCCCCAGATGCGCTGCAGGAACGCGAAACAGCCAGACCGTGCGCATGATGCCGGCCAGCGAAAAATCGGCGTACTCGCTCATTTTATCCAGCCGATCGCTGACCACAGTGTGTTGGGCCGCGCGCACCGCCAACAGGTTGTCGCGCCCCCTGACGGCGTCGGTGATGTCCACCTCGAAGGGCAGAGCGCCGCCTTCGTGATAAGCCAGGCGCCGGCCATTGAGCCAGACCTCGGCGCCGCTATAGACCCCGTCGAAGCGCAGCTTTAGCCTTCCCTCTCCGCTCGGCTCCCGGAACCGCCTGCGGTAGCCGCCAACCCCTTGGGTGGATTGAAATCCCTCCATCTCGAAATGAGCAGGCACCCGGATGTCAGACCACTGGCGGTCATCGAACCCGGGTTCCCAAAAACCGGGCGGCGGGTCGGCGGCAAATCGCCAGACGCCATCCAGGCTGAGCTTGTGGCGATGCAGGTTTTCCGGGGTCAAACCGTATTGGAATCCGGCGGCATCCCACTGCGTTGCACAAGCCTGCGCAGCGTCCTGGCCGGGCAGGCGGGCGGCAACGCTGATCTTGCCGGCCAGCCCCACGGGCATCGGGACGAAGAACAGGCCGTATTGGTCGCTGCGCGCGCTGCTCTGCCATGCGCCGGATTTGGCCTGGCCGGAAAGGGACAGTTCGGCCCCGGCCACGGGCCCGCTCCCCCATTCATCGGAGATCATCCCGATAAAGCGCCCATCCGCGTCCGAGGCCAGATTGACGGCGCAGGGATGAGAGAAGGGCTCTTCAAAGACCTGGACCTCAGTGAAACTGGGGCCATTGGTGATATTGGCCAGGCGCAAGCGCGAGGTCCAACGTGATTTGAACCGGCAGACGACCACCCGCGCCAGGCGCCCGTCCGGGCTGCCCAAGTGTTCGAGCCTAACCCAGGCCCGGTCCTCGGCGTCCCAGGCTTCCACGTCCATCTCCTTCACGTAACGGTCATGCTGGAAAATGACGACCTCGCCGACACGGACGGGTTGGTCCCAGTCCAGTTGGAACCATCCGCCGGTGTTGTGCCCGGGAACGCCCGACCAGCGAGTGTCCATGTTCCCGTCGATGGCCAGGTTTGGAGTCATGCCCTGGTAGGTCTCGAAGGCCGAGGCGCGCGCCCTCAAGGCGAGATTGGCAGGGGCGGCATCGACGGCCCCCCTTAGGGTCCAAGGCAAGGCGCGGATTAAGAGGGCAAGGAGGATTGACATTCTCATAACGTGAGCATCTCGTTTTTGGGTGGCAGTTTCTAGCTCCTAAACTTAACCTGAATCTTAATCTTGGCGAGATTGGGATTAGGATTAGGAGAGGCCATTCAAGGAACCGAAATGCGCCTGCGCCCTACCCGCCTCCGCTGTGGCCGTACCGCCAGGCCAAAAGTTCCATTGACTGTGTCGTCTGCGTTGGGCAGTTTCTCGGCTTGGGACCCGGCGGTAGCGGGGGGAAGCCGGGGCCTGAGCCAGCCTGGGCGGCGGTTTGGCGGGGCTGCTCGGGGCGGTTCAAGGGCAACCTGGCTGAAACACCCGGGCCGGCTTCCGGGTATATTCTGCGCGAACACAGGAATGACCTCAAAACGATGAAGACGAAATCCGTCACACGATGTTTCTGGCTGCTGAGCGCGGGCGCCTTGGCGGGGATGTTGGGCGCGGGCTGCGGGGTCGAGGCGGCGTTTGCCTGGGAGAATTACAAGGAGGAAATGCACCAAACTTATCCGCTCGCGGCGGACGGACGGTTGAGCCTTGGGAATGTCAACGGCAGGGTGCGGCTTAGTGTCTGGGACCGGCCCGAGGTGAAGCTGGACGCAGTGAAGAGCGTCCGGAACCAAAAGGACCTGGAAAAGCTGAAGATCGAAGTCGAGTCCAAAGCCGACGTACTGACCGTCAGGACGAGGCACTCGGAATCGAAGGGCTGGTGGGGCTGGAGACGCGGCGCCTCCGGCTCGGTTGATTACACGTTGACGGTGCCGCAGTCGGCGCGGTTGGAGGACATATCGAATGTGAACGGTTCAATCGAGATCGAAGGGGCGCGCGGACACGTCAAGGCTTCGACGGTGAACGGGGCTTTGAGAGCCACGGGACTGGCCGGCAGCGCCGAGCTGTCAAGCGTGAATGGCGCCGTCAAAGCCGCGTTCGTGAGCCTGGCGCAAGTGAAGTCCATCTCGGCCAGCACGGTCAACGGCGCGGTGGAACTGAATCTGCCGGCCGGAGCCAATGCCGACCTGTCGGCCCATACGGTCAATGGGAGCATCTCGGGCGATGTGAGCGCGACGAGGCACTGGCCGGTCGGGGCCAACGTCAAGACGCGGCTTGGCCAAGGCGGGACGGAGATAAACCTGGGCACGGTCAACGGAGCGGTGCGCGTTTACCTGGAGAAAGTGGAGTTGGAGAAACCGCAATGAAGGCGCCCCGCCGGCTGTTGATCCCGGCCCGGGCCATTCAAGTCCAAAGAACAGCAGCCGATACTTATGATCCATGCTTGACGAGTTATTGCCCAATCGTTACGATTGTTTTGCACTTGGCCGAAAAGTGCAGGCTGCAGTGTTTTATAAATTAGACCGTGAATCGTCAGTCTGAGTCAGAAAAGCAGGAGCTAATGTCCTGGAAAGTGCCGGAGGTCATGGCCACGGTCGGGCCGACGCTGGAAAAACCGGACGACTTGCGGCGGGCGATCCAGGAGGGCGCCCGTTGGTTCCGGTTCCCATGCGGCTATCGGCAACGGCCTCATACGGAGAACGCGTGTGCGGTCCGCGCGGCGGCGGCCCAGGTGGGGGTGCCCGTCCAGTTGCTTCTGGACTTGCCTTCCTCGAGGCCGCGCACGGGAGCCATGCAGGAATTGCGGCTGGCAGTCGGTGATCGCATCGTCCTCTGGGACTCGGAGGTTTTGAGCTATCCGCCCGGTTCGCAAAATGGTTGTGTTGCGGTTCCTTTGCCGGGGCTGGAGGAGTTCCAGGCCAAGCTGGCGCCCAACCACGGCATGTGGTTCTGCGATGGCCGGCTCCGGTTTGTCGTCGAGGAGGTCAACCTCTCGTCCGTGGTGGCGCGCATGGTCGAGGGGACCGCTCCCCTCAAGTCGTCCAACTCGCTTTTTTTGCCGGATAGCGCCAGTCCTTTTGCCCCCATCACGCCGCCGGACCGCGCGCTGCTCCGGGCCTTCGCGGACGCGGACTTGCGGCCGGAGTGGGTGGCCTTGTCGCTGATTGCCTCCGCCGAAGACGTGCGGTTGGCGCGCAGGGAGGCGCGCAAGACCCTGGGCCGGGATTTCCGGGTGATGGCGAAGTTCGAGACGATGGCGGCGGTGGAGTGCGCGGAGGACATTATCCGCGAGTCCGACGGCCTCATGGTGGCTCGGGGTGACTTGGCCCTGGCGGTCGGCTATATCCGCGTGCCCGAGGTCCAGGAACACCTGGTGGCTGCGGCCCGCAGAGCGGGCAAGGTTTCGGTGGTGGCCACGCAAGTCCTGGAAGGCTTCGCCGAAACCGGCTTGCCCCAGCGCGCCGAGCTTTCCGACCTCTCGCTCATCGCGCGGCAGCGGGCGGGCGCCGTCATGCTGGGTAAAGAGACCGTTTACAGTCCGCGGCCCATCGAGTGCATTCGGCTGGCGGTCGAGGTGTTGACCCATGAAACGCAGCGGTTCGAGGCTGAGTCGCGAGCGCCTGGCGCCGGGGGGCAAGGGCGCGCCCGCGCAAGGTCATAGCATTTTTCCATCAGCTTATGGGCCATAGCGCGCGCTATGAACTGAAATATCTCATTCAGGAGCCCCGGGCCGTGGCCGTGGCGGATTTCCTGACCAGCTATCTCCGCCCCTCCGTGCACAACGGTTCCGGCCCTATCCGCGGCCATCCTGTCATCAGCCTCTATTTCGACACGCCCGATCTCTTTTTTTTCCGCCAGGCCTACACGGGCCACTTGAACCGGATGAAGCTGCGCATCCGCTTTTACGACGGCAACTGGGAGAACCTCGCCTTCCTGGAAGTCAAGCGGCGCGTCAGCGACGTCATCTGCAAAGACCGCGCCATGATCACGCGCGAGGGCGTGCGGCAGATCCTCTCGCAGGGCTGGCCCCTTGCGCCTTATGTCTCCGACTGCGCCTGCCTCAAGCATGGCCGGCGCCGCCAGGATGTGGCCGATGACTTCTGGGGCTTTTGCAACAGCGTCCAGGCTCGGGGCGCCATCTACGTCTCCTACTATCGCGAGATCTTTGAATCGACCACCGACGAGGAGTTGCGGGTGACATTGGACCGGCGCATTTACGGCAGCCGCTATGACCACAGCGGCCGCCTCGAGCTGCCCAAGCGCGGCTGGCGTCCCTACCTCCCGCCCTACCTGGCGCCCTTCCCCAAGGACGGCGTGATTCTGGAATTGAAGTTCGACGAACGCCCGCCCCGATGGATGGTCGACCTGGTCCGCATTTTTAATCTCCACCGGATCCCCGTCTGCAAGTACGCCGCCTGCGTTTACGCCAGGCGACTGCAGTGGGGTCAGGCGGCCCTCCCGGAACTGGAAGAAGACCTTGTATTATGAATGACCTCTTGAACGCGATCACGCGTTCCGATCTGGCCGGCACGGCAGACCCGTTGTCCGTGCTCTTTATCATCGTCATGGCCTTCCTCGCCGGCCTGGTTATCGGCTTCATCTATATGCAGACCCACGAAGCCCTTTCCTATTCCCGGAACTTCGTTGCGTCCCTGGCGGTGCTGCCGGTCCTGGTGGCCATGATCATGGTGGCCATGGCCAACAGCATCGCGGTGGCCTTTGGCATGTTGGGTGTGTTCGGCGTCATCCGCTTCCGCAATGTCCTCAAAGACACGCGCGACACCAGCTTCATCCTCTGGACAGTCATGGAGGGCATGGCCCTGGGCACGATGCGCTTCTCCACGGCCCTCATGGCCTTGGTGGGCGTCAGCGCCGCCTACCTCTGCCTGCGCTTTGTCTCTTTCGGCTTGCGCCAGCGCTACGATGCGGTCCTCACCTTGCGCCTCAATGGCGATGTCCCCACCCGCCTCCAAACCCTCGCCGGAATCCTCAAGCGCCACGCCCGCCGCCAGGACCTGGCCAGCGACCGCCGCACCATCAAGGAAGGCACCGACCTGAGCTACCGCCTGCTCCTCCGCAATCCCGCCCGCTCCAGCGAACTCCAAACCGAACTGGTCGGCACCGAAGGATTCGAGAACGTCTCGATTTACCTTCACGACGATGAGGCCGAGATCTGAGCTTAAGAATAATCATGAAGTTCATCCACGAAGATTTCCTGCTCTCGACCCGGACTGCGCGGCGTCTCTATCACGAGTTTGCCGAGGCCGAACCGATCTTCGACTATCACTGCCACCTGTCTCCGCGCGACATCGCCGAAAACCGGCAATTCAACAACCTGTTCGAGATCTGGCTCGAAGGAGACCACTACAAGTGGCGCGCGATGCGTTCCAACGGCGTGCCCGAGCGGTGCTGCGCCGGCGAGGCCGAGCCGTTCGAGAAATTCATGGCCTGGGCGGGGACCGTCCCTTACACGCTCCGCAACCCGCTTTATCACTGGACCCACCTCGAACTGAAGCGGTATTTCGGCATCGAGGAACTCCTGGACCAACGAAGCGCCCCGCGCATCTGGAAGCAGGCCAACGAGCGGCTGGCTGGGCCGCAACTGACCACCCAGGGCATCCTCAAGAAGTTCAAGGTCCAGACTCTCTGCACCACCGATGACCCGGTCGATGACCTCAAACACCACCAGGCTATCGCCGCCTCGGGCCTGGCCACGGCGGTCCTGCCGGCCTTCCGTCCCGACAAGGCGCTGGCTGTCCACCTGCCCGTGCCCTTCAATGCCTGGGTCCAACGCCTGGAACAGGCCGCCAACCTGGACATTCCGAACCTGGCTGCCCTTTTGGAGGCGTTGCGCCGACGCCACGACTTTTTCCACCGGCACGGCTGCCGGCTCTCCGACCACGGGCTGGACCGATGCCATGCGGAGGTCTGCCCGGAAACGACCGCGGCGGGCGTTTTTGAGCGGGCGCGCGCCGGGCAGGCCGCTTCGGCCCTCGAACATCAGCAATTCGTCAGCTTCATGATGCTGTTCTTTGGCCGGCTCAACGCCGAAAAGGGCTGGACCCAACAACTGCACCTCGGGCCCTTGCGCAATGCCAACACGCGCCTGCTGCGTTCGCTCGGCCCGGACACCGGTTTCGATTCCATCGGCGACCTTCCCCAAGCCGCCGCCTTGGCGGCATACCTCGATGCGCTGGATCGGGAGCAGGCCCTGGCCCGGACGATCCTCTATAACGTCAACCCGGCCGATAATTACCCCTTTGCCGCCATGCTCGGCAATTTCCAGGACGGCACGGTCCCCGGCAAGATTCAGTGGGGCTCCGGCTGGTGGTTTTTGGACCAGAAAGAAGGCATGGAATGGCAGCTCAACGCGCTCTCTAATCTCGGCCTGCTCTCCCGATTCGTCGGGATGGTCACCGATTCCCGCTCCTTCATGTCCTACCCGCGCCACGAGTATTTCCGCCGCGTCCTTTGCAACCTCCTGGGCCGCGATGTCGAGCAAGGCGAAATCCCCGACGAACCCGCGATGCTCGGCCCCATGATTCGCAATATCTGCTACTCCAATGCCCGGCACTACTTCGGCCTTCCCTCCGCCCCAGCCGACGGCCCGACCGCCCAACAGACCACCGCCCGCTCCCGGGCCAAGCCCGCCCCCCGCCGCCCGGCCCGAAGGTCTTGACCAAGTGCAGGCGTAGAGCGCTCGGGCGTGCGGAGCCTGGAGCGTGATGGGAGACGCGCGCCCGCCGTCTGCCCTTCCTTTTCCAGGCTTGGCACGACGGGGATTCTCCTTAGAATCTCTCGGATATGAAAAAATCCCTCGGTGCGAAAACCCTTCTTTACCCGGCCCCCGTCCTGGTGGTCGGCACGTATGACAAGGCGGACAGAGCGAACATGATGACCGCCTCATGGGGCGGCATTTGCTGCTCGCAGCCGCCGTGCGTCGCCGTGGCCTTGCGCAAGGCGACCTACTCGTACCTCAACCTGATGGAGCGGAAGGCCTTCACGATCAGCATCCCCTCCGAGAACTATGTCAAAGAGGCCGACTACTTCGGCCTGGTTTCCGGCCGCACGACCGACAAGCTGGCGGCGACGAAGCTCACCGCGGTGCGGAGCAAGCTGGTCGAGGCTCCGTACATCAAGGAGTTCCCGCTGGTGCTCGAGTGCAAGGTCATCGATATCGCCGAAATCGGCATGCACACCCAGTTCGTGGGCGAGGTCCTGGATGTCAAGGCCGAAGACACCGTGCTCGGCAAGGACGGGGCCATTGATATCAGGAAGCTCAGGCCGCTGGTTTTTACGCCGGACACCCAGGAGTACTACGGCATAGGAGCCTTTGTCGCCAAGGTCTTCTCGGCCGGCCAGGGCATCTGACACGGCTGCAAACCACTGTAGGAGACGACGTAAGGAGTCTCTGGTTCGTTCTTGGGCGCAAACCACTGTAGGAGACGACGTAAGGAGTCTCTGGTTCGTCCTTGGGCGCAAACCACTGTAGGAGACGACGTAAAGAGTCTCTGGTTCGTCCTTGGGCGCAAACCACTGTAGGAGACGACGTAAGGAGTCTCTGGTTCGTTCTTGGGCGCCGCGAAAACCTGCTCCCCCGGAAACCGCTGATCAGACTCCTTACGTCGTCTCCTGCAGTGAGGCAATGGGGCCCGTTTCGGCGACTTTGATTCACTGGTCGCCTGGACTTCAGAGCGCTGGATTTCGGCAACTGCGCTGGGCGAATGGCCCGACCTCCCCCAGGGCCCATATCGCCAGCGACCGCAGAAGGGCAGCGAGAGGTTAAAATTGGTCGGATTTGGTCGGCAACAAGGAGCGGAGAGAAGCGGCGGCGAAAGAAGGCCCACGAGGGGGCCTCGGCGAGGGGGAGTCAAGTCTTGCCGCGTTTCGCGCCTGTCGGGCCGTAGCCTCGGCGAAGGCCGAAAACGGGGTGGCGGGGAGCCCGAAAGCCGGCAAGTCTTGGCGACGGGGGGCCACCATGGCTTAGTCGGCCCTCGGCTCATGCCTTATGGCGCTCAATATCGCAAAAGAATCTGACGTAATCGGCGAGGGTTTCGATTCGAGAGGGGTCACCCTCAAGGCCGCTTCGCTTCAAGCGCCTTTCAGCGGCCCACTGCACCTCATGCACCTCGTCGTCGTATTCCCAGCCTTTCGGAGGCGCGAGTCCCTTGTCGAAACGGTCGGCGGGCCGGAGCTTTCCCGGTGGCAAATTCAGTGACACGGCGACCTCGTTCCATAACTCGAGGGCCAGTTCCCTGGGGAGATTTTGAGGGGCAAAAAACTGGCCGTATATCTGGTCCGGGCTGAGCTCGGAACGTCTTTCAAGCCTCTTGAGGCGTTGGCGGCGAGGCACCAGGCTCCACGCCGCGACAGCGCCTGCCACCACCAATGCGCCCAGAGCCGTTGTGACGAGGCCCCCGCTCATGACTCACTCCCCCGCGCAAGCCGCGGCACAGCCCCCAAGGAGCCCTATGTCCCAGAAGCCGTCTGCAACCGTCAGCACGATGGTTGCACGACCCAGCAACTTGCCGAGCTTGCTCCCGACAGGGCCAAACTTCGAGCCGACTTTATGTTGCCACGTGGTCGGGTGCGGAGGTTTCCCTCCTATACCAACGCGGCCGGTCCCTCCAGCAACTCTGTTGAGGCACGCATTGCCGATTTCACTAATACTCCTCCCCACCGGGTTGCGGTAATGCTCAATGCAGTCGGCATAGCAACTCGCAAAATCCAGACCGAATGGGTCAATGTTGTCCACAGGATCGTTGCCCTGCGCCCCGTAGAGGTTCAGGCTCACTTGCGTAAACATACTCAGAGGGTCCAAAAGCGCGGCGGCCATACCCACAAGTTCGCTCCTGGTCCGCGGCACTGTGCGCGGCTCCATCTTGGCCGTAGCGTAGACGAGACTGCCATCGCCCCCCAACGGGTCTCTATTTGGCCACCTCTGGAGGTTGGGCTCATAAAACCGGTAGAGGTAATAAACCAGCCCCGAGTTGACGTGGAACTCCTTGCTCGAGAACCGGTACAGGTTTGCGGCGGCCAGCGGGCCGAAGAAGGTACCATCCGTAGCATGGTTCGTGATGGCGTGGAATCGAACCAATCTATGGTTTGACCGCATCCACATCCACCCCTCCAGGAGAACCAACCCGACCAACAGGCTCTTAGGAATCCTCCCAAACCTCATAGCCACTGTTCCGCAAATGGTCACGAACCTCGCTGACGATGATCTCGCATTGTTCAACGGGTATCTGGACAGATTTGCGTTTTTCAACTTCCCGGTACATAAAGGTGAACCATTTCCTATCTGGCTGCCCCGGATCGTAGCCGATAGTGTAGCCGACTTTGTAAACTTCTGATTCTCGTGCTCGCATGAAGAAGAGCTTTTGAGGGTGATCTGGAAGTTGCAAAAGCGTACATACTTCCTTCCCGGCGGCGTCCTTCACGTGGAGTTCAGACTTTTGTGTCACCTTGTCGTTCAACTCAAGTTTGCCATTTGTCTTTTCTGCGTTCATTTGGTTCCTTTCCCTTCGTTGCCAATTCGGCGTGGCAGATTATCAGGACTTCCGCACCAGCGGTCAAGGGCCGTTCCCGGATGCCGCGCCAATCGCTCCCGGTGGCCCTGTGGCGAGCCACGGCGAGGAAGGGAGGGTAAGCAGTGCAGGACGGTTTTTGTTAGCCTCTCGTTAGCCGCCGGGGGAAACTCACCCCGCCGGAAACGGGTCAGGCAAGTCTCAGTCCTAAAAAAGCCATCGGGCTCATGTCTTGTCATTTGGACAATTGGCATTTGACGCCTGGATTCAGCGGTGATTCCATTGGCCCATGGCACGCGCGTTGCGCATCCAACGGACGGGCGGGCGGTGTCACGCCACCGCCCGCGGCAATGAGCGGCAGGACATCTTCCGTGATGACGCAGACCATTTCCATTTTTTCGTATCCCGGCTACGCCGGCTACCGCCCGCCGCTGGCGTGGGTCTGGTGCCAGCCGCTGGCCCGGTTATGTGGCGGCAACAGTCTCCAGGAGCAGTGCGCGGCCATTCGGAAGCACACTGAAGGGGCGCTGCTCCAGGGCGGCGTCGAGCCACCTTGGGCGCGCGTGGTGGGCGGCCTCGCGCTGAGGAGCGAGGCTTTCGCGCAGCGACTCAGGGGCGAAGCCCGCGGCAACCCGCGTGAGCAAGCATCGCTCCCGGGCGCGCCCGAGGCGTCGGCCTGGCCAAGGATCCCCTCCGCCTTGGAGCGATCCAAGGGCGAAAGCTGGAACAGCCTCGCCGAGCGGCATGGCCACTGGGGCCGCGACGCGGCGCTGTGGCAGGGGCGGCGAACCGCCCGCTTCCCCTCGGCTGACTTGGGCAAGTCAACTGGCGGTTTGGGCTACGCCGTAGTGAGCAAGGCCCTCGCCCGCTTTGGCCGGCGCCTCGAAGCCGATCCCCGCCTGCGAGCAGAAATAGCCGCGATCCAGGACCGATTGTCCAAATGACAAGACATGACCCCAATGGATTTCGACCGCACGCAAACCGCTTACGAGCGATTTCGGGTGGCGGGGTAAGCAAAACTCGCGGTCCTTGTCCTCAAGTCAAAATGCTTTTCTGCGGAATCGGATAATAATAAAGTCCTTCAATGGTGCAGCTTCGCCAGGCTGGACCTCAACTTGCCCAGGCGAGCAATGCTCGTCATAAACAGCACACTCGCTCCCCCATTCCTCAAACGACGCGGAAGCCGAGCGGGGAACATCGGCTCCGAAATGCACCTGTTCCCAACGGTTTTCGTCCTTAACGCGGTCCTGCGTTATCAGAAGGTGAGAAAACGGATGGGAACGCACCTTTTGGGCATACAGCCGCTCCAGAATATTCACGATTTTCCGCACCATGGGCCGATTTCGATTAAGGAGGGCGGATGGGAACGACGACGGACGGCTGAACTGGACATCGGCAGCGGTAACGGTATCGCCCTTGTACTCAAATCGCACGATGAAAAGCTTAAAACCCCGATATGCGAGGTCCCTGAGAAAGAAATCTTTCGTGGAACTTTCTATTACGTGACAGTTCCTCAGCAGCTTCTCGATTTTCGGCCACCCCCCCTCGGCCACAATCGAACTGAGTAGGTCTTCAAACTCGTCATCCGATAAGAGGGAAACAGGCATACTTGGCCCAATCACTCGTAAATGCTCATTGCTCGGCTTGCTCCGTGAGGGTCTGCCTGACGCGGGAATAAATCGAATCAAAACCATGTCCCGTAATCACCCTCCTGTTATCTACGGGCGGGTCCGTCTGGTAAAACGCGACACCCGCAAGAACTGCCTTCGCATGTCGAACCGATTTCATGTCGCCGTCGTAATCCACTTCCAAGGGCATCAGCCAGAATCCGCCGCCGCTCACGCCCTGGTAATTGAGCGGGTAATCTTTTAACCCCGCCCAAATCTCAATCTCGATGTAGTCGAAGCCTTCCCTCCTGGCTCTGGATTGGCAGTGCCCCAAACCTACCCAGTTGGACAGCTTCGTCAGCGGCCCGTCGCTTGCGGGGGCAGGATTCACAACCGCTTTCCACTCATGAGGACTCCCAGCGATGGCCCAAACCTGCCGCTCCAGAGGCGCTTCAAAAAACGCGAGCTTCTGAGTGTCCAAAAAGCAGAATGATTTCAGGCTTCGGAGAATTCCCAGGAGGTTGGCGTCTCGGATGATGATGAAGGACAAATCGGGGCCGTTTCGTCTCTCGGCGGGGTTATCGCGCATACGCCCAACGGGCACGTGCTCGAAGTTCTCCGACCGCAGCCAAAGGCCGTGCTCGTGCTCAGCGATGCACAGAGCGAACACCTTCGGTTCGAGGGCAGGCACGGCCACATGGTAGGCGGTCAAGATTCCGTCAAACCCGCAGGCGTTGACGAAAATACCAGAACCCACGCGCCCGTCCTCAAGGATGAAGATCGCTGTGTAGTTCCTTATCTCGGCGAATGCCCGTTCGATGTGCGGTTGGGGGTCGAAACCAGGAGGGAGTTCAATATAGTCAAGCATGAGGAGAATAATCCTCCAATGGTCAGTGCTTTGTCGCGTGCTCCAGTACCGCTTTGATGGCTTTGCCCACAACCTCAGCCCCTGTCCCCAGAAGATCCTTGTGCTTCACAACCCATTGTCCAGCCCTCGCCTTAATGGACGGCTTTTTCTCAGGAGGTGCGGTTTTCAATTCGTCCATGATCTCTTCCAATTCGTGCCTGGCTTGCGTCGGCACGCCATGATTAACCAACAATTGGTGGATGGAACTAGAGTCGTTCAGGTTCACCTGGGAGTTCGTGACGTTTCCAACGTTGCCTTGAATGGTCCCGAAGTTGTTAAAGACCATGTTGCCAGCCGACTGCTTCTCCTTTTCGCCAAAGTTCATGTCTTCTCCTTTAACCCCCAGTTTCTCAAGCTTTAAGGCCCAATCAAGAAGGCGATTGGCGACGGCATCTGTTATCCGCTTGAATTCAGAGCCGTCAACCACGAGATACATCGCCCCAGGTTGGCCAGACGCATTCCACGGAAAGTAATTGTCCACCTTTAGCGACAACGCTTGCAGCTCAGAGAAAGGCTGGCGGCCGTCAATGCGGACTTCGTGCGGAGCCGAAAACTCAAGCTCGGCCGATTGGTTGAGCACTTGAATACTGTAGCTTTCCACGCTCCTATAGTTCGGCAGTTCAGCCCCTTCTGGATAACCGTTCAGTTCTAAATCAACCCATTGCTCGAAAGCCTCCAAATTCAGCTTGGCGGCAATGACTTTGGCCAGCCGTAGCAACTGGGTTAGGGGTTGTTTCCCCTCCACAATTGCCATCTGCAAATCGTGAACCGCAGAACTCATAACATGGGGAATTTGCCCCCGAATCGTGGCGAAGACCAGCCCAAAGATGTTGGGGGACAATCGGCAGGCGCGGGGTGGTCCGTGGCGTTGGAATCGGAAGCGCCGATTCGATGGGGTCAGCCGTAGCATGGTTCGTGATGGCGTGGAATCGAACCAATCTAATGGCTGACCCCATCCCCTTTCAAAAACCTTTGCCGAAGCGCATTTTTGAGCGCGCTCGAGTGGAAGCCGGGCGGGAATTCTGTCGAAGGAGGCTGTCGAGGCTGAGGCTGTCGGGAACAGCCTCGCGACAAAGTTGCCCGCAGACCACTGTAGGAGACGAGGGGAGGAGTCTCTGATTGGTTTTGGGGCCATTGGTGAGAGACTCACGTCGTCTCCTACACTCAGGGACTCCTCACGTCGTCTCCTACAGTCAGGGACTCCTCACGTCGTCTCCTACAGTCAGAGACTCCTCACGTCGTCTCCTACAGTCAGAGACTCCTCACGTCGTCTCCTACAGTCAGAGACTCCTCACGTCGTCTCCTACACTCAGGGACTCCTCACGTCGTCTCCTACAGTCAGAGACTCCTTGCGTCGTCTCCTGCAGTGAGGGAATGGGGCCCGTTTGGCGACTTTGCCACCAGCCCTGACTCCCTGGGTTTGCCCGGTGGGCTGTGCTTGACAATCCCCGGCAAAGGAGTATGCCCTTGAGCCGTGGCAACGTGTCGCGCATTTCTTCCGGCCCTGGGGCAGGCAGCGCTTGTCGCGCTCCTTTTGTCCGCCAGCGGGTGCAACGCCCGAACCGAAACACCAGGCCCCGAGCCCGCGCGCCGTGTGCGGGAACCGGCAGTAGCGGGCCTGTTTTATCCTGGCGAAAAGCAGGTCCTGGCCAAGACGGTGGATGCCTTGTTGGAAAAGGCGCCGCCGCATCGTTTCGCACGGCTCAGAGGGCTGGTCTGTCCGCACGCAGGCTATTCTTTTTCGGGCCAAACTGCGGCCATCGGCTACAAGACCCTGGTTGGGCGCGACATTCAGACTGTGATCGTCCTGGGGCCCAGCCACTATGCCTTTCTGGAGGGCGCCTGCATCCCCGATGCACAGGCCTATCGAACCCCGCTGGGACTGGCGCCCATCTCCGAAAAGGCCCTGGCCCTGGCCAAAACAGCCCCCTTTGGACTGGAGAAACCATGCCCGGTTCAGCGGCCTGGCTGGTGGGCTCAGGCCCCCAGGCCCGCGCCCGAGCGCGGACAGGACACGCCCGAAACCTGGGAGCATTCGGTCGAGGTTCAAGTCCCCTTTTTGCAGCGGGTTGCCGGGAATTTCAAACTCCTTCCCGTGGTGCTCGGGGAGGTGGACCCCGAGCGGGTCGCCCGGGCGCTGGCGCCCATACTGGATGACAAAACAATTGTTGTAGCCAGTTCCGATTTGAGCCACTATCACCCCTACGATGCAGCCAAAGCTCTGGATAGCAGGTGTGTCCAGGCCATTTGCGCCATGAATATTGATGACATGAAAGGTCAGGAGGCCTGCGGCAAAACGCCAATCCTGGCGCTGATGCACCTGGCCAAAATCAAGGGGTGGGCGGCACAACTGCTGGATTGCCGCAACAGCGGCGATGTTACCGGCGACAAAGACCGGGTCGTGGGCTACTCCGCCGTCGCCTTCTTCGAACCCACAGCCGACAACTTCCCGGCGCCCGAGCGAAAGATGTTGCTCGAATTGGCCCGTCGCACCCTCACCACCGTCGCCGCCAATCCCTCATCGCCGGGACCCGAAGTGGACGCTAAGAGTGTCTCCCCGAACCTGGCCGAAAAAAAGGGCTGCTTTGTCACGCTGACGAAACGCGGCGTCTTGCGCGGATGCATCGGCCATATCCTGCCCAGGGAAGCCCTCTACCAAGCCGTCATCGACAACACCCGCAATGCGGCCCTGCTCGATCCCCGCTTCAGCCCGGTCCGGTCCGACGAAACGGGCGAGATCAAAATCGAGATCAGCGTGCTGACCCAACCGCAACCACTGACCTTCAGCTCACCCGAGGACCTGCTCAGCAAACTGCAACCGCATCAGGACGGCGTGGTGCTCCGCATAGGCGCCCGAAGTGCCACGTTCCTGCCCCAGGTCTGGGAGCAGATCCCCGACAAAGTCCAATTCCTGGAGCACCTTTCCGAAAAGGCCGGCTGCCGGCCTTCCGCTTGGCGGGACCAGGACACCTCCGTTTCCATCTATCACGCGGAGTGTTTCCAGGAGAATTGAAGAAGCAGACTGTCCCGTTGACAAAACGCCCGTATTGCGAGAGCAAAAACGCAACCCTAAGGGTTGCCGGAGGGCAGCCCTCCCGCCCGCCCTCAGTGGCCGGTTATACCGGCCTCCTTTTTCCGCTGGTTTTTTTGCAGTTCTTCAACGAGAGTACCCTCGAATGGCGCCGGCGATGAGTTCATACAAATACGCGGCAGGATGGGTTGTGATACTGGCGGCTTTGGCGCTGTTGCCGGCCGGGGCGCAGTACCGTGGAGGCAGACGTTTCTCCCGAAGCTACGAAATCCGGGACCCCGAGAAGATCAAGGAGCAGGAGATGATGGAGAAGGCCCTGACCCCGGGATTCCGGGAGGATGTCTTCACTTTCGCGCGGCTGAAGTTTCGGGCCGAGCGCGATTACCGGTTTGGCGGCGGCCGGCAATGGGATGACGACACGCCGGAGGCGGATTTGAACCTCATCTTCCGGCTTTACCAGGTGACCAGCCTGAAGGTCCGGCCCGGCCTGAATTTCATCGATATCACGACGAAGGACCTGGCCAATTATCCGTTCGTCTATCTCGCCTCGGCGGGCCAGGCGCTTTTCACGGACGAAGAAGCGGCGGCCTTGCGGCACTATATGTTGAGCGGCGGGTTTATCATGGCGGACGACTTTTGGGGCGACGAGCAGTGGGCGCACTTTCACCAACAGATCAAGCGGGTCTTTCCGCACCTCGAGCCGGTGGAATTGACGCTCGAGCATCGCATTTTTCATACCGTCTTTGACTTCAAGAAACAGCCGCAAGTCCCCAGTGTGGGCGCTTACTTGCGCACCCGACAATCCTACGACCCAGGCTGGCCTTACTATGAGAGGAACCAGGAGCCGCACTATTACGCCCTTTACGACGACAAACAGCGGATGATGGCGCTCATCTGCCACAACAACCATTACGGCGATGGTTGGGAACACGAGGGCGACGATGAATCCTACTTCGACAGGTTCTCCGAGCCGATGGCCTACCCGATGCTGATCAACATCCTCGTTTACACGATGGCGCATTAAGCGCGGGACCGGTGGGGTGAACACCCCATAGCGCCTGCGCAGGTCCCACGGCTACTATCACATCATGGATGAACACGCAGAGCCGGACCCCGGCGATCTGGGCACGATAGCCGAACACGCGCGCGCCTTGATGGCCGCCACCGCCGACGTGGCGGGAGAAAAAGTCGCAAACGCCCGCAAACGCCTCGCCGCGGCCCTGGATCGAGGCAAGGAAATCTGTTGCTGCGCGCGCGACAAAGCCGTTGAAGGAGCCAAGGCCGTCGACGAGGCCGTGCATGAGCATCCCTATCAAGCCATTGGCATCGCCCTCGGCGCCGGCGTGCTAATTGGTGTCCTTCTGGCACGCCGCAAATGACCCTTGGTGGAACCGGCTAACGCAGAGGCTATGAACAACCCGTCGCAGTGTGCATTGACCCGCTCAACCACCGGCACTCCCTTGAGAGTTCTTCTCGCGCTGATGCTCGCGGCTGGAAGCGCCGCTTCCGTCCGTGCGCAGGGCCAGCTCCCCAGTGGCACGGTTGCCGGCTCGGGCAGCAGCCCATACGACTACAGCCTGTCGTTCAGCGATGCCTCGAGCGCCACCTCCCCGATTGGGAGTGTATGGTATGCCTGGGTGCCCGGGGCCTTCTATTTGCCGGCGACTCCGCTCAATGCTTCGGCGCCTGCAGGCTGGACGGCCACCATCGATGACAACTCCATTCAGTTTATCGCCAGCTCGGCTGCGAACGACATCAAGCCGGGTCAGACGCTATCCGGGTTCAGCTATCATGCGACCTTTTCACCGGCGCAGTTGGTCGCGGACCCGGATGCGGGTATTTCGGTCGCCTATGCCGGCCCACTCGAGTCTGACGCCGGGCAAACCTTTACCGTTCAGGCCGTGCCGGAACCATCGACGCTGATGCTGCTCATTTCGGGCGCGGCCGGGTTGTTCCTGGCCAGGCCAGGCCCCGGACGGCGGCCGCTCTGGCGAGCGCCCTGACCCCGTGGAAAATGCGCGGCCCGCCAGGACGCGCGTTGCCATGGAAGACGTCCGGAGATCACAAACCCACTTGCGGCCGGGTTTGGACGATGAAGCAACCGCCCTTGCTCAAGGCGCCCTCGATGTCCTGAGGCGCGCCTGCGGCGGCCTCCACGGCCAGGCCAAGCTCGGCCATGCGCAGCAGGGCCTCGCGCCGGAGCGATTCATTCCAAACCAACGGCTCGTCCGTGTAATCTGCCAGCGAGGTCATCGGGGTCGGGAGCAGGAAACTCTCATAGAGACCGGCGCCGGCAAAGCCGGCCAGGTCCTCGCCGTTGGAGTCGGAGCGGAAGATGAGGCCGCCGCCGCGCAGGGCGAGGCTCTTGCCGGGATAGCTCAGGAGCGTGATGGTTTTGGAACTCCGGCCAACGATGGCGCTGAGGGCGCGTCCGGGATAGTTGCCCACCAGGGTTTCACCCAGGCCCAGGACCACCTCCAGATAAAGCTCTTCGGCAACGTTGCCCAGAGGGTTGACCGTGTGCAGCACGAAGGCATGGTCCGCCTCGACCACTTGTTGGATAAGTACGGACATCAACAGGTCCTCGTGCGGGATGCCCTGGGCGCGGCGGCTGTAAAAGGCCCGGTCATTCCACTTGGAAGCCCATACCCGTTTGATGCACTGCCAGGCCTCCTGGCCGTCTCCCGGCCAAGCCAGGCCCGCCGACGCCGCTTTTCGGCTCAAAGCCGAGGCCAGTTCGGGCGGGGCCTCAAGCTTGAGCATCCACTCGCGCAGGGCCGGCAAGACGCGGCCCGGCTCGGTCTCGACTTGCCGGAGCAGTTGTCCGTATTCCTGGGCCACGGCCCGGTTGGGCCCGCTTGCCATCACCCGTTCACAGGTCCCAAAGGGGACCGCAATCGAAGCGGGCCTCCGCGCCCAGCCAGGGAGTTTGCCGTCCAGGCGGACCAGGTTGAGGGCCTTGCCGCCGGTGAGCGAGGGCTCGAACTCGGCAGCCTCGAGCGCCCAGGCGCTCGAGCGGGGCTGGACCTTGGCTGGGCGCGCCCGGCGGGTCGAGGGGCGAACCTGTTCGGCCAGTTTCTCGCTCGTCTCCGCCACCTGCACGTCGCCGGCGGGGCTGACTTGAACGCGAACGGCGCGGCCTTGCAGGCCCTTGAGCCGATTGAACGTATGGAGGTCGTAACACGAGGCAAAGAGCAGCCCCGCGTTGCGCGCCCGCACTGCCACGTGTGAAACGATGTCCGTCACATCGGGCGCGATGACGGCTGTCACCGCCTCGGGAATCTCTTCGTCGCCCCTCACGTGCTCGGCCACGACCACGCGCGGGCCGTCGAAAACCTTGCCCTGGACCGCGCGCAATTGGTCGACCACTTCGACAATGCCGCTGCCGGAGCCGCGGCTCACGATTTGCCAATCGCCCAGGCGGGCGTCGTGCCGAAGAATCGGCTCCAAGTGCCGCAAGAGCATCGAAAGCACGAAATCGAGGCTGCCGCCGCGCACCACCTCTTCGCTGAAGAGCGTGACCACCCAGGCATCCGCGTGGAAGGCGTGGCCCAGCCACTCTGCCTTGGGCTGAAGCAACTGGTAAGCGCCGTCGATTAAGCCGCCCAGCACTCGCCCAATGCGGTCCACCACCGACTTGGCGTGCAGCGACCATTCCGCACCGAAGCGCGGCTGCTCTTTGAGCCGCAGCCAATGCCGCCGGCAAATCGCCAGTTCCGCGTCCTCGGTTGACAGAAGGCGATTCTCGACCAGGCGCGCAATGAGTTCCACCAGGGCGTCGCCGCCAGATACGCTCTGAAGATTGCGCTCGACCACCAGGCGAAGGAACTGCTCGAGCGCCAGGTCCAGGTAGAGCAATTCACGGGCCTGCTCCCCGCCGTTCAGGCGCGGGCCCAGGCGGCGGCGCGCCTCGGTAATGTCCGCCACCAGGTCCGGCAACGCCACGGGTCCCTGCCCGTGCTCCCAGATGCGCCACACCAGGGCCTGGGGGCCCTTGTCCAAGTGCGAGCCGGCCGCGTTGATCGCCGTTTCCAGGTCAGTCCCGGCATGGACCGATCGCAGGATGCGCAGGAATTGCTGGAAATCGGCAATCAGGGCGTCCTTGAGGTGGGGCACGAAATCGGGCTGGCTGCGGATAGGCCGCTCGAAGCTCTCGAGCCGCTGGCGAGTGACGCCGCCCTCCTGGAGTTTCTCGTAAAAGCGGTCCAGGTTGCCGTCCGCACGAAGGAACTCGAGGTAGGCCTCGCACAGGACGATATCGTCGGGCGTCGTGTTGTTATGCAGTTTCTGGTGCCATTCCTCGAGGAAATGGCCGGTGACCTCCTTGACATGATGGCGGTGCATGATGTTGAGGATTTCGTCGCGGATGCGCTGGCCCTCGCCGCCTCGGCCGACGCTGGCCAGCAGGAGACGCAGGAGAGGCCGGTTGGGGGCGTCCTGGCTGTAGAATTGGGCCAACTTCCGCGTGAGCCGGTCCTGGGCGTGGCTCAACTGGCGGGGCTGGGTGTTGTATTGGCGCTGCCACGTCAGTTGACGCAGCGCCGAGTAGCGCAGCCACACGAAAAGCAGCGCCAGGCCGTCGCTGTTGCCCGCCACCCGGTCCAGCAGGTCGTAGCAGAGGTTGAACCGATGCATGAGCGTCCAGGAATTGTCGCCCATCTCGACCTGCACAATCTGATTGGCGATGCCCGTCAGCTCGGGCGTGCTGATTCGGGCCTTCTGCTCGTAATCCGCGCGGACCGGGACGAAGAAATTGCCGCCGCGGTAGCGCAGCCACCGATTGGCCTGGACTTGTTTGAGCACGAATTGGAGCCCCATCGGAGCGTCCTGCTGGGGTATCTCCAGCCGCAAGCGGCTCAGGCCCTCCTGCATCCTGAAGGGGGTTTGCGCCGTGTGGCCTTCCCAAAGCGCTGTCCCCGGAGGATAGAGGGCGGCCGGCGGCGTAAACCATTCGTTGGACGAATACCGGGCAATCCCCCAGTGCAGCAGCACGTCGGGGATGTCACTCAACATCATGATAGCGATATGCCCCTGCTCCCGCGTCACAACGACCCCCAACCGCCCGTGCGGCCCTACCTCGAAAACCCGCTGAAACAGGACTTTCTTCTGGCCGACGTACTCTTTGAGAGCTGAATCCAGCTCGGCGCCGGCCGCCTTGGCCGGCGAAATCTCGATGCGGTAATTCCGGCCGCCGTTGTTGTCCCAGGCCCGCTGTTCGGGGAAGAACAGGGCAAAATCGATCGACGAATACTCTGCCGGCATCGGCAGGCGGATGCGGATGCTCTCCTGGCCATCCTCGGGCGCAAAGGGCGTCTGCACCGCCGCCCCGACCGCCTGCGTTTGCGCCGGCCAGGCCGTCTGCGGGGGAAGCCGCCAGGCATCCTGGCCCGGCTGCCGCAGTCCCCAGTGCAACAGGCACTTCCGCCGCCCCTCCAACCGGAGGTCAATCTCGATCGCCTTCTCGCTTGCCTGCTTGCCAACGTGCAGGGCCAATCCGCTTCGAGTCGCAATGGTCTCGGTCATATCCTGTCTATCTGCGCTCCGTTATAGATGGCCCAGCATTCCCAATCCGGCAAGCCGAACGTGCTGAATACGAAAGCTATGCCAACGCAGTGGATTTGATTTCCGTGCTTCAGGCCAAAGCGCTCGCTTGGCCGGCCAAGCCAGGCGCGTCCTGATGGACGCGGCGTTACTGCGCCTCCGGTTGACGGCAGCCGGACTGTGGCACTGAATTCAGTTATCAGTTCTTCAAATGCGACCCGGTCCGGGAGAAGCTGAGGATTTGCCGGCGGAGCCGCAAAAAAAGTTCATAAGCTCCACCCGCTGCGGTAAGGTGGATTGAGGAACTGGTTGGCCTCGGGCGAGTTCAGGAAGCGGCCCCTGCGCCCGTCCCACTCCAGCTTCTTGCCGCCCATCTTGATGGCGATAATGCCCAGCAGGGCAATCTCCGTGAGCGGCCCCCCGTAAGAGAAGTCCGAGCCGGCCTTAGTTCCGTTGCGAATGGCCTGGAGCCAATCCTGGTGATGTTCCTTGGCGCGCGGGATGGTCTTGGGGGGTTTGTGGTAAGCATCCATCTTCGCCTGCGGAATCAGGCGCACCTGCCCCGCCCCATGCGAGCCATACACAATCGTCCCTTTGTCGCCAACGACCACCGCCCCCGTCTGGATGGACTTCTCGTCGGACTCCAGTTCGGGCGGCCGGGGTATGGGCTCGCTGCCGCTGTACCAATGCATCACCACGGGCGCGCGGTTGCCCTTGGCCGGGAATTCGTAGGTGATCACCTCCCCGTACGGAAAGGAGTCGCCCTGGGTCTTGAAATCGTAATCCTTCACGTTGGCTTGGATCGTAGCCGGCGCTCCCAGGTCCAGCGCCCAAAAGACCGGGTCCACCACGTGGCAGGTCCAGTCCCCGACCGTCCCGTTGCCGAAGGGCACCCAACTGCGCCAGCTCCCCGGCAGGTAGGCCGGGTGATAGGGGCGCTCCTGCGCCGGGCCGAGCCAGAGGTCCCACTCCAGCGTGGGCGGCACCGGATGCGCTTCCTTCAGACGCGACAGTTGATCGAGCGCGCAGTTCCTCGCGTTGCAGCCGGCGTGAATGGTATGGACCTTGCCTATCGCGCCATCCCGCACCCATTCGCAGAAGAAGCGGATCGACTCGAAGGAGTGGCCCTGGTTGCCAAGCTGCGTGACGACCTTGTGCTCTCGGGCCGCGCGCATCAACTCGCGGACTTCATGGATGGAGTGGGCCAGCGGTTTCTCGCAATAGACGTGTTTGCCATGCTTGATGGCCGCCATCGCAGCCACGGCGTGGCAATGGTCGGGCGTCGCCACCACCACCGCCTCAAAGCTCTTCTCCATCTCGTCGAACATCTTGCGAAAATCGCGGTACTGCTTCGCCTGGGGGTACTTCTTGAAAGTGCCGCCCGAGTGCGCCAGGTCCACGTCGCAAAGCGCCACGATGTTGTTGCCTCCCGAAACCTCATCGATGTCCCCCGCTCCCTGCCCGCCCACCCCAATGCCGGCAATGTTGATTTTTTCGCTTGGCGGAGTCTCGCCGCTGCCGGCCACCACGTGCCGTGGGACGATGCTGATGGCCGTTGCCGCCATGGCGGAGGTTGAGAGGAATTGACGCCGTGTGAGACTTGGTTGTCGGTTCATGTTCATGACCCGGCCAGAATACCAGGGCCCGATTGGCAAGGTCAAGAAGATGCGCCCGACCGGGAGCGGCGTCCAGGGCGCGGTTGCGCAGGGCCGGGTCGGCGGTGGTGATGATGGAAAGCAACTCGGCCATAGGCCAGGGGGTTCAAAAGGCCATCAATGAAAACCTCGGTCACCTGCCCGCCCGCCGCGCTTCATAATTCATAATTCATAATTCATGGTTTATAGGATGGCCGATTCAGGCCTGGCCGGGGGGCAGCACCGGCATCTCAAGGTCTCAGCCTTTGAGGAAACGACGAAAACTGAAAACGGTTGAAAGATCCGGCCTTCGCCGAGCGTAATAATTAGTAGGGGCGTTGTGGTTCGGTCGGGAGGCCGAAGCTGGAGTTTGGGCCTCTTGCGGCACCGCGTAGCGGTGATTTGAAGGTAGCCGTGGGGCTTCAGCCCACGGAATCAGCGGCCCGTAGCCGTCGCGTCGCGCCAGCGACGCTTGCCCCCCCCGGCTTGCCCTGTCAATCCCACAGAC